>Ga0079222_10000148_pt1 | contig 13764 bp, 8 predicted proteins | sample GAPlitter_FD_75070 | JGI IMG/M metagenome (GOLD analysis project Ga0079222, IMG submission 75070) | Agricultural soil microbial communities from Georgia to study Nitrogen management - GA Plitter | ecosystem: Environmental > Terrestrial > Soil > Agricultural land | place: USA: Georgia | collected...
ACGAACAGTACAGCAGCGGTGAAGGCAGATAGCCAAATGCCGCCCGGCGTACTGTTGTCCCGAGCGATTGACTCTTGATCAAGACGCGGTTCGCGCAGTCAGTCAGCAAGACTCGTGAGGTCGAGCTGGCGCAGGAGCTCCCCTCACACGGCGCCTCCCACGGCTGGCAAGCTGCCTTGCGGCTTCCTGCGAGCCGCCTAGTATCGAGGCAATCTCGGCGAAGGGAACGTCAAACATGTCATGAAGCACGAAAGCGAGTCGTTCTTGCGGGCTGAGCGCTTCGAGCACGACCAGCAAAGCGAATCCGACCGAATCGGCGATGAGCATTTCATCTTCGGGGTCCATGCCGCCTTCGCCGTTCAGCACGGGTTCTGGCATTTGGGTGTCTAAGGACTGCTCTCGACGCGACTTGCGCTGCCGCAGAATGTCCAGGCAAATTCTTCCAGTGACGGTCGTCAGCCATCCGGCGAGGTTCTCAATGCTCTTCGCATCGCTGCTGCTCAGACGTAACCAGGCTTCCTGGACGGCGTCCTCCGCCTCCGCAATCGACCCGAGCATCCGGTACGCGATGGCCCGGAGATGCGGCCGGTTTTCCTGGAACCTTTGAGCCATCCAATCCCGGTCGTCCACCTGTCACACTCCTTCCGTGCGGCTCGTCATAGTAGAGACGGAGCAGACCAGGCCATTGTGACGCCGTCGAAAGAGAGGAATCGCATCATGCAAGCAGCGATGGAAATTCACGCAGTGGAGCCGGGCCGGACCGGAGGCCCGTTTTTGCCGCCGATCGAAAAGCCTCGGGGGTTGATCATGAAATTGGTGTACGCCATGGCGCGCCGCCGGTTCGGGAAGGTAGTTACGCCATTAAAGGTCTTCAGCGCGCGAATGCCGCTGGCCTTTGGCCAGTTCTACGGGAAGGTCAGCGCGCTGGACAAGAAACTCGTTCTGCCGGCGGAGACGCAAATGCTGATCCGCGAACGAGTCGCCCGCATCAACGTCTGCCTCTTCTGCATCGATATCGGCCGTTACTTCACGATCCAGAAGTCAATGAACCAGGCGAAATTCGATGCGCTGGGGCAATACCGCACCAGCCCTCTTTTCACGGAAGCGGAGCGCGCCGCGTTGGATTATGCCGGCGAGCTGACTCAGAACAGAAAGGTGGAACCGGAGACGTTTTCCCGCTTGGCCCGCTGCTATTCCGAGCGTCAAATTTGCGAAATCGCCTGGCTGGTTGCCAGCGAGCATCTGTACAACATTTCGAACATCGCTTTGAATATTCATTCCGATATGTTGTGCGACATCGCGAAAAAGGCGGGCTAGCCGCCTGGGCCGCCCGGGAAAGATCTAAAGTCGCGGACCGGATGCGCCGGCTCAGCGCTCTGGATCGGACTCCGGTCGATCAGCCCAGCAGGACTCCTTTCCATTTCTTCATCATGGCTTTCAATTCCGCCAGCTCTTCCGCGCGCATATTCGCCAAGGGAGGCCGCACGGGGCCGGCCGCCAGGCCCGCGAGGTTCATCATCTCTTTCATTACGCTGACTTCGTACCCTTTCCTTCGCGTCCGAAACGCGTACAGCGGCAGCACATACTCGCTCATTAATTTCGCGAGTTTCTTGTGGTCTCCGTCCGCCGCCGCTTCGTGCAGCTCCAGCGAGATTTTTGGTGCTACCGTCGCGATGCTCGACGTATACGTGCGGACGCCGATGCTGTAGTACGCCGGAACGCAATCGTCGCCCGCGCCGCCGATCCAGTACAAGCGATCGCCGACGCGTTGCATGATCTGCTGATACCGCCGCGTGTCGCCTTGCCCGTCTTTCCAGCCCACCAGATTCGGAATCCGCGCAGCGAGCCGCTCGACCCACAACGGACCCGGGTTCACCCAGTCCCGGCTGTAGACAAAGACTCCGAGAGTGGTCGCGCCGGCGAGCGTCGCGTAGTAATCGGCCAGAGCTTCATCGTCTGCGTTGGGGTAATAAGGAGGGAAAAGCAAGATCGCATCCGCGCCGGCGCGCTCCGCTTGCCGCGCTTGCGCCATCCCGATGGGGCAATTGAATCCTGCTCCACCGAACACAGGGATTTTTCCGTGTGCTTCCTCCACCGTGGCTTTCACCACTTCCAGGTGCTCTTCCATACTCAGGGAATAGATTTCGCCGGTGCCGCCCGCGGCCACGATCGCAGACAGCGGAAACTTCACCAGCTTCTGCAGATTCTTTCGCAGGCCGGCGATGTCCAGCGACAGGTCGGAATGAAACGGCGTAATCGGAAACGCCACGACGCCGGGTAATTTCTTGCGCAACTCTTCGGGTTTCACCATCTCGGAAGTTTCCTCCTCCAGTTCGGGTCCACGTGTTTCCGCATTTCCGCTTCGTCGTCGCGCTTCCGGTATGCGCATTTCGCGTAGCGTTCTTCGCCGCGCGCCAGTTGATCGTAATCGAGTTCCACGCCGAGCCCCGGCTTATCCGGAATTCTCACGCAGCCCTTCACGAACGGAATCCGTCCTCCGGCTACGACTTCGTCCTGAGCTGTTTGCCAGGGATAGTGCGTATCGCACGCGTAGGTCAGGTGCGGCGTCGCCGCCGCGGCATGCGCCATGGCCATTAGCGAGACGCCGAGGTGGCTGTTCGAATGCATCGAAAGCCCGAGGCCGAACGTGCTGCACACTTTTCCCAGATGCTGCACTTGCCGTATCCCGCCCCAATAATGCGGATCACAGAGCACAATCTGCACCGCGTCCGTCCGGATGCTTTCCGGCAAGTCCGCGAATGAAGTCACAGCCACGTTGCTGGCCAGCGGCGTATCCACTCCTGTGGCCAGCAATCGCTTGCGCGTTTCCGCCATCCCGGCGATGCTCTCTGTGGGATCCTCCAGGTACCCACCGCTGCCGAGTTCTTCCTGCAATTCCCGGCCGATGCGCACCGAAGTTTCCACCGACCACGCGCAATTTGGATCCAGCCGCAGCGGCACTCCCGGCCCGAATTCTCTGCGCAGTTCCTGGATCGTTTCTACTTCGATTTCCGGATCGAGTGCGCCCGCCTTCAGCTTCACTTCGTCGAATCCATATTCCCGTACCATCTCGCGGACCTGCTTCGCCAGATCTCGCGGGGTCAGCGCTTCGCCGTATTTGTCCGGCCGTGTGTCGCTTCCCTCTCCCCCGCCGCCCCGGTGTTTGTAAAAGGCGTAGGCCGAAAACTTGACCGCGTCGCGGGCGCGCCCGCCGAGCAAATCGCAAACCGGCTTGCCGATGGATTTTCCGATCAGATCGAGACATGCAATTTCCAGAACCGCGCGCAGCCGGGCGGCTTCATCGAGCGGATTTTCGCCGGGAACGAGGTAAGTTTGCGAGCGTTCGCCGCTCGCGCCGCGCGTTTGGCCGTCAATTTCCGCGGAGATTCGCCCCAGGAGCAGGAAAGCGTCCGCCCCCTCGACCTGCGTCCGCAGCGACTGCAAGCCGGCGACGATCTTGTCTCCACCATGCGTTTCGCCCAAACCCACGATTCCGTCTTCGCTTTCCACTTCCACAATCGTGCGCAGCGCGTACGGGGCATGAAGACCGTAGGAACTGCGCAGCGACGGATCGGCGATGGCAATCGGATGCACCCGCATCTTGGCGATGCCCAGCCGCAATCCACTCGCGTTGCGTGTCAATGTATTTGCGATCTTTTCCATGCGAACTCTCGGCGCCGGATGCCCAGCGGCGAACCGCGCAGAGGCATTATGCCGCAAACACGCTGTTCACCGGGCCGCGTTTCAGTACGTGATTTGAACCGCGGGCTTGCGCTCTGGCGTACACTAGTGTGCCGAATCCTTTCGGCAGACGGACGGTGAAGATGCGAAGACGCGATTTCGTGAAATCCGCACTCGCGGTGGGCGGCGCTTCGCTGTGGAATCCGCGGGGATTCCCGTTTCAGGATGCGGAGAGGCCCGTTGCGCCCGATCCGCACGTTAAGCGTGTCCTGGCGATGTTCAAGTGCCACTTCGACGCCGGCTTCATCGACACGCAGTCGAACGTCGTGCACAAGTATTTTGCGGAGTATTTTCCGCTGGCGATTCGCGTCGCGCAGGAAATGCGCCGGCGCGGCAAGAATCCCTACGTTTGGACGACGGGTTCCTGGCTTCTTTACGAATATCTCGAACAGGCCGCTCCCGAAGACCGCAAGCGAATGGAAGACGCGGTCGCGCGCGGCGACATCGCCTGGCACGCGCTGCCTTTCAGTTGGCAAACGGAATTGATGGACGAGACCCTGATCGCGGGAAGCCTGGCGCTTTCCGACGCGCTCGACCGCCGCTTCGGCGCCAAGACCGCAGGCGCAAAAATGACCGACGTGCCGGGCCACACGCTGGGATTGATTGCTCCGCTCGCCGCGCACGGCGTCACCTTTCTCGACATTGGCGTAAATGGCGGCAGCCGGCCGGCGGAATTGCCTCCATTGTTCCTTTGGAAGGACCCGCAGGGCGCGACCCTGGCGGTCATGTACCATCATGAATACGGCGACGTCGTCACCGCACCAGGCTCCGATCTCGCTGTTGCCGTCGTCGTGCGCGACGACAACAGCGGGCCGCACACACCGGAGGAAATCGAGAAGATTTATTCTCATCTTGCGCAACGCTTTCCGAACGCGCAGATTGCGGCTTCGAACCTCACGCAAATTGCCGACGCCGTTCGGCCGTATCACAAAAATCTGCCTGTGGTGACCCAGGAAATTGGCGACACGTGGATTCACGGAATCGCAAGTGATCCGTTGAAGGTGGCGCGTTACCGGGAAGCCGCGCGCTTGCGGCGAACCTGGATCGAGCGAAAAAAACTTCAACTCGGCGACGCCACGGACCTCGCGCTGTTGCGCCGCATGCTGCTGGAGGTCGAGCATACCTGGGGCACGGACACAAAGACCTGGCTCGACTTCGAGCACTACTCTCCGCGCGACCTGGCGCAGGTGATCCACACGAAAAACTACGAGGTTGTGCAATTCAGTTGGAAAGAAAAGCGCCAGGACTTATACGACGGCATCGCCGCCCTGCCGCAAGAACTGCGCGACGAAGCTCAGAATGCTCTAAACGGGTTGGCTCCCAAGAAACCGGAGTTCGTGAAGGAAAGGGCGCACCCGGCTTCCAAAGAAGTCGAGACATCGCATTACGTCGTCGCACTTGATCCCCACACCGGGGCCGTCCATCGATTGCGTAATAAAGCCACCGGCCGCGAATGGGCTTCGCCGGAGCATCCTCTCGCACTGTTTTCGTACCAGACCCTGTCGGAGGACGATTACCAGCGTTTTTTCCATAACTACATCATCAGCGATGCCGATTGGGTGGCCAAGGATTTTGGCAAGCCGGACATCGGCCGTTTCGGAGCGAAAAGTGCGAACTGGCTGCCTTCCGTGTCCCGGATTTCCGTCGAACAAAATGGAGAAGGTCACCGCCTGATCGCCGAACTTGAAATTCGCGACGCGGAAGCGGTGGCATCCGGTCGCGCGGCGTTTCCACGGAAGATGTATACCGAGCTGTTTCTGCCGTCGGCGGAGTCCAGGATTGTTCTCAATTTCTACTGGTTCGGTAAACCGGCCACGCGGTTTCCCGAAGCGCTGTGGCTCACCTTCAGCCCCGTGGTCTCCGTTCCGCAGGGCTGGACGTTGCACAAATCCGGCCAGCAGATTTCGCCGTTCGATGTGGTCTCCTCCGGCAGCCGGCACTTGCACACGGTGTCCGATGGCTTCTCGTATCGTGACGAGAAGGGCGAGTTCGCAGTAGAGACCATGGATGCGCCGCTGCTGGCACTCGGCGAAAAATCACCGCTGAATTTTTCCCGCTCGCAGCCGGATCTCTCTTCCGGCATTCATTGCAACTTGTTCAACAACGCTTGGGGAACAAACTACATTCTCTGGTTCAGTGAAGATATGCGCTTCCGTATGGTGCTGCGCGCGTGATTGCCGCAAATCACCCGGCCGGGGCGCGTTCTTCTTCAGCCGCGCACAACGGAATTACGTAGTAGGGCTGCCCGGGAGCATTCGGATCGAAGCCGGGCAAGAGCCAGGCGGTCTTCGGCGTGCGCAACTCGAAGAAATATTGCAACGCGAAAGCCGAGTCTGTATATTCCGGAGGAATTACGGCGCGAAACACGCTGCCGGCGGCTTTCATGTCCACCGTTTGGTAATCTTCAGCCTGATTTACATGGCGGAAATGCAGCCGCACGGACGTTTCCGCCGTCTCTTCCTTCAGCGTTAGTTCAACGGGCAGCTCGCTTCCCTTGCAGACCTGATGCGCGGGCGTATGACTCCAGCGGCTCTGCAAGACAGCAGACTTTCCAAGCGCGGCTTGAACGGCGCGCCGAACCTGCTCCGGCGCGTAATCCCGCGCGCCTTCCGGCCGGCGCCCCTTCTTCTGCTCCATTGCGGCGATGTCCGCGTCGATTCCCGCCAGGCGGTCGCCCCAGTTGCCGCGCAAGTTCGGTTCCGGGCCGTACGTGATATCTTGTGCGTAAATCTGCTTCGCAGACTCCGCCGCCTCCGTCCAGGCCGACCGCGCGATGCGGTACATCCGCACAGCCTCAGCCACCGCTTGCGCGTCGCCCGATTGCGCAAACAATTCGTACAGAACGCCGCTGCGAAATCTGGCGGCAAAGAACTTTCCCAATGCCGCTTGAATACGGACGTCCACCGCCGCGCGGCGAAACTCCGCATCTTGTTTATTGCGAACGCCCTTTTCGGCATCCGCAAGAGCGCGTAGCGCCGCTTCCGCCATTTCTTCGAGCCAACCGGCCACCTGAACCGGGGAGTGTTTGCCGCCCGGATTCCCCTCGAGCAACTCGCCGGCAAATTCATTCACGCGCGAAAAGAGCGCCGGGTCGAACGGACTGGCATTCCCGAAAACCTTCGGACTCAGTGAGTCGCTGTAAAGCGGGTGCGCGCCGGGCTCGACGCTCGGCATGTTTGTGTACATCTCCGGCCAGTACATATTGTTTGCCGCGGAAGGACCGTGCGCCGTGGTCACCAGCGGCAGAATGCGCCCGGCATGCGCCAATGCTTTCTCGACCGCGGGACCCGCCTCGCCGAACCTCTTTCTGAGGAAGCGCCGCCAGCTCTCGGCTTCCGGCTCAGGGTTATAAAGATGACGCCCCCAAAGCCTGTAGCTGTATGCGAATTTCTCCCAATCGTACTGCGTCCTAAGCGCGTCATCGACATATGCGCAGCGGCCCCCGGGAAGCCCTGACCCGCGCCTGCCCTTGAACGATAGCGGCTCAAATATGTCGAGGCCGGCAATTCCGCAGAATTGCGAGGCACGCCCATAAGCCGCAGCAGTCACCGGGTCGCCCCATAGCAAATGGCGCTGCGTCCCGGGCCACATGCGGCTGTACACAGTGTATGGGCGTCCTTGCCTCAGCAAATCGCCGTATCCATAACGCATGAACCGGCGCGAGCCGGAGCTGAGTGCGAAAAATCCGCGGTCGCGCTCGTTCTTTGGGGGCTTTTCGAGTTCGCGAATATCGGCCTGGTGGTAAGGCAAGCCCATGTGCTCCGCCCAGGACTTGGGAGAAACGGAAACGGGCATTCGCGTAGCGAGCGCAATATCAATCATCTGTTGGTCGAGCCCCTTTGCGTGCAGATTGATTTCAATCCGTCGTCCGCTTGCGGGTACTCCCTCGAAGACGGTTTTCCAGAAGGGGTAGCTTGGTTCCGGAATACCGCTTTCGCCGTGAATACGAAATACCACGCTGCTGATCGCCGGACACTGCTCGAGAATCGTCCGCAGAGCATCGCGGCAATACGCGGCGTGATTTTCCGGTGTCAGCCCGCTGATGGTGTAGTTGGCGTGCGGGCTGTCGGTCCACTGATACGCGTGCGTCCACAACCCGAGTTGAAAATCGAGCCCTCGCTCCGCGGCCGCGTTCGAAGCGAAGCGCAGCATCTCAAGATTGCTGTCGCGTTCGGCGTCCGGCAATCCTACGGCGCGCACATCATATCCGGGAACCGCCACCAGGAATGGATAGGCGAAGTGAAAGTATGCGTCGGTGATGTCGCGCGTGAAATCGTATCCGAGACCGAAAGTCAGCGCGAAACGATTGAAGCGCTGCCCCGCCAGCATCGTCAGGTACTTTTCCCAGAAGGGGCGGTCGTTGAACCACGGCTTGTCTTCCACATCGCTCTGAAAGCACCGGCTGATCGCGCGTATCTTGTTGGCCGGCGCTTCCGTTATTCCTCGCTCGATGCGGACACTCTCCAGCACATCGTCCGTCGAACATTCGACAAGATCCGCAAGCTCCAGTAGCGCGTAAACCAGGCCTCGCGCATCGGCGCCGCAAGCCAGCACCGCCGGCTTCCCCGCAACATTCCCCGCCGCCAGCGCCAACGATTCTGGAGTATTGGGAACCCCGGCGCCGGGAAACAGTTCGCCAATCGAGCGATGCGCGGCCCCCGCGATCACAATGTACAAGTCGTGCGACGGCGAAGTTGGGGCGGCAGAAAGCCGTTCCACGGCGATTCCGCGGTTCGCAAGCGCTCCTTCCAGTTCCCCTCTTGCCCACGCTCCGGGCTTTGACGACGCAATGACATCATCCGGCCACGAAATCAGCGCCACGCGCCGCTTCTGGTCCACACGCGTTCCGCGCAGCAGGGCAAAGCTCCCCGCGAACGCCGATTGCTTGAGGAATTCTCTTCGATTCACACCCATGTGGTTTCTCCGTGAACTCCGTCGTACTTCGAACCGCTCAGCCTACCTCACGACGGTTCAGCCGATTCAGCCCATGGTAGTTAACATCTGTTCGTTTCGGTTGCAACAGCGCGCGAAGCAATGGCGAGTCGATGCGTCGGATGCCGCGATTTTCTGCCGGCCGGATCCGTTGTCTGTCGGAGCGCGCGCCCGGCTCCTTCTCGCGTCACTGAGTTCGCGTCGCTTGAACCAGTGACTCCACCGGAGCCGCTACCATGAGCAGCAGCACGGCGTGCGGCTTCGCGGCGAATTCCAGCAACGCGATGTTTTTTTGCCGCCAGGGTGCTGGGTTTTGACTTTGCCTTCGAGCTGGTATCACTAGCTCGCGAAGCCGCCAATTCATTTCACAGCGTTATCCGCTGAGGACCTGCATAAATGTGTGGGATAAAATGGTCGGGGCGAGTGGATTTGAACCACCGACCTCCTGGTCCCGAACCAGGCGCGCTAGCCAGGCTGCGCTACGCCCCGACAGCCAGACGCAAACTCACTGGGCAGCGAGCCAGCGCCGGATTTACAGATTAACACAGCCGCACACGCCCGCCTAGGCCCGCCAAGCGCCGCCAAAATCAGCCTCCATCGCCGCTCGCAATTCCAAGAACGAACCGCCGGAAGCGCTTACGCATCCCGGCGGCACGCCCTTCGATGCTCGACTCAGAACGAAAAACGCAGGCCGATCTGCATCACCCGCGGATCGCCCTGGATGTCCGTGAAGTTGGACCAGTTGCTCGGCGGATTCGATCCCCGCAGTCCCGGGTCGCGGGTGACGCCGAAGCCCGTGCGGCTCAGGTCGATCAAGCCGAAGCGTTGCAGGTTGGCCACGTTGAATACGTCCCAGCGAAGCTGAAGCTGCTGCTTCTCGCTCCACGGCATCTTGATACTCTTCGCCAGCCCCAGGTCCAGGTTCATGTAGCCCGGGTAGCGAATGTAGTTGCGCGGTCCCGTCTCGCCCGGATACGCGTTGCGAAACCCCTGATAAATCCCGGTGAGGTCGCAGCCGCTGCCGCCGAAAAGTTTGGGGTCGCCGTTCGCCGGCCGGTTCGGGCAACCCTCAAACGGGAACGCTTTTGTCGGCGTCACGTTGGCTTGCACGTTCCAGTTCGTCGCCCACCGCGCGTCGTCGAAGGGTGAAGCCACCGGTAGCCCGGTGTTCCACCGGAAAATGCTGGAAAGCTGCCAGCCGCCCACAATGGCGTCCAGAGCTTTGCTTTCCGTGTTGAGCAGCTTCCTGCCCCTTCCGAACGGCATTTCCCACACTCCAAGTACGTTGATCGTGTGGCGCACGTCGAAATCGGAGTTGCCGTAGTTGTCGCCTTGGCGAATCGGGTTCACGATGAACGGCCCGTTGTTGTTGTTGCTTCCGTATCCTCCCGCCGTCTGCAAGCCGGAGGAATCGTCCAGCGAGTGGCCGTACGTGTAGTTGAAGTCCAGCGTTACGCCGCGGATACGCTCGCGCAGCGTGACAGCCAGCGCGTTGTAATTGGAGTTTCCAACCGTGCTCCACGCCGCCAGCGCCCCGTACTGCGGCTGCATGAACCGCGTCGGGAATCCATTGTCGAACAGCACCTGGTCGATCAGCGCCTGCGTATCCGTCCAGTCGTTCCCGGCGAAAAACGCGCAAGGGTTGCTGGGCGTCCGGCTTTGCATGGCGTAGAACAGCTGCGTGTTCGACCATGTGGGATCGAAGCCCGGATTGGAGCCGCCGCAGACCGGATCGAGGCCGAACTCGCTGTTCACGATCCCGGCCAGACCTGCCGGAAATAGGTTTTCAAAGAATGGAATCGACTGAATCTGGCCCGTGGCAACGCCCTGCTGCCGCTGCTTTTCCAGCATCGTGCCGGCGGTATACCAGTCCATTCCGCTTTTCGGATCGCGCACATTATTGAACGCTACGGCGTCGCGCCGCGCCAGCAAGCCGCGCGCTGACCTGCCGATATAAGACACAGAGAGCAGCATGCCCGCGGGCAGTTGCCGTTCATAGGTCAGGTTCCAGGTGTATTCGGCCGGCGCGTGCAGCTCTGAATCCACGCCCGTTTCTATCCGCTCGCCTTCGTCGATCGGCTTAGAAAGTGGGAACTGCAAGGCACTAGGCACCTGCACCAAAGGCAACGAACGAACAACCTGATTAAAGCCGGTGAAAAGCGGCGCGAGCCCCGCACAGGTGGCGCAGGGCTGCGTGTCGAAGGTATTTGCCGGCGTCGTGAAGTTCGACGTGAACCCGAGCGTGTTGTTCAAGTCCCAATCCACGGCCAGTGCTTGGCCGTAATAGTCGTTGGTCATGGCAAAGCCTCCGCGAATTACGGCCTTGCCTTGCCCCGGAAACAGGTCTTTCAAGAATCCGTGCGAAAAGCTTGGCGACCAGGCCGCGGCAATTCTGGGCTGGAAATTATTCTTGTCCCAGTTGTACATCGGCTTGCCGCCATTGGCCGGACCGGACTTGTTGATCACGATCGGATCAACAAAGTTATTTCCCTGCGCCGCCGCAGCCAGGCGCTCCTTGAAATACACGCCTAGCGGCACCTCGGGTTGCACTTCAAACCCGTGCGTCTCGTACACCGGCCTCTCCAGGCTGTACCGGAGTCCAAGAGTCAGCGTGAGATTTTGATGTACCTTCCATGTATCCTGGAAATATTCCTCGTAAGCCTGTGTGGCAAACACTCTGTCCGCGGAGGAACCCGCCGGAAGCAATGAGCCGTCCTTGCCGAAAGTGAAGTCGGCCGTATACTGCGAAAAACGTCCTATCGCCGCCGTGCCGGCGTTCTGCACCTCGGAAGTGGAGTTCAGCGATTGCCCCAAAGTCTCCGAACCCGGCAATCCGTTGGCGGTCAGGTAGTCTTGAAATTGTTGCGAAACGTGATCGCCGGCTCCGGCGTAAAACGACGGATTTGTGATGGCATTGTCAAACGCGTTCGCGAACGAAACGCGCTGATTGCTGATAATGCGCACATTGCCGCCGAACTGAAACGTGTGCGCTCCGCGAATCCACGAAACGTCGTCGGTGATGTTGTGCACCGGAGTGACCCGGCTAAGCGGGTGCGTCTGGCTCGTTGGGAAAAACACGAACCGGAACGCGATGTCGTTTCCGTTGCTGTCCCCTAGAGACGTAAACGCTTGCCGCGTCAGCCCGTAGCGGAAGTTGTTCACCCAATTGTTGCCGATAGCCCAGGTATGGCCCGCGGCGACCCCCCAGGGATGACTCCAGACTCCCAGGTCCGGAGTGTCCGGCAGCCACCGCGCCAGCGTCTGATGATCGTAAATGACGTTCGCCCTCACGAAGGCCGTTTGCGTTTTCGTGAGATTGAAATCCACCTTGGCCACGTGCGAATTCAAAATTACCGGGGTCGGTGCATTGAACCGGAATCCGCCGGTGTTCAGTCCGTCGCCGACTGACGTGTCGTTCGCTGGATACTTTGCCGCCGCGTCCGCAAGGGCTTTCAGCGCCGTCTGGTTGATTCCCGTATCCGAGTAGATCTGCTGAAGTTGCGTCAGACTTACCGAAGCCTCTTGAGGCGTAGCGCACGCGGCGTCAGGGCAGTAGGTGTATTTCATCGTGCCCTGCCCGAGATTCGCCAGCGGGACGGTCCGCACTTCCGATTCGGATTTCGCGTCGCGGCGGCCCTCATAATTATAGAAAAAGAAAATCTTATCCTTCAGAATCGGTCCCCCCAGCGCCCCGCTGAAAGTATTGCGCACTAGCGGAGGCGTGGGAACTCCGTCGCGGTTGTTAAACCAGGTGTTCGCGGCAAACAGCGTGCCGCGGTAAAACTCCGATGCCGCGCCGTGCCAATTGTTCGTGCCTGACTTCGTCACCAGGTTCACCTGCGCGCCCGCGGAACGCCCTTGATCTGCATTTCCGTTTGCCGTGGTGACGCGGAATTCCTCCACCGCTTCGGCATTCAGCCGCAGCACCGGACCGTTGGTGATATCGCTCTTGTCGTTGCCCAATCCGCCGACGATCTGGTTGTTTGTCGCGTCCGAAGCGTTTCCTGTTTGCGCGTTGTTGATGTCAACCCCGTCGAGCGTGACGTTCGCCTGGTCCGCGCGTGATCCCGTGACGTACCCTTCCCGTGTGGTCCCCGGCTGCAGGCTCAACAGATCAACAATGTTCCGCGCTTCCAGCGGCAATTGCGTGATTTCGTTCGATTCGAAATTGTTTCCCAGCGTCGCGTCTTTCGTGTTGATCAGAATCGCATCCTGCGCGACGCTCACCTCCACGGTTTGCGCGATTCCGCCGACTTCCAGAACCACGTCCGCAACCGTCGGCTTCGCAATCAGCGCCACCACGCTGTCCAGGATCTGCTTCTTGAATCCTTGGGCCTCCACCTGCACCCGATAGGTGCCCGGCGCAATCAGTGCGAAGACGTAACTTCCCGTCGCCGTCGACTCCGTTGTGCGCGCGGCCGAAGTGGCAACGTTGGTGAGGGTCACCTTGGCGCCCGCTACCGCCTTTCCTTGCGCGTCCGTGATCGTTCCACGGATCGTGGAAGTGCCGAGCTGGCTCCAGGAAAGCGGAGCGCAAAACAGCATGCACAAAATGATTCCCAACAACACAAAAGAATATGTCCCTGGTCTAAACCTCATGACCTGCTCCTTTCGCGCACCTTAAAGATGGTCGAACACAAGCGGGTGGAGACACCCGGGAGCACAGAACCCCTCGGCAAGTTGTTGTGCACTGAGCCCTGGAATGGAATGGGCTACGCCGATACGGGACGCCGCCCAACCGTTTCGCAACCAGGCAACCGATGGCGTACCTTTTACGCCAGGCGAGATGAAGCTGTCAAGAATTAAGGTTTCGTTCGAATGAATCGTTTGAATCGATTCAAGTCCATATTGGATGTACTTTTCTTGATGGACCCTTATGCGTACTTCAGTTTTTCCTATTCGAACGTTGGAAGTTCTTATCCGAGCTTTAGAAGTTTCGCCACCGTGATTCCGCGAATTTCCCGCACCGGATCGAGAATCGATTGCGGAACTTCGCCGTCGAGGCGAATGATGGAAACAGCCTCCGCCCCCTGCCGGTCGTCGCGCCTGCCGAGCGAAAGCGTGGCGATGTTGACGCCGAGTTTGCCGAGA
>Ga0079222_10000149_pt1 | contig 13716 bp, 15 predicted proteins | sample GAPlitter_FD_75070 | JGI IMG/M metagenome (GOLD analysis project Ga0079222, IMG submission 75070) | Agricultural soil microbial communities from Georgia to study Nitrogen management - GA Plitter | ecosystem: Environmental > Terrestrial > Soil > Agricultural land | place: USA: Georgia...
AGCCTCGAAGTCGAGGTCCGCCAGGTCGGCGAGCTCATGGCTCGTAAGCGCCTTCTTTGCGCCGAAGAACCGGAACTGCATGGACTGGGGGCTCAGCTGCCGGAACAGCGCGTCGAGGGCCGGCCGGTCCGATGGTCGGATGGCTCGAATCAATACCGAGCCGCCGTCTCGCAGCACGGCCGGCTCAAGGTAGTCTCGGAACTGGGCCGGATTCACGCTCGTCCTCCCCGCACAAGGTCCATCGCTATCGGGCGAGCCACAACCCGAGGGCCGTGGCGCCCGCGAGGGCCGCGAGTCCCGCGGCGGCCCGGCGCCGAAACGCGCTGCCGCCCACGCCAAGGGCGAGCACCAGCTTGACGCTCGTGCTGGCCAGGGCCCCGAGCGCGATCGCCTGCGCCGCGGCTGCCGGGGCATGCGCAGTCCCGGGGAGTCGCGCCATCGAGACCGCGAGGGCGTCCATGTCCGTTATCCCGACGACGACGGCCGATGCGAGGAGCCCCGACGCGCCCCATCGCTGCTGGATGAGGGGAACGAGTAGCAGCACTGCCTGGAACCAAACGGCCATCTTCGCGGCCGACCAGAGTCCCAAGGGGCTCCGGAGCTCGTTCCTGGCCCCGCCCGGCGATCCGTCCTGGTGGATCAGGGCCGAGGCCACGAAGCCGGCCCCGACCAGCAGCGCCGGAACGAGTGTCGCCGCCGCCGCCCAGCCTACCGCCGGATTCAGCAGCCCGCTGACGAGCAGCACGCGGGGAAACAGTACGGTGCAGGCCAGCACAACGCCCGACGCCAACGGGGGGCCGAGCCCGCCCTCTTTCCGGCTCCGATGCGCGAAGCTCAGCGTCACGGCGGTGGAGGACACCAGCCCGCCCAGCAGCCCAGTGACGCCGTACCCACGCGTGGCGCCCACGGCGCGCCGCGCGATGTAGCCGGCGAAGTTCAGCCCTGACAGGAGCAGGACGATCGCCCAGAGCGCGCGTGGCTGGATGCTGCCGAATGGCCCGTACGGCCCCTCGGGCAGGAGCGGCAGGATCACGAGCGCGAGCACCGCGAACTGGAGGGCCGCCGCCATCTCCTGCTCGCCGATGCGTGCGATGAGACGGTGGATGCGCGTCTTCTCGACCAGCGCGAGAACCAGCACGGATGCCGCCGCGCTGGTGAGAAGCGGGAACCCCAGGCCGGCCGCCGCGCCGAGCGCGAGCACCGCGATGGCGGCCACCTCGGTCGTCCCCTCGACATCCGCGGGCCCGCGCCTGGCGGCCATCACGTAGGCGCTCACCACGAGCAGCGCGGCCCCCGCGAAGACAACCGCTCCGAGGATCGCGACGCCGCCGCGGGTGAGCCAGCCGGCGACGCCGCCGAGCAGGCCGAGGAGCAGGAAGGTCCGGGCGCCGGCAAAGCGGGCGGCCGGCCCGGTCGCGTGTCCCGACCACTCGCGCTCGATACCTACCGCGAGACCGGCGAGCGCGGCCACGCCGAGGTCGCCCGCGACTTCCAGGGTTAGATCGAGTGCCACGCCGGGACGCTACTTGCGCTGTCGTGAAACGCGCATGAAGATCGCTTCGGGCAACCTTCACCATCGGCCCATCAGATCACCTTTGAAGGAGGCTTCAGCGTCCCTTCACAGGGGCTCGGCGGTGCGGCTACGGCCGTGCTCCTCTCCAGCACGGCTCCCCGATGGCTCGCCCAGTCCCGGCCGCAGCCCATTAGCCTGTGCCACACCTGCAGGCCGATTGAGCTCCCGTTCTACGAACAGCGCGGCGAGCTCCTGACTCACGGCATCGAGCGTCGCGTCACACAGCGTCGCGCCCCCGACCAAACGGATCTGAACGGATCTCGCCCGCGCGATGAGAAGCAGCTGCCGGCGGGTGATCTCAGACCCGATCGTCTCGATCACGCCCGGCTCACGAAGCTCGAGTTCCGGACCGGAGAGCGCCCCTGGCCGCAGCGTGAGGAGCCAATCGTCAACGAGCAACCGCATGGTGTGCAGGTAGCGCCACGAGCGTCCGACGGCGATCGCGTAGATCAAAAGGTGCGGGTCGCTCCCCGCCGTCATCGACCGCAGCACGATCCGCAGTCCGGCCGAGTCGCCATCTGTGCAGAGGACCGTGCGGTCGCGCGCGTCGTAACCGCGCACGACCACATCGACGGCGGTGACGAGTGCGTGAGAATCGATGTGGCGGAATGCGTGATAGTGTCGCTCGGCCTCTTGCCTCGTTTGCGAACGGCTGAGCGAGTCCGCCGTAGTCTGGGCCCGAACCCAGCCACCCGACCCGAGTAGCAGCACGCAGATTCCACACCGGACCCGCACGGAGCTTTTCATGAGAGCGCATTGGAAGGCTACGGTTCGTCCAGTGAAACCGGCGTGAAATGACGGTGAGGAAGTCCAACCGAAAGCGCCAGTCGAGCGATCGTGGCTCCGATGTCACCCGCTAGCGCGCGCACGCGAGGTCGCAGCTCCCCCGGGTTCGAGGATCTTTCTCGGGACGGGCACGGGGCCGAGGCGCTCGACGTCGATCGTGCGACCGAGCCGCTCGACGTCCTCCGGCGCACACAGCAGCGTTCCGAATTGCTCCGCGGTCGCACTGCCACAGGCGACCCCAGTGCGAAGGACCGCGTCAGGCGGCTCGCCCCGCGCAAACCCGGCGACGAGGCCAGCGAGCATCGCGTCGCCCGCGCCCACAGTGGAGCGGAGGTTGATCCGTGGCGTCCGCGCGTAGTAGGCGTCTTCCGCCCCGACGAGGACGGCGCCTTCTGCCCCGAGCGACACGCAGACCCACTCGACTCCGGCTCGCTGCAGGTCACGGGCGGTCGCGACTACGTGCGCCCGGGTCGGCAACGCTTGGCCGCACAACATCTCTAATTCGTACCGGTTCGGCTTGATCAGAAACGGCCGAGCAGTGATGGCGGCAGCGAGCGCGGGAGCCTGGGCGTCCACGACGGCTCGGGCGCCGCTGTCCCGCAGGCGACGCACCAGGCCGGCATACGTGCCGTCAGAAACGCCCGGGGGCAGGGAACCGGTAAGCACGCCGAAGCCCGCTCGAGCGGCATGGAGGAAGCCCGTTGATAGCGCCTCGAGCGCCCACGGAGGAACGCAGGGCCCCTGCGCTGTGACCTCGTATTGCACCCTCGGTTCGACCTGCAGCAGCGTACAGTTGATGCGCGTCTCTCCGGGGATCTGCAGGCAATGCCGAGCATCGAGCTCCTGCTCGAGCATTCGCTCCAGGAAGCGGCCGATCTCACCCGCGACGAGACAAAAGGTCTCCGCCCGCACGCCCAGGCGCTTCAGCGTCCGCCCGACGTTGATGCCGTTTCCTCCGGGGTCATACCGGGTCTGGAGGGCATGCACTTTTTCTTCCCGAATCAGCTGACGGACCTCGTAGGTAACGTCCACGCTCGGGTTCAGCGTCAGGACGGCGATGCCGCCCGCGGGCTGGCCGCTCTTCTGCTCAGGCATCGCCCGACGCGTTCTAGCGCGCCACCACGAGAGCGCCCGCGCGAACGCCACCACCGGTCGGCGCGCCATGCTCGGAGGCAAGCCGGCGGGCCACGGCCGCGAGCGAATCGGGATTGAGAGAGATCGAGTCGATCCCGATCGTGACCAGGAACTCAGCGAAGTCGGGATAGTCGCTCGGCGCCTGCCCGCAGATCCCGACCTTGCGTTCCTTGTGGTGCGCGCTCTTCACGAGCGCCTGGATCAGGAGCTTTACCCCGGGGTCCCGCTCGTCGAAGAGCGGCGCCAGCAACTCCGAGTCGCGATCGATGCCGAGGGTCAGCTGCGTCAGGTCGTTGGACCCGATCGAGAATCCATCGAACAGATCGCTGAACTCCTCGGCGAGGATCACGTTGTTCGGGATTTCGGCCATCATGTACACCTCGACGCCGCCTCCGCGGCCCCGGGACAAGCCGTTGCGCTCGAGTTCGGCGAGCACGCGGCGCCCCTCTTCCACAGTGCGGCAGAACGGGATCATCACCTTGACGTTCCGGAGCCCCATGGTTTCCCGCACCCGGCGAATGGCGGCGCACTCGAGAGCGAAGGCTTCGCAGTAGCGCGCATCGTAGTAGCGCGAGGCGCCGCGGAAACCGATCATCGGGTTCGCCTCCGTGGGCTCGAACACGGCGCCACCCAGCAGCCCCGCGTACTCGTTCGTCTTGAAATCTGAGAAGCGCACGACGACGGGCCGCGGATAGAACGCCGCGGCGATCTGCCCGACGCCCGCTGCGAGGCGGTCGACGAAGAACTCGGCGGGCGAGTCGTAGCCCCCTGTCCGCCGCCTGATCTGGGCCAACGTGGTGGCGTCCTCCAGTCGCTCCGGGTGGAGCAGGGCCATCGGATGGATCCCGATCCAGCTCGACACGATGAATTCGATGCGCGCAAGCCCCACGCCGGCCGACGGCAGCTGCGCCAGGTGAAAGGCGTTCTCGGGATTGCCCACGTTCAGCATCAGCGGCACCGGAGGTTCTGGCAGGGTCGACGGATCGATCTCTTCACGCTCGAAGCCCAGCCGCCCCGCGTACACCTTCCCGTCATCCCCCTCGGCGCAGGACACGGTCACCTCGTCCCCCGTGCGCACGGTCTCGGTTCCGGTCCCAGTGCCGACGACGGCGGGCGTGCCGAGCTCTCGGGCCACGATGGCGGCATGGCAGGTGCGTCCCCCCTCGTCGGTCACGACCGCCGCGGCCTTGCGGAGGATCGGCTCCCAATCCGGGTCGGTCATGGGTGCCACGAGCACCTCCCCCTGGTGGAACTGGGGGAGCTGGGCCGGGGAGTGGATGACCCGGGCGCGGCCGGTGGCGATCTTTGCTCCCACGCTCTTGCCGCTCGCAAGCACACGGCCCCGCTCGCGCAGCCGGTACAGCGCGATCACGGGCCTAGTGGCTTGCGCATGCGCGGTCTCGGGTCGCGCCTGCACGATGTGAAGCTGGCCCAGCCGCCCGTCCTTCGCCCACTCGATGTCCATGGGCAGCGGATGCCCCGCGCGGGCCGAGTAGTGCTCCTCGATCAAGACCGCCCAGCGCGCGAGCTGGAGCACTTCGTCATCCGACAGGATCAGGCGGAGCCGGTCCTCGGCACGGACCCGGACCTCGCGCAGCGCCTTGGTCCCGCCTTCTGCGTACACGAGTTTCGTCGCCTTGTTGCCGCGTTCCCGCCGGATGATCGACTGGAAACCCGCCCGGAGCGTGGGTTTGTGCACCCAGAACTCATCGGGACGCACTCGCCCCTGCACGACCGTCTCCGCGAGCCCCCAGGCGCCAGTTACGAGCACGACGTCGCGGAATCCCGTTTCCGTGTCGAGCGTGAAGATCACGCCGCCCGACGCCAGGTCGCTGCGCACCATCTTCTGCACGCCGACCGAGAGGGCAACGTCGCGATGCCGGAACCCCAGCTGCGTCCGGTACGCGATCGCCCGATCGGTGAAGAGTGAGGCAAAGCACGAGCGGATCGCCGCATCCAACGCGGCGACCCCCCGAACGTTGAGGAACGTCTCGTGCTGGCCGGCGAAGGACGCCGTGGGCAGATCCTCCGCTGTGGCACTCGAGCGCACCGCAACGTCCGTCGCGTCTTCCGCATACTGCGCGGACAGCGCTCCGTAGGCGCGACGTACCTCGTCCGCTACGGCGGCGGGGAGCGGAGCCGCCCGCACTTGGTCCCTGATGCGGCGGCCGACCCGGGCGAGCTCGCGGACGTTGCTCGGGTCCAAGCGGTCCAAGGCCTGATAGATGCTTTCCGCAAGGCCTGCCTGCTCGAGCGTCGCGCGGAAGGCATCGGCCGTGACGGCGAAACCGTCGGGAACGGCCACGCCCTTCCCCTCCAGGGCGCGAATCATCTCGCCGAGCGACGCGTTCTTTCCTCCAACCGAAGGCACGTCGTCGAGCGTGACGTGCCGCAGGGACCTTACATACGGCGCAGCGGGATCGAACATGAGGCGCGCACCTTGGCGTGATGGCTCCATCTAAGCACCCGCAGCCTCAAGGGGTTGTGAAGCGGAGGTGAGGGGTCCCTCAGGTCCCGTCGTCCCCTCCTTCAGAACCGCTTCGCCGCACCTCGAGGACCAGCGATCCATACCTTCGACGAGGTACTCGACCAGCACAGCGATGTCGTCCGCAAGTTTCGAGGTTAGCGCCGGCTGGCGCCAGCGGTGGCCAACGGCCTCGAAGGCGGCGCAGCGCGCTTGGTGGGAATGCTGATCCGTCGGTCGTGAGGGCGCTCACCATGGGCTACCTCCTGATCTACAACGGGTCCATTGCCTTCGTCATGACCGCGCTATACTTGGCCGCGGCGGGGTACGCGACGTTCGCGACAGGGATTCTGCCCCGGTGGACTGGGTGGCTTGCCTACGTCGCCACCCTGCTGTCCGTACTGTCTGTACCGGCGATCTACGGGGGAGCCGTCGATCCTGCTGGTTTCTACAACGCCGGCGGATGGGGCCCGGCCATGATCGCCAATTTCCCCCCACTGCTCTGGTTCCTCGCAGCTGGCATTTCGCTGATCCGGAGGGGTCAGTCCGCCGCGACGACGGCGCATACGGACTGATCCTCCACCGCGCATAGGTAGGACTTCTTCACAACAACCTCACGCTGGCATCCTGACCCGGTTGGTACGCTGGACGGTGAACGACGCTCGACGCACATGACCAGAGTGCTCCTGCGGAATCGGTCTGGCCGTGGTGAGCTAGGAGAGAACGATCATGATCAGCATAGCGGCCTCGCGCGAGGAGCGGCGCCGAGCCCTGCCCGGTGACGGGCTCGTGCCAGAACCGATGTTCACGATCACCCACGCCATCACGATCGACGCACCTCCAGAACGGGTCTGGCCGTGGCTCGCGCAGATGGGATCGTCGCGCGGGGGTTGGTATAGCTACGACTGGATCGACAACGGCGGCCGACCGAGCGCGGAGCGCGTACTTGACGAGTACCAGCAGCTCGCGCCCGGAGACGTCGTTCCCTGCTTGCCCGGAGCGCGCGACGCCTTCGTCGCCGCCGTCGTGGAGCCGCCGCGCGATCTGATCCTGACCGTGCCGGGCCCACATAGCCCAATCACAAGCTGGGAGCACTTCGTCGAACCAGTGGCACCCCAGCGCTCGCGGTTGATCGTCCGCGGCCGGGTCGCGCGTGGCTGGAAGCAGATGGCGCGCGAGGCGCGCACGGTCGGCCGGCGAGCAGTGTTCATCGAATATGTCTATCGGCTCATAGGTCGGCTTCCCGATGCCTGGCTGATCGCGATCGCAGGCCTCGGCCATCGCTGGATGGAGGCGCGCCACATCCGTAGCATCAAGCGCCGAGTGGAGGCATTCAGGGCGTACGACATCGATCAGCGAAAGTCAGGCTCGTCCGGTATCTGATATCCGGGATGGTGCGAAGGCGGCGCTGACCCCGGCGCGCCTGGCGTGGATCGATAGTCTTCGCCTGGCGCTGATTGCGATGGTCATCGTCCATCACGCGGGCCAGGCATATGGTCCGACCGGCGGATTCTGGCCCATCTCCAACTCGGAGCACGCCGCCCTCCTCGGACCATTCTTCACCGTCAACGCCGCGTTTGGGATGGCGCTCTTCTTCTTGATCTCCGGATACTTCGTGCCGGGTTCGTTCGATCGCAAAGGCGCCGGCCCGTTCCTACGCGACCGGTTCATGCGCCTCGGCGTTCCCCTGGTCGTGTTCACCACGATCATGTTCGTGCCCTTCGTTTGGGTCAGCTATGCACGGAGTCCGGGAAGGGATACCGGATTCCTCCACTACCTGTGGCGGACCCTGTTCGACACGTGGCACCTCGGGCACCTGTGGTTTCTGGCCGACCTGCTCGCGCTCAGTGTGGCGTACGCCGCCTGGCGAGTCGTCCTTGGATCCAGGTCCCGTGAGCGAGAACCGAGTCCGCTCGGTCACGCCACCGTCGTCGGCTTCACGTTAGCGCTGGCGGTAGTCACCTTTGGCGTCCGCGTGTGGTTTCCCATCGACCGATGGGTCGCGGTGCTGGGGGTTCTTCCGGTGGAGCCAGCCCATCTTGCACGGGACGCGAGCTACTTCGTCATCGGCATCCTCGCGTATCGGCGAGATTGGCTGCGAACCGTTCCGTTCCGTATGGGCATGGGATGGCTCACGGTTGGGATTATCGCTGCGGCGCTCTGCTTTGTGCTTCCGGTTTGGTCGGGTGGCGGCCTCGACGCTGCCTCGTTGCGCTGGAGCATGTGGGAAGCCTTCCTCTGTACCGGATTGTGCCTGGGTCTCGTGGTGCTCTTCCGCAGCGTCGTCCGACAGCCGGGCGGGCTCGTACGGCTCGCGCTGCCGCAGGCGTATGGCGCGTACCTGGTGCACCCCGCGCCCATCCTGGTACTTCAGGTCTTGCTGAGCAATGCGGCGCTTGATCCTCTCGTGAAGTTCGCGGTCGTGTCGCTCGCGGGAGTGCCGCTGAGCTTTCTCGTGGCGGGCGGCGTGCGCAGGGTTCCCGGCATGCGGACCACTCTCTGATCCGGTCTCGGTCCGTAGAGGCTGTCCGTCGCCGCTCCGCAATACCTAGCTCCTGAACACCTCGAACTGCCCCAATTCCTCCCCGAGTTTGGTCTTATGTGGGAGTGAGCTGTTCATTTTCGGCATCATGTTGCCGCTTCAGGTCCATCCCTGGGCTAGCTAGCGCGACCGGACGCAGCGGTGCCAGGAGCGGAGGCGTATTATGATGAACGCGTTCGACGTAAGGGTTCCAGAATGGCAGAGAAGGGGAGCGGTTCGCACCGTAAGCAGTCCTCGCGCCCGCGGCGACGCGTGGGGGAGGGAGAGGTTCTCGCGGCACCGGGCGGCCGCGAACGCGGTCGGTATGAGGGGTTGCTCGATGCCAGCCTCGCGATCCTCGCCGAGCATGCGCTCGACGCCGTGCTCCAGCGAGTCACCGACGCCGCGCGCGAGGTCGTTGGCGCCCGTTACGCCGCGCTGGGCGTCCTGAGCGAGGATGGCGCATCCCTCTCCCAGTTCGTGACCTCCGGGCTGTCTCAGGCCGAGCGCGATCGTATCGGCGACCTCCCGACCGGGCGTGGGCTCCTCGGCCTCCTGATTCGGCAGCCGAAACCGATCCGCACGGGCGACATCACCCACCATCCCGGCCGGCACGGGTTCCCAGCCCGTCACCCCCGTATGAAGTCCTTCCTCGGTGTGCCCATCGCCGGGCGCGGGCGCGTGTTCGGGAACCTCTACCTAACGGAGAAGATGGGGGCGGCGGAGTTCGACGCCGAGGATGAGCGGATCGCGGTGCTGTTGGCGCGGCAAGCCGCCCTCGCCGTGGAGAACGCCCGTCTCAGTCAGCAGAGCCAGCAGCTCATCGATCAGGTCGGGACGATGCAGCGGGAGCGCGAGTTGTTCTTCGCGACCATGAACCACGAGCTACGTAACTCCTTGACGGGAGTCTTCGGCTGGGCCGAGCGCCTGGTCCGGCTCCGGCCCACGGGGGACGCCGTCGCGCAGGCAGCCCAGGAGGTCTATGAGTGCGCTGAGCAGACCGTGACGCTGCTGAACAACTTCCTGGACCTCACCCGACTACATGCCGGCAAGGTCCGTCCGGTGTGGCGGGATGTCGATGTGCAGGCGACGGTGGGACGCGTCCTCGAGAACCAACGCCCGGCGGTCGACGCCAAGCGGCTCGTCCTCGACGTGCGATACGAGAGCGGCGTCTCCGAGTTGCGGACCGATCCCGTGCGGCTCGCGCAGATCCTCACGAACCTCCTGAGCAATGCCATTCGGCACAGTCCGCCAGGCGGGACCGTGGCCGTCGAGATCCACGCAGAGGGCGCGGGCGCGTCTTTTCGTGTGATCGACCACGGGCCCGGCATCCCGGCGGACGCGCTCGAGCGCATCTTCGAGCCGTTCGAGCGGTCCGACCCGCACGCGGGTGTAGGCGCGGGGCTGGGCCTCCCGGTGTCCCGGCGACTCGCCGAGGTCTTAGGTGGCCGACTCACAGTGGAAAGCGTCCCTGGCCAGGGAGCCACCTTCGCGGTCATGTTACCGTCTGCGCCGACGGAGGGCTGAGCCGCTCTCTTACAATTCACTCCATCACACTGTCCTCACTCTCGCCTCATAAGTCGTCGGTTAGCCTGTGTGATGAAGGTGCTTGTCGTCGAACATCGTCAGGTGGCTGGATTCATCGTCCAGGGCCTGCGTGACGACGGTCACGCGGTAGACCTGGTGTCGGATGCCGACGGGGCCCTCGCACTCGGCCTGTCTGGCGAATACGACCTCATCCTCCTGGCGGTCGTCCTGCCGGGGCGGGACGGCGTCGCGGTGGCGTCGCAGCTCCGGCGGGCGGGGCGGTCTACGCCCATTCTCTTGCTCACGTCGGGTGACCACAACGCTGACCAGTTCGTGCGGGACGCAAAGGCCGATGGCTACGTCGCCAAGCCCTTTCCGTTCGACGCCCTGCTCGAGCGAGTCCGCGAGCTGGAGCAGCGAGGCGCCTGAGAACTCGGTGCCCGCCACCCGGCGCGCTGATCAGTTCGTGCATCGGAGAGGGGACCGATCGCGGAATCCAGCAGCCGGAAGAGAAGTTCTCGCTCGCCTCAGACTTCCCTCATACGGACGTCAGGAGATTGCCTCAGCATCAAGGAAGTCCGGCTGTTCCTCGAGCCGCCGGACGGTCAGCGCATCTACTTCGACCGCCACGCGGTGCTGGACGATGCGTTCGATCGCCTCGATGTCGGAGCGCACGTGCGGTTCACGGAAGAGGAAGGCGAGAAGGGGCCGCAGGCGACGACCGTTGTCCTGGCGGCTCCGGGTCGCCTCGCGACGCAGCAATAGGCCTGCGGCGCAGCAGCACCGGTGAGGAGAATGAGCTTGCCGTATCCCCACGAACATGCCTGCCGGCTGCGAGACCCGGGCGATTTCGCTCCGGGGAGCTTCCGGAGCATGACGCGCACGCACGACGGCAAGTCCTACCGCGTGATCCTGGGGAAGCTGAAGGGGAGGAGCGGGCGCGGGGACCCGATGGTCGAGCAGACGTACCGCTATGCCGCCGACGTCTGGACCGAAGACGAGGCGATGGCGCATTGCCGGGCGCACAGCGGAGCGCTCTTCGAGCCGGCGACGAGCCGTGGGCGCCGCGAGGGGACGGGGGGACGATGAACGGGACCGAGAAGACGGCGTTTTTCCGGCTCGCGCTCGTGTGGGTGCTCGTCCTCGTGACTGCGTTCATGCTGTTCCGGTCCGTCCGCAGCCGCTAGCAGCGTACTGAGATCCCAATTCCGAGCTGACGCGCGAGCTCACCGGTCGCGCAAGACGAACAGGCTGTACGCCGCCGTTGCGGTGCGGAGAGCACCTGAGATCTCCTGCGGGAGAACAAGGCGGCCCGTGCCTCGAGCTGCAATCGAAGGACGGGCCGCCTACGCATCGGTTACCCGGAGTCGAGGAATTCCCTTCCTCGTTCTTCTTCCCGCAGCGACCGCGTAACTGTTCGCGTTTGCGGTTTGGCTTTGGGAGCTCCGGCTTCCATCCCCATGCGGCCTGACGAGCCGCGCGGTTCGCCGATACGGGCGCTGCAAGTCGGCCGACTCACAGATCGGCCTCTTGCCCTGCACGTCGGGACGCCGAGCCGACGTGGGTGACGCATGCGATTCGCGTCACCGCTCCAGCTGAAGTGATCACCCGGATCGCCGGTTCCGTTACCGTTGCCGGGCCTGGAACCTCCCCGACTCAACTGGAGCAACTCGAACTGAACCTACACTTCGTCCGTGAAGCCGCAAGGAATCTAGCCTGCAGGTTTCTTCATCTCTCATTCCCTCGGACTCCGCAGGGTGCGGGAGCCGCATGGCACGTTTGCCGCGGGCGGCTCTTCGTCGCGATCTCACGTCTCTTTCAGGCTGCGCACGCCATGCTTTGTGCAGTCGGAGGTCAAAACCGCTACGGGAGGTCGTATGAAGATCACGACACGGGACGTGGCAGCAGCAGCGAAGCGTGGTGCCGCGCGCGCGCGGATCGCCGCGCGCAAGGCGGCGACCCGCATGATGGCGACGATAGATGCCGCACTGGTGCAGGCGGGAGCGGCCGCGCAGCGGCGCGAGCGCCAGCGCCTGGTGAAGGAGGCCCTGAAACTCGCTGGGGAGGCGGCGCTCGTCGCGGGAACGACCGCCGCGGCGACGCTCGCCGCACGGATCGTCACGCGCGTGACGAGGCGAGCCAGGGCATGAGCCGCGCGCCTGCGATTGCGGCTGACGATCGCCGTCCGTGGCACGAAGCCCTCGAGCACGGCGCGGTACGCGACTTGTGGGTGCACGCGACGACCTGGCCCGCGCTCCTGGCCGAGGCAGGGCGCGCCGTCGGGGAGGAGCTCTTGACTGGCGTGCCGGCGATCCCGTCGCAACGTATCCGCGAGCTGGAGGTCGTGGCGGCGGGCCGCGAGCGTCTGCTCACGCGATGGCTCAACGAGCTGTTGTACCACGCCCAGGCCGAATGGTGGATCCCCGTGGACTTCGCGGAGCTGTATGCGACGGACGGGGCGGCCCGCGCGCGAGTCCGCTGCGTGCGGCCGAGCGAGCCGCCGGGCGCGCTCACGACGGCCGCTCTCGAAAGGGTGGAGGTACACGACGTGCCGGGGGGGCTCGAAGCGCGGATTGTGCTCCAGGCGTGAGCACGGCGCGGCCCCTCAAGACCGTTTGAGGAGCCCGAGGAAGAACAGCGTCGCCGCGATGAGGATAATGAGCGGACCACTCTCCCGGTGGAACCCCTCGGCGGCGACAATCCCGAGCACCGTGGAGACCACGGCGACCGCCACTGCGATCGCGAGCATCGCGCTGAGGCTGTTCGCCACCTGGCGGGCAGTGGCGGCCGGGATGATGATGAGCGAGCCCATCAGCAAGACGCCGAGGTAGCGCAGCCCAAGCGCGACCGTCACCGCGAACGCGAGCAGGTACAGCAGATCGAGGCCCGCCACGTCGATCCCGATCGTGGAGGCCATGTCTGCGGAGATGAGGGCGATGACGAGCCGGTGTCGGGCGCGGACAATGAACGTCACGACCGCGGCCGCGGCACTGAGCCCGAACACCGCCTCCGGCAACGACAGGGCTCCCGACGAGCCGAGGAGTGCCTCGATGAGGTTCTCCCCGGTGGTCAGCATAGCGCCCACCGCGAGCGCGGTCGAGAAGACGACACCCGTGATCGTTTCGACGGGTAGGCGCGTCTTGTTCTCGAGCGCCCAGATGAGCACCGTCCCCACGACCAGGGCGGCGATTCCGCCGACCAGTGGGTGCAGCCGCAACGCGAGCGCCAGGCCGATGCCCGGGAGTGCGACGTGAGAGATCGCATCGGAGGCCAGGGCCATGCGACGCATGACGGCAAAGCAGCCCACCAGCCCAGCTGCAGCCGCCATAGCGACCGCCAGGACGAGCGTGCTAGCGGGAGCGCTGGTCATGCACGTGAAATCCCAGCGGGGCGCCGTATACCTCCTGGAGGCGCTCAGGAGTGAGGATCTCGAGCGGCGGTCCGACGCATGCAGGACCGGTGCGACTGAGACACAGGACGCTCGCGGCGTAGCGGTACACGAGACTGAGCTCGTGGGACACCAGGAGAAGCGTGAGCCGCTCCTGCTCCTGAAGCCGGTGAATCATCGCATGGAGCCCCTCCTGACCTGGTTCATCCACGCCGGCGGTCGGCTCGTCGAACAGCAGCACGGTGGGTCGGCCCATGAGGGCAAAGGCGAGCAGGAGACGCTGGAACTGGCCCCCCGACAGGGTCCCGATGGGCTGGGCGGCG
>Ga0079222_10000150_pt1 | contig 13710 bp, 14 predicted proteins | sample GAPlitter_FD_75070 | JGI IMG/M metagenome (GOLD analysis project Ga0079222, IMG submission 75070) | Agricultural soil microbial communities from Georgia to study Nitrogen management - GA Plitter | ecosystem: Environmental > Terrestrial > Soil > Agricultural land | place: USA: Georgia...
GGCCGCGAGGTCGGACGTGTGAGCCGCGCGAACGCGTGAGCAGGACCTCGCTACAGCTGTTGACGCACGGCGGTCAGGAAGCGTGGCCGCTCGGCCAGCGGACGCGGACGCTGCGACCCGCTGGCCGGGCCGCTCAGCGGCTCGCCAACGCCGCTCCGACGGCTGGCCTGTCCGCGTAGACGCTCGAGGCGGCCGCACGAACGCCTCACATGGCCGTACGAACGTTTCACATGGCCGCACGAACGCCTCACATGGCCGCGCGAACGCCTCACATGGCCGCGCGAACGTCGGACATAGTCGCGCGACGGTTGACGTGGCCGCTCAGGCGCCAGACGTGGCCGCACGGACGCGTCGCGTGGGCGGCCTAACGGCTTATTCTGCCGAAGAGATGCCAAACCGGACCTAACGACTCACCGCCGCGATGGACGCACGCGGCGGAGCAGTTGTCAACGATGCGTCCAATACCATTTAGATAGGGAGGAGCACCATGTTGGGTCGAACCGAAGTTGTCTTCGAGACATTGCGCCAGATGCAGTGTTTTTTCGACGACAACGAAACAACGCTCGGAGCGGTGAACCAGTCGGGCGCACGCAAGCGGCTCGACGAGACGGTGGCGCAGCTCACCGCTCACGCCATCGCTCAGATCGGGGGCCGTCGCGTCAGCATCGGCGAGACGGCCAAGCAGGAGCAGCTACGGTTGGAACTGCGTTTCGATCACATGCGTCCTATCGCATTGATCGCAAGCCAGAAGCTGCGCGAGCAGCCGGAGTTCAGCTTGCTCCGGCTCCCTTCACGCAAGGCTCGGGGCCTCCGCCTCACCGCGGCGGCGCGTGACATGGCCAACGCCGCAGAGAAGTACACGGACCTGTTCGTCGAGGAAGGGCTCGCGCCCGACTTCGTCGCCGAGCTGCGTGCGGCGGCGGACCGGCTCGATCAGTCGATCGTCGCGCGGGGGCAGGGCCGCGGCGCGCGCGCAGGTGCGACCGAGGGTCTCAAGGTGGCGACGGCGCGGGGGCGCGTCCTCATCCGGCTGTTCGATTCACTTTTGCGCCCGAAGCTGGCCACGAACGATGTGCTGCGTCGCGAGTGGCAAGCCGCGAAGCACGTTCAGCGCGTGCGCACCACGCCAACTGCGCCGTCCGTCGCTGAAACGCCGGAGGCCGCAGCGCCGACGGCTGGACTGACGCTCGTTCCCACCAAACCCTCGACGCCGACGGAGGCGGCGGCCTGAACCTAAGCTGAGAGGCCCGGCAGAACAGCGCCGGGCTTCTCAGCAGACGCACTCAAAGTGGCGCCCGCACTGTGCTCTCGCGCAGCCTGCGATAGAGATCACTCACCAACTGATGAATCGCACGTGCGCCGTTCTCACTCCGATCTTTCGCCAGACCAAGTGCCTGATGATGAATAGCTTCGTCATAGTGGCCGCTCAGCAACCATTGCGGATCGACGCTGAATTCACGCACGAGCGCCGCGACGACGTCGATGAGAGACTGCGCGTCGATAGTGCTTTCGGCATCCGAGACGAGCTTTTGAAAAGACTCTGGCCGAGCGTGGAGGATCGCGGCGAGCACGTCAAGCGACGCCGGTTCGTGCGCAATCAGGGACCGGAGACGGCCCGCGATGGCAGCGATGAAGGGTCGTTCATCGCCGGGAGGGCTTTCTGGCGACAAACCGGGCATCAGCCTGAAGCAGATGGGTGACCACTAGGACGCGAGAATCTCGGCAGGATCGGCCTCACTCCTGTTCAGCTGCGTACGCGGACTTTCTGATGCTGGCGCGGCTACTAGTGCGTAGCCGACTCCGCGCACCGTCCGGATGACACACGAGCAGTCCAACTCGGCGAGTTTTCGTCGTACGTACAGGATGTAAACATCCACCAGATTCGTTGTTCGCGACCTGGAGTCTGGGGCGAGACATTGCTGAATACTGGCGCGCGAAACCGTCCGGCCGGCGGACCGCGCGAGGCAGGAGAAGACTCTGAACTCGCATGGGGTCAGCGCCACATGGACGCCTTTGTGACACAGACGGCGACTGGCCCGATCGATCGCGATGTCGTAGACCGGATGCGGGCGTTGCTCGCGAGCAGGCCTGGGGCGCCACGCGAGTGCCTCCACCCGTAACAACAGTTCATCCTGCACGGAGGTAGCTACCACGAAATCATCCGCGCCTGCCGTCATGGCTCGGGCGAGTAATTCGCGTCCCGACGACTGTGTCGCAGACGGCGCGACGACGATGACTGGTATGCCTTGTTCACGGTAGCGCGCAATGACACGCTCGAGCATTCGCGTGGATTGCAAGAAGCCCACGGAAAGCAGAAGTGCGACTCGAGTGCGAGGCGCACTATCGCCTCCAATCTCCACAAGCAAGTCTGAGCGTACTTCGCTGCGGAGCGTCCCATCATGGATATCGCTTGTCCACGTGCGCCAACCGCCCCTGTCCAACGAGGCTTCAAGAGATGCGATATCTGACGGTGACGAGACCAGAGCAACGACCATATCGAGACGCGCGTCGGGGAGGCAGCCGACAGTGACGCTCGAACGGTGCACGATGGGGACGAAGCTCACCGTTACACGGTGGGCAATCCCAAGATCGATTCATGGCACGAAGCGATACCCAACGCCCGGAACAGTCACCAGCTTGCCGTTCACGCCGAGGAGCTCGAGACGGTGCCGTAGGGACTGCACATACGCGCGGAGCGCATGATGTGGGGTGATTTCGTGCGTAGCATCCGGCCACGTACTTCGAATCAGGGCACGTGTATGCACTGGCTCACCCTCGGTCTCCAAAAGGGCGCCGAGGAGCCGCAATTCCGTGCGCAAGAGCGTCTGGGAGGCGGCGCCAGTCGATATCGAACCACAACACCAGTCGACGGACAACCCCGAATACGTGAAATGCAGTCCGTGGAGCGCGGCGATTTCCGCCGGTTTTCTTCCCGAACAATAGAGATCAGCGGAAACCACGTCTGTGGGGCCAGAGTTGGGCTCGCGCAACTGAAAGCGACCTGGCATTGCCTGTTGAGTGACGCAGAAGAGTGCCGTCGACCTCGAGATGCACGGCAGACTCGCGGCCAAGCCTACGAGTTGAGGAGGCAAAAAAGCATTACACGGCGTGCAATTCGGCGGGACTCTTCGGGACGGGAGTTGTATCTGCTGAACGAATGCGATTGCGTAATCGATCCAGTACGAGCTGAAGACCGCCCTCCCTCCGAATCTCGGTGGCGCGGAGGCCCACGTGGCGCTTAATCGTATTCCGTAGCGCTGTCGGCGACGGATACCCGAGCTGCAGCGAAATGCCCTCCACCGTGCAAGCCGTCGATTCGAGCAGATACGCAACGAGTGCAAGCCTGATCCAGGTCAACAGCTCCTGTGGCCCGAGATTTCCCCAGCGCCCACACCTGTTGAAGATCGTTTTGCGGTGTACGCCGAGCGCTTCGGCGAGGGAAGAGACGTCGGTCACCACCTCAGGCCGTGTGAGCGCCGCCTCCACGATTGGCTGCAGCACCGGTGACAGTACTTTGCGCAACGCTGACGTCACGAGCTCGGTTACGCATTGGTGTCGTGCGCTATTCAGAATTGCGCGCAGCATGCACCCCCGGTCGTTGATATCAGCAAACAGGAATTGATGGACACCGGCGGCGGCTAGGGCGCCGATACTCGCGGGCGTATCCGTGACGCCACTGCAATAGGCTACCAGCGCCGTTCTTGGACAGCGCAAGCGCATCTCACGAGCGAGCGCCACGCAATCGCGCGCGGCGGCGGGCTCGATCGCAATGATGACGAGGTCCGGAACATCAAGCCACTCCGTAATTGAAAGTGCCTCCAGCCGCTGCAACGACCGGAGTTGCGCAATTCCTCGCAGCGCGTCGTGTAGCCGCGCTTCCTGGACTGCTGAGCAGCCGCAAGATATTACCAAAGCCTCGCTCGCTTTAGTGACCCCGTGGTGTAACGCTGCTTCACTCCGCATAACGGTCCGTCAGTCTACATCTGTGCACATAGGACGCTCCTTCCCTCATGGAGCGCTCTATGACCATCGTTAGGCTGTCTGCGCGGATAATCCTCTCGGCTTGCGCCATTGCCGGTTTCGCCACGCTCGGCGCATGCGCAGGCGCTGATCCAACGAGCCCGACGGCGCGCCACCCCGCGCCGGTCATCTCACATGACGACGCGACATGCTCATCGGGCTGGGTGGTCATCGACGGCCGCTTCGTTTGCCCGGGCACGTAATTCTCTAAGACGAAGTGCCAACGAGGGCGACGTGTTCTGGCAAATCCTCCGCCTCCGCGGTCTCCATGTAAGCTGTTAGGCGGAGAGCGCCAGCTGTCGGTTGCCGATGTGCGCGAAGCTCGGAGCCCCGTGCGTGTCGCACGTCATCCGCTTTCACGATGATTTCATAGTAGCCGTGACATTGCGCGATGCGTACGGCGGTCTCCACCGCGCGTTCAACCTCGGAAGAGCGCCGAACGAGAGCGAGCGCGGACGCTGTTTCCAAGAGCGCCTTTGCAAGGTCGTAGGGGGGAGTGATTGTCGTCGCTTCCAGGCGTTCGAGCTCTGAATACACCCAACAGACTCGCGCCGCATCACCTCGATGGGCCGCTACGATGGCGAGGCTTCCCAGGGCGGGCAGTACGATTCGTACCGGGAGAGGACGGCACAGCACGCTGATGAAGGCTCGTTCCGCCAGCGCGAGGTGGCCTGCTTCGAGCAAGAGCTGCCCAATGTTCTGAAGAGTCTCACCCTCCCTGAGCGGATTGCCGATCGAGTACTGATACGCAACGCGAGCGTGTCGAAACGCGTCCTCGAAGCGATGCTGTGCACCAGCCGTAATCATCAGGCCCGAGTGAGCGAGACGACTCAAGAGCGGTAATCCCACTTCGTCAGCGAGACGCGCCGCCCGCCGAGCATATCGCATCTGTTCGGGATAGTTGCCACGCATCTGCGCCAGGGCCGCAAGACCGATCCACGCGCGAACGCGAAGCTCCGCGCTCTCGAGACGCCGTCCAAGCCGTGCTACGTCTCGGTACTGATCCGCGGCCTCGTCGATGCGTCCGAGCCGTCCGTCGATGCGTGCGCGCTTGCCAAGGGCACGCCCACGTTGGAGCGGCGTGAGTGACGTGTCAGCTTCGAGAAGCGCGTCGATCATGGCGCGCGCCAGATGCAGAGCGCCGCTTTGAAAGATGTGATCGGAAACAACCAGAATGCTCTCGGCCGCGACAAGGCTCGACGGATCGTATTCGAAATCGGCGGCCTGACGTAACACGGCGGCGTCCAACAGCGTGTGGCTCAGATGCACTGCACGCTCGAGCAATTCACGTCGCTCAGCAGCTGGCATCAGACAAGCTTGAGACACCAGGCTAGCGATCGCGAGCCACTCGTGGTCATGACCTCCGAGTGTCGCGCGATTGGCCCCGACATCCGCACGGTATGCGGTAGTGACGTCGTGAATCACGACGCTGGACCGTACGGATTCGCAATCCGTTTCAATTCCCGCATCTGAATTTCTCCCGAGATCCTCTCTGCGCTTCTCGCGGTCATCTACATAGCGCATGCTGCTGAGACTCTGAAGATAAGATTATTGAGCCGAGCGAAACGCGACAGTTCCCCGAGGCGACGGTTGCCGGCTCTCGGAGGAAGGCTGGGAACTAGACCGGAGCAGCCACCGTGATCTCGCGGCACATTTTCTAAGAATTTCTTAATATTCAGGCTCGACGGAGCTCAACCTTCGATCGGTCTGGCTCGGGACACGCGATCCTCGCCAATATGGCTGTGTAGCGCTAATATCCCCCACAATGTGGTTTAGAACCCGGGCACCCGCGCTTGGCGATTTCGAGCAGCTCGTCCTGCTGGGCGTTCTGCGTCTCGAGTCAGGCGATGGCGCGTACGGAGCCGCCATTCGTCAGGAGATTCACGCGCGCTCGCGTCGCGACGTCTCGATCAACGCGGTCTACACGACTCTCGATCGCCTCGAGCAAAAGGGGCTGCTCAGATCGTGGATCGGCGATCCCACACCGCAGCGGGGCGGCCGACGCCGGAAGTTCTACGCGGTGCGGCCCGCCGGCGTCGCGGCGCTGCGCCAGGCGTATCATGCGCTCACCGCGATGGCCGCCGGCCTCGAGACCCGCCTGGGGACCAAGTGAGTCGCCGCGCTCCCCGGCTCGCGATCTGGCTATTGACGAAGCGGACCTCCGCTGAATGGCGCGAGTTCGTCGTCGGCGATCTCGAGGAAGAGTTCGCAAAGCGCGGCGCCGATTCACGGGTCGCCGCGCACGCGTGGCTCTGGTGGCAGACGATCCGCTGCCTAGTCGTTCCCCTCCCCACTCACCGCATCGCGTTAGGCGGCGAACGACCACGAGGAGACTCCAGGATGCGTACGATTCTCGCCGACCTTCGCCATGCGCTCCGCTTCGTCTCGCGGACGCCGTCGTTCGCCGTCACGGTCGTCGCTGTGCTGGCGTTAGGCATCGGCGCCAACACGGCGCTCTTCAGCATCGTCAATGCGGTGCTGCTGCGTCCCCTTCCCTTCGAAGAGCCCGATCGGCTGGTGCAACTGTACACGAGAACGCCCGACGGAGTCCCCTTCGACGTTGCGCCCGGCAAGTTCTACGACTGGCAGCGCGATGCGCACTCGTTCGAGCGGATGGCGATGTATCCATGCTGCGGGTTCCGGCGGCTGGCGCTCACCGGCACCGGCAGCGCGCGATCAGTACGAGCGGAACCAGTAAGCGCCGGCTTTTTCGACGTCGTCAGGGCTCGGCCTGCGTTGGGACGCGCCTTTCGCCCAGAGGAGGACACGCCCGGCGCGAGGCACGTGGTCGTTCTCAGCGACCGGTTCTGGCGAACCGAGTTCGGCGCAGACCAGGACGTGATCGGAAGGACGATGAAGCTGAGCGACGAGCCGTACACGATCATCGGCATCATGCCTCCGGAAGCCTCGGTCGCATCGTGGCCTCCGATGGCGAGCGATCTCTGGATCCCGCTCGCGCTCTCCGCCGAGGAGCGCGCGAGTCGTGGGCACAACATGGAGGGTGTCGCGCGCCTCGAGCGCGGTGTTCAGCTCGTTGAGGCACAAACCGAGATGGATGCGATCTCGGCGCGGCTCGCGCGTGAGTTTCCGAAGACGGATGGCCGCTGGGGCGCCGCGGTGATCCCGCTGCAGGAAGCGATCGCCGGCAACAGCCGCACGATGCTGCTCATGCTGCTCGGTGCTGTCGGAGTCGTTCTGCTCATCGCCTGCGCGAATGTGGGAAATCTTCTCTTCACGCGCACGCTGAACCGGAGGAAAGAGATTGCGATCCGCGCGGCCCTCGGGGCGGGACGCGGGCGTGTGTTTCAGCAGTTGCTCATCGAAGCCCTCCTGCTCGCGACCATCGGCGGCGCCGTCGGACTGCTCGTTGCCTACGCAACGCTTCGCGCCGCCGCACCGCTCCTCGGCGAATATGTGCCGAGGGCGAGCGAGATCTCGATCGATGTACATGTGCTCATCTTCGCCGTGGCCGTGTCGTTGCTCACCGGCGTACTCGCCGGCGCGATGCCCGCCCTGCGCACCGCCCGGTCGGACCTCAATGTCGCGCTCAATGTCGGTGGCCGCGCCAATGGCGCCCTCGGCATCGGCACACGCCGTGTGCTGATCGTCTGCGAAGTCGCCCTCTCGGTTGTGCTGTTGATGGGCGCTGGCGTGATGATCCAGAGCTTGCTGGCGCTGAGACACGCCGACACCGGCTTCGATGCCCACGACGTGCTGACGATGAAGGTGCACCTCATCGAGGCCCGCTACCCGGCCGACGCGCAGCGATCGGCGTTCTTCAACACGGCGCTGGACCATATCCGCGCACTCCCGGGCATAGAGGCGGCCGGAAGCATCGACGATCTCCCATTCATCGACGGCGAAGCTCAGCCCCTTCAGCGTGCGGGATGGGCCGAAGGCGCTGCGAACGGCAGGGCAGTCGTCCACGTTAGGCAGATCACCCCCGGCTATCTGCGTGCGATGCGCATCCCGCTCCTCGGCGGTCGCGACGTCGCGCTGAGGGATGCGGACGTTCTGCTCGTCAGCCAGGCTGCGGCGAAGCGCGTCTGGGGCGCGGATGACCCGCTCGGCCAACGCGCGACGCTCCCGGTGATTTCGAAGACGGCGCTGCGACAAGTCGTCGGCGTCGTCGGCGACGTCAAGCAAAAGGATCCGTCTCAACCGCTCACGCCGACCGTGTACTACTACTCGGCCGACCGCTCCTGGAGCAGCGCGACGCTCGTCGTTCGCACGTCGCACGCGTCTACGACGTTTGCCCACTCGATCGTGGCGGCGATTCATTCGATCGATGCCGAGCAGCCGGTCGAGGATATCCGGACCATGGAGCAGGTGATCGACTCGCGGCTGACGTCGCAGCGGTTCAGCGCACTGCTGCTAGGAATCTTCGCGGGCGCGGCGCTGGTCCTCGCCTCGGTGGGCATCTACGGCGTGCTGTCGTACATCGTGCGCGGGCGGAGGCGCGAGATCGGGATCCGAACAGCGCTGGGTGCGCGAACGGGCGATGTACTTCGCCTTGTCATTGCGGAGGCGATGTCGCCGACGCTCGTCGGCATGGTCGTCGGGGCGGTGGTCGCCATTGCCTCCGCTCGAGTTCTCAAGAGTCTCGTCTTCGGCATCAGTGCGTCGGATCCATTGACGCTCGTGTGTGTGACGGCGACGCTTGCGCTCGTGGCGCTCGTGGCGAGTCTAGTGCCGGCGTACCGCGCGTCACGGTTCGATCCGGCAACGGTTTTGCGCGCGGAGTAGCGAATTAGTGAATTGATCGCGTAGCAATCCGTGTTGGACCAGGTCTCAGTCAACCGCTCTACGGGAGTGCTCAGACATGCCGACCAAGCCGACGGCATCGCAAGCAGCAGGCATCGCGCTCATCCTCGTCACGGGCGCCATCCATTTCATCGACGCTCCTGGTAGTTTCGGGGACGCGACTTACAAGGGGCTGTTGTTCGTGGCTAACGGAATCGCCGCCATCATTGCGGCTATCGGCATCTATCGCGGCGAGCGCCTCTGGGGTTGGGGATTGGGTTTGCTCGTCGCGGGCGGCGCGTTGATCGGCTACGTGATCAGCCGCACGGTCGGCCTGCCCGGCCTCGCACCGGATGTCTGGCTCGAGCCGTTAGGCATCCTCTCGCTTCTCGTCGAGGCCGCGTATGTCGTGCTGTTTCTTCTATCGCGGCGCACAACGCCGCTCTCGGCACAGCCATGACCGCCTAACGGTCGCTTCCGTCAGCCCGCTTCCGTCGATCGACGATTGACAGTTGACCGCGGTCGACGATCGTTTCGAGCTCAGTCAGCGGCAGCTTGGCCGGACCGTTCACAACGTGGCCGCGAGTGTCGAACGCGCTGCCGTGACACGGACAGCGAATCAACCGCTGATTCGGATTCCAACCCAGCGGACAACCTTCGTGCGTGCAGACGGCGACGAACGTGCGAAACTCGCCGCCCGCGTTGACGATGATGATCGCATCGTCGCCGTACCGAGTGCGATATGCGGCCCCGGCTGGAACGCTGTCGACCGACGTGATGCGCACGACCCGCCACCCTCGCAACCTCGCGATCGTCGCATCGCAGGCCGCGAGCAGCAGCGCCCCCCCGCCGAACGCCTTGAGTATGTCGCGCCTGCTGGTCACTTACCGCGCTGCGCCATTGCTACGGTCATCCGCTGCGGAAACTCGCCGACCTTGATTCGCGTGACCTCTTTGGCGAGTCCGACATCGATTACCGAGAGCGTATTATCGCGGCGGTTACTCACATAGGCATACCTGCCGTCACGGCTGAACACGACCCAATTCGGTTCCTCCCCAACCGGCACCGTACCGACGAGCTCGAGCTTCGGCAATGAATAAATCGCCGTGAATCCGCTCAGCGACCCGTTCGCGATGAGATGCTTGCCGTCGGGCGTGATGCCGATGCCGTGGTTCACGACCCAGTGCGATTTCTGAAGGCTCGCCACGGGCGCCGCTTTGCCCAGTGTCGGAAGCGCCACCGTTTTGATGATGCTGTCCCGTGCGAGATCGACGACAACGAAGCCATGCAGCTTCGACAGCTGCGCGTAGAGGCGTCGTTCGTCTGGCGACAATTGAAACGGCCGCACGCCTTCGGGCATATGGATGATCTTCTTCACCGTGTTCGTCGCGACATCGATCACGGCGATTTGATTCGCCTCCATCATCCCGACATAGACGGACTTGCCGCTCGGGCCGAGCATCGTGCCGTGCGCGCCGGCGCCGACATCGAGGCGTTTGACGACCCGATGGGTCTTCAGGTCGATGACCGCCAGCTCGCCTTTGTCATAGATCGGGACGTAGAGAAACCGTTCGTCGCGAGAGAGGGCGAGATGGTTTGGAGTTCCATCCATCTCCACGCGCCAGAGTTGTTGCTCGGTGCTGGTGCTTACCGCAATGACGTCTTTCGTGTCGAGCCGACTGATATACAGCACCTTGCCATCGCGGGACGATATGACGTCGTCCGGGCTGTTGCCGACGACGCTCGCCGGAATCGTTCCGACCACACGATGGGCCGGAATCTCGATGATCGATACGTCGCCGCTCAGCGTGTTGCCGACGTACAGGTATTCCTTCGTCTGTGCTTGTGACTGGAGTGGGACGAGCGCAGACAGGAACAGGACGACGTTACGGTGGCGCATATGAGCCTTGGCCATCAATGATGAAGCGATATAACACGGTCGCGAAGCTCACGCCACGCTCAGCACAATCTTGCCATGCTTGTGCGGCGCACCGCCGAGCATCTCGTGAGCAAGAGACGCCTGCTCCAGCGGGAGTACCGTGCCCACCGCTGTAACGAGCTTTCCCGTATCGAACAACTCACTGATCTTGTTCAGCCGTGCGGTCGTCACATCGACAATGAAGTACGCCGCTCGAACGCCATACCGCTCCGTTAATGGCTCGGGCACAGCTGACACGGCCGAAACCAGAATTCCCCCTCGCTTCAGAACTCGCAGAGATCGTTGTTGCGTCTCACCGCCGACGGTATCGATGACCACATCCACGCCACTCAACGACTCCTCGAATCGCTCCGTCTTGTAGTCCACAACTCGCTCGGCGCCCAGTTTGGTGAGGTACTCCCGATTCGCGGTGCCAGCGATCGCGATGACATGAAGGCCAGCTTGGCTCGCCAGTTGGACGGCGTAAGCACCGACATTGCCTGCCGCCCCGAGGACGAGCGCGGTCTGACCGCGAGTCACTCGAGCGTAATCGAAGAGCATCTGCCAAGCGGTTACCGTTACAACCGGAGCCGAGGCCGCCTCGACGAAGTTTAGTGTCTTTGGTTTTTGGGCGATCCTTCTCGCCTGGGGCACCGCGTATTCCGCGTACGCCCCAGTGAATTGCTCGTTGGTAGCACCGTACACTTCGTCGCCAACGTCGAATCCTGAAACCTCCGGGCCAATTGCTTCGACGATCCCTGACAGCTCGGCGCCGAGGATGAGCGGCAACGGTTGGAGTTGAATCTTGCCCTCACGAGTGAGGGCGTCCCAGGGACCCACGCCTGCCGCCTTCACACGAACGAGCAGTTGTCCGGCACCCGGTTCCGGGCGCGGCAGATCATCGCTCGAGATCACACTCGGTGGACCGTATCGGAGCACTCGCGCTGCCTTCATGCTGCGCCTTTCGGTGCTAGTGCAGTAGCCCGTCTACCACGCTGGTTGGCTGGCGATCATGCTCGTTAGGGGATGCAGGTTCGAGCCATCGGCGTTCATGATGTAGATGTTCGTAACCGGTAGCGCCCCAGTCTCGTCGGTGCGCTGAAAGACGATCGAGGCGCCGTCAGGCGACCATCGTGGATCTCGATCGTAGTGGCCGAGCGCCACGGTCAGTGGATGCTGCCCGGAACCGTCGGCATTCATCAGCCAAATGCCGGTCGGGCCGGTCGCGTTGCCGGCATAAACGATCTGGCTTCCATTCGGCGAGAACTGCGGATCGACGTCATCGGCGTCCGGCGAGTGGGTGAGATTTGTTGCGACCTTGGTGGTCGTGTCCATCACCCAGATGTCGAGGCCCGCGGCGTACGTCACGCGCTTGCCGTCGGGCGAGAAGCCACCATTCGGCTCGTAGGAGAGCCACTGCAGCCCGGTGCCGTCGGGACTCACGCTGTGGAATTCCCACCCACTTCCTTTGCTTCCGACGAACAGAATGCGCTTACCGTCCGGAGACCAAGCGGTGTGCTCGATGTCCCAGCCGGTCAGCACGGAGCGCTTGCCCGATCCGTCGGCATTCATTACCCAGAGGCCGGAGGGTGCGCGCGCCGAGACGTAGGCGATGAACCGGTGGTCCGGCGACCAGCTGGGATACAGGTCGTCTTCGGGAGACGTCGTCAGATTGCGGACACCCGTCCCGTCGGAACCGATCAGGTAAATGTCCCAGACGCCGCTTGCGTTGCTGTTGAAGACTATCGGGTCGGTCGGTACGCGCGGGGCCGTGCTGTCCTTGCAGGCGACGGCCGAGAGGGCGGCCACCACGAGCATCGCTCGGCTGCACCGCCAGATGGATGACGCCATGTTGAGAATCATCTGTATTGACCTCGCTCACGCTCGTTCTTGCAACCTCGTCGCGTCGGCGAGCTGCAGCATTGTGCATGCCGCCAGGAGACCTGTTCACTTCAACCCGACCGCACCGACTGGCGCGCGAGAAAGAGCGCGCTAGGAAAAGCGCGCCAGAAAAAGCGCGCCAGAAAAAGCGCGCCAGAAAAAGCGCGCCAGAAAAAGCGCGCCAGAAAAAGCGCGCCAGAAAAAGCGCGCCAGAAAAAGCGCGCTAGGAAAAGCGCGCTAGAAAAAGCGCGCTAGAAAAAGCGCGCTAGAAAAAGCGCGCTAGAAAAAGCGCGCTAGAAAAAGCGCGCCGTTCCTCGCGCGCCCCTTCTCGCGCGCCCCTTCTCGCGCGCCCCTTCTCGCGCGCCCCTTCTCGCGCGCCCCTTCTCGCGCGCCCCTTTCTCGCGGCCAGCGTGATGGGATCGTGCTTACGGACGCTGATAGCGGTATATCGAAGCGATCCGACGAACACGATAGAAGAACGGGACCGACTGGCCATCAACCGTTAGGCGACCTTCCCAGATCACCTGTCCAGTGGGCGACACCTCCGTCATCAGATTATCAGCGCCGTAGCCGACCAACGTGTTGCCGTTCTGGAATCGTTGCACCGATCCGACGAAGGCGTTGAACACGGCTGGGGCGTGTCGGTACTGCCACACGAGAGTCGCCGTCATCCGCTCGAGATCCAGACGGTATTCAAGCGCGCGACTCTCTGGCGGGGAATGAACCAAGCCGTTGTCAAAGAACAGCAGGTCCCCATTCTCGAGCACGCGCACATCGTGCTGAAAGCCGAAGCCGCCGAGGGGATCGCCGAGGATGGAGAACTGGTTGTGCCGTCCCCCCAGCCGCCAGAGTATCTGGCCAGTCACTTTGTCAATCCGCGTGATCTCACCAAGTCCCGCGAACGAGACGATGTAGTTTCCGTCGCCGTCGATCGCCAGCGAGTTGGGATGATCGAAGTCGATGCTCGCCAAGTACGACAGGTTCGCCGGAACGAACAGCCAGTCTGCCAAGGTGAAATGATCCCACGCATTCCAGACGAACTCCGTCGCGCCGGACGCGGATTGGCGCACCAGGATGTGTCCCGCCACCGGCTGATTGGGGCGGCCGCCTAACGCGGTGAGATCCAGCGTGCGGAGGTCGTATCCGTA
>Ga0079222_10000152_pt1 | contig 13554 bp, 9 predicted proteins | sample GAPlitter_FD_75070 | JGI IMG/M metagenome (GOLD analysis project Ga0079222, IMG submission 75070) | Agricultural soil microbial communities from Georgia to study Nitrogen management - GA Plitter | ecosystem: Environmental > Terrestrial > Soil > Agricultural land | place: USA: Georgia | collected...
CTTCGCGACCATGCGCGCGGGCGGCACGCCCTTGCGGGCCAGGTAGAAGCGCACGGCCGCGGCGCGCGCCTGTGACAGCCGCATGTTGATGAACTTCCGGCCCGTGCTGTCGGTGTACCCCGCGACCTCGATCCGGATGTCCGGGTTCGCGAGCAGGGACGCCGCGACGGCATCGAGCACGATGTACGATCCGCGCGTCAGCACCGAACGACCCGTCTCGAAGTTCACGCCGGTGAGGATCAGCGTCGGCCGTGGCGGCGCCCCGGGCGTGGGGGCGCGGGCCGCACCGGGCGCGAACAGGATGAGGCACCCGTTCTCGTCGACCTGGCTCCCCGGTGGCGCCGGCGGGCACTTGCTCGGCGCGGAGGGGGGGGGCGCGGCCGCAGGCGTCGGGGGTCGCACCGCGCCGACTGGCAGCGGGCAGCCCGTCGCGTCGACCTTGGTGCCAGGCGGCGTGTTGGGGCACTGGTCAATGCCGTCGGGCACCCCGTCGAGATCGGAGTCGAGGGGGCAGCCGTTCGCGTCCACGATCGCGCCCTTGGGCGTGTCCGGGCACTTGTCGAGGCCGTCCGGCACGCCGTCGCCGTCCGAGTCCATGGGACAGCCCTTCGCGTCCACCGTCTCGCCCGCGGGTGTGTTGGGGCATTGATCGATGCCATCGGGCACGCCATCGCCGTCGGAATCGATCGGGCAGCCCTTGGCGTCGACCTTAGCGCCGGCGGGCGTGTTGGGGCACTGGTCGATCCCATCGGGCACACCGTCAGCGTCCGAATCGATGGGGCAGCCCGTGGCGTCGACCTTGGCGCCGGCGGGCGTGTTGGGGCACTTATCGATCCCGTCGGGCACGCCGTCCTGATCCGAGTCCACCGGGCAGCCGCGCTTGTCCACCACGACGCCCGGCGGCGTGTTAGGACAGGCGTCCTTGTCGTCCGGCACGCCGTCTCCGTCGGAATCCTTGCGGCTGATGCCGAGGTGGAGCACGGAGAGACCGACGGTGCCCACGTAGTGGGTCACCGACTTGAAGCCGAAGTTCGACTGGGTGCTCGGGGTGACGATCGCCCGCCCCTCGATGCGGGCGGCGATGCGATTGGTGAGAAAAAGACGGACGCCCGCGCCGCCGTGGAAGGCGTTGTCGGTGAAGTGGTACGGCGCGCGCGTGCCGAAGTCCAGCAGGGAATAGCCGCCGATCCCGTAGATCGTGAGACGGGGCGCGCGCAACGCGTTCACCACGATCGAAGCACTGGCGATCAGGGGATCGAGCGTGTTGGTCGTCGTCCCGCCCGGCGGAATCACGTTGTACTCGGGCTGGAACAGCACGTCCCCCTCGAGCCCCACGAAGTCGTTCAGGAAATAGCCCAGCCGGACACCGCCACCCAGCTTTTGGCCGAGACCGAAGGCCGGATCGTAGCGGGTGTAGGCCCCGAAGGCGCCGGCCTCGAATTGCCTGGCGCGCTGGGCCGCCAGGAAGCTTGCCACCAGCGCGAGTCCGCCGCAGAGCAGCGCGATCCGTTTCATGGGAGCTGGTGCAGCTCGACGCGGCGATTCTGCTCGCGCCCCGCCGTCGTGGTGTTCGGCGCGATGGGATTGGCCGGCCCGTACCCCTTCGCGACCATGCGGTTCGGCGCCACACCTTTGCTCGCGAGATAGGCCCGCACCGCCTCTGCCCTCGCCTGCGACAGCCGCGCATTCGTCGACGCCGCGCCCGTGTTGTCCGTGTAGCCGGCGATCTCGATGCGGATGTCCGGGTTCCCCATCAGCGATTGCGCGACGATGTCCAGCACCGTGAAGGAATTCGGCTTGAGGGCCGATTTGCCGGTTTCGAAGGTCACGCCGCGGAGAATGACCGGCGTGCGCTCGGGGGTGAACAGGATCGGGCACCCCGCCGCGTCGACGCGCGTGCCGTGCGGCGTGTTGGGGCATTTGTCCTTGCTGTCGTCCACGCCGTCCCCGTCCGAATCCTTGAAGCGCTGGCAGCCCACGCTGTCCACTTCCGTCCCGGGGGGCGTGTTGGGGCACTTGTCGATGCCGTCCGGCACGCCGTCCATGTCCGAATCCAGTGGGCAGCCGACCTTGTCCACGATGGCGCCGGGGGGGGTGTTCGGGCACTGGTCGATGCCGTCGAACACGCCGTCGCCATCCGCGTCGGACGGGCAGCCGCGGGCGTCCACGGTGGCGCCCTTGGGCGTGTCGGGGCACTGGTCAATGCCGTCATACACGCCGTCGTGATCGGAGTCGATGGGACAGCCGGTGGCGTCGACGTGGGCGCCGACCGGCGTGTTGGGACAGCGGTCGAGTCCGTCGAGTACGCCGTCGCGGTCGGTGTCGGAGGGGCAGCCACGGGCGTCCACGGTCGCCCCGATGGGCGTGTCGGGGCAGGCGTCGCGCCGGTCGGGGACGCCGTCGTGGTCGAGGTCGGACTCCGGGCCGCCGCCCGCGAACACCGACAACCCCAGCGACGCGACGACGTGCCCCGCCCAGTCACCGCCGGCGAAGCCGGTGGTCGGAGCATAGATCCCGCGCACCTCGAGTCGCAGGGCGGTGCGGTCGCCGATGAACAGGCGGTCGCCGATGGCGCCATGGGCGCCATTGTCGGTGAAGCGGTAGGGGGCGGTCTTTTCGAAGTCGAGCCGGGAGTAGCCGCCGAGCAGGTAGAAAAGGTTGCGGGAGCCCCCGAAGTTGAGCACCAGGCTCGCGGCGCCGAGCGCCAGCGTCGGAGAGGCGACCGCGGTCTTGGTACTGGGGCTCTGATAACCGGCCTCGAGCTCGGCGCTGAGGACGTTGCTGAAGAAATAGCCGAGCCGCGCGCCGCCGCCGACTTGATTGTCGAGGTTGAAGGTGCGGTCGTAGCGCGCGTACGATCCGAACGCGCCCACTTCGAACTGGTGGGCGCGCTGCGCCTCGAGCCGTGAGGCCCGAGCGGCCATCAGCATTGCCGATGCGACGACGATCGTGAGCGGACGTGCCAACCGCCGGTCCCTCCCCGGTGCCGGCACTACGGTAACAAGTCCGCCTCTGGTTAGAAACCCCGCGCGTGCTGAAACGTGACGCGGATCACGTACCTACCTGGTGCGCCCGTTCTCGCCGCGGACGAACTCCACGGCCCGGGCGAGGTTATCGGCGAGGGCGGCGAGCTCGGTGGCGCCGCGCGCCAGGCCTTCGATCGCGCGGAGCTGCTCGGCGGCGGCGCCCGCGACCGCTTGCGCCGCTTCCGTGGAGGAATGGGCGCCTCCCTTGGCCTGCTCGAGGGACCGGCCGATCCGGGCGGCTCGCTCGCCGATGCCGTGCGCCAGGTCCGCGACGCGCTTGCCGGCGTGCGCGGTCCCGGCGGCCGCTTCGGCGACACGCGTGAGGTCCTGCAGCCAGTCGCTCGAGCTGCGGACGACCTCGCTCAAGTCCCCGCGGATGCGTTCGAGCAGCTGCGCGGCGCGGTCGAGCGCCCGGCCGGTGTCCTGGGCGGACTTGCCGATATTGCGGGCCTCGCGGCCGCTCTCCTCCGCGAGCTTGTGTACCTCGTCGGCCACGACCGCGAAGCCGCGACCGTGCACCCCGGCGCGCGCCGCCTCGATGGTAGCATTGAGCGCCAGCAGGTTCGTCTGATTCGCGATGAAGCCGATGGTCTCGGAGAACTTCTCCACCTGCTCAGCCACGTCGCGCAGGCGACCCACTTCGCGCGCGCTCTCCTCGGTGGTCACGCCGAGGTCGCCGAGGCGGCGCACCGCCGCCTGGGTAGCGAGCCGGATCTTCTCGGTCGTCTTCTCCATCTGGGCGCCGGACGTTTGCGTCTCGTCGCCGGCCTGCGCGACCTCGCTCGCGTGCTGCGTCAGCTCCGATGTGTCGCGCGCCAGCGCGCTCACCAGGGTCGCCGCCTCGGCGGCACCCTGGCTCGCCCGCCGCGCGGACGCGGCCACGGCTTCGCTGGATGCGTGGATCTGCTGGGTGGTGGTGGTGAGCGTCTGCATGTACGAGCTGGTGCGATCCGACGCGCCAACCACCGGCTGCACGGAGCCCTCGATCGCGAGCATCAGCGCCAGCTGGGGGGCTAGCAGCGCCAGCATTTCGCCGTCGGTGTCGCGGTACAGGACGGGGTCCGAGTGTCGTACGCTCCACACGCCGACCAGCCGCGCCGCGTGGTACAACGGCACCAGCACCTCGGACCCGGGTTGCTCGTGTCCCGGCACCACCACCTGCTCGCGGGCGAGCGCGCGTCCCACCACGGGCCGTCGCAGCCGAATGGCCTCGCCCGTGAGGCCGGCGTTGGCGTCGAAGCGGAACCGGTCCCGCCCAGCGGCGGTGTCGGCGATCAGCTCCATCTCGTTGGTGGCAGCGTCGTAGCGGGCGAATCCCATGTGCTCCCACAGCACCAGGCGGCGGGCGAGCTCCTGAATGCGGGGAAAGCTTCTGGCGAGGCTGATGTCGTGGGCGATCGCCTGCCCCAGGACCTGAATCAACGCCAGCTCGTCGGCTCGGACACCGCGGCGCACGACCGCGACACTCGCCGCCGTGACGCCGGCCAGCGCGGCGCCGATGACGAGGAAGTCAGTGGTGTCGAGGCCGCCCCCCGTGTGGACCAAGGCGAGCCACGCCAACGCGAGGCCGGCGGAGCAGACGTAGACCGCCGTCTCCCAGCGCGCTGTGAGCCGGGCGTCCACCCACGCCAGCGATCGGCCGAGCGCGAGCTCCAGGTAGAAAGTGGCGTTTACCAGGCACGGGAGCAGCACCAGCAGGGCGGCGAGGGGCACGAGGTTGGTCGCGGCCAGCGCCTGGGCGCCGGTCACGCCGCCCAAGCGCTCGTACATGAGGCCCGCAACGGCGCCGCCGGCGGTGAGGTGGGCGGCGTTGCCGAAGGCCTGCGCCGCGGGCAGGCGGCGCCAGGCGATGTCACCGAGCAGCAGCGCGAGCGGGGCGACAATGACGGCGAAGGGCCAGCCGCGGTCGAGCACCGCGAACGCCATGAGGCCGATGATGTAAGAGGAGAAGCCGTTGCCCGGGAGGGCGATACCGAAGCGCCGCGCCAGGGCACCGACGATCGCCAGCACGACGGTCTCTTCCACGACGTCGATGCCGAGCGGCGCGCGCCCCGACGCATAGCGCGCCACCGCGGCCACGATGGCCGCGGCGGCGCCGAGCGCGACGAGCGCGCGCACCAGGAGACCCGGCGACGCCTTGAGCCGGGAACGGGAACTCATGGGGAGGCTGCGAGCAAAGTCGGCCCCTTGGCGGGGCGTGTCAAGCGCGACTATCGTTTACGATATGCGCGTCACGATCGAATACTGCGTCGTCTGAAACTACGAGCCGCGGGCCGCCGGTCTGGCGGCCGAAATCCGTAAGAGCTACCCCCACGCCGACGTGAAGCTCATCCAGTCGTCGGGCGGCGTGTTCGAGGTGGAGGTGGATGGGCGCCGCATCTTTTCCAAGAAGACGCTGGGCCGGCACGCCGAGCCGGGGGAAGTGCTCAAGCTGATGCAGCAGGTGTCGCCGCCGCCGCGTTGACGATCTCCACGGCGCTCGCGGGGTGGGACGGCTGACCCCGTCCGGTGACATGCTGCTGGCCCGCCACACTCCGCCGCCGCTCTCGCAACCCTACGCATCCCTTGCCGTTACCCTTCTCTGCCGGCGCTGGCACGCGGCTTTCAAGACAGGTGCGGCCGGAGGTGACCTATGAAACACATGTTGTGGGCACTCGGGTTGGCACTCGCGCTCGGCGTCGCGCCCGCCGCGGCGCAAACGCGAGTCAGCGTCGCGGTCGGCTTCGGCGTGCCGGAGCCGTTCGTGCGGGGCTTCGTGGTGGTCGGCAGACCGTACGTATTCTATCCGCCCTATCGAGTAGTAGTGGTGCGGCGCCCGTACTTCTACCGGCGGCCGTTCTTGTTCGAGCGGCGCTTCCACCGCGCGCGCTTCCATCGCCGGCACGATTGGGACGACGACGATCGCTGATGTAAGTCCCGCCCCGTGAACGGGAGGCGCGCGCGCCTCCCGTTTTTTTTCGCGAGTCCCTCTATATTGCGGCCGTGCGCGTGTCCCGCGACCACTTCCTCCCTCCCGATCCGTCCGCCTTCCTCGCCGCCGAGCCCGCCACCGGGCGCGTGATCGTCATCGCTCCCACACGCGCGGCGTGTGAGACGATCGAGCTGGCGATGAGCCTGCACATCGACACGCTACTGGCGCGCGAGCACGGCGCTGAGATTCAGCGCCTGGCAGCTTCGGGCAGCGGGTTCGGCATCGTCGCGGGCACGGGCACCGGGAAGACGCTGGCGATCCGGCCGATCGCGGAAACGATCCTCGCCGCGCCGCTCAAGGTGGGCGTGGTGAATCGCGAGCGCGAGGCGACGCCCGAGACGCCGACGTGGAACGTCGTCATCGTCACGACCGGCATCGCCCGGCGCTGGTTCGAGGACGGTCTCATCACGGCCCGCGACACGCTGGTGGTGGATGAGATCCATCAGACCTCTGCCGAGCTCGAGCTGTGCCTCGCGCTCGGAAAGCGTGCGCGGTGCCGTTTCGTCTGGCTGTCCGCCACCGTGGATCCGTCGTTCTACGCCCGCTATCTCGACTCGGTCGAGGTGCTCGAGACCCGAGCGTTCGACCCGGCCAAGGCCGCCCGCGTGCGGGTGCTGCCCCAACAGCCGCTGCAATTCCTCGACGACCGGTTCATGAAGCGAGTGCTGCGGGAGCGGCGCGGCGTGGCCGTGTTCGTGCCCACGCGGGCCGAGGTGGAGCAGATCGCGAACGAGCTGGGCAACCGCTGGCAGTCGCTCCCCACCGCGTTCTACCACGGCGGGGAGCCGATCCGCGTGATCCGGCCGTTCCTCGACGGCGAGGTGCGGCGGCCGTTCCTCCTGGCCATGACCGCCGCCGGGCAATCGGCGCTCAACATCCGCGGGCTCGATACGGTCGTGATCTACGACGCGCGCTACGCGAACGTCGTGCAGCGCGGCCGCAACGTGCTCACCCGCCTGTACCTCGGCGCGAACGAAATCCTGCAGATGGCGGGACGGGTGCACGGCCGCGTGGACGCGGGCGAGGTGTTCCTGCTGAGCGATCGCGATCTCGTGTTCGAGGAGCTCCAGCCCACCGGCCCGGAATTCCAGCTCGCGGGCGACGCCGAACGGGTCGCCATCACCTGCGCGGCACTCGGCGTAGACGCCCGCGACCTCGACCTCCCGGTGCCGCTCGACCGCGCGGCGTACCGCCTCGCGGTGGAGCTCCTCACGACGCGCGGCCTGATCGAGCGCGGCCGGCTCACCCCGTACGGGCGGGAAGTGGAAGCGATGCCGGTGGAGCGGCCGTGGGGCGAGCTGCTGTATCACGCCGCGGCCGACCTGATCCCTATGGTCGCCGTGGCAGCGAACATCGACTCACTGCACCGCATGACGCGTGAAGAACGGGACCTGCGCGGCCTCGTGGTGTCGGGTAGCGACCATCTCACGGCGTACAACGTCTATGCCGAGGCGGTGAACAAGCACGGCTACACCGGTGAGGTCTACGGGCTTCCCCGCCACCTGTTCCGCGAGAGCGTCGACACCTGGGCCGAAGGGCGCGGCGTGCTCGTCAAGGCGATCGAGGATGTCGCGCTCGGCACGGCGTCGGTGTATCGCCAGCTCGAGCTGCCGCTCCCGGACCGGCTCCCCACCGCCGGCGACCAGATCCTCGCAGGATTCGCCGACCTGGTGGCCAAGATCATGCCCTTCGACCTGGTGATCGACGAGGAGACCGCCGATGGGCGGGAGGCGCGGGTGAGTCGCAGCTCGGTGTGCGGCAGCTGGGGGGCGGTCGCGGGCACGCTGCGCTACTTCGCCGACCGGTTCGGGGTGCCGCGAGCGAGCATCGAAGGGACACAGCTGCCGCAGCGGGCTATCCACCGCTACGCCCGGCGCGGGCCGCCGACAGTCGTGTTCGAGCGCCAACGGCGCCGTGAGGGTCTGATGGTGGTCCGCACCGTCGAGTACTTCGGCTTCGTGCTGGAGCGCGACGTCGAGCCCCTCGCGAGCCCCTTCCCTCCGGACCTGGCGGACGCCGCGCGGGGCGCGCTGGTCCAGGCGCTGCTGGCGGGCCAGACGCCGCACCCGGATCAGGCACGGCTGCGGCGGGGCCTGGAGCGCCTGGGCTTCTACTGGCGTCGCTCGGGAGGTCGGATGGCTGAAGCGGCGACCGATCGGGTGGCGGCCCTGCTCGCGAGCCAGCTGGCGCGCGTGGGCTCTTGGGAGGACTTCCTCGGGACCCGCATGGTGCTCGACGTCGACGCGATGATTCCGGAGCGCGAGCGCCAGGCGCTCGAGGCCCTGCCCTCCTCGGTCCATTTGTATGGCGACCGCGTAGCGGTCGACTATGAGGTGGAGCGGGGGATCGGGGTGGTGCGCCTGCGCCTCAAGGAAGGGCAGGCGCGCAGGCTGCAGCCGGCCGATGTACCGCCGTTCGACCGTCCGGTGCGCTTCACAGTCCTGCGCGGGAAGCGCGAGGCGCTGCGCTCGGACTCGGTCGAGGAGCTGAGGCGCGGCCTGAGCGGGTTATCGCGGAGCGAGCGGCAGCGCCTCGCCCACGGGGGGCACCGGGGCAGGCGCCGCTAGGGGGCCCCCGGTCAGGGGGGCCGACACTAGGGAGGGATGGGGTCGCGGCCCGCCAAACCGAGATTCGTTTTGGGACGTTTTATCGGTGGTACGCCGCTGTGACCTCGCCGCGCCGCGCGGGTCATTCCTATGGACGCGGGTTCGGTCTGGAACTTTGACCCGGTATATCTGATATGCAAGGACGTATGGCTGCGAGAGACAAGAATCCCGGTATGCCCCCCCAGCTTGCCATCGCCCCACTCGGCCAGGCCGTGCTGGACAGCTTCAGCGAGGGGATCGTCGTGTTCGACCTGTATGGTCGCGTCCTGTACGCGAACCAGCGGGCCCGTCGCGTGATGGACGGGCTCGGGGACGGCGCGGCGCATCGCGGTGACGAACTGCGTGATCGGCTCATGTCGTTCGGGGGCCGGGCGCGTACACTCAAGCAGGGCTCGATGGAGCTCGGCGAGGTGATGTTCCTGCCAGAGGGCGGCACTGCCCGCACCCTCGCGGAACGGGAGCGCCAGGCCATTCTCGACACGCTGGAAGTCACGCACGGCAAGCTGGCTGAGACGGCACGCCGGCTGGGGATCAGCCGCACCACCCTGTGGCGCCGGTTGCGCGCCTACGGGCTGCGGCCCAACGGCTCGAGCCCCCGCGCCTAGCGGATCCTGGCGTCGGCGTTTCACGCCGTCTACCTTCCCGCTCGGCGCTCACCGTTCGGGAAGCGATGTCGGCCACGCCGTACATTATCCAGGAATACGTCCGCTGGTCGGACGTCGATTTCGCCGGCATCATCTTCTACGGGTCGTACGTCCGCTTCTTCGAAATCGCGGAGACCGAGCTGTTCCGGGCGTGCGGCCTCGCCTACGCCCGCGTATTCGAGCAGTACGACATCTTCCTGCCCCGCAAAGCCGTCCATAGCGAGTTCTACTGGCCGGCGCGCCTCGACGACCGGCTGCGCGTAGCGACCTACGTCGGCCGGGTCGGCACCAAGTCGATGACGCTCAACTTCGACGTGCTACGCGACGGCGCGCCGACGTTGGGCGCCGCCGGGTGGATGGTACTGGTGTGCGTGAACCGCAAGCGCCTCGTGCCCGAGCCGTTGCCAACCGGAGTCGTGCAAGCCCTCGCCCCCCACACGCTCACCGCCACCGCCGCGCGCGCGCAGCTCGGCGTCGCCTCGCCGCCGGACCGGGGCGGGCGGGGAGGGGGCGAGGGGGGCGCGGGCACCTGACCTGCCGAGCCGCCGCGCTCGGGGGCCTCCTCCTCAGCGCCCTCACCCTCAGCCGTTGCGGCGAGCCCGCATTGGCAGGCCGGCCCCGGGTGCGCGCCGTCGTCGCTCGCGCCCGAGACACCACGCGGTTCGACGCGCCGGCGCGCGCCAACCGCTGCGGCGGCGGACTCGGGGTGCTGCTGCGGGGTACGCGCGCGGGTGACGGTGTGGCTGTGTGGCTGCGCACTCCGGACACGCTCACGAGCGGCGCGTGGCCGCTGCTGCAGCGCGCGGACACACTGTCCGCACGCGGTGCCGTCGTCGGCGTGCGCTTCATGGTCGGCGACGGGGCGCACGGGGTGGCGCTCGACAGCGGAGCGGTCACCGTGACGCGGGGCGACAACACCCTCGCCGTCGCGGCCAAAGGGACCGGCTTCGAAACCGTCGCCGGCCGCGTGGCGGTCGACGTGAGCTCCGACCCAGTCCCGCTCGACCGCGACACCGTCTCGTGCCGCCGTCGGCTGTGAGCCTGCGGATCGGCGTCATCGGCACCGGATTCGGGCGCCGAGTCCAGCTTCCGGCGCTCCGCCTGGTGTCCGGCGTGACCGTGACGGCGATCGCGAGTGGCAGCATCGAGCGCGCCCGCGCGGTCGCCGCCGAGTTCGCCATTCCGCGGGCGTTCGCAAGCGGGGAGGAGCTGGCGGCCGCGAGCGACGTGGACCTGGTGATCGTCTCCTCGACGCCCGATCTCCACGCCCGACAGGCTATCACGACGCTGGCGGCTGGAAAGCACGTGCTGTGCGAGAAGCCGATGGCGCTCGACGCGAGCGAGGCGGGGCGCATGGTCGCCATGGCGCAGCGCAGCCCCCGTCTCGCCCGCGTCGATCACGAGCTGCGCTACGAGCCGAACCGCCGCAAGGCGCGGCAGCTGATCCAGTCGGGGGCGATCGGTGAGCCCCTCCACATCGAGCTCGTCCTCAAGCCGTACCTGCGCGGCGACGGCCGGCCCCAGGCGTTCGACGCCCCCTGGAGCTGGTGGTACGATGCCGCGCGCGGCGGCGGGATCCTGGGCGCGGTGGGCTCGCACCTGATCGATTTGTGTCGCTTCTGGACCGGGAGCGAGGTGGTCGACGTGAGCGGCCGCGCGGCGACGATCGTGGCCGAGCGCGCCGACGCCGAAGGGGCGCGCCATCCGGTGACCGCCGACGAATACACGAGCTTCGTGCTCCGGTTCGCCAGCGGCGTGCTCGCAACCATCACCCTCACCACGGTGGCTTCGCACGGGCCGGGACACTTTGCCCAGATCACGGGTCGCGAAGGCACGCTGGTCCTGACCGGCGAAACGAAGCTGGAGGTCGGGCGTGCCGGCACGCCGCTCGAGGACGCCAGCGTGCCCGACGAACTGTGGGACAAGACCACGCCGAACAACATGTGGGCCCGCTCGTTCGTGCGGCTGATGCGCGATCTCGTCGCCGAGCTCTCCGGCCATCCCGCCACCGGCACGCCGGCGACGTTCGCGGACGGGCTCGCCGTGCAGCGGGTGATGGACGCCGTGCGCGCCGGCCCCGGTGCGCGGTTAGATTGACGGCGTGCAGCAGACCTACTTCCGGCGCGGCTTCGGGCTCAAGGGCGACATCGAGGGCGCGCTGTCAGCGGACTACCACAGCCGGGTGGTGGACCGGATCCGCGAGCGCGGGTACGCGCTCGCGGTGGGCGACCTGACGTTCAAGCTGGCTCGCGAGTTCGGCTTCTGCTATGGCGTGGACCGGGCCGTCGAGTACGCGTACGAAACCCGCACGAAGTTTCCCGACCGGCGCGTGCTGCTGGTGGGCGAGATCATTCATAACCCCCACGTCAACGCGAAGCTCCGGGCCATGGGGGTCGAGTGCCTGCACCGCCCGGAAGGCGGCGAGTTCGATTTCGGCGGTATCACCGCAGCCGACGTCGTGCTGCTGCCGGCGTTCGGCGTCACCGTGCAGGACTTCGCGCGGCTGCGAGCCCTCGGTTGCGTGCTGGTGGACACGACGTGCGGCTCCGTACTCAATGTGTGGAAGCGCGTCGATTCCTACGCCAAGGACGGCTTTACGGCCATCATCCACGGCAAGCACTATCACGAGGAGACCAAGGCCACCGCGAGCCAGGTGACGAAGTACCCGGCCGGTCGCTACCTCGTGGTGCGGGACATGGCCGAGGCGCGGGAGGTCTGCGAGTATATCCGGGGAGCGGGGAGCGGGGAGCGGTTCCGCCAGCTGTTTGCCGGCAAGGCATCGCCCGGCTTCGATCCGGATCGTGACCTGGTGCACGTCGGCGTCGCGAATCAGACCACGATGCTGTCGAACGAGTCGCTCGCCATCGCCGCTGAGCTGCGCCACGCCATGGTGCAGCGCTACGGCGAGGACGCCCTGCCGCAGCACTTCCGCACGTTCGATACCATCTGCTCCGCCACCCAGGATCGACAGGACGCGGTGTTGAAACTCATCGCCGAGCCGCTCGACCTCATGATCGTGATCGGGGGATACAACTCGAGCAACACCGCGCACCTCGCCGCCATCTGCCACGCGAAGGTGCCCACCTATCACATCGAGGATGCGGCCTGCATCGATGTCCAGGACGGCGCCATCCGGTTCCGCCCCGTGGGCGCGAAGTCCGAGCGCACGGAGACCACGTGGCTCCCGCCGGGTCGGGCGACTGTCGGCGTGACGGCCGGAGCGTCGACGCCCAACAACAAGATCGGCGAGACCATCGAGCGCATCGCCGCGGTCCGAGGGCTGACGCTGGAGGCCGCGCCGGAGTAGGCTCGCCCCTTCGGGAAATCTTCGCCATATTTCAGCATGTCGTTGACCGGCTTCCATCCCGCCATTCAGCGCTGGTTCGGGTCACGGTTTAGCGAACCCACGGAGCCACAGCGCCACGCGTGGCCGCTGATCCAGGACGGCAAGAACACGCTGATCGCGGCGCCGACGGGGTCCGGAAAGACGTTCGCCGCGTTCCTCGCCGGGATTGACTCGCTGCTGCGCCAGGGGCTCGACGGCGCACTCGCCGAGGAGACGCAGCTGGTCTACGTCTCTCCCTTGAAAGCCCTGTCGAACGACGTCCAGAAAAACCTCGCCGAGCCGCTGGCGGAGATTCGGCGCACGCTCGAGCAGCTGTGCCTGCCGGACGTCGAGATCCGCACGCTCGTGCGCACGGGCGATACGCCGGGCGCGGCGCGCCAGGAAATGGTCCGCCGCCCGCCGCATATCCTCGTCACTACGCCCGAGTCGCTCTATCTGATCCTCACCTCCGAGCGCGCGCGCGAGATGCTGCGCAGCGTGCGCACCGTGATCGTGGACGAGATCCACGCCGTGGCCCGCGACAAGCGGGGCAGCCATCTGGCTCTGTCGCTCGAGCGGCTCGATCACCTCGCCGGGCGACGCCTGCAGCGCATCGGCCTGTCCGCCACGCAGAAGCCGATCGAGGAGGTCGGCCACTTCCTGGTGGGTGCCGGTCGGGACCTTCCGCAGATCATCGACTCCGGGCACGCGCGCAGCCTGGACCTCGCGATCGAAATCCCCGGGTCGCCGCTCGAGGCGGTCATGGCCGCGGAGGTGTGGGAGGAGATCTATGAGCGCCTGGTGCAGCTGATTTCCGAGCATCGCACCACACTCGTCTTTGTGAACACGCGACGTCTGGCGGAGCGCCTGGCCCTGCATCTGTCCGAGCGGGTGGGAGCGGAGCAGGTCACGTCGCACCACGGCAGCCTGTCGAAGGAGAAGCGTCTCGACGCGGAGACCCGGCTCAAGGAGGGGAAGCTCA
>Ga0079222_10000153_pt1 | contig 13522 bp, 11 predicted proteins | sample GAPlitter_FD_75070 | JGI IMG/M metagenome (GOLD analysis project Ga0079222, IMG submission 75070) | Agricultural soil microbial communities from Georgia to study Nitrogen management - GA Plitter | ecosystem: Environmental > Terrestrial > Soil > Agricultural land | place: USA: Georgia...
GAAGGCTTCTTCACGTCGAACGTCACGCTGGGTCCGGGCCGCACACGCGTCACGTTCATTGCCGTCGATCGCCAGAGCAAGCGCGCGGTCGTCGAGTTCTTCCTGCAGCAGGATGCGGCCGGCGGCGCGAAGGCAGCGCCGGCGAAGCCTGATGCGCCGGGCCTCAACCTCGGCAATTACTACGCCCTTCTCATCGGCAACCAGAAGTACCAGCAGCTGCGCCAGCTCAACTCGCCCGAGTACGACGTGCAGGCGATCGGCACGCTATTGAAGGATCGTTACGGCTTCAACGTCACGGCGCTCGTCAACGCAACGCGCTATCAGATCCTCACCGAACTCAACAAGCTGATGGAGACGCTCACCGAGCGCGACAACCTGCTGATCTATTACGCGGGCCATGGCGAGATCGACGAGGCGACACAGGTAGCGTTCTGGCTGCCCGTCGACGCGGATCCGAAGAACGACTCCAACTGGATCTCGAGCGACGACCTCACGCGAAAGATCGGCCCGATGCGCGCGAAGCACGTGCTCGTAGTCGCCGATTCATGCTATTCGGGCGTGCTCACTCGCTCGTCGATCAGCCAGCCGAAGCAGGGCGCGACAGAAGATGAGCGCAACGAATGGCTGAAGACGGTCGCCGGCAAGAAGTCGCGCCACCTGCTGTCGAGCGGAGGCAACGCGCCCGTCATGGACGGCGGCGGCGGCAAGCATTCGGTGTTCGCGGCAGTGTTCATCGAGGCGCTCTCCGTGAACGACGACGTGCTCGACGGCAGGCACCTCGGCGAAGCGGTATCGATGCGCGTGCTGAAGAAATCGAAGGACATGAAGTTCGGGGAGGGGCAGTTGCCGGATTACCGGCCGATCAAGTTCGCCGACAACGACGGCGGCGAGTTCCTGTTCCCCAAGCCGAGAACCACCGCGCAATCCGCGTCCACCGGTCCGGCGGTGTTCGAAACCGTCGCACACGGCGCCTCCCCGACGCGCTGATTCATCGGAGTTGCGCGACTCTTTTCGCGCGCGTCACCCGCGGCCGAGGCGAGGGCGTCGAAAAGCGATCAGCGATCCGCGCGGAATTCGACGCGCCGGTTCTCGCCGTTCGCCGGATCGACGTTCGGAAGCGGCCGCTCCTTGCCCATGCCGACGACCTTGAGCTCCTTGCGGTCGACGCCGTAACTGGACACGAGCACGTCGCGCACCGCCGCGGCGCGCTGCTGCGACAGGCGCAGGTTGTAATCGTCGTTGCCGACCGAGTCGGTGTGGCCTTCGATCAACACCCTAGTGCCCGCCTGCTTGATCGCCTGCGACATCGCCTCGAGCTGCGGCATTGCGCTGTCCGGCACTTTCGCGGAACCGAACGCAAACGGAATGCGCAACGCGACCGAAGCGGGCGTATCGGGCTCGCGTATCGAGCGCGTCACGAAGCCGGGATTCAGAATCTTCGCGACCGCGGCCGCGTCGACCTTCTCGCCCTGCTGCACGACGAGCGGCCCGGCCGCCCACAGCGAACCCGACACGACGACCGCTGCAAATCCCAATGCGCGAAGACTGCCTGGTTTCATCGTCATGAGCCTCTCTCGTTGCGCGATGCTCAACGCTCGCTCGACGCGACGCGCTTGGCGGCGCTGCGGGCGGGCCGGCTCACCGTGATCTCGCCCGGCGATCCGATCCACACGCCGACCGCGGTGTAATTGTCGGCGCCGCTCGGCATGCCGTCGGCCACCGTGCGCCGCATCGCCTCGATCCATTCGTCGACGTTGCCCGAGAAGCGCAAGTCCTCCTCGATGCGCTGCGCGTCGATGCGTCCCCAGAAGCCGTCGGTGCACAGCAGGAATGCATCGCCGTCACCGAGCGCCACTGGCTCGCGCTCGAGCGCGGGTTGCGTGTCGGCCTCGGCGCCGAGCGCGCCGTAGAGCAGGTTGCGTCCCGGATGCTCGGCCGCGCGGTCGGCGGCGACATAGCCGGCGTCGACGAGGCGCTGCACGAGGCTGTGGTCGCGCGTCATGGTGCGCAGCGTCCCGCGCCGGAAGTGCAGGATGCGGGAGTCGCCCAGATGGCCCCATACCGCGCGGCGCCCGTCGCGGTCGACGAGAAGCGCGGCGACCGTCGCGCTCATCGTCGCGAGCGTGGGCTCGCGCCGCTGCCGCTCGCCGATGCGCCACTGCGCATACGCGAACGCGCGCTCGAGCACCGCCGCGGAAAACGCCTCTGCGCGCTCGACTTCGGCAATCACCGCGTCGATGACCAGCCGCGACGCGACCGCACCCCCGAAGTGACCGCCTGCCCCATCGGAGATGACGTAGCAGCGGCCGCAGCGCGACGCCGTCTGCCCCAGGGCATCCTCGTTCGCGTTGCGGCCGCCGATCGCCGTGATCGACGCGGACGTCACGTCGAGCGTCGACGTTCCGGTGCCGGACATGTCATTTCCCCTTGAGCCGCGCGACTTCTTTTTCGTAGGCCTGCAGGAACGCCCTGCCGAACAGCGACTGGAAATCGTCCTGCGCCTCGCGCGAGATGTCAACGTACATCTCGGCGAACGCCTGCCACAGCCGCGCCTCGCGGCTGTTCGGCAGCAGTCCTTCGAGGACACCCGGGGGTTTGAGGCGCTTCTCGAGCTCGCCGGGCGCGAAGCGCTGCAGCACCTGCGACAGCGCCGCATGCATGCCCGCGATCATGCCGACCTCGTGTGCGCGCAGGTCGCGGAACGCGTCCTCCATCGCCTCGACCGGCGCCATGAACCCCGGGATGCGGCTGCCGAACATCTGCAATAGCGCGCTCTCGGCGTCGGGCAGGAACTTGAGGGGGTTGTTGCGCGTCGTCGAGATCATCGTCACGTCCGCCTTCACCTCGCGCTTGAGCATCGCGCGCGTGGCGATCAGCTCGATGGTGCCCTGGACGGCGGCCGCGAGCATCGCGCCGATGCGGCGCATGAGCTCGGGTGTCAGCCCGCCGGCGAGGCTCGCGTTCGGAATGCGTGCGCCGGCCAGGAACTCGCGCAACAGCTGCTCGTCGCCTGCGGCGTGGGCCGTCGGCAGGTCGGGTGCGAACGATGGCGGTGCGGCCACGCTCTTGGACGGCGCAGCGACAGCTGCGGCGGGCACCGGGGTCGGGACGGCCTCCGCGCGCGCTTCCGCCGGGCGGAAGTATGCGTTGAGCTCCGGCACGTTGTCCGATTCGGATCGCTTGAACGCTCCATCGGCTTCAGCGCGCAGTCGCGCCGCATCGTCGCCGAAGATCGCCATCGGATCGAGCGTCTCGCGCGCGAGCGGATCGGGCACCGCGGCGTGAGGATCGGGAATGATGTCATCGCCACGTGCCGGCGCCGACGCGCTTTCGGTGAACAGCGTATCGATCGGGCGGTCGAGCTTGTCGAGCGACTCGAGCGCGACGGCGCTTTGCGCGAATTCGGCCAGCGGATCGGCCGCATTGCGCGACGACGCCGATGGCGCGGCGAACGCGTCGAAGTTATCCGGCAGCGGCGCGGCAGGCTGTGGTGGGACGATCGATTGCGGTGAAAGCCGCGCGAGGTCGTCCCACACCTGATCGGGCACCACGGCACCCCCGGGCACGCTCGCCGGAGATGATGGCGGCCGTGGAGACGACGGTATCGAATGCGAAATGTCGGGAGCCACGGCAGGTGCCACGCGCGCAATGTCGGGGATCAACGGCGGCGCCGCGCGCGGAACGTCCTGCGGCAACCGCGGTGAAGCGCGCGGAATGTCAGGAGGCAACGGCGGAGACGCACGCGGAAGGTCGGGAGGCAACGGCGGTGACGTACGCGGAAGGTCGGGCACGAGCGGCGCGGCCCCGGCCGACCCCTTCACGTCGTTCGCGCGAGGCAGCAGGTCGGCAAATGGATCGCCTCTCGCATCACCGAACTGCAGCAATGGATCGAGCGGTGCGAGCCCGGCCGGGGACGGCACCGTGCTTCCCGGCGCCGGCGCGGTGGGCATCACGGGCGCGGGCGACGGTGCGGCGACGCCAGCAGGCGCAGGATGGGCGGCGGACGCAGGACGCGCGGGCACGAGCACCGACCGCAGCGTTTCGTCGCCGGCTGGTGGGTGCGCGGCAGACGGCGCGATGCGACGGATGCGCAGCACGTAAAGCCCCACGCGCAGTTCGTCGCCGTCGGCAAGCGGCGCTTTGGCGCCGGCTTCGACCTCGCGATCGTTGACGAGCAGCGGATTCGCCGTGCTCGCGTTGGTGATCGACAGGCGGTCGCCGTCGAACGTCACGCGTGCCTGTACGCGCGACACGAAGCGGTTCGGATCGGCAAGCACCAGCGTGTTCGCGGGGCCGCGTCCGATCGACCCGCCTTCGCGGCCGAACACCGCGGAGGCCGGTTCGGCGGGCGGCTTTCCCTGATACGAAACGACCGAGATCTCGTACACGTCGCGTTGCGTCTTCCGTCCGACAGCCGTCGATGCCCGGCGCGCCGCGGCGTCCGGAGCGGACCTTCGACGCGTTCGTCACGCGCTTCCGGCAGCCGCGCTGCCCATATTACGGCCCTGCCCGCGATTTCTCAATTTGAGGCGCTGAAGCGCGTGCGGCTTGATGCCGGGCCGCCGCCCGAGGTCGCGTCGCCTGCGCTCGCCTGCCTGCGCGCGAAACAAATGCGACACAACTGGCGCGCCGATGAAGTTCTCGCGCTACATGATCGCGCGACACTGCGCAGCGTACGGCCAGCCGCACGCGATCACGCGCTGCGCTACATCTTTCGACAAGGAACGAGACATGACATCACGCATGGGTCTTGCTGCACTGTTGTTGACTGCCGGGGCGTCTCTGGCGCCGCCCGTTTTCGCGAGTACGTTCTTCTTCACCGCCGGTGACGCGGACGGGCAACTCGGCGCGCTGTCCGGCGACGGCCCCCAAAGCGTCGCCACCGAGACAGCCGACGACTTCTTCCTCCCCGCCACGACCGTCATCAGCGGCGCCACGATCACCGGGTTGATCGATGCGCCGGTCACGAACATTGGTGACGTCGAAGTCGAGGTGTACCACGTGTTTCCGCTCGACTCGAAGGATCCTCCATCGGGCAGCGTGTTCACGCGCGTCAATTCGCCCGCGGACGTGGAGATCGCAAGTGCGACGCGTGATTCAAGCGCCGGTACGCTCACCTATTCCGTCGCTTCTTTGAACGGGCGGTTTGCCGTATCGAACAGCGTGGTGAACGGCATCCATGCGTTTCCCGGCAGCAAGACCGGAGGCGAGGGGCCTGCGAGCGGGGAGGAGATCCAGGTCACGCTCACGTTCACCCATCCGATCGTGCTGCCGGCAGGCCACTATTTCTTCCGCCCGCAGGTCGCGCTGACCGGAGGTCGGTTTCTGTTCCTTTCGGCGCCGAGGCCGATGGTCTCGCCCACGCCGATCACGCCCGATCTGCAGGCCTGGATCCGGAATGCGAACCTCGCGCCCGATTGGCTGCGCATCGGCGGCGACATCGTCGTGGGAGCGCCGCCGACGTTCAACATGGCGTTCTCGCTGCGCGGCAACACCATCCCCGAGGCCGGCATCCCCGGAGAGGAGACCTGTCACGATGACAGCGTATCCGCCGTCGCCAGGCAGTTCAGGGGCGTTGCGTTCGGTGCCTCCGCGCTGGGATTTGCCAGCGTCGCAGCGCTGCAGGATGCGCTCGACGAGTTCTGCAATCCCCGATGAATCCGTTTGCCGGAGACGCAGCCATGGACGTCAAATCGATCGCATCGATCTTCGCGCTCGCAGTTTCGGCCTGCGCGAGCGCAAACGAAGCGGCACCGATTTCGAAGGTGCCCGACAACCTCAAGCCCGCTGCGAACGAATCGCTGGCGATGGTCGCCTCGGCCAAGGGAGTGCAGAGCTACGAGTGCCGCGCGGCGAGCAACCCGGCCGGCGCCTATGAATGGGCGTTCGTCGCGCCGCACGCGGAGTTGTCCGACGCGAGCGGCCGCACGATCGGCCGGCACTACGAGGGCCCGCGCTGGGAAGCCGCGGATGGCAGCGCGATCGAGGGTCGCGAGGAGCAACGCGCCGACGCGGCACGCGCCGGCGCCATTCCCTGGCTGCTGCTCGCCACGAAGTCGGTCGGGCCGCAAGGCAGCTTCAGCAGCGTCACGCACGTTCAGCGCGTGAACACGGTCGGCGGCGTCGCGCCGCGGTCAGGCTGCTCGGAAGCGTCGGCCGGCGCGGTCGCCTACGTACCTTATACCGCGGACTACTACTTCTTCTCTGCGGAGAACGGGACTGCCTCGGAATCGAAAACGCGTCCGAGTTCGGCGACGTTGCAACGCGGCTACTACTGAGCGACGGAGCGAAACGCGGCGGCTCGCGAGCGTGGTTACTCCCGCGCCTCGAGCCGCTGCGCTTTCGACGCACGCCGTTCCTGGAGAAACGTCGTGACCGCGGGAATGAGCGAGACGACGACGATGCCGACGACGATCAGCGACAGGTTGTCCTTGACCCACGGGATGTTGCCGAAGAGATAACCCGCGTACACGAGCAGCGCGATCCACAGGCATGCGCCGACGATGTTGTACGACAGAAAGCGGCGATACGGCATGCCGGCCACGCCGGCGAGGAACGGCGCGAACGTGCGTATGATCGGCACGAAGCGGCCGATGATGATCGTCACCCCGCCGTACTTGTCGTAGAACGCCTGCGTGCGGCGCAGGTACTCCTGGCGAAACCAGCGCGAATCGGGCCGGTGGAACGCCTTCGGGCCGATATAGTGACCGACCGCATAATTGACCGAATCGCCCAGCACAGCGGCGGCGATCAGCACGATCGCGAGCACATGGACGTTGAGATCCGCTACCGCGACGACGGTGCCGGCGATGAACAGGATCGAGTCGCCGGGCAGGAACGGGCACACGACGAGCCCCGTCTCGGCGAAGATCACGAGGAAGAGCAGCCCATAGAGCCACTCGCCGTACTGCGCAGCGAACGTCGCTACCGTCTGGTCCAGCGCGAGCAGCGAGTAGATCAGCGTGGTCAGCATGCGGCGCAGTCCTGCGGCACCCGTCGCGCGGGCGTCACGGCTGGGCGCTCCCCGCCCAATGCGCGGCCTGGCGGCGCACGACGTCGGTGAGCGTCCCGGTCTCCGCGAACGCGCGACGCAGCCACGCCGCATCGTTGCCCTCGTCGATGGCAGCCGCGAGTGCGGCGAACGCCTCCTGCGAGCCGAGCGCCCGTGCATGCGGCGCCAGCATGTCGAGCGTCTCGCGCAAGTCCTCGGCGAGCGCACGCGAGCGGCCGGTGGTCGCGTCGATCAGCGTGCCGCCAAAGCCGTGCCGGCATGCCTGGAAGCGGTTGTGGCTGTGCGTCAGGTACAAGTCCGGCGTAACCGCGAGCGGGCGCTCCTGCCACAGCCAGCGTGCCAGCGCCTGCGCGAACGCGGCGATCTGCGCGGCGCGCTCGACGCGAAGCGGCGTATCGCAGACGCGTATCTCCACCGTGCCGTACTCGGGCTTCGGCCGCACGTCCCAGTAGAAGTCCTTCATGCTCCCCACGATGCCGAGGCTTCGCATCCGCTCGTAGTAGACGTTGAACTCGGCCCACGACTGCGCGAGCGGCATCGTGCCGGACAGCGGAAACGCGTTGACCACCGAAAGCCGCGACGAGTCGAACGCCGTGTCGACGCCCTGGTAGAACGGGCTCGATGCCGCGAGCGCGATAAAATGCGGCACGTAACGGATCAGCGCGTGGTTCAGATAGATCGCGTCGTCCCCGCTGGCGCATCCGATGTGGACGTGCTGGCCGAACACCGTGAACTGCTTGGCGAGGAAGCCGTATTTCTCCGACACCGACAGGAAGCGCTCGGTCGGATAGATCTTGCGGTCGCTCCACTTCTGGAACGGATGCGTGCCGCCGCCGGCGATCGCGACGTTCATCTTGCGCGCGTGCCCCGCGAGGACGTCGCGCGTCGCGCGCAGCTCGGCGACGAGCGACGCGTAGTGCTCGTGCACCGACGTGTTGATCTCGACCATGCTCTGCGTGATTTCCGGCTTGAGCTCGCCGCCGGGCGCGTCGCGCTCGATGCGCCTGAGCAGATCGTCTGCGTCGGGCGCGAGGTTGAAGTCGCGCGTGTTGACGAGCATCAGCTCGAGCTCGACACCGAAGGTGAGCGGCGCCGAAGACATGAAGGCGAGATCAGTCGCGGGCACCGGGCTCTCCTTCGCCGTCGCGGATCAGCGCATAGCGCGTCGCGATCGGGCCGAGCACGTGCAGGATCGCTACCCCGGAGACGACGATCGCGGCGAGCCGCGCGCCGAACTCGGGTGCAACCTCGTAGATCGGTTGCGTCATGCCGATCGCGAGGCCGGCCATCGGGGTGAGCGCGAGCGCGAGCGTTCCCGCCTGGCGAAGCGAGACGTGCGCCGGATAGGCGAACGCGTAAAGGGCGAGCGTCTTGCCGAGAGCGCGCGCGACGACGAACGCGAGGCCGACCCACGCGATCGCGCCGAACTGGTCGGGCCGAAGCGTCGCGCCGGTCAGCACGAACAGCGCCACGAAGAACAGCTGCGCCGCACGGCCGAATTCGACGTCGATCAGCCGGTGCTGCCGGTCGAGGTTGCGCGTGCATGCACCCAGCACGAGCAGTGCGAGCAGCACCGACAGGTGACCCACCTGGGCGGCGCCGACGGTTGCGACGATGATGCCCACGGCGAGCACGAACTGCGGCACCGGCGACTTGCCGAGCCAGCGCGCGAGCAGAGTCATCACCAGGAACGCGACGTAGCCGAGCAGGAACGAGCCCGCGATCAGCCAGAGCGCGCGCGCCACCGGATTCCACGAGGCGCCGGAGGCGCGCGCCTCGATGAACGGCAAGAGCAGCGTGATACCCACCGTGGCGATGACGTTGTTCAGCGCGACGTGCCACAGCGTGCGGCGCGTCACCGGGCCGTCGGCCTTGAGCTCGTTGGTGACGAGCAGCACGACCGCCGGCGCAGTTGCCGTGCCGACCATCGCCGCCACGGCGGCCTCGAGCGTATCGATGCCGCCCACGAAATGCAGCAGGCCGAACATCGCGACGAACGACAGCGCGCTCTCGGCCACGCCCATCGGCAGCAGCCAGCGGTCGTGTCGCGCCCACTCGAGATCGAGGCGGCGCCCGAGGTCGAACACGATGAGGCCGAGCGAGAATTCCGCGAGCACGCGCGACTGGGCTAGCGCCGCCTCGGAGAGCCAGCCGAGGACGCCCGGCCCGAGCAGGAAACCGGTCGCAATATAACCGGTGATCGCCGGCAGCACGCGCGTCGTCGCGGCGAGACGCCCGCCGGCAAGGCCCGCCAGCAGCAACAGGCCGAAGACGAGGAAGCCGTTGGCCGCCGGCGGCCACGCCGGCAGGAAGTCAGGCATCCCTCACCCGCCTCGCGCTCGGCCTCCCGCTCCCGCATGCGGGAGAGGGTGCGGGTGAGGGCGCATCTACGTTACGGAAGGATCTTTTCGCCCGACATCGCGTCGCGCTTGCGCTCGGGCTTCACGAGGTCTTCGCGCGACACGCCGAGCCACATCACGAGCGAAGCCATGACGAGCGCCGACGAGTAGATGCCGAAGCAGATGCCGATCGCGAGCGCGAGCGAGAAGTGGTGCAGCGTCTCGCCGCCGAAGAAGAAGATCGACAACACCATCAGCAGCGTCGACCCGTGGGTGATGATCGTGCGCGACAGCGTGCGCGTGATGGCGCTGTCGATCACGTGCGTGACGGTCGCCTTGCGCATCTTGCGGAAGTTCTCGCGGATCCGGTCGGCGATGACCACCGATTCGTTGACCGAATAGCCGAGGACCGCGAGCACGGCAGCCAGCACCGGCAGCGAGAATTCCCACTGGAACAGCGCGAAGAAGCCCAGGATGATGACGACGTCGTGCAGGTTCGCGATGATCGCGGCGACGGCGAAGCGCCATTCGAACCGCAGCGCGAGGTAGATGACGATGCCGATCGAGACGAGCAGCAGCGCGAGCGCGCCGTTCTCGTAGAGCTCCTTGCCCACTTGCGGGCCGACGAACTCGACGCGCCGCTGCGACGCCGTCGCATCGTCCGCCTTGAGCGCGCCCATGACGCGCTCGGAAAGCTGGGCGCTCGAGATGCCTTCCTTCAGCGGCAGGCGGATCAGCGCCGTGTCGGAGCTTCCGAAGCTTTGCGCCGAGAATTCGCCGAGGTTCAGCTTGTCGATCGCCGCACGCACGTGCCCGAAGTCGACCGGATGTCCGTACGTCACCTCGATCACCGTGCCGCCGCGGAAGTCCACGCCGAGGTTGAGCCCGTAGATCGCGAGGAACACGACGGCCGCGAGAAACGTGATGATCGAGATCACGTTGAACACGAGCGCGTGCCGCATGAACGGGATGTCGCGCGAGATGCGGAAAAACTCCATGAGGTCCCCGGGGCTCCCTGTTGGTGCGGCGTCAGGACTTGATGGCGGCGGCCGCCTCGGCCGACGGGTGCCACGCCTGGCCGACGGAAATATGGTCGAGCTTCTTGCGGCTGCCGTAGATCATCGCGACGATGCCGCGCGACACGAACACCGCCGAGAACATCGACGTCAGGATGCCGAGCACGTGCACGACGGCGAAGCCGCGCACGGGCCCGGAGCCAAACGCGAGAAGCGCGATGCCGGCGATCATCGTCGTGACGTTCGAGTCGAGAATCGTCCCCCACGCGCGCTCGTAGCCCGCCTGGATCGCCGCGTGCGGCGTCGCACCCCAGCGCAGCTCCTCGCGGATGCGCTCGTTGATGAGCACGTTGGCGTCGATCGCCATGCCGAGCGTCAGCGCGATGGCCGCCATGCCGGGCAGCGTCAGCGTCGCCTGCAGCAGCGACAGGATCGCGACGAGCAGCATCAGGTTGATCGCCAGCGCGATCGTCGAGATGACGCCCATGAGCATGTAATAGACGCAGATGAACGCGGCGAGGACGAGGAAGCCGTACTTGACCGAATCGAAGCCCTTCTCGATGTTCTCCTTGCCGAGCGACGGTCCGACGGTGCGCTCCTCGACGATCTCCATCGGCGCGGCGAGGGCGCCCGCGCGCATCAGCAGCGCGATGTCGTTCGCCTCGCGCGTGTTCATGCGCCCGCTGATCTGCACGCGGCCGCCGCCGATCTCCTCGCGGATGACCGGCGCCGTGATCACCTCGGCCTTGCCCTTCTCGACGAGAACGATCGCCATGCGCTTGCCGACGTTCTCGCGCGTGACCTCCTTGAAGATGCGCGCGCCGGTGCCGTCGAGATTCACGTGCACGGCGGGCTCGTTGGTGCGCTGGTCGAATCCGGATTGCGCGTCGTTGATCCGGTCGCCGGTGAGCACGACCTGCCGGCGCACGAGCAGCGGCTCGCCGTTGCGGTCGGTGTAGAGGTCGTTGCCGAACGGCACCGAGCCGCTGCGCGCCTGCTCGAGCGCGCCGGGGTCGTCGTTGACCATGCGAATCTCGAGCGTTGCCGTGCGGCCCAGGATGTCCTTCGCGCGTGCAGTGTCCTGCACGCCGGGGAGCTGCACGACGACGCGATCGCCGCCCTGCTGCTGGATGATCGGCTCGGCGACGCCGAGCTCGTTGACGCGATTACGCAGGATCGTGATGTTCTGCTGGACCGCGCCCTCCTGGATGCGCTTCTGCGCCTCGGGCTTGAGACCTGCGACAAGGCGCGACTCGCCACCCGCGGCGCCTTCCTGGTCGCGCACGGCGAGGTCGGGGAACGAATTCTGGATCTCGTTACGCGCGCGCGAGCGCTCGGCGTCGTCCTTGAAGCGCAGCACGACGTTCGATCCTTCGCGCGCGACGCCCGAATAGAGCACCTTCTTCTCGCGCATCAGTGAGCGGATGTCGGTCGTGTAGCGATCGGCCGCCTTGTCGAGCGCGCCCTTCATGTCGACCTGCAGCAGGAAGTGGACGCCGCCGCGCAGGTCGAGGCCCAGGTACATCGGCAGCGCGCCGATCGACGCGAGCCAGTGCGGCGACGACGACAGCAGGTTGAGCGCGACGATGTAATTGTCGCCGAGCTTCGCCTGCAGCGCGTCCTTGGCCTTGAGCTGCGTGTCGGGATCGCTGAAGCGCACCTTGATGCCGACGGGGTCGAGCTCGGCGCCACGGTACGGAATGCTGGCCGCCTTGAGCGCCTCCTCGACGCTGCCGAGCAGCGCGTTGTCGACCTTGACCGTCGACTTCGACGACGAGACCTGGACCGCCGGAACTTCGGGAAAGAAGTTCGGCAGCATGTAAAGAAGGCCGAACGCGAGCGCGACCCCGATGACGATGTATTTCCAGAGAGGGTAGCGGTTCATTACAAACCCCTGATCGTCCCCTTCGGCAGCAGTTGCGATATCGCCCCGCGCTGCACGACCAGCTGCACGTTCTGCGCGACCTCGACGGTGACGTACTGCTCGTCGATCTTGACGATGCGGCCGAGGACGCCGCCGGCGGTGACGACCTCGTTGCCCTTCTCGAGCGCATCGAGCATCGCGCGCGCTTCCTTCTGCTTCTTCTGCTGCGGGCGGATCAGCAGGAAGTAGAAGACGACGAAGATCGCGATCATCGGCAGGAACGTCAGCAGCGTGTCGCCCTGCGTTGCGGCGCCGGCCGCTTGCGCGTAAGCGGGGGAAATCAGCACGACGGGGTCTCCGGTAGGTAGTGGGGCTTCGCGAGGCGCGCGCGTCGCGTGCGGCCACGGCGCGGCTTCGGCCCGGAAAGGCGAAGAAACCAACCCGCTATTCTAGCGGATCGCGCCATCACCCGCACCGGTTGGTGGCCGGCGCGGAGAAGACGTTCAGGCCGCGGGCTGCTTGCTGCGATCGGCCCGGAACTGCGCGACGTACGCGGCCAGCCGGTCGCCCGCGATCGCCTCGCGCAACTCGGACATCAGCGTCAGGTAATAGTACAAGTTGTGAATCGTCGCGAGCCGCGCGCCGAGGATCTCGTTGACGCGCTGCAGGTGGTGCAGGTAGCTGCGCGAGAAGTGGCGGCACGTGTAGCAGCCGCACGTTGCATCGAGCGGCGCGGTATCGGCGCGATGGCGTGTGTTGCGAATCCGGATGTCGCCGTAGCGCGTGAAGAGCCAGCCGTTACGGGCGTTGCGCGTCGGCAGCACGCAGTCGAACATGTCCACGCCGAGCGTCACGCCCGCGACGATGTCCTCCGGCGTTCCGACGCCCATGAGGTAGCGCGGCTTGTCCGCCGGCATGCGCGGCGCGGTGTGCGCGAGCATGCGCATCATCTCCTCCTTCGGCTCGCCGACCGACAGCCCGCCGATCGCGTAACCGTCGAAGCCGATGTCGACGAGCCCGGCCAGCGAGCAGTCGCGCTGGTCCTCGTACATGCCGCCCTGCACGATGCCGAAGAGCGCGTTCGGGTTGGCCGCGTGCGCGGCCTTCGAGCGCGCCGCCCAGCGCAGCGACAGCTGCATCGAGCGCGCCGTCTCGTCGTGCGTTGCCGGATGCGGCGTGCACTCGTCGAAGACCATGACGAGGTCGGAGTCGAGCGCGCGCTGGATCTCCATCGATTTCTCGGGCGTGAGCAGCAGTCGGTCGCCGTTCACCGGCGATGCGAACGCGACGC
>Ga0079222_10000159_pt1 | contig 13415 bp, 10 predicted proteins | sample GAPlitter_FD_75070 | JGI IMG/M metagenome (GOLD analysis project Ga0079222, IMG submission 75070) | Agricultural soil microbial communities from Georgia to study Nitrogen management - GA Plitter | ecosystem: Environmental > Terrestrial > Soil > Agricultural land | place: USA: Georgia...
ACCGGCGATTCCATTACCGTAGCGCCGGCGCAGACGCTGACCGACAAGGAATACCAGAGGATGCGCGACGCCGCAGCGGCGATCATCCGCGAAGTGGGCGTGGAGACCGGCGGTTCGAACGTGCAGTTCGCAGTGAACCCCGAAACGGGGCGGATGGTGGTGATCGAGATGAACCCGCGCGTTTCGCGCAGCTCGGCGCTGGCCAGCAAGGCCACCGGTTTTCCGATTGCGAAGATCGCCGCGCGCCTGGCCGTAGGAATGTCGCTGGATGAAGTTCCGAACGACATCACCAAGAAGACCCCGGCGTGTTTTGAGCCGACGATCGACTACGTGGTGACGAAAATTCCGAAATGGCAGTTCGAGAAATTTGCCGGAGCGGACAGCACGCTCGGCACGCAGATGAAATCGGTCGGCGAAGTGATGGCCATCGGAAGGACGTTCAAGGAATCGCTGCAGAAGGCGATTCGCTCGCTGGAGCCGCACACGCCGTGGCGCGCGCCCGCGGAGACACCGGATTCGCTGCTGCGCGAAAAGCTGGCAACACCGCGGCCGGACCGCATTCACTGGCTGCTTACGGCGGTAGAGCGCGGGCTGCCCGTCGACGAAATCGCGGAATTGACGAAGTTCGACCCCTGGTTTCTGCGGCAGATCGCCGAGTTAGCGGCGATGAACAAGCGAGCGTCCGGCGTGACGGTGGAGACCGCGTCGAAGGAACTACTCCGCGAAGTGAAACGCCATGGAACGAGCGACGAGCAACTGGCGCAGATGTGGAAAACGACGCCGGCGGCGGTTCGCTTGCAGCGCGCGCGCTACGGAGTTGCTCCCGTCTTCAAGCGCGTGGACACTTGCGCCGCGGAATTCGAGTCTTTTACGCCGTATATGTACTCGACGTACGAGGACGAGGACGAATCCGACGCGCAAGCAAAGCCGAAGATCATCATCCTCGGGAGCGGACCCAACCGCATCGGGCAGGGAATCGAATTCGACTACTGCTGCTGCCATGCTTCCTTCGCGCTGCGCGAAGACGGCTACGAAACGATCATGGTCAACTGCAATCCGGAGACGGTTTCGACCGATTACGACACTTCGGATCGCCTGTATTTCGAGCCGCTCACGCTCGAAGACGTTTTGGCGATTGTCGAACGGGAGAAGCCGCAAGGCATGATCGTGCAGTTTGGCGGGCAGACGCCGCTGAATCTGGCGCTGGAACTGAAACGCAACGGCGTGCCGATTATCGGCACGGGACCGGAATCGATCGACCTGGCCGAAGACCGGCGGCGCTTTGGGCGTTTGCTGGAAGAGTTGCGCATCCCGCAGCCGCGCAACGGCACCGCGCTGGTTCCGGAAGAAGCGGCGCGTGTTGCGGGAGAAATTGGATTGCCGGTTCTGGTTCGGCCGAGCTACGTTCTCGGCGGACGCGCCATGGTGATCGCGTACGACGTGAATACGGTGCAGGAGTACGTGGCGCAGGCGGCGCTGATGGGCCCGGCACGCCCGGTGCTGATTGACCAGTTCCTGGAAGAGGCTACCGAAGTGGACGTGGACGCGCTGGCCGACGGCACCGACGTGGTCATCGGCGGCATCATGGAGCACATCGAAGAAGCCGGCGTGCACTCCGGCGATTCTTCTTGCGTTCTTCCGCCGGTCAGCTTGTCACCCGCGGTGCTCGATACCATTCGCGATTACACGAAGCGGCTGGCGCTGGCGCTCAAGGTGGTCGGTCTGATGAACGTGCAGTACGCAATTCAGCGCGACACGGTCTACGTGCTGGAAGTGAACCCGCGAGCTTCGCGCACCGTGCCGTATGTGAGCAAAGCTACAGGCGTTCCCCTGGCGAAAGTTGCGGCGCGGCTGATGGTCGGGCGGAAGCTCGCAGATATGAATCTTCCCGCGGTGCGGCACAACGGCGTCGCCGAAGTCGCGGTCCGCGATTTCTATTCGGTGAAATCGCCGGTGTTTCCGTTCAACAAGTTTCGCGGTGTGGATACCATCCTTGGGCCGGAGATGCGCTCGACTGGTGAAGTCATGGGCATCTCGACATCGTACGGGCACGCGTTCGCAAAGGCCCAGCTTGCCGCGAGCCAACGCCTGCCGCGAAAAGGCACCGTTTTCCTGAGCGTGAATGATCGCGATAAGCGGCACGTGGGTTCGGTAGGCAAGGAGCTCGCCGCACTGGGATTTCGGCTGGTGGCCACGCGCGGAACGGCGGCGGCTTTGCAAGCGGCCGGAATCGAGGCCGAGGCGGTTTTCAAAGTGAATGAAGGGCGTCCCAACATCGTGGACCTGGTAAAAACCGGGAAGATCGATCTCATCATCAACACGCCGCTGGGCCGCGAATCGTTCTACGACGAAAAGTCCATCCGTCGCGCCGCGATTCGCTATAACATTCCCTGCATCACCACGCTGGCGGCGGCGCATGCTGCGGCCCGCGGCATTGCGGCGATGCTGGAGCAGGGGACCGAAGTTGCGGCCCTGCAGGATTTGCACCGCGGCCAAGTGGCTGCGTCCGGAACGGCCGGGCAGGGAGGTTGACCATGGACTTCTCGGGAATTTATCCGGCCCTGACGACGCCATTCACGGCGGAGGGCTCGGTCGACGCCGCCGGACTGCAGCAAAACATCAGCCGCTACAACGAAACGGACGTTACGGGCTACGTGGCGGCCGGCTCGACGGGCGAATCGGTGATGCTCACACGGCAGGAGTGGGAGACGGTCCTGACCGCCGTGCAGAATGCAGCGGCTCCGGGAAAGCTGACCATCGCGGGAACCGGCGCGGAATCGACCGCGGAAACGATTCGCCGCACGAAATTCGCGGCCGATCTGGGTTACGACGTCGCGCTGGTCAAGACGCCGTTCTACTACAAACCGTTTTACAAGGCAGAGAATCTGATCACGCACTACAACAGCGTTGCAGACGCGTCGCCGATTCCGGTTCTCTTGTATTCCATGCCGCTGTTTACCGGCCTGACTTTGGAAGCGACGGAGATTCTCGAGCTTTCCGGGCATCCCAATATTGCCGGCGTCAAGGACAGCTCCGGCGACATCCGCCGGATGGGAGAAATTATCGCGGGGGCGCGGAGCGATTTTCAGGCGTTCACCGGCGCCGCTTCGGTTGTTTATCCGGCGTTGGCAATTGGCGGACATGGCGGCATTTTGGCGCTTGCGAGCGCCTTGCCGGAGAAGTGCGCGGCGTTGTTCGGCCTGTTCCACGCGGGAAAATTGGAACAGGCTCGCGAATTGCAGCGGAAACTCGTGATCGCCTCCCGCAAGATTGTCTCCGACTGCGGCATCGCGGGCGTCAAATACGTGATGGATTTGCGCGGGTATTGCGGTGGTCTTCCGAGATTGCCCCTGCAGCCGCTGCGCGAGGATGCCAAACAGCGGATTCGTGGCGTCATATCGGAACTGGAACCGGCCGCCGCCCGCGCCTAGCGCGTCGTGGCCGGTTCGCCGGGTCGCGCTGGATAAGTTGTAAAAACAGGGCGCCCGCGTGCTTTCCTAAACCGCCCATGCGCGTCTATTTGCTGTGACCAATGGGCCCCTATATCATCTAAGAACCCATGCACTGTCGCGCCTTTCCTCTGCATTCGATCCCGCATCAGCCGCGAATCCTCCTCGATCTTCTCGCTGATTTCGACCGTGTTTCCCGTTTCTATGCCTGCCGGCCGAACCTGCAGGGAGCGTTGGAGTCGGCGAAGTCGCTGCAGTATCCCGGCGAGCGCCGTGCGCAGGTCGCAAGCGTTCTTCGCGAACAGAACGCTAGTTTCGGCTGCGGTTCGGAGACGGAAGCAAACCTGGCTCGTTTCGAAAACGGCGCCTCGGTCGTGGTTACCGGACAGCAGGTGGGTCTTTTCACCGGGCCCGCTTATTCCATCTACAAAGCGTTGACAGCGGTTCGCGTCGCCAAGGACCTGACTGCGGCGGGCGTGGAAGCTGTGCCGGCCTTCTGGATGGCCACCGAGGACCACGATCTCGATGAAGTGCGTCACACCACTTTTTTCCACGACGGAACACTGACGCGTTTCGAGCTTCCGGCGGGGCCCGGTTCCGGCGCGCCGGTCGGGACGTTGAAGCTCGGCGACTCGGCCAGCGAGATTGTGCGCGCAGCTTCTCTGATGCTCGGGGGAGAAGAGGGCGGTTCGCTCGCGCGACTGCTGCGTGAGGCTTGTTGTCCTGAGGATACCTACGGAACTTCCTTCGCCAAACTGTTCTCCCGCCTGCTTTCTGAATTCGGACTCATTTTGATGGATCCGCTCGACCGCCGCCTGCACCAGGTGGCGGCGCCCGTTTACGCCGAGGCCATCGAGCGCCGCGACGAATTGAATCAAGAACTGCTCGCGCGGGGAAAAGAACTGGAAACCGCCGGATACCCGCCGCAGGTAAAGGTCACTTCGCGCAGCGCTCTGCTGTTTTTTGTCGGAGGCGGCGTTCGCCAGGCCATTGCCGCGGGGGAAAAGATGTTTCGGGCCGGCGAAATGAATTGGCGGAAAGAGGAATTACTGTCGCGCATAAAGACGGAACCCGAGAAATTCAGCCCCAATGCCTTACTGCGTCCGGTTGTGCAGGACTTCCTGCTTCCTTCCGTTGTTTATGTAGGCGGCCCCGCGGAAGTCTCCTACTGCGCGCAATCGGAGGTCTTGTACCGGCGGATCCTGCGCCGCGCGCCGGCTCTTTTTCCGCGTGCGGGGTTTACCCTGGTCGATCCAAAAGGGCAGAGGCTGCTGGAACAATACGGATTGCAGATCGAGAATATCTGGGAGGGCCCGCAGGCCTTGCGGCGCGCATTGCAGTCTCGCAACCTGCCGAAGCCTCTCGCAAAGCAGTTTGCGAAGGACGCCGGGCAGATCGAAAAGCTGCTCGACAGCTGGAGCAGTTCCATCAAGAAAGTGGACCCGACGCTCGTTCCGGCCGTGGACACAACGCGGAGCAAAATCAAATTTCAGATGGACAAGCTGCAGCAGATGACCGGCCGCGCGCTCGATCAAAAAAACGGCGTCCTGGCCACGCACCAGGAATTCCTGAGCAATCTGCTGTACCCGCGAAAGGCGCTACAGTCCCGCGAACTGAATTTCCTGCCGTTCCTTGCACGATGGGGAGCGCAGGGCCTGCGCGATCTCGAAGCGCATGCGTCTATCTCCCATTTGGGCCAGCATTTTGTCGTGCCCATTCCCTGAAATCGCGGCTTCTCGGCTGATAAAATGCCGGTCGCAAAGCTCCCAACGTAAAACGGTGACCCTTGAAAACTTTGCGCATCAGGACGGAGCGCCGCACGCAATTAATAGACGTGACAAACGAGGTGCAACGCGCGGTCCAGGAATCCGGAGTGAAAGCGGGCGTCTGTTACGTGTACGTTCCGCATACGACGGCCGGCGTGGCGATCAACGAACACGCCGATCCGGATGTTGCGCATGATCTCGAAGGCGTGCTGGACCGCCTCGTTCCGCATCATGGCCCGTATCGCCACGGAGAAGGGAACTCCGACTCGCACGCCAAAGCGGTCCTCACGGGGACAAGCCAGGCAGTATTCGTCGAAAACGGCCGGCTGGTGCTCGGCACCTGGCAGGGAATATTCTTGTGCGAATTCGACGGGCCGCGGGAACGCAAGATCCTTGTTAAGACGGTTCCGGATCCTTCCTAGGAACTTCCTCCCGTTCCCGCCGTCATAGTTGGTTATGCTAGAGTTTCGGCAATCGCGATGACTCTCGGGATTTACATCCAGGCGCCTTTCTGCCAGACGAAGTGCACCTACTGCAATTTTCATACTGGCGTTGTTTCAGCGGCGCGCTTTGCGCCCTACGTGGAAGCCGTTTGCCGGGAGATTGCCAATCACCGGGGCCTCTACCAAGGGACGGGGATCTGCCTCCCGGAAGCCGTCGTCAGAGCCGCCGTCGATACCGTCTATATCGGCGGAGGAACTCCCAGCCTCTTCGACCCCTCACTTTTAGCGCAACTGCTGCGGAGCGTGCGTGACGCGTTTTGCTGCGAATTGAAGGAAGTTACGCTGGAAGCGGACCCCGAGACCGTGGATGCGCGGAAAGCGGAGAGTTGGGCCGCTGCGGGAATTAACCGCATCAGCTTTGGCGTTCAGTCATTCTCGGACGTCGAATTGAAAGCGGCGGGCCGCATGCACCGGCGCGAGGACATTTATCTCGCCGCGTCTACGCTTCGGAATGCCGGGCTGACCAACATCAGCTTCGATTTGATCTCCGGCTTGCCGCACCAGACAGGTGAGTCGTGGCGGCAATCGCTCAACGAGCTCGTCGCCCTGTCCCCCCAACACGTGTCCATCTATATGCTCGAAGTTGACGAAGGCAGCCGGTTGGGCAGGGAAGTGCTCCGTGGCGGCGAAAAGTACGGAGCCAGGGAGTTGCCGAGTGACGACGATATTGCCGCTTTCTACGACCAGGCGCGTGAGAGCCTGGCGAACGCGGGTTACGAACACTACGAAATCTCCAACTGGGCCATACCCGGATTTGCCTCCCGCCACAACTTAAAGTACTGGCGTCGCGAGCCTTATTTGGGCTTCGGCGCGGGCGCGCATTCCTTTTCCGGCAGCGAACGATGGGCCAACCCTCACGATTCCGCTGCGTATGTCCAGGCTATCCAGACCGGCCGGCTGCCGATCGAACAATTCGAACGCGTATCCGAAAAGCAGGCCCTCGACGAAGAACTTTTCCTCGGCCTGCGCCAGTTGTCCGGTATCGATGTGCGTCGCATCGAGCATACCTACGGCATCTCGCTCGCGCCGCAAATCGAAAAGCTCGCCGCTGCGGGACTCCTCGAGCGAAATGGCGAGATCCTCCGCCTCGTGCCCGAAAAATTGAGCATCTCCAACGAAGTCTTTGTCGAACTGTTACGCTAAACAGCAGAAAGGCCCGAACATGCCCTCGGAAACCCAAAGCGGAACGCTTACCGATCCTGACCGCGTGAAAGCCATGAGCGGGGTTGTCGACCTTCGCAGCGACACGGTCACGCGGCCCACTGCCGCCATGCGCCGGGCGATGAGCGAAGCCGAGGTCGGCGACGATGTTTACGGCGAGGATCCCACGGTCAACCGTCTCGAAAAACGCGCCGCGGAAATTTTCGGCAAGCCGGCGGCGCTTTTCGTTCCCACCGGCTGCATGGGCAACCTCATTTGCATCAAGGTGTGGACCCACCATGGCAATGAGGTCATTTGCGAAGAGCGCAGTCACGTCAATCTTTACGAGCTGGCTTCCATGTCCGCCATCGCGGGATGCATGCCGCGCGTCGCCCGCGCCGAAGACGGCTTGCTGACGTGGAAGCACGTCGAAGCCGCTATCCGCCCGCAGATCTATTACGATTCGCAAACCGCGCTGGTGTGCCTGGAAAACACCAACAACATGTGGGGCGGCACCGTCTACCCCACGGCCCAGGCGCACGAGATTTGCGATCGGGCGCACGAGCGCGGCCTGCGCGTGCATCTCGATGGCGCGCGCATTTTCAACGCTTCCGTTGCCCTCGGCGAAGACGTGAAACATCTCGCGGCGAAATTCGACTCCGTGATGTTCTGCCTTTCCAAAGGACTGGGCGCGCCTGTGGGCTCGATGGTCGTCGGCTCCAGCGACTTCATCGAAAAAGCGCGCGTCTACCGCAAAATGTTCGGAGGGGGCATGCGCCAGGCCGGAGTGCTTGCCGCGGCAGGTCTGCTCGCGCTGGAAGAATCCCCCAAGCGCCTGCATATCGATCACGAAAACGCCCGCCGCCTTGCGCAGGGCATTGCGGAAATTCCCGGACTGCACATCGACCCCGCTAAAGTAAAAACAAACATCGTCATTTTCGACTGCTCGAAAACCGGCAAAACCGCCGTCGAACTCTGCGAAGCTCTCCTGCCGCACGGCGTCTGGGCGCAGGATACCGCGCCTTATTCCGTGCGCTTGGTCACCCATTGTGACGTGGACCGCGACGCCCTCGAGCGCGCCCTCAAGGTCCTTGCGGAAATCGTGACGAAAACGCAGCGTAAAAGTGCCTGATTTTCTCCATTCACCAATCTGAAAAATCGCGCCGTAGCGGCCCGCGGGCTGGCGCCCAACCTGTTATAAAATAAACTTTGCCCGGCTATAGCTACTTCTTAGAGGCAGAGGATCCCGTGAATTTCGCCTTTACCGACGAGCAGAACCAGCTTCGCCGCAGCATCCGCGAATTTGCCGAAGCCGAAATCGCGCCTCACGTCATGGAATGGGACGAAGCCTCCCGCTTCCCCACGGAAATCGTCCCGAAACTCGCCGACATGGGCCTTCTCGGCGTCATTTTTCCGGAGCAGTACGGCGGCGCCGGGCTCGGCTACATCGAGTACGCCGTCGCGATAGAAGAACTCGCTCGCGTCGATGGGTCGATCGGCCTCAGCGTCGCCGCGCACAACTCTCTCTGCTCGAATCACATCTTCAAATTCGGCACGGAAGACCAAAAAAAGAGATACCTGACACCTCTCGCGCAGGGGAAAAAGATCGGCGCCTGGTCCCTCACCGAACCCGAAGCCGGCTCCGATGCCGGCGGCACGCGCACGGTCGCCCGCCGCGACGGCAAGCATTGGGTTCTGAACGGCGCAAAAACATTCACCACCAACGGTCATTGCGCCGATGTCTGCGTGGCCATGGCCGTAACCGACAAATCCAAGAACTCCCACGGCATCAGCGCGTTCATCGTCGAAAAGGGAACCCCCGGCTTCAAACCCGGCAAAAAGGAAAACAAGCTGGGAATGCGCGCCAGCGACACGTCGGAAGTCATCTTCACCGACTGCCGCGTCTCGGAAGAAAATCTGCTCGGCCCCGAAGGCGAGGGCTTCACCGGCAGTCTGAAGATTCTCGACGGCGGCAGAATCTCCATCGCCGCGCTGGGGCTCGGCATGGCGCAAGGCGCCCTCGAAGCCGCAACAAAATACGCCAAGCAGCGCAAGCAGTTTGGCCAGCCCATCAGCGAATTTCAGGCGATTCAGTTCAAGCTCGCGGATATGGCCACTCAGGTCGAAGCGGCGCGGCTGCTGGTATATCATGCCGCTTGGCTCGCCGATCAGAATTCCGTCCGCTACAGCCGCGAATCCAGCATGGCCAAGCTCTTCGCCAGCGAGGTCGCCGTGCGCGTGGCCAATGAATGCGTGCAGATCCACGGCGGGTACGGTTTCATCAAGGACTATCCCGCCGAAAAGTTTTATCGGGATTCCAAGCTGTGCACCATCGGCGAGGGCACCAGCGAAATTCAGAAACTCGTGATTGCCCGCAGCCTGCTCGGCAAGAAATAATAGACGCATGCCGCCGGTGCCGTCTTACGGACCAGACAAAGCATGCCTCAGCTAGCTGATTCCCGCATTGACGAGTGGGCCGGGCAAGTGCGCTCTGGCGACGTGCGAGCCCTCTCCCGCGCCATAACAGCCATAGAAAACCACCAGCCGGAAGAAGAACCGCTGCTGAAAGCTCTGTTTCCCTCAACCGGAAACGCCTATCTCACCGGCGTCACCGGAGCGCCGGGCACCGGCAAAAGCACGCTCGTCGACCGCCTCGCTGCTCATTTCCGCAAGCAAAGCGAAAGAGTCGGCATCATCGCCGTAGATCCCACCAGCCCCTATTCCGGCGGCGCTATTCTTGGAGATCGCATCCGCATGCAGGGTCACGCCGGCGATTCCGGCGTCTTCATCCGCTCCATGGCCACGCGCGGATTCCTCGGTGGACTGGCTCGCGCCACCGCGGAAGTTGCTTTGCTGCTCGACGCGGCCGGCAAACAGCACGTCCTCATCGAAACTGTAGGCGTCGGCCAGGATGAGGTCGATATTGTCCGGCTGGCCGACTGCGTCGTCGTGGTGCTCGTGCCCGGGCTTGGCGACGACATCCAGAACATGAAAGCGGGACTCATGGAAATCGGCGACATTTTTGTGCTCAATAAAGCCGACCGCGAAGGCGCGGACCGCCTCGAAGAGCAGCTTCACGCCATGCTGGGGCTGGTCATGCCCAGGGACGGCTGGCATCCGCCCGTCATTCGCACCGTTGCCACCGAAAATAAAGGGATTGACGCCCTTGCCGACAGCGTGAAGAAATTCCGCGAGCATTTCGAATCGAGCTCCGAACGCCGGAAAAAACACGCCGAGCACTGGAAAAACCGGCTTCTGGAACTTCTGCAGTCGCGCTTGCTGGAACACGTTCTCGGCGGTCCCGCCGGGGAAGCCCGCCTGACTGAACTTGCCCGGGCTGTCGCCGAACGAAAGAAAGATCCCTTTTCGGCCGTCAACGAAATGCTGCAAAAAAGCGGCATTCCTACCTGAAGGCCCGCGAATGCTCCTTGGAGATATGGACGTCCGTTTTGTGAGCGGCGGCGGATTCCGCCTTGACGGAGGCGCCATGTTCGGCGTTGTTCCGAAAACGCTCTGGCACAAGAAAATGCCGCCCGACGAACGCAACCGCTGCTCCTTCTGCTGCAACTCGCTTCTCGTGCGCGCTCACGGTAAGACGATCTTGATTGAGACCGGCAACGGCACAAAGTGGAGCGACAAGCTCCGCGACATATACGCCGTGGAATCCGGTGATCCTCTCGCTGCCTCTCTGCAGGCACAAGGCGTCACGCCCGCGCAGATCGACGTCGTGATCAACACGCATCTCCACTTTGATCACGCCGGCGGCGGCACGCGGCTGGCCAACGGCGTCGCGGTTCCCGCGTTTCCCAACGCCGAATACTACGTTCAACGCGCCGAGATCGAGCATGCTCTTCATCCAACCGAGCGCGACCGTGCCAGCTATTTCCCGGAGAACGTGCTCCCCATCAGCAAAGCGGGACAATGGCGCATGCTGGAGGGAAGCCGCGGCATTTTTCCCGGCATCTCCGTCGAGCGCATCCCCGGCCACAACGCCGACATTCAGGCCGTCAAACTCGCCGGCGGCGGCAAGACCATCGTTTTTGTTGCGGATCTTCTGCCCACGCGGCATCATGTTCCGCTTCCCTGGATCATGGCTTACGATCTCTATCCCATGCAGACGCTCGAGACCAAACGCAAGTGGGTGCGCGACATTGTGGCCAACGGCTGGATCGTCGTCTTCGGCCATGATCCGGATGTTCCCGCCGCCACGCTCCACGAACAAGGCGACAAAATCGAAGTCCGTTCCTTCGGCCTGAACGGGTAAACTCATTCGGAGATCAGAATGGCTGCTGCTAAAAAGAAAAACGCAAAACGTGTGGAAAGAGCTCCCGCCGCCGCGATAGGCGTCATCGGAGGCAGCGGACTTTATTCCATGCCCGGCTTGTCCGACACCAGGGAAATTCGCGTTAAGACGCCGTTCGGCGATCCCTCGGACGCCATCGTGCTCGGCCTGCTTGAGGGGCAGCGCGTCGCTTTCCTCGCGCGCCATGGCCGCGGGCATCGCATCCTGCCCACCGAAATCAACTTCCGCGCGAACATCTACGCGCTGAAAGTTCTGGGTGTCGAGCGCGTCATTTCCGTCAGCGCCGTCGGTTCGCTCAAGGAGGAGCTGCGTCCGGGAGAATTCGTGGTAGTGGACCAGTTCGTCGACCGCACCAAACACCGTGCTTCCACTTTTTTCGGCAGCGGCCTCGTTGCGCACGTCACGTTCGACAAGCCGACCTGCGGACAGGTTTCCGCAGCCCTCGCTGACGCTTGCGTCCATGCCGCGGTTCCCGTTCACCGCGGCGGCACGTACGTCTGCATCGAAGGCCCGCAGTTTTCGACGCTCGCCGAAGCGCACATGCATCGCCGGCTGGGTTTCGACGTCATCGGCATGACTAATGTCACCGAAGCCAAGCTCGCGCGCGAAGCGGAGCTCTGCTATGCATCGATCGCCATGATTACCGACTACGATTGCTGGCATCCGGAGCATGAATCCGTCACTGGCGCGCAGATCATGGCGACGCTCAACCAGAACGCCGAAAATGCTCAGCGCGTTCTCCGCCAGGCCGTGAAGTCGATGCCTGCCGCGCGTTCCTGCAAGTGCGGTTCGGCCCTCGCTCACGCCCTCATCACTGACCTCAAACTTGTCCCTGCATCCACCAAGAGAAATCTCGGCGCCATCCTCGCCAAATACACTCGATGACCGAACAGAGCTTCCGAACACCGAATGTGTCATCCCGAGCGTGTTTTTTGCGCGAGGGATCGGCTTTTGCTTGCCACTCACCAGAACCAAACAGGCCACACCCTTCACTCAGGAGAACACTGTGTCCCTTCTCGTCGTCGGTTCCGTAGCCTTTGACGCTCTCGAAAGCCCGTACGGCAAGGTCGACCGCATCGTGGGCGGTGCCGCCACCTACTTCGCCGTGGCCGCCAGCTTTTTCGCTCCCGTGAATCTCGTCGCCGTTGTCGGCGACGATTTCACCGAACTCGACGCCGCCATCTTCAAGGGCCGTCCCATCGATACGCTTGGTCTCGAACGCGCGGCGGGGAAGTCTTTTTTTTGGGCCGGCCGCTATTCGGAAAATCTCAACGAACGCGTCACCATCACCACGGAGCTCAACTGCTTCGCCGAGTTCAATCCCAAGCTGCCGGAATCCTATCGTTCCTCCCAATACGTCTTCCTCGCCAACATCGCTCCCGATCTCCAGCGCAGCGTTCTCCATCAGGTCAAAAAGCGCCCCAAGCTCGTCGCGCTCGATACCATGAACTACTGGATCGAGCGCACTCCCGGGGAACTTCGCGAAACGCTCAAGCACGTCGATATTCTCGTCATCAACGATTCCGAAACTCGCCAGCTTTCGAACGAACACAATCTTCTCCGCGCCGCCCGCCACATCTTCAAAATGGGGCCGTCCGCGCTGGTCGTGAAGCGCGGCGAATACGGTGCCATGCTCGTCGATAAGAACGGCGTCTTCTGCGTTCCCGCATTTCCTCTCGAAGAGCCCCACGATCCCACCGGCGCCGGCGATTCCTTCGCCGGAGGTTTTATGGGCTACCTCGCCGGAAGCGGCCAGAAATCCGATGCGGCCCTTCGCCGCGCCATGGTCTACGGCTCCGTCCTCGGGAGCTTCGCCGTAGAGCAGTTCGGCCCGGACCGCCTCCGCAAGCTCAAGAAGAGCGAGATACACGCCAGGGCACGGCATTTCGCCAAGCTCACGCAGTTTTCTCTCTAGCATGTACAATTTTGCCTAGGCCGCCTGCGCGCTGCGATCGTGCGGCCCAACATGACCTTTCTCACGCCACCAATTTGTCGCCACGCGAAATCCGCGCATGGAAGCGCCGCATGAGCGTCAAATTTTCACTTCATGCCGAAAAACATATTCGCGCCATCCCGCGGCTTCCTCGCGCCGTCAACAAGGGCGATCGTGCCGCGGTGTTTTCTCCGTCTTCTCCCGCCAGCCCGGAACGCGTGCAAAAGGGAATCGACGAGCTGCGCTCCCTTGGCTTTTCCATCGAGCCGCCTCGCGTTCAGCGCGGTGACGGCTACTTTGCTGCCACCGCTAATGCGCGCC
>Ga0079222_10000163_pt1 | contig 13277 bp, 6 predicted proteins | sample GAPlitter_FD_75070 | JGI IMG/M metagenome (GOLD analysis project Ga0079222, IMG submission 75070) | Agricultural soil microbial communities from Georgia to study Nitrogen management - GA Plitter | ecosystem: Environmental > Terrestrial > Soil > Agricultural land | place: USA: Georgia | collected...
CTGAAGAGCGCCACCAGCGATTAGCCCCGCAAGCAGCGCCAGCACTGCCGATCGTGCTGGTAATGGCCGCTTCGCGGGTGAATGTAAGCGATGGTAAGCGCTATTGAAGAAGCTACTTGAGCCGTTTGCAATAGCGCAGTCCAATTCTTGTTTCCGATATACAAAGCCTTCTCCGGCACGACGACAGTATCGCCAGGGCGAAGGGTTGCGCTGAGCGGATTGCCCGCCCACCAGCCGGACTGATTTCTCGCGGAAATCACCGAACCATCCGCGCGAATCACGAAAATTCCCTTCTTGTCGGCGAGTTGAGTCAATCCGCCGGCTTGCCCGAGGTACCACTTGGCGCTGCGCCCGCCACGATAACTGACCGCAGTCGGGTTGAAGACCTGGCCGTTCACGAGCACATAGCCGGTCTTCTTGGGAATGATGAGCACATCGCCGTCGCGCATGGCGACGTCCGCGGAAGTATTCCGCCACTTCTTGATGGGCTGGTCGATGTGAATCACCAGCCTGCCGACCGGCGGGGTCAGGCGAAGCTGATCGAGAGTGGCCTGGGTCTGAGAAACGGCTGTCAACTTGGCGTTTTTCTGATCCTGGTCGGCTTCCGGCAGGAGCTTGATGTTGGCCTGCTGCGCTTCGACGCGACGCACGAGTTCCTGATGGGCCTTTTCTTCAGCTTCGCGAACGGATTTGCGCATCAACACGGCACCGTAGGGAAATGCGTCGGCGCTGTAGCCGCCGGCACGTTCGAGCACGCTGCTGAGGCGTTCGCCCGGCTGAATTCCGTATGTACCCGGGTGCTGGACTTCTCCGCGGACGCTGACTGCCGCGCTGAGGTCCTCCCATCCCGGCACCTGGCGGATCGTGAGCACGTCACCGTTGCGGAGCGGAATATCCTCGGTGGCGTTGCCATTCGTTACGGAAGCCAAAGAGACGTCGAGATGCTGGCCAGGATTGCCCGCCAACGGATAGCGGGTAAGGTCCGCTTTGCTGGTGTCCGCGCTGCGTTTCAAGCCGCCGGCGACGCGAATCAGATCCTCGACATGCATGTTGGCAGTTAGAGGATAACGTCCAGGCTTGGCGACCTCGCCCCTGACATCCACCGTCGGCGGATCGACCTGCTCGAAATTGCGGTGGACGAGCAAGCGGTCACGCGGCTCGAGCAGAATATTCTGGATCGGATCGCCCGCAAGGGCCTCCGCCAGATTCACACTCATGATCTTTGTATTGCCGTCGGCTTCGGTCCGGAACAGCTGGGCGGTCTGCGTGGAAGCATCCGGGGTCAGCCCGCCGGCGAGATAAATGGCGTCGCGCAGGTGAGCCTGCCCGGAGGTAACGTATTTCCCGGGATCACGCACTTCGCCGCCGACCCACACCGTGGGCGCGGGCTCGAAATCGTACTTGCTGAAAATGCGGATGGTGTCGAGCGGCTCGAGCTTCGGTGCTGCCGCGGGATTCTCCATCGCCGCGGCGAGGTCGAAGCTGTCCACGGTCGGCCGGAAATCCGGAGGATTCAGGCGAACAATTTCGGCGTAATGAGCGGCGGGCTCCGGCAGCAGATCCTTATAGGAAGAGATTAAATCCGTCAGCTTCATGTCCTTCTTATACGAGTAGCGGCCCGGCCGAAGGACATGGCCCTGCAAGTAGATGGAATCCTGGTTGTAGGGAGCGATGGGGAAAATATGAATCTGATCGCCGTCTTGCACCTTGAAAGCGGCGAGTTGAGCGTTCATGTCGCCATCTTTCGCGAGGTCCAGACTCAGCATGGTGCGAGTCTTGTTGGCTTCCAGGCGCTGCACTTCAATATGCTTCAAGGCCGCCGCCGGAAGAATGCCGCCGGCGAGATCGAGAATGTCGGCGAGAGTCTTTTCGCCGTTTAATTCGTAGATAGCGGGCCTGCGAACCATTCCCGTAACGGTGACCTGCGGGCCGACCGGAGGTACCAGCAGGGTGTCGCCGTTCTCGAGTTTCTTTGCGTCCGGTGTTACACCACGCAGAAGGAGGTCGTAGGCGTCAACGTTCTCGAGCAACTGGCGCCCGCGAAAATGCTCCAGTTTGCGGAGCGAACCTCGGGGCGTAATGCCTCCCGCTGCCACCAGGGCATTGAGCGGCGTCGAAAGCGAGCTGATGTCGTAAGCTCCCGGTTCGCCGACTTCCCCAACGACGTAGATGCGAACCGTTCGCAGCCTGGAGACGGAAACATCCGCGGAAGTATCGCGAAACTGCGAAGACAGAGCGCGCTGGACGGCTTGTTGCACTTCACCAAGGGACTTCCCGCTGACCTGGAGAGGTCCCGCTTCGGGCAAATTGACACGTCCCGTACGATCAACGACACGCACGAGCCTGGTGGACATCCCACCCCACATGTCGATGGACAAGCTGTCGCCGGGCCCCACGACGTAGTCGGGACCGACCGGCAGGTCCATGGGGATGGCTCGCGGGTCGCGCAGGCCGTCGCGAAAAACTTCCATGCCGAATCGCTGTGGTTCACGATTGCGAGATGCCGCCTGAACATACAAGTCAAACAGCGAGGGAATATCGGAATAAGGATTCGGCCGGTGAACCATGGTGACCGGCTCGAACTCTCGGTCGCTAGGAATACCGAGCGGCCTGCCTCCCGCTCGTTCGAAACGCGCGCTCGGCCGTAATTGCTCTTCAGTGCCGGAAGACGCGTTCATATCGGAAAGATTTTCGCGACCCATGAGGTCGTTCAGGCTGGTGGACGGCGCCAGAGGCAATTGCCCGAGTCCCGCAGCACCGTTCTGTCCCCCGAACTGCGGGTTCTTCCCGCCGAATGCGTCTTGCGGTCTGCTGAAAGGATTGGAAACCGGAGTGAGGCCCGCGGTCATTTCGTCCGCTTCACCGCCAGGGCTTTCGAGCCCGGAATTGGCCTGAGCGCGCAAGACCCGGTTCATCTGGTTCGAAGGAGAGGGAACTGCAGGTTGAGAAGGACTTTCTTGCTGCTCCTGTCCGGGGATTTCCTGCATGTTGCCCGAGGGCTGCCGGACGTTCCGTCTTTGAGAAGCAGCGCAGTCTGGATCGTTTTGCTGGTCGCAATAGCCCTTGGCCTGAGACGTACGGTCGCGGCGCTGCACGGAGTCCGAATCTTCCTGCGACTCGATTTGAACAAAGCGCCTTGCGCGCTCCTGCAAAATCAGATTCTGCTCTTTTGCCGCGTCAGAGTCTGGATTGAGCTTTGGTAAAAGGTAGCCGTAACGCTGCAGAAGACGAGTTACCGCGGCGCGGAAAACGACGTCGGAAGCGAGGCGGTCGTTAACGGCCTGTTCGGTCAAATCATCGTCGTTCACAATTTGTCCGTTATCGCTGGCTTCCTTGGCGATGAGGCGCTTCACCTCTACCATCAGCCCCGGGTTGCTCAGCAGAACCGACTTGATGTCAAGGGCGGAAGCAGCCACGCGATAGTAATTGTCTTTGGCCAACTCCGAGATTCCGGCCTGGCGATCAGCAGGCACATCCGAAGGAGAGGTGTATGCCGGCTGTCGGCGCGGGTTTTGCTGTCCCGGTACAGCGGCGCCGGTTAGCAACAGAACGCAACCGGCCACAACGGCTTGCACGGAAAAATAAAACCGCGAACGGAGAGACGTCATGACGCCTCTCCCGCGAAAGCATTCCGTTTGCGCATTACGGCGAGGATGGCCTCCTCGGAAGCTTCCAGCGCGCTGGAGTGGATATCGAAGGAAGCCCAATAACGCACGCTGCGGTTGTGGTGGGGAGCCACGGCGATAATGCTGACTTCCGGATGAAGGCGCAGCACGGTGTCGCAGACGGCAGGACGCTTTTCGGGATCGTCCAAACCAATGAAGAGAAAATCCGGCAGAGTTTCTTCGACGCGCCCCAAGATGTCGCCGTCCTCGGCCACTTCCCCGACAATCTCGATGTCGGGCTGTTCGATAAAAGTGGCGATAATGACTTCGCGCATCAGCTTGGGCCGGTTCGCCACCAGCACGCGAATCTGTCTGTCCATCGCGTCCCCCTTTCCGCGGAAGGGACTATCTCAAATAGAGTGAATAGATTAGAAGCGAAGAGGAGAAGGCCATGGCAGGGTCAAAAGCGTCCCGAGGCAGGTACCAAGGCGGTCCCTAGGGAAGGTACTGTTTTGGTACCATGCCAGTGGATAAATCTGAGGAAATCTTTGTAAATTCGCGCTGGCAGCCTGGTTCGTCAGGGATGGAGTCTTGCCGCCCACCCTCCCCCTGGGGCAAGCGCGATTCTCAATTTCGTGGTTCGGCCGACCGTGCTTTTGGTCATTTTATAATCGCTTCCGTACCGGTCCGCGTTCAAGCCGTCTTGGTAGGCTGTCATGTGAAATTGGCCTTCCGGGAGGAAAGAGAGGTCGACTTCCAGTTCGCGGGGCGTCCAATCGTTCATCGCGCCGATGTACCAGTCGCGGCCGTTGCGTCGCGCCACCACGACGTAGTCTGCAATGCGGGCGTCGAGCACCTTGGTGTCGTCCCATTCAGTGGGCACGGCCGCGAGAAACTCCATGGATTCCGGTTCGCGCAGATAATTCGAAGGGCTGTCCGCCAGCATCTCCAGCGGGCTTTCGTACACCACGTACATGGCCAACTGATGGCACCGCGTGCCTAAACTCATGGGCCGGCGGAAAACGGGCGCGAAGTCGGCCTTCTGCGCGTTCAGCATTGCCCCGGGCGTGTAGTCCATGGGCCCCAGGAACATTCGCGTAAAGGGAAGCGTCACGTTGTGCTCGGGTTCGGTTTCCGCGCTCCACTTGCTCCATTCGAGGCCGCGCACGCCTTCCGCGCTGATCAGGTTGGGCCAGGTGCGAGTCATCGAGGCGGGTTTCTGGTCGCCGTGAAAATCGACCAGTAATTTGCGCTTGGCGGCTTCGCGGGAAACCCGCGTGTAGAAATTCATCACCATTTGATCGCTTCTCTGCATGAAGTCGACCTTGATTCCCTTCACGCCCCATTTTGCGAATTGATCGAGCGCCGGTTGCAGTTGGTCGTCCAGCGTTTTCCAGACAACCCAAAGAATGATTCCGACGTTTTTTTGCCGCGCATAGTTGGTCAGCTCTTCCATGTTGATTTCCGGTACGACCTCCAGAACATTTCCGAGTTTGTACCAGCCCTCATCCAAGATGATGTACGGTATGCCGTACTTCGCCGCGAAGTCGATGTAGTACTTGTAAGTCGCTGTGTTAACGCCGGCTTTGAAGTCCACCCCGTAGACGTTGTTCGCGTTCCACCAGTCCCAGGCGACTTTCCCCGGCTTGATCCACGATGTGTCTTGCAGCTCCGACGGGCTTTCCAAGAGCCACACTAGTTCGTTCGTCAGCAGATCTCCGTCGCGCTCCGCGATTCCCATCAGGCGCCAGGGGTAGGTTCGCGTTCCGCGGGTAACGGCAATGTAATCCGCCGCCCGGGTCACCTTGAAATCGCGGTCTCTCTCCAACTTCTGTTCGAGAGGATAAGGAGGAAACGTTGCGGCGAGAGCGGGCCCGCTTGTTCCGCGCAGCCACATCCCCGGATAGTCCTCGGCGTCCGATTCCGCGATGGCGACCTTCACGCCGTCGCCGGCATCAACGACTGCCGGCAAGGACGCGATTGCTTCCGGCGCGATGGCATCCATGGGCTGAGGAAGGTATTTGCGCTCGTTGTGGGAAAAGAAGCTTTCTTCCTGCGGGTAATAAACGGTTCGCTGGCCGTCGAAGGGGAAGGTCGCCTCCTCGCTGTATACCTTGACTTGATCCTGCGGGAGGGCGGTTTCCCAGCGGTAGGCGACGCCTTCATTGTAGGCGCGGAAGACGACCGCGTAATGACCGTGCATTTCCAGGCGCAGCTCGTTGTACCGCTCCGGAATTTTCGCGAATCTCTGGCGCACCACCGGCGTTAGAACGCGATTTTCGCTGCGTTGCTTCGCCGCGGCGACCTGCGGATTCTTTCCCAGTTCTTCGTGTTCGATATTCAGGGCGAGGGTGCAATCCTGCAGCAGCGGCTTGCCTTTCAGCAACACGTCGTATTGGATCGCGTCGGCGATATGAATCCTGATCTGGAGGCGCTGATCCGGCGAACTCACATCATAAGTTTTCTGGGCCATAGCAGCGCCGGCGAAAACCAGCGCGCAAAGTATTCCCGACCAGAGTTTGCAGACCTGTGTCTTCATCTGACCTCCTCGACGTGACCCGTGAATTGTAGATGGTCTGTCAACGGCAGTGCGCGTGAAGCGATCGACCGAAGCAGGAAATCCGCCGCTCGGAATAACGGCCTTGCGCGCCTAGAATTTGCCTAACTTAATTCTTACGACCGCCGGATCGTCCGCGTGGAATTGCAAGCCGCGATCGGTTTCGTCGCCGTTCCAGAGGCGCACCGGTTGCCAGACGCCGCTGTTGTAGGATCCTTCCTCGGCCGCAAGGATCTGCATGCGCATTCCAGGCAGGCGGTCAGGCAAATGAAAACTGACGCTCGCATCCACAGCGGTGACGAGAAACTCGTCCGGCCCGAGTTGGGCGACGAGCGCGGCGCCGTGGGCATCAGTGTTGCCCGGAGGCCGCCGGCCGTCGTGTTGCGGATAACCATACGACACGGTTGCTTGCCATGCGCCAAAATCCAGCTCCTGCTGCGCCTGGCCGGATTCCTCCACCGAGGTCTTGAGCTTGCCCTCGAAGTTCAGCTTGGCGATCTCCCTGACCATGGGAGCAAGCAGCCCGAATATCCGTGCATGTCCCGCCGCGGGACTGTCGCCGAGGATGTTCCAGCCCCGGGGATCAATCCCGAATGGCGCCATGCCCACGGCGCCTTCGCCAAGGATCAAGAAATCGTATTTTGCAAAGGCGTCGGGTTTGGCAATTTCTGGAACAAGCAGCGGATTGTCCGGCCGGTGATAGGCAGCGAGCACATCTCGAACGAACCCGGGATCATTGCCGTAAATATCCGGAGCCACGGCGTCCACTGCAGGCGCAAGAACGCGCCACAAGCCCACCCATCGCTGCACGGCTCCGCCGCTCGGATACTGAACTCCGGGAACAAACAAACGGCGCTCGGGCGTTTCGGCGGGCGGATAGCTGAGCCAGACGTTCATGTACACAGGGATATCAAATTCTTTTTTCCCCGCGGATGCGATTTCATTCAGATAGTGAGCTTGATGGTATAGCTGGAACAATTCATCGGCATCACCAAGGAACACTTCGCGCCACGTGCCTGGCTGTTTGTGCGCCGCGGCGAGCATGTCCGGCGGGACCTGCCCGGCGAATTCGCGGTTTGATTCGGCGGAGAAATCACGCGGACTTCCGATAATGCCCGATTCATTTTCCACCTGGACCAGCAGAATGGTGTGTTCGGTTCCATCCAATTCCTTGAGGTGCCGCATTAGCGCGGTAAAGGCGGCTTTGTCAGCTTCAAGATTGGATCGAGAACTCGCGGACAGCACGTCGATCGGCTCGCCGTCCGCGCGAATCACTCGCGGAAATTTCTTGGTGTCGGTTTTCACCCACTGCGGAACGTAATGCATGTTGCCGTTCTTCCACGTGCCAAACCAGAGCAGTACCACATGCAAGTTATGTTCGCGCGCTCCTTTGACCAGAAGGTCGACATTTTCCCAATTGAACTTGCCCTGCTGAGGTTCAATCTGCTCCCAATACACCGGCGCCTCGACGGTATTCGCGTGTAGCGCCGCAAGCGACTTCCACACCGCCGGCAATTCGGACGGCCAGGCGCTCGAGTTATGCACTTGGCCGCCAAGCATCAAGTACGGCTGGCCGTCAACGAGCAACGCCCAGCGTCCATCCTTGCTCACGAACTTCGGCGCCTCGGAAGCAGGCGCGGCCGCGCACGCCGCCAGGACCAGGCAGAACAACGCCAGTCCTCGGCGCAAAGGTGCGGGCAGAAGGATATCCATCATGAAGGTGATCTCCTTTCGTCTTGAGTTCCGCGCCAACCAAATGCGAGATACGAAAAGCCCGGAAACGGATGCGAGGGGTTATGGTAGCATCGCCGCGTTTAAAGATGGTTGTGCCAAAGGAGAAAAGAGATGAGCTCTTGTGGCAAGCGTGTCGGCTTGGTGCTGGCGATGGCGCTGGCGTGGGCGAGCTTCCAAACCAACGCACAGCAGAGTTCACCTGCAGCGACCGCGGCACCCGCGGCACAAGGTAGCAAAACGCCGGACTTCCCTACGATTCTCTACGGCGCGGCCTATTACCACGAGTACATGCCGTACGAGCGCCTGGACAAAGATGTCGCGCTCATGAAAGCGGCCGGCTTGAACGTGGTGCGAATGGGAGAGTCCACCTGGAGCTTGTGGGAGCCCGAAGACGGCCGGTTCGAATACGCGTGGATGGATCGCGTGGTCGAAACCATGGGCAAAGCGGGCATCAAAGTCATTCTCGGTACTCCCACCTACTCGATTCCCGCATGGATGGCCCACCAGCACCCGGAGATACTGGCTCGGCGGATTCCACCCGGCCCTTTCGGCGGTGCCGCCGTCAAGGGAACATACGGGTTGCGGCAGAACATGGATACCGATTCACCGGCTTATCGATTTTATGCGGAGCGGCTCATTCGCCACATCGTCGCGCATTACAAGGACAATCCCACCGTTATCGGATGGCAACTGGACAATGAAACTTCAAGTTATGACGCCGCAAACCCCGACGTGTTCATCGGCTTCCAGCATTACCTGGAGAAGAAATTCGGCACTCCCGAAGCGCTGAGCAAAGCGTGGTTTCTCAACTACTGGGGCGAGAATCTGCACACCTGGGAGGACCTGCCCACGCGCGAGGGCACCATCTCTACGGGTTACAAGCTGGAGTGGAGCCGCTGGAGCCAGATGCGCGTGACCGATTTTCTGCATTGGCAAGCGGCGCTCGTCCGGGCCTGCGCAGGACCGCAGCAATTCGTCACCACCGACTACGGCGGCATGATGCGGCCCGACGTCAACGAGGAAGCCGTCGCGGACGCCTTGGACATTGCGGCGGATAATGTCTACCACGCGTGGCAAGACCATTACGACGGAGCGATTCAATCGATTCAAGAAGACTTCACGCGATCGCTGAAGCGTTCGAATTTCCTCATCACGGAAACAAACGCGCAAACCATCGGCTGGGATTCGGCGAACCAATACCCGCCCTACGACGGCCAACTGCGCCAGGACGTGTACACGCATATTTCGAACGGCGCGAACATGGTGGAATACTGGCACTGGGCTTCCATCGCCGCCAACCAAGAAACGTATTGGAAGGGCGTGCTTTCGCACGACCTGGAGCCGAACCGCGCCTACGCCGAGGTCGCCCGCACCGCGCACGAACTCGAGAAGGTCGGGCCGCACCTGGCGGGCTTGAAGATTCACAATCAGGTCGCCATCCTGTGGAGCCGCGACTCGGCCAACGCGATTCGCTTCATGCCCTACGGCGGGCCCGTTCCGCAATTCAGTTGGACGCACCAGCCGGACGGCTACGGTTCACTCGTGCAGCAGTTGCACCGTTCGCTGTACGAATTGAACGTAGGCACGGATTTCATCTTTCCTACGACGCAGGATTTTTCTGCCTACAAACTGATCATCGTGCCGGCCCTCTATATCGCGGACGATGCGTTGCTCGACCGGCTGTCGAACTATGTGAAACAGGGCGGCCACATCGTGATGACCTTCAAGAGCGGCTTTGCAAACGAAAACTCCGCCGTACGATGGGTTCGCGCGCCCGGTCCGTTGCGTGAAGCCGCGGGCTTCAGCTACCAGGAATTCTCCAACCTTGAGCACCAGCTGCCTCTCAAGGACGACCCTTTTCATGTTGGGGACGCCAACCGCGTAAGCTATTGGGCGGAGTTTCTTATGCCTGAGCACGCCAAAGCGCTTGCGTATTACGATCATCCGTTCTTTGGCAGGTGGCCGGCGATCACCGAAAACCAGTTCGGCTCAGGCGCTTTGCTTTACGAGGGCACATACTTGTCCGATACGCTCCAAACCGCGGTGCTCAGGCGCGCCCTCGAGGAATGGGCCCTCGCCAGTCCCGACCAAAATGTGCCCGCTCATGTCCACGTGCAGCACGGCGTTAACCGGCTTGCCAAGCGGGTCCACTACTACTTCAACTATTCGGACGCGCCGGCCAAGGTCGTTTACTCCTATGGCGCGGGAACCAGCCTGCTGGAGGGCAAACGCGTGTCGAAAGGACAGGAACTGGCAATAGGCCCGTGGGACGTAGCCATCATCGAGGAGGACTGAGCGAACAGGTTCGCGGAATGTGGACGAAGCCTATGATGCCGGCGGTCTTCTCCAAATCGTCCAGGCTTCCGCGAGCGGCTGCGATTTACTGTTGCGCGCTGCTCGCGTTAATCACTCCCGCGGCCCGGGGACAGAATTCCGCAGATCAGGCAAGCATCGAAGGAAAGGTTTGTGACGCCGCCAGGAAAGCGATTGCCGGCGCGACGGTAACGCCCCTCGACGCCGACGGGCAGCCCGGCCCATCCGTGGTCACGGACTCCGCCGGCCGGTTCTCGCTCAAAGCATCCGAAGGAACGCGCCTCAAGATCCGGGTATCGAAAAAGGGTTTCCGAACGCGCGAACTCGAAATCGGGCCGGTCAATGCCGGCCTCAAAGTGATGGAAGTAGACTTGGAGCCGGTGGCCGGAGCTGTTTCCGACCCGGCATTCTCCGACGAGCCGAGTTTTGCTGTCGCGGGCATCACGGATTGGAGCGACGCAGGCCTGCACGGTTCGAATGCCACTGCGGCGGCTAGCGAGTCTCTGGCCAAAGACGCCGCCGGGCTCAGGTCAAAGGCCGAATCGGAAACAAGCGTTCCAGCCACTCCCGCGGCGCGACACAGAATTCTCGGCGATGCCAAGGAAAAGGAGGGCGATCCGCTTGGCGCCGTCAGGGAATACGCCGAGGCCGCGCGCCTCGATCCGAGCGAAGAAAATTATTTTGCCTGGGGGCTCGAACTGCTGTTGCATCGGGCGGCAAGCGCGGCCGTAGAGGTGCTGGCGAAAGGCACGGCGGCTTTTCCCCGCTCCGAGCGCATGCTGGAAGCATTAGGCGCCGCGTATTACGAGGGCGGACGCTTCAGTGACGCCGCCGAAGCGATGTGCCGCGCCTCCGATCTCAATCCAAAGGACGAAGCGCCGTACCTGTTTCTTGGCCGGATGGAACAAGCGGCCACCGAGGTTCTTCCGTGCAGCGAGGAGAAACTGACGCGCTTTGCGGAGGTCTTCCCGGGAGACGCTCGCGCCAATTTCTACCGCGGCCTGCTGTCCTCGAAACAAGCCCGTCAGTCGCGGGATTCCGGAAAGTTTGAACAGGCCGAGCGCTTCCTGCGGCGCGCTTCGCAACTTGATCCGTCGATGGGCGAAGCCTACGTCCAGCTGGGACTGCTCTATAACGCGCGCGGCAAACAACAGGAAGCGCTGCAGGCATTCGAAGCCGCGGCCAAAGCATCGCCGGAATCGAGCGGCGCCCATTATCAGTTGAGCCTGGCTTACCGCCGCGCGGGAAGAACATCCGATGCGGAACGTGAAATGAGGGCGTACACCGCCTTGCGAGAGACCGAAGAGGCCCTGCGCGAAAAAGAGCGAAAAGAGATGCGCCAGTTCATCACGGTCTTAAGGCAACCCGCGACGCAATGAAGCGCGATCGGACAAAGGCCGCAAAGTCTTCTTCTCAATTGTGGTTTTTCTTTTCAGCCGCGGCCTTGGAATTCGGCGCCGGCGCTTTCTGCTCCGGCTTCCAGGAGGCAACGATCCCCGCTCCCTCGCGGATCGTTACGATTTGATTCGCAGGAATCTTCAAAAAGCGCTCGATCTTTTGTGTCGTGGGCCACTTGATTTCGATCCGGTCTACTATGGTGGATTTGCCAAGCCCAAAGTGAAGCCGCAAGTCGGATTGCGACATCACGCTCGCCCCGGAATGGACTTCGTCCAGTTGGATGTGGCCCCCGGTAACCACGCGCGCCCGTGCGCCTATGGCGCTGCGATTGCAATGCGTCCCGACGAGCTTGAGTTTGATCCAGTTTTGCCCGTTGCCGCCGTCGTTGCGGAGCAGAGAAGGCGTGTCGCCAAGGTTAAGAATCACCGCGTCCACATCACCGTCGTTGTCATAGTCGCCGAATGCCGCGCCGCGGCTCGAATATTTCTCTGAAATCCCGGGCCCCATCTCGCCCGATACGTCTTTGAACCGTCCGTTGCCCAGGTTGCGGTACACCAGGCGCGGATTCTTGTAGCTCTGTCCAAGAGAATGACCGTCGATCTGCGGGTACACGTGGCCGTTGATCTGCAAAATATCGGCCCACCCGTCGTTGTCGTAATCCACAAAGCCGCAGCCCCAAGCAACGTATTGATTATTGATGCCGACGCCGGAAGCAAACGTCACGTCGGTGAACGTCCCGTCGCCGTTGTTGTGGTAGAGATTGCAGGTATCGTCCGCGAAATTGGTCTTGAAGATGTCGAACCAGCCGTCGCAGTCATAATCGGCCACCGCCACGCCCATGCCGGCCTGTTCGTGTCCGTTGTCGCTGTAGGCGCAGCCGGCAAGCACCGCAACGTCGGTGAACGTGCCGTCGTGATTGTTGCGGAAGAGAATGCTTGCTTCCGAGTCGACAGCCACGTAGATATCCGGCCAGCCGTCGTTGTCGAAGTCGTACGAAACCGCCGTGATGGAATAGCGCGGCCCCGGCTTAAGAATGCCAGCTTTCTCGGAAACATCGGTGAACGTGCCGTCTCCATTGTTGCGATAGAGAATATTCGTGTCGCCGGTTAGTCCGCGCGGGCCGCACATGACAGGCACGCCTTTCCACTGGCAAAGCGGCGGGCCGTTGGGATCCGGATTCTTCGCGGGATCGAGCTTGATGTAATTGCACACGAACAAATCGAGATGCCCGTCGCGATCATAGTCCAGGAAGGTGCAGCCGGAGCCCCAGCGAACGTCCTCGTGATGGAGACCCGCTCGTTTCGTCACGTCCGTGAACGTTCCGTCGCCGTTGTTGCGGAAGAGCACGTTGTGGCCCCAGAAGCAGCAGAACAAGTCATCCCATCCGTCGTTGTTGTAATCGCCGATGCACACGCCGGTCTGCCAGCCGGTGCGGCCAATTCCGGATTTTTCCGTGACGTCGCTGAATGTTCCGTCGCGGTTGTTCTTGTAGAGATGCGTCGTCGGCGCTTCCCCGGCGGGCCAGTTCTTGCCGAGCAGAGTTCCGTTTGTGATGTAGATATCCAGCCAGCCGTCGTTGTCGTAATCGAAAAATGCGATCCCTGAGCCCTTCGCTTCAATAATGTAAGACTTGTTATGGGGATCGCCCCAGACATTCGTGACCGTTAGAC
>Ga0079222_10000164_pt1 | contig 13268 bp, 14 predicted proteins | sample GAPlitter_FD_75070 | JGI IMG/M metagenome (GOLD analysis project Ga0079222, IMG submission 75070) | Agricultural soil microbial communities from Georgia to study Nitrogen management - GA Plitter | ecosystem: Environmental > Terrestrial > Soil > Agricultural land | place: USA: Georgia...
CAGGGCGTGAAGGTGACCGGCGCCCAGACCATCCTCTACCTCGCCGGCCAGGTCGCCTACGACGACAAGGGCGGGCCCGCCCATCGCGGCGACTTCAAGGCGCAGGCGCGCGCGGTGTTCCAGGCGCTGAAGGCCCAGGTGGAGGCGGGCGGCGGCACGATGGACAACATCGTGAAGATCAACACCTACCTCACCGACATCCGCCACCGCGCCGACCTGGCCTCGATCCGCGAGGAGTTCATGGGCAAGAAGTCGTGCGCGTCGACGCTCGTCGGGGTGACCGCGCTCGCCATGCCGGAGTGGCTGATCGAGATCGAGGCGGTCGCGGTTCTCTAGCCCCGCCCGCGTCGTGGACACGCTGAACCCGTACATCTTCCGCGCCTACGACGTGCGCGGAAAGGTGGGACGCGACATCACGCCGCCGGTCTTCGAGCTGGTGGGGCGCGCCTACGGAACCCTGGTGAGCCGGCGGGGCGGCCGCACCGTGGCCCTCGGCATGGACAATCGCATCTCGTCCACCGAGCTGAAGGCCGCCTTCGGGGCCGGAGTGCTCTCCACCGGAGTCGACGTGGTCGACATCGGCGTCAACCACACCCCGCTGCTCTACTTCGCGGCCGCCCACTGGAGTCTCGACGGCGGCGCGACCGTCACCGGCAGCCACAACCCGGTCTCCGACAACGGGGTCAAGATGGTGCACGCGGGCGCGGCGCCGCTCACCGAGGACGAGATCCAGGGTCTCCTCGCCAGCATCCGCACCGGCGACTTCGAGCGTGGCAGCGGGCGCTCGACCGCCCGCGACCCCCGGGAAGACTACCTGGGCGCGATCACCGGCCACGTGCGCCTCGCGCGCCGGCTGAAGGTGGTGGTCGACGCGGGCAACGGCATCGCGGGCGCCTTCGCCCCCGAGCTCCTGCGCCGGCTGGGCTGCGAGGTGGTCGAGCTCTACTGCGAGTCCGACGGCAGCTTTCCCAACCATCTCCCGGATCCGGAGATGGAGGAGAACATGCGCGACCTGGTGGCCAAGGTCACCGAGGTCGGCGCCGACGTGGGCCTCGCCTACGACGGCGACGCGGACCGGGTCGGCATCGTGGACGAGAAGGGCCGCCGGCACGAGGCGGACCTGCTGCTCGCGATCCTGGCCCGCGACCTGCTGGTCCGCCATCCGGGGGCCAAGATCATCTTCGACGTGAAGTCCTCCCAGGTCCTGGTGGACGACATCCGGCGCCACGGGGGCCAGCCCATCATGTGGAAGACCGGCCACTCGCTGCTCAAGCGCAAGATGCGCGAGGACGGCATCCTGCTCGGGGGCGAGATCTCGGGCCACATGTTCTTCGGCGAGAACTGGTACGGCGTCGACGACGGCATCCTCGCCTCCTGCCGCTTCCTGCAGCTGGTGGCCGCGGACGCGCGCCCCGCCTCCGCGCACTTCGACACCCTGCCGCACCTGCACTCCACCCCGGAGCTGAAGGCCCCCTGCCCCGACGACCGGAAATTCCACGTGGTGGGCGAGCTGGCCCGGGAGTTCAAGGCGCGCTACGAGACCATCGACATCGACGGCGCGCGCATCATCTTTCCCGAGGGCTGGGGCCTCGTGCGCGCCTCGAACACGAACCCGTACCTCACCCTGCGCTTCGAGGGCCGCACCTCGGACGCGGTCGATCGGATGAAGGACGTGGTCTACGGCGCCCTGCGCCGCTACCCCTACGTGACCCTCCCCTCCTGACCATCCACCCTCTCCCCTCCGGGGAGAGGGCAGGTGACGGGCGGACCGATCGCTCACTCCAGCGCCAGCCGCACCGCTTCCCCGAGCCCCCGCGCGAGCCGGCAGTCGCGCGCGCCCCAGAAACCTCCCGGATCGAGCAGGGTCCCGTCGAGCCCCGCCCCTCGCGCGCCCAGCACGTCCACCGAGTAGAGATCGCCCACGTAGACCGCCTCCGCCGCGGCCACTCCCGCCTCGCGCAGGCCGAGGGCGAAGATGCGCGGGTCCGGCTTCTCCACCCCCACCACCGAGGAGTCGAGGATGAAGTGCAGGTGCGCGGCGAGCCCGGTCTCCTCCAGGATCGAGCGCACCGAGCCGTTCGAGTTCGAGATCACGCCCGCCACCAGCCCCGCCGCGCGCACCCGTCGCACCGCCTCGATCGCCTCCGGATCGGCCCGGTTCCACAGCCCGACCGGCAGGTTGTAGCCGCGGCGCCACCGGGCGATGGCGTCGATCTCGGCCTCCTCGGTGATCGCGAGATGCTCGAGCAGGTAGCGGAGGTAGCGCCCGTGGGTGACGGTGCTCTCGGTGGAGCTGCCCGGGGCCAGGTGCGGGTCGAGCCGCACGCGGGCCCGCAGCTCCGCCTCCTCCACCTCCTCCACCGTCACCCGCCGCCCGCGCGTCCCGAGGTGCTCGGCGATGATGGCGTAGTTCATGCGCAGCAAGGTGTTGCCCGCGTCGAAGATGACGGCCCGCACGGACTCATTATAATGAGGCCGCGCATGGAACTCTCCGGCCTGCTCTCAGCCGCCGCCGCGTGGGCCGATCACGGCGGCCCGCTCCGTCCGGCCGGATCGAGCCCGCTCGTGACCGGGGTGCTCTCCGGCCTCCTGGCCCTCGCCGCGGGCGTCCTGATCGTGATCATCGTGATGCGGGTCATTCGCAGATGACCGCGTGGCGGCGGTGACCGCGGTCGGCATCGCGGCTCGCTGGCTGCACCTGGCCGCCGGCCTCGGCCTCGTGGGGCTCATGACCGCCACGTTGCTGGCGGGCCGGAGCGACCGGCCGACCGCGCGCGCGTGGGAAGCGCGAGTGCTGCGCTGGGCGCGCGGGCTCGTGGGCCTCGTGCTGCTGTCGGGGGTGATCGTGCTCGCCCACCAGGCCACGGTGGTGACCGGCCGCGCCGGCGCCCTCCTCGAGCCCGGCGAGTGGGCGCGTCTCCTGGCCCACAGCCAGTTCGGCACCGTGTGGCTCGTGCGCCACGGCCTGCTCCTGCTGCTCGCGGCCCTGCTCCTGCTGCGCGAGCGCGAGGTGTCGGTGGCGGACCGGCTCGCGCTGCGCGTGGAGACGGGATTGCTCGCCGGCGGGGGGCTCGCCGCGACGGCGTGGGCCGGGCACGCGGCCGCGGTGGAGGGCGTGGGCCTGCCCGCCGCGCTGATCGACGCACTCCACCTGCTGCTGGCCGGCGCCTGGCTCGGCGCGCTCCTGCCCCTGGCCGCTCTCCTGCGCGCCGCGGCCCGGCCCGAGGGCGCGGACGCCCGGCCCCACGCGGTGCTGACGGTGCGCGCGTTCTCGCGCCTGGCGCTCGCGTGCATGGCCCTGCTCGTGGTCACCGGCGTCGCCAACGCCTGGTTCCAGGTCGGCTCGGTGCCCGCGCTGGTGGGCACGCGCTATGGCTGGCTCCTGCTGGTCAAGCTCTCCCTGCTGCTGCCGGTGCTGGGGCTGGCCCGGTACAACCGGCGGCTCCTGCCGCGCCTGGCCGGCGACGGCGACACCATCGGCCGGCCCGCCATGGGCAAGCTGGGACGCTCGATCGCCGCGGAGGCCGGACTCGGGCTCCTCATCGTCCTGGTGACGACCGGGCTCTCGCTCTCGCCGCCCGCGGTGCACGACCCGGTGTGGTGGCCGTTCTCGGAGCGCTACGCGTGGGACGTGGCCGCCGCGGTGCCGGGCGGGGCGACGCGCCTGCTCATCGGGGCGCAGCTCGCGTTCGTGGGGCTGCTCGCGGTGATCGTCGGGCTCCTCTTCCGCTCGTGGCGCGTGCTGCTGGTCGGCGCGGGCGGCCTCGCGATGGTGTTCGGCCTCTCCCTGGGCCTGCCTCCGATGACGGTCGACGCCTACCCCACGACGTTCCAGCGCTCGTCGGTGCCGTACCACGCGGTGTCGGTGGCCAGCGGGGCCGCGCTCTTCCGCACGCATTGTACGGTTTGTCATGGCGTGGGTGGTCGCGGCGACGGGCCGGGCGGCGCGGGGCTGCCGCGGCCGCCCGCGGACCTGACCGCGCCGCACACCGCGCAGCACACCGCGGGCGACATGTTCTGGTGGCTCACCCACGGCATCCCGGCCGGCGGCATGCCGCCCTTCGGCGCGGTGCTGGGCGAGGAGGAGCGCTGGGATCTCATCAACTTCATCCGCACCCTGTCCGCCGGCGAGCCGGCGCGGCAGATGACCGCGCTGGTACCGCCGGGGCGGCCGTGGCTGGTCGCTCCCGACCTCGCGATCGTGGTCGGCCCCGCGCCGCCGCGCAGCTTGAAGGAGCTGCGCGACCGCTGGATGGTCCTGCTCGTGCTCTTCACCCTGCCCGAATCGCGCCCGCGCCTGGTCCAGCTCGCGGAGGCCTACAACACGATCCAGGCTCTCGGCACCGAGGTGATCGCGGTGCCGCAGGGCGACGGGCGCGACATCCTGCGGCGCCTCGGGGACCGGCCGCCGATCCTGTATCCGGTGATCACCGACGGCGCGGCCGAGATCGCCACCACCTACTCGCTGCTGGCGCGCGGGCTGGGCCCGGGCGCGCTCTCCCCGCGCGGGGCCCCGCCGCTGCACGCCGAGTTCCTCATCGACCGGCAGGGCTACGTCCGCGCGCGCTGGCTGCCCGGCGCGCCGGGGCCCGCCTGGGACCCCCTGCCCACGCTGGTGCAGCAGATCCAGCTCATCGACAAGGAAGCGCCGTCCGGGCCTGCGCCGGACGAGCACGTACACTAGATGCGCCTCTGGCGGGTGATCCTGATCGTCAACCTGGCCCTCGCGATCGGGCTGATGCTGGGCTACCTGGCGTGGGGCCGCGAGAGCGCGCGCCTGGCCGCCGAGCTCGAGACCGCGCGGCGCCAGCAGACGGGGGCGGGCGTGGAGCGCACGTGGCGCGTGCGCGGCGTGGTGCGCGCGGTGCTGCCGGAGCTGAACGTGGTCGTGCTCACCCACGAGGACCTGGTGGGCTACATGGGCTCGATGACGATGGGCTTCCGCGTGCACGATCCCAAGCTCTACGAGGGCCTCGACATCGGCGACACGGTCAGCTTCACCCTGAGCGGCGTGCCCCCCAACGTGGAGATCACCGCCATCGCGAAACAGCCGTGACCACGCGCGCACGGCTCGGCGCGGCCCTCGCGCTGCTCGCGGCGCTCGGCCCCGCCCCCGCGCACGCCGCCCACGGCGGGGTGCCGGCGGTGGCCTTCACCGAGCCCGACTACCTCAAGTGGATGATCGACACCCGCCAGCCGGTGGTGGTCATCGACCTGCGCCCCGCCGCCGACTACCGGGCCGGCCACCTGGCCGGAGCGCGCTCGGTGCCGATGGGAGAGCTGGATCGGCGGGTCGCGGAGATCCCCACCTCCCCGATGGTGGTGCTCTACTGCCGCTGCACCGTCGAGGAGGCCGCGACCGCCTACGCGTATCTCGAGACGCGCGGCTACACCAACCACGTGGTGCTGCAGGAGGGCCACGACGGCTGGGTGCGCCGCCGGTTCCCGCTCGTGCGGTAGCGATGCGGGGGACCGCGATCAGGGCGACCGGGGCCGCCGCCGTCCCCGGCGGACGACGTGCAGGGCTGGCTCCACCGGGTGCGCCCGGGCGACTTCGAGGACGACGCCGCCCGCTGATCTTGCGCCCTCGCGTCGATCCGTGTATTACTACCACCCAGTGATGAGGCGCCGTCGAATCGGCCCGCTGCGCGTCGTCTCGCTCGCGCTGCTGCTCGCGCTGGTGGCGATCGCGCTCCCCCTCAAGGCGGGCCAGCCCCGCCACCTGCACCAGTCCACCAGCGCCGGGCTCTACAACGAAGAGCACGTCCTGGCCAGCCTCGAGTTCCTCGGCGGCGACGTCCCGCTGCCGGACGGGCCTCCCGGCGACTTCGTCGCCCTCGTGGTCGGCCCGTGCGCACCCGGTCCGGCCGAGGGTCACGCCGATCCGGTCGCCAGCCTCGCCGATTCCCGCGCTCCGCCCCGCCTCGCCTAGCCTCTTCGCGCTCTCGTCGTAGCCCCGCCCCCGGCTCACCCCGCGGGCGCATTCACCTGCTCCTCACGAGACGGAGGCGTCCATGCGATCACTCATCGGCATCGGCCTGCTCGTCGTCGGCACGCTCGCGCCGTGGCCCGCCACGGCGCAGCCCGCGGGCTCCCCCGCGAATCAAGATGTCGAGCAGCTGCGCCGCGAGCTGGAGCAGATGCGCAAGCAGTTCGACACCATGAAGGAAGGCTACGAGCGCGCCATCGACCAGCTCGGCGATCGCATCAAGCAGATCGAGAGCCGCCCGCAGCCCGCCGCGGCGGCCCCGGCGCCCGCGCCGGCGGCGGCCGCCTCGCCGGCCGCGGCGGGCGCGCAGACTCCGTCGCCGGCCGCACCCGCGGTGGGGCTCACCCCCGGCGAGCTGGCGCGCCCGCGCGAGCCCTTCTCACTCTACTCGCAGCGCGGGCCCGGGCAGCTCCTCTTCGACATCGGGGTCGCGGGCGACTTCATCGGCAACCTCACCCAGAACAACGTGGACAAGGCCAACGCGGGAAGCTTCCCGGGCCGCGAGAACCGCTTCTTCCCGCGCGAGATCGAGCTCGCGCTCTTCGGCCAGGTCGATCCCTACGCCCGCGCGGAGGTGCGCGTGGAGGCCGGCGAGGAGGACACCGGCGAGATCAACCTGCACCTCGCCGAGGCCAACCTGACCCTGATGTCGCTGCCCTTCGGCACCCAGCTCAAGCTCGGCCAGATGCGAAGCCGCTTCGGTCTGCTCAACCCGGTGCACGAGCACGACCGGCCCTTCATCGACACCCCCAACGTGCTGGCCCGCTTCCTCGGCGACGAGGGTCTGGTCGAGCGCGGCGCCGAGCTCACCTGGCTCGCCCCCCTTCCCTTCTTCCTGGAGGCGCTGGTCGGCGTCTTCGACGGCGACAACGACACCGCCTTCGGCCGCGGCAAGCTCAACACCCCGCTGGTGACCGCCCGGCTCCGCACGTTCCTCGAGCTGGGCGACGAGAGCGCGCTGCAGCTCGGGGTCTCGGCGGCCAACGGGGTCACCCCGGAGCGGCGCCGCAACACGCTGCTGGGCTTCGACGCCAAGTACAAGTACCGCCCGGTGGGCTGGCCGCACCCGCTGCTGACCCTGCTCGGGGAGGCGATCTACCAGATCCGGCGCGTCGACGTGCTCGGCGAGGACACCAACGGCGACGGCATCCAGGACACGCCGGACCAGACCCGGACTCGCAATCGCTGGGGCTGGTACGCGGGCGGCGAGGTGCAGCCCTTCCGCACCGGGCAGCTCGCCCGCTGGGCCGCCGGCTTCCGCTACGACTGGACCCAGTACCCGGTCATGCGCGGGCGGGAGTGGTCCGTCGGGCCCTACCTCGCGTTCATGCCCTCGGAGTTCCTCCGCTTCCGGCTCGGCTACAAGTACACCGAGCGAGCCGACCGCGACGGCTTCACCGACAACGAGTCGAGCGCCCGGAAGGTCGACGAGATCCTCTTCCAGGCCACCTTCATCCTGGGCGCCCACCCGGCGCATCCGTTCTAGACTCGACGAGGAGACGATCATGCTCAGAGTCCTGCTGTCGCTCGTCACGCTCGCGCTGCTCGCGCTGCCTCCCGGCTCCGCGGCGGCCGCGTCGCGGATCCAGGCGGTGGCCACCACCACCGACCTCAAGGCTCTCACCGAGGCGGTGGGCGGCGATCTCGTGGAGGTCGACGCGCTGGCCCGAGGCAACCAGAACCCGCACGACCTCGAGGTGCGGCCGAGCCTCATGGTGAAGGTGCGCCGCGCCGACGTGCTCGTGATGAACGGGCTCGAGCTCGACCAGTGGGCCGAGGTCGTGGTGCAGGGCGCTGGCAATCCCAAGGTGGCCCCGGGGGGGCCGGGCCGCGTCGACGCCTCCGCCGGGCTGCTCGTGCTCGAGGTGCCGCGGGCACGGGTCGACCGGTCGATGGGCGACGTGCACCCCATCGGCAACCCCCACTACTCGATGGACCCGGGCATGGTCGCGGGAGTCACCGCCAACATCCTCGAGGGCCTGGCCCGCGTCGCCCCGCAGTCGCGGCCCGCCTTCGAGAAGAACCGCCTTGCTTTCCTCGCGCGCATCGACGAGGCGATGGCCCGCTGGAACGCGACCATGGCGCCGTTCAAGGGCGCGCGGGTGGTGGTCGACCACAACCAGTGGGTCTACTTCCTCACCCGCTTCGGCCTCGTGGAGGCGGGCTCGATCGAGGAGCGGCCCGGGATCCCGCCCACCCCCTCGCACCTCACCAGGCTCATCGGAGTCATGAAGGACCAGAAGGTCAAGGTCATCCTCTCCGTCCCCTGGAGCGACCAGAAGATCGCGGAGCGCGTGGCCCAGGAGACCGGCGCCAAGGTGGTCCCCATGGCCTCGGGGGTCGGCGCGGTGAAGGGCACCGACGGCTACCTGGAGACCATCGACTACAATGTGCGCAGCGTCGCGCAGGCCCTCCGGTGATGTCGGCCGCGCGGCAGGGAGCCACGACATGACCGCCGACCTCCTGTCCCTGATGTGGTTCCCGTTCCTGATGTGCCTCGTGCTCACCGGCATCCACGCCTACCTGGGCTTTCACGTGATCGCGCGCGAGGTGGTGTTCGTCGACATCGCGCTGGCCCAGATCGCGGCGCTGGGCGCCACCGCCGCGTTCCTGGTCGGCTACGAGCTCGAGACGTGGGAGTCGTACATGGCCGGCCTCGGCTTCGCGGTGCTGGGCGCGCTGGTGCTCGCCCTCACCCGCTCGCGCACCCGTCGCGTCTCGCACGAGGCGGTGATCGGGGTGGTCTACGCGGTCTCGTCCGCGGGGGCGGTGCTGCTGGCCGACCGCTCCCCGCACGGCGCCGAGCACCTGCGCGGCATGCTCGTCGGCAGCATCCTGAGCGTGGGCGGCCCCGAGGTCGTGAAGGTCGCGAGCCTCTACTCGCTGGGGGGCCTCTTCCACTGGCTCTGCCGACGGCCGTTCTTCCTGATCTCGACCGATCCCGACCGGGCCTACCGCGAGGGCTGGCACGTGCGGGTGTGGGACTTCCTCTTCTACGCCTCCTTCGGCGTGGTGGTCACCTCCTCGGTGCGCATCGGCGGCGTGCTGCTCGTGTTCTCGTACCTGATCGTGCCCGCGCTGGCCGGGATCCTGCTCGCCTCGCGCATCGGGCCGCGCCTCGCGGTGGGCTGGACCTTCGGCGCGGGGGTGAGCATCGTGGCCATGGTCGCCTCCGCGGTGCTCGATCTGCCGACCGGCGCCACCGTGGTCTGCGCCTTCGGCCTGAGCCTGCTCGTCCTGGGCCTGCTCGCGCGCCTGCGCCCGCGGCCCCTCGGCGCCGCGGCCCTGGCCGGCGCCGGCCACGAGCGCGCGTGAGGGTCCGCCCGGCCGGAGCCGTCGTCGCCGCGCTCCTGCTCCTGACCGCGTGCGAGGGCCCGCCCGCCCCCGCGCGGCCGCTGGTGGTGGTCACGGTGTATCCGCTCGGCGAGCTCGCGCGCCACGTCGCGGGCGACCGCGCCGAGGTGAGCGCGCTCGTGCCCCCCGGTGTGGAGCCCCACGACTGGGAGCCGTCGCCCCGCGACGTCTCGCTCGTGCAGCGCGCCATCCTGCTCGTGCACACCGGCACCGCTCTCGACGCGTGGGTGGCTCGGCTCCTCGCGAGCCTGCCGGGCCGCGTGGCCGTGATCGATACCTCGCGGGGCCTGAGCCTGCTGGCGCAGGGCACGGGCTCGGACCCGCACACGTGGCTCGATCCCACCCTCGCCCGCGCGCAGGCCCAGACCATCGCGGCCGGGCTGGCCCGGGCCGACCCCGCGGGCCGCGTCGGCTACGAGGAGCGCGCCGCCGCCCTCGCCGCGCGTCTCGACGCGCTCGACGCCGCGTTCGCGGCGGGTCTCTCCACGTGCGCGCGCCGGGAGCTGGTGACCACCCATGGGGCCTTCGGCTACCTCGCGCGGCGCTACCGCCTGACCCAGCTGTCGATCATGGGGCGGGCGCCCGAGGCCGAGCCGAGCCCCGCCGATCTGGCCGCCATCGTGCGCACCAGCCGCCGCCTCCACGTCACCCACGTGTTCGTCGAGCCGCTGGTGAGCCCGCGCCTGGCCGAGACCCTCGCGCGCGAGATCGGCGCCTCGACCCTGCCCCTCGACCCGATCGAGGGGGTGAGCCGCGAGCGCGCCGCCGCCGGCACCGGCTACGTGGAGCTGATGGAGGCCAACCTCGCCAGCCTGCGCACCGGCCTCGGCTGCTCCTGACGCCTCGATGGCGCGCGTCTGCTTCGTGACCTGCATGATGTGGCCCGAGATCTCGGCGAGCGACCGGCTCGTGGTGGAGGCGCTGGCCCCGCTCGGCGTGCAGGTGGAGGGCCGGCCCTGGAACGAGCGGAGCGCGGAGTTCACGGGCTTCGACGCGGTGGTGCTGCGCTCGAACTGGGACTACCACTTCGAGCCGGCGGCCTTCCTCGCCTGGCTCGATCGGATCGAGCGTGCCGGGGTGCGTCTCTTCAACCCGCCCGCGCTGGTGCGCTGGAACGTGAGCAAGCGGTACCTGCTGGCGCTGGAGGCGGCCGGCGTGCCCACGGTGGCCACCACCGTGCTCGACGACCCCACGCGCGAGGCCATCGAGGCGAGCCTGGGACGCCACGGCCCCGTCGTGGTGCTGAAGCCCGCGATCGCGGCCTCCGCCCACGGCACGCGGCTCGTGACCGCGGCCACGGTGGACGAGACCCTGCGGGCGCTCGCGGCCGGCGTCCTCGTGCCCCCGCTGCTCGTGCAGCCGTTCGTCGAGGAGGTGCGGAGCCGCGGCGAGTGGGCGCTGATCTTCATCGAGGGTGAGCTCACTCACGCGGTTCTCAAGCGTCCGGGGCCGGGCGAGTTCCGGGTGCAAGGCCACCTGGGCGGCAACGCGGAGGCGGCGGCCGCGCCGCCCGGCGTCGCGGCGGTGGCCCGCCGCGCGCTGGCCGCCCTGCCCGCCCCGCCGCTCTACGCGCGCATCGACGCGGTCGAGGCCGCGGCGGGGCCGCTGGTGATGGAGGCCGAGGTCAACGAGCCGGGCCTCTTCTTCAACCACGCCCCCGCGGCCGCGGGGCGCTTCGCGGCGGCTCTGCTCCGTCGGATCCGGTCCGCGTGAGCTGGCGCCGGGGCCCTTCGAGTACAATGTGAGCGCCATGGACGTATCCGCCGCCGCGCGCTGGCGCGTGATCAGCCTGATCTTGCTGGGCGCCTTCATCGGACTGAGCGGCGTGGTCTACGGGGTCGGGCTCCTGCCGGGCGACGTGGCGATCCACGGCGAGCTCCTGGAGGCGCGCGGCGGCCTCGCGCACGCGGCGGCGCGCTGGTTCGACTACGGCGGCAAGTGGGAGGTGCTCGCGCCCGCGATGCTGGCCCTGTTCGCGTGGTCGGCGACCGCGCGGCGCCACTGGTGGCTCTGGTGCCTGCTGATGCCCGCCGGCGGCGCGGTCGAGCAGCTCTTCAAGCCCCTGGTGGGGCGCCCCCGGCCGCGCGGGGTCAACATGGGCTTCCCGAGCGGCCACGTCACCGCGGCCGCCACGTTCGCGGTCCTGCTCTTCTACGTGCTCTCCCGCGAGCGCGCGTCGCCCGGCGTGCGCCTGGGCCTCGGCGCGCTGGCGGTGGCCCTCGTGATCCTGGTGGGCTTCGCCCGCGTGATCCTGAACGCGCACTGGCCCTCGGACGTGCTGGGCGGGATGCTGCTGGGTGGCGGCTGCGCGGCGGCGGGCGCCTGGTGGGACAGCACCCGCGCGCCCGCGCCCGGCAGCGCCCTCCAGGTGGATGCCTAGATGCGTCCCTTCGTGGAGCTGGAGGACGTCGACTTCGACTACGGCGCGGGCCCGGTCCTCGAACGCATCAACCTGACCGTCGAGGCCGGTGACTTCCTCGGCATCATCGGCCCCAACGGCTCCGGCAAGACCACGCTCCTGCGCATCATCCTGGGCCTCCTGCCCCCGACGCGCGGAGCGGTGCGCCTCTTCGGCCACCCGCCGGGCGCGTTCGGGCAGTGGGGCCGGCTCGGCTACGTGCCCCAGAAGGCCACCCTCGACCCGAGCCTGCCGGTGACGGTGCGCGAGGTGGTGGCCACCGGCCTCCTGCCCTCGCTCGGCCTCTTCGGCCGTCTGCGCGCATCGACCCGGGAGCGAATAGAGGAGGTGCTGGGCCAGGTCGGCATGGCCGCGCAGGGCAGCACGCGGATCGGCGTGCTCTCGACCGGCCAGCAGCAGCGGGTGCTGATCGCCCGCGCGCTCGTCTCCAAGCCGGAGCTCTTGATCCTCGACGAGCCCACCGGCGGCGTCGACCCCGAGGCCCAGACCAGCTTCTACGCGCTGCTGCACCACCTGAACCGCGAGCGCGACGTCACCCTGATCCTGGTGAGCCACGACATCGCGGTGGTGGCCAAGGAGGTCACCAAGCTCGCGTGCCTCAACCGCCGTCTGATCTTCCACGGCCGCCCGGGCGACTTCCTGAGCGACGCGGCGCTGACCGCGCTCTACGGCCCGGCGGTGCGCGTGGTCAGCCACGAGCACTAGGCCATGCCCGAGTTCCTCCAGTACGGCTTCATGTACCGGGCCTTCGCGGCGGGCCTCGTGACCGCCCTGATCTGCCCCGCGATCGGCGTGTTCCTGATCCCGCGCCGGCTCTCGCTGATCGCCGACACCCTGGCCCACGTGGCGCTGGCCGGCGTGGCGCTGGGGCTGGTCGTCGGCATCTCCCCGGTGGTGGGCGCGCTGGTGGTGGTGCTGGCCGGCGCGGTGGGCATGGAGCGGCTCCGCTCGCGCGGCGCGCTGCAGGGCGACGCCGCGCTCGCGGTCTTCCTCTCCGGCGGCTTCGCGCTGGCGGTGGTGCTGATCAGCCTGGCCCGCGGCTTCAACGCCGATCTCTTCGCGATCCTCTTCGGCAGCATCCTCACCGTGTCCACCGGGGACGTGTGGCTGATCCTGGCCCTCGGGGCGACGGTCACCGTCGCGATCGGCGCCTTCTACCGGCAGCTGCTGGCCATCACGCTCAACGAGGACCTGGCCCGCACCAGCGGGGTCCCGGTGGGGGCACTGAACCTCCTGCTGACCATACTCACCGCGCTGACCACGGTGGTGGCCATGCGCATGGTGGGCGTGCTGCTGGTCTCGGCCATGATCGTGATCCCCACGCTGGCCGGCTTCGCGCTCGGGCGGAGCTTCCACACCGCCACCGCCATCGCGGTGGCCATCGCGCTCGTCTCGGTGGTCTCGGGCCTGATCGCCGCCTACTACCTGCGGCTGGCCGCGGGCGGCGCGGTGGTCCTGGTCGCGCTCCTGATCTTCGCCGCCGCGAGCCTGGCCCGGCGCCGGCTC
>Ga0079222_10000170_pt1 | contig 13085 bp, 7 predicted proteins | sample GAPlitter_FD_75070 | JGI IMG/M metagenome (GOLD analysis project Ga0079222, IMG submission 75070) | Agricultural soil microbial communities from Georgia to study Nitrogen management - GA Plitter | ecosystem: Environmental > Terrestrial > Soil > Agricultural land | place: USA: Georgia | collected...
CGCCGGCGGCGGCGCACCCCCGCCCCCGCACGGCGCTCGTCATCGGGTATGGCAGCGGCGTCACGACACGCGTGCTCGCGGACGTGCCCGGCATCGAGCGCGTGCGCGTGGTCGAGATCGAGCCGGCGGTGCTCGCGACGAGCCACCTGTTCCAGGGGGTGAACGCCTCGGTGCTCGGCCGGCCCATCGTCTCGGCCGTGTTGGACGACGCGCGCAGCGCATTGCAGCTCCAGCCCGACCGGTTCGACATCATCGTCTCCGAGCCGTCGAACCCCTGGGTGGCCGGCGTGGCGACCCTGTACACGCCGGAATTCTTCGACATCGTCCGGTCACGGCTCACCGATGACGGCGTGTTTTGCCAGTGGGTCCAGCTCTACCAGCTGCCCCTCCCCGTCGTTGCGGGCATCGTGCGAAACCTGCGCAGCGTGTTTCCGCACGTAGAAGTGTGGTTCTCGAGCAGTGTCGACCTGGTGGTGCTCGCCTCGGGGCGGCCGCTCCAGTACGATCGCGCGTGGCTGCGCGACTTGCTCGCGCCCACCAAGCCCGTCGGCAGCCTCAGCCGGGAGTGGCTGGGGATCGACTCCGTGGGCGATCACTTCGGCCGCCGGCTCCTGGGAGAGGCGGGGACCGCCGCGCTCGCGGCGCGCGCGACGCTCATCCACCGGGATGATCGACCGGAGCTCGAGTTCGCCGCAGCGCGCCGTTTTCTGGACCCGTTCTGGGACTCGCGCGTGTTCGACTCGATCGCGAGCATCGGAGCCGCCGCCGGAGACGTCGCGGGCACCTCCCCCGTGTTGCTGGCGCGGGCGATGACCGCTCCGCGCGTCGCCTCGACAGAGCTGGCGATTCTCGAGGCTGCGCACCGGGCCCAGCCCCGCGACCCGACGTGGACGGTGCGGCTGGCGCGGGCGCACTTTGCGCTGGGCGATACCGCGTTCGCGGACAGTGTGTTGCCTCGCGTGCTGGCCCAGTCGCGTCACCCGGAGGCGCTCCTCTTCGCGGCGGCGCTGGCCGCGCGGCGCGGCGACACGCAACGGCGCGCTGCACTCCTCACGGAGGTGCTCGCTCGCGGTGGGGACTCGCTGGAGGCCGAAGCGGGGCTGGCGGCGTTGGCGGCCCGCGCGGCACGCTGGGACGAAGTGGTCGCGCGGTTGCGCACCGTGCTGGTCAGCGTCGCGGGCACGTACCGTCATCCGCTTCCCGCGGACGCCCTGCGCGACGCGCTCACGCTCCTCGCGGTGTCGGGACCGCCCCGCCTCGCCGACAGCGTGCTGGCGGTCGCGACGGCAGCCTATCCGGGGTGGGCCACGCTGTATGAGCTGCGCGCCGCCGCCGACTTGCGCGCCGGCCGCTGCGAGGCAGCCGCTGCCCTGGTCACCCAGCTGCTGGAGTTCGAGATCGCGCCGGCGGACGCGGTCGCGCGCCTGGCGCGTTGCAGTCGAGGAGAAACGAATTAGGCCCCGGGCTGCTCGCCCAGCGCCTGCTTGATCTCTCCAGCCGCGGCGATCACGTGATCGACGTCGCGTGAGAGCGCCCGCGCCTGCTGCGTGGCCCGTGTGAGGTCGTCTAGGGCCACGGCCACGCCGGCCGAACGCAGGCGCAGCAGGTCGAACCGGACGTTCTGCATCGCCAGCACACACGACTCGAGCTGGTCGCTGACGAGCTGGCGACGCGTCAGCAGGTCGGTGAGCGTCTGGCGCTGGCGCGCGAGTAGGGTCACCTGCCGGTCCCGTTCGGCCCCCTCCGGCTGGCGCTTGGTGGCCTCCATTTTCTCATCCAGCCGCGCCAACGCGCCCTGGTCCACGCTGCCGCTCATCGCCTGGAGCGTACGTGCCAGCTCCTCGGCCCGGTTGAGGAGGGCGTCGGCCGTCGCGACGATGTCCGGCAGTAGCTTTCGCTCCGACTTCGGAAGGCGATCCACGATCTTGAGGATCGCTTTCCGGTCACTGCGCGCCTGCTGGATCGACTCCACCTCCCGCCCGAACTCGTCGGTGGTGGGGCGCGGCAAATCGATCGGTCGGCTCCCCGCCGCCGCGAGGCGTGCCTCGACCGCATCCGCCGCCGGCGGACGGGCGAGCACGTCGCGCCACGAATACCCCGCGTGCCACAGGCGCACGTAGCGCGGCACGAGCTTCCACCCTGCCCACACGCCCGCCAGCACCAGCGACCAGCTGGGCGTGTGACCGCCGCTGGTGGCGACGTCGATGACGAGGCACGCGCCGCACACCGATGCCCAGGTGACGAAGCGATTCCGCAACTCCCGCACGATGCGCGGCTCGCCCCCCGGCGCGAGCTCCGGTTGGTCGCGCCGCAGCGGCTGAACCGACCCCCGACGCGGGGGTCTCCCTCGGTCGAGCGCGCTCTCGGGGAGCCGGGAACCTCGCGCGGGGGGCAGCTGCGCGGGCGGTAGCCGCACGCCGTGCGACGGGCTGGGCCCGCTGGGCCGTCGTGGCTTGTACATCGTGGCACTGCGGGCCTCGAGCGCGCGTCGCAACGCGTCGGCGGTCGGCCAGCGGTCATCCGGGTCCTTCTCGAGCGACCGCATGACGCACGCGGCCAGGTCTTCCGGGACGTCCGGCCGCTTGTCGGTGATGAGCGGTGCCCGCTCGGTGATGTGCTTCATCAGGATCCCTGGCACCGTCGGGGCTTGGAACGGCAACTCGCCCGCGAGCGTCTGATACGCCACGACGCCCAGGCTGTAGATGTCAGAGCGCCCGTCGATCTCGCGGTCGCCCGCAGCCTGCTCGGGACTCATGTAGTGCGGGGTTCCGATCGCCACGCCCGTCGCGGTCAGCGTCGCCCCTCCGGTCGTAGACGACAGCGCCTTCGCGATGCCGAAGTCCGTGACCACCACCCGCCCCCGGCTGCCTTCGAGCAGGATGTTGTCAGGCTTCACGTCGCGGTGGATGATCCCGAGCGCGTGAGCGGCGCCGAGCGCGTCGGCCGTCTCCTGCATGACGCGGCGTGCCTCGTCCGGCGGCAGTCGGCCGCGCCGCTTCAACTTGGCGCCGAGCGACTCTCCGTCCACGTAGGCCATGACGAAGTACACCAAGCCGTCCGGTCCTTCGCCGACCGAGTGGATGGGGACGATATGGGGATGCGACAGTCGGGCGGCCGTCTCCGCCTCGCGCAAGAAACGCAGCCGGATCTCTTCGCGGAACGCGAGCTCGGGCGGCAGGACCTTCACGGCAACCCGGCGCTTCAGGCGCTCATCCCGGGCGTTGAACACGACGCCCATCCCACCCCGGCCGATCTCGCCTTCGAGGGTGTAGGCGCTTCCGAGCGCCTGTGCCAGGCGGCCGGCTAGTGACCTGTCTGCGTCGTTCATCCAGGGTTCGCGTCGGGTACGCGCGCATAGATTAGCCGCGGCGGCGCGGGCGTGCAACCTGCAAGCACCTTTCGACTTACGGACGTGCGACCCCCGCGGCCGCGCGCCGCGCCGCCTGCGGTGGCTATTCGGCAGCTCCTGCCTAATTGACCGCTGGGACTTGGAACGGCCGTGCTCAATCCGGCGTTTTGGGGTGGCATGAACGATGCTCATCGCGGCGGCGATATGCCTGAAGTCCACACTCAAGAAGAGACGGGACCCATGTCCGAGCGATTGACGCTCCCGGTCCTTCCCCTCCGGGAGGTCGTGTTGTTTCCCGGCGTGTCCACGCCGATTGGCGCTGGACGGCCGGCCACCCTCCGCGCGATCGAAGCGGCGCTGCGGAGCGACTCACATCTCATTTTCGCAGTTGCCCAGCGTGACAACGTCGACAGCGTGACCCCGGGCGTCCTGTACACGACCGGGACGATTGCCAAGATCAGCCAGGTCCAGCGTGGCCTCGGCGGCGTGCAGATGCTGCTGCACGGTGAGCGGCGCGCGGCGGCGCTGCACTACGTTGAGAACGGTCGCTACGTCGAGGCCGTCGTCCGCGAGGTGGCTGACCTGCCGCCGCTGCGGCTGGACGACCCGGCGTTCGTCGCGCTGCATCGCGAAGCCCGCGAGCGGGCGGCAGAGCTGGGCCAGAAGTCCGGTCTTCCGGAAGAGGTCGTACGGCAGGTGCTCGAGGGTGTCTCCGACCCCGGCCGCCTGGCGGACCTCGTCGCCGGCTACCTGGAGATCGCGCCCGGGGAGCGCCAGGCGCTCTTGGAGACGCTCGCGGTTGAGGATCGCCTGCGGCGGGTGCTGGTCCACGTCCAGCGGCAAATCGGCGTGCTGGACGCGCAGGAGCACATCAAGTCGCAGGTGCAGGAGGAGCTGGGCGAGCGGCAGCGGGAGATGTTACTGCGCGAGCAGATGAAGGCGATCCGCAAGGAGCTCGGCGAAGAGAACGAAGTGACCGAAGTGGAGGAGCTGCGCAAGCGGTTCGAGGCCCTCGACCTTCCCGACGCTGCGCGCAAGGAAGTGCAGCGTGAGCTCCAGCGGCTCGAGCGGGCCAGCCGCGACTCGATGGAGGCCCAGGTGATCCGGACGTACCTCGAGACGGTGGCCGAGCTGCCGTGGAACAAGCGGGCCGAGGAGTCGCTCGACCTGTCGCGCGCTGTGGGGATTCTCGAGCAGGACCACTACGGCTTGAAGGACGTCAAGGACCAGGTGCTCGAGTTCCTGGCGGTGCGCCAGCTGCGCCAGCGCGCTCCACAGGAAGCGGCGCAGCGCAACGACGACGACAAGGAGGCCAAGGGCTCCATCCTGCTGTTCGTGGGGCCGCCGGGCGTCGGCAAGACGTCCATCGCGAAGTCGATCGCGCGCGCCATGGGACGGCCGTATGTGCGTATTTCGTTGGGCGGTGCCCGTGACGAGGCCGACATTCGCGGTCACCGCCGGACCTACGTCGGTGCCATGCCGGGCCGCATCATCCAGGGAATGAAGCAGGCCGGTGCCAAGAACCCGGTGTTCCTGCTCGACGAGGTCGACAAGCTGGGCGTCTCCTTCCAGGGCGACCCTGCGGCCGCCTTGCTCGAGGTGCTCGACCCGGCGCAGAACGACTCGTTCACCGATCATTACTTGGGCGTGCCGTTCGATTTGTCGGAGGTGATGTTCATTGCGACGGCGAACTTTCTTCAGAGCATTCCGGGGCCACTGCTCGACCGGCTGGAGACAGTCAATTTCGCCGGCTACACCGAGCAGGAGAAGCTCGAGATCGCGAAGCGCTACCTCGTCCCGCGCCAGCGCGACAGCAACGGATTGTCGTCCGAGCAGCTCGAAATCACCGATGCGGCGCTCAGCGAGATCGTCACGAGCTACACTCGCGAAGCGGGCGTGCGGCAGCTCGAGCGCGAGATCGGCAAGCTGGGGCGCAAGGTCGCGCGCAAGATCGCGGGCGGCGAAGTCCAGCGCCTCCGCATCGACGCGGGCGACGTGGACGATTTGATCGGCCGTCCCAAGGTCCACCCCGAGCACAAGGCGCGGGAAGACCAGGTGGGCGTGGCCACGGGCATGTATTACACGCCCGTCGGCGGCGACATCATGTTCGTCGAGGCGAGCGTGATGCGCGGCAAAGGCGACCTCGTGCTCACGGGCCAGCTGGGAGATGTCATGAAGGAGTCGGCTCGGGCGGCGCTCACGTACGCCAAGTCCCACGCCGACCAGCTGGGCATTCCCGAAGGCGCGTTCACGGACACGGACATCCACGTCCATGTCCCTGCCGGGGCCATCCCCAAGGACGGTCCCTCGGCGGGCGTCACGATGGCGACAGCGCTCGTCTCGGCGTTGTCGCGGCGGCGCGCGCGCCACGATCTCGCGATGACAGGAGAGATCACGTTGCGCGGTCGCGTGTTGCCGATCGGGGGGGTGAAGGAAAAGGTGCTGGGCGCCGTACGTGCCGGCATCCGCACGGTCGTCCTTCCCAAGGAGAACGCGGCGGACTTGGAGGACCTCCCTGCCGACGTCCGTGAGTCGCTCGAGGTGCACCTGGTGGAGGACCTTGACGAAGTCCTGACGCTGGCCCTGCGGGGCGCTCGCTTCGAGGCCGGCCATCTAGTGTTCGACGGCGAGGCGCCGGTCGAGCCGAGCCTCGTCGCCAAGCACAACTGAGCCGGAGGTGGTGAGGCCCCGGGGAGCGGCGGCAGCTCCCGGGGCTCACACATTCCGGACGGAACCAGTCCAACCCTTTCCTCGTAACACCTGTCTAACCGTCCGACCCAGCCACGGGGCCCCGTCTTGCCGCCTGTCGCCGTGCTCGCCATCGTGCTGCAGACTGCAGGCGGCTCACCGCCTGCCTCGCCGCCACACTCCACCGCTACGTCGGCGACCGCCGTACGGGCGACGACGCCCGTGGTCATCGACGGGCGGGATGATGACGCGGTCTGGCGCCTCGCTCCGGCGATCACGCAGTTCCGCGAGTTTCAGCCCGCCGAAAACGGCGAGCCGCGGTTCGCGACCGAAGCCAAGGTCGCCTATGACGACCGCAACCTGTACGTCTTCATCCGCGCCTTCGACCCCCACCCCGACAGCATTCTGAAGCTGCTGGCGCGCCGCGATGTCCGCGCCGCGACGGATCAGCTCAAGATCATGATCGACTCCTATCACGACCGGCGCAACGGATTCGAGTTTGCCGTCAATCCCGCCGGCGTGAAACGCGACTACGCGATTTACAACGACAATCAGGAGGACGACGCGTGGGACGCCGTGTGGGATGTGGCCACGCAGGTCGACTCGCTCGGTTGGACGGCCGAGTTCCGCATCCCGCTTTCGCAGCTCCGTTACGTGCCGCGCGGCAGTAACACCTTCGGGTTTGGCATCTGGCGCGACATCCAGCGCTACACCGAGCGCGTGAGCTGGCCGCTGTACCGCAACTCCCAGGCGGGAATCTCGTCGCAACTCGGCGAGCTGACAGGCCTCCAGGGACTGCCGTCTCCCCGCCGGCCCGAGATCGCGCCGTACATGCTGACGAAGAACGTCTCCGCCCCCGCGGCCAACGCCTTCGACCGTTCCCAAAAGGTCACGGGCGGCGCCGACCTGAAGTACGGCATCACCTCGAACCTGACGATCGATGCGACGCTGAACCCGGACTTCGGGCAAGTCGAGGCCGACCCCTCGGTCCTCAACCTCACGGTGTTCCAGACGTTCTTTCAGGAGCGCCGCCCCTTCTTCGTCCAGGGCGCCGGGCTGTTTCGCTTCGACGTCAACTGCAGCCAGGTGAACTGCAACGGCGAAGGCCTGTTCTACTCCCGGCGCATCGGTCGTGCGCCGCAGCTGGGCTTCGGTGACCCCGAGGCGCCCACCGCGACCACGATTCTCGGCGCGACCAAGCTGACCGGTCGGCTCCCGGGCGGGCAGACGATCGGCGTGCTCGAGGCGATCACGCAGCGCGCCGGCGGGACACTCGACAGTACCAGGGAGCCCACGACCAACTACGCCGTGGTGCGGGCGCAGCAGGACTTCCGCAACGGCGAGAGCGGCCTCGGTTTCATGGTGACGGCAGTGAACCGCCGCCTCGACGCGCAGACCGAGAACTTTCTGCGACGCAGCGCCTACGTCGGGGCCGTGGACTTCCGACATCGCTTCTTGAACGGGCATTACCAGGTGTCCGGCTCGCTCGACTTGAGCCAGGTCGCGGGAACGGACTCGGCGATCGCGCTGACCCAACGCGACCCGGTACACTATTACCAGCGGCCTGGATCGGGCGAAGTGTACGATCCTGCTCGCACAAGTCTTCCAGGCAATGCGGAAGAGCTGTTCTTCAGCAAGCTGGGCGGGGGAATCACGCGGTTCGAGACCAGCTATCTGCGTCGTTCACAGGGCTTCGAGGCCAACGACCTCGGGTTTCTGCTGCAGGCGGACCAGCAGAGCTGGAACACCTGGTTCGGGCTGCAAGCGCTGCATCCCTCCTCGGTGTACCAGATCGCGTTTTGGAACTTCAACTGGTGGCAGTACTGGACCGCGGCGGGCACGCCGGTCGAGCGCGCCGCCAATACCAACGGCCACGTCCAGTTGAACAATCGCTGGTGGGTGCACGGCGGCGCCACCGCGGGCCAACTGGGGACGACCTTCTGCGACCGCAACTGCTCGCGCGGTGGGCCGGCCGTTCGAGTCGACCCCTACCTCTCGGTCTGGGGAGAGGTCGATGGGGACGGGCGCCCCCCGCTCGTGCCGGCCGTCTGGTTCAACTACTGGCGCGGTGACGGAGGCAGATCCGAGAACTTCAACGGCAACGTTCAGCTCGCCTATCGCATCGCATCGCAAGTCAATACGTCCCTGACTCTGCGGGCTACCCATAACGTGAACGACGTGCAGTCGATCGCGCCCGTCTCGGACTCGGCCGGAACGCATTATCTGTTCGCGCACCTCAACCAGAAGCAGGTGTCGCTCACCGGTCGGGTCGATTACACAGTCTCGACCACGCTCACGCTCCAGTTGTACGGGCAGCCGTTCGTGAGCAAAGGCGACTTCTCAAGCGTGCGCGAGCTGGCGAGTCCGAGCGCGGCGGCATTCGACGATCGCTACCGGCCGTACGCCGCGAACCCCGGCGGGTTCAACTTCAAGGCGTTCAACTCGACGACGGTACTGCGGTGGGAATATCGACCCGGGTCGACGTTATTCCTCGTGTGGACGCAAGGACGTGAGGATTTCCAGCCCGCCATCGGCCCACGGTCCCTCACGGGTGACTTTCAGGACCTGTTCGGTCTGCATCCCGACAACACGTTTCTCATCAAGGCGTCGTACTGGATCAACTGGTAAGTCGCGCACCCGCGTTCAGTGCGCCGCAACCCCATCCAGCACGAGCCGCACTGCGGCCTCCTTCCATCGCTCGCGCAGCGCGGGCTCATCCGCTCCGAGCGGCGGCGCGCTCATCGCGATGAGCGACTCGAGGCCCAGGTACGCCACGATGAGTACCAGGGCTTGAGCAGCAGCCAGGTGCGGGTCCACATCGTCGCGTACCTGACCTAATCCCTGCCCCTCCGCGAGCAGCACGACCAGCCGCTTGATCGCCGGAGCGAACGGGCGGGCGTCGGACCGGCCTGCCAGAGTTAGCAGCGTGACGAGATCGGGGTGTGCCGCGAGAAAGTCGAACTGCGTGGCCAACGCCGCGCGGAGGCGCTCCAGCGGTCCCGCGCCTGCGGCCGGGAGGGCGGCCAGCGCGCCTTCGAGCTGCGTGGCGCCCCGAGCGAGCACGGCGTTGAAGAGGCCCCGCTTCGAGTGAAAATAGTAGAACAACAGCTGCTTGTTCACGCCGGCGCGCCGGGCAATCCGCGCCACGCGCGCACCGTGGAACCCTGCCTGGGAGAACTCCTCTTGGGCTGCTGCGATGATTCGTAACGCTCTAGAATTGCTTATCTTAGGCTTCACGATCCCGTTTTATCAACCGAATGGTTGACGAAATATACTGGCGGGTTTGCCTGGTGGCCAGATCACCCGGGACGCGGGCCAGGCCGTCCTTCAGGAAGCGGAGCAGCAGCCGGTTCACTTCACCGGGCGCCTCTTCTTGGACGGCATGCCCCGCCTGGGGCACGCTCAAGAAGGCCGCGTGCGGGATTCCTGCGGCGAGCGTCCGGCCCAGCGCGATCGGTATCAAACGATCCTCCTCCCCCCAGAGCACCAACGTCGGAGGGGCGATGTGCTCCAGTTGATCCGTGAGACAGTCGAACCGAAACTCCCGCAGCACGCCATGCAGGCCCCTCCCGTAATCGGGTTCGGCGACCGGCGCATAATACTGATCGATGTCGGCCGCGGACACTTTGCGCGGATCGGCGTAGGTGGCCTCCAGCAGCCGCCGGGTCACGGCGCGACCCCGCAGTGCGAGCACCAGCGGCCCGAGCACAGGCCAGCGCCCGACTCGTAACAAGATCGGCTCGCGCACCCCCAGGCCCGCCGAGCCGATGAGGACCAGGCCGCGCACCCGCTCGGGATGCGCCAGGGCGACCTGCGCCGCGATCGCCCCGCCCATGGAGTGTCCCACGAGCACAGCGTACGGAACGTGGAGGGAATCGAGCAGGGCCACCACGAGGCGGACGTACGACCCGTTGTCGTAGCCGGACGCCGGCTTGTCCGAGAAACCGAACCCGCGGTTGTCAAAGGCGACGACCCGGTATCCCGCGGCGGCGATCGGTGCCAGGTTCTTGCGCCACGCGTACATCGAGGCGCCGAGCCCGTGCAGATACATCACCGCAGGACCGGTCCCCGAGTCGATGTAGCGAATGCTGGTGCCGTCGATCCACACGCGTCGCGCGACGAACCCCGTACCGGCGGGGAACCGCCCCGCTTCCGGTATCGCCGCCGCTCGACAGGCAGTGATCCCGAGCCAGCACAGCAAGAGCCGTTTCACCCGATGTTCCGCAGGGCGGCCCGTGCCACCGCGACGATGGCCGGGTGGGAACTCCAGACCGCCGCAGTCGCCTCCCCCACCCCGTTGGCGACGACCGACTGTGCGTCATCGATGATGAGCACGGTGGGCGTCCCTGCTGCCACGCTGCCGAGGACGAACGCCCCGCCCCCCACATCTGCATCAGCCGGTGGGTCTCCGGCGACCCGCAGCTCGAGGGTCGCCCGCTCCCGGGCGCGGCGCCACGCCGGCAGCGACGGGCGCAGCAGCTCGGCTGCGAGCACTCCCTCCACCCGATGCTCTGCCCGAGCGACCAGCTGCATGATGACGTTCGCGAGCGCCCGCGCGCCTGCCACGGTGCGGACCTCCGGTTCACCCGGTTCTGCCGCCTCGCGCAGCGCCTGGCCAAGCCGGTCCAGGGCATGGCCCTGTTCGGCGGCGAGCTGAGTGATCAGGGCGGGTGGGTCCGCCGCCCGGTAGCGCGCGGGCCTGCCGGGAATCCGGACGGCCGCTAACCGGCTGGTGAGCCCTTCGAGGGCGGCGTAGGTATTGGCGCCGGCGACCCGCGTGGCGTGGGCCACCGCATACCCCGTGGAGGGTCCCAGGCGGAGGAGCGCCGCGTACACCAGGGACTCAGTGGGCGTGAAGCCGAAGGGCGTCAGGTCGATTGGGGGGGACATTAATTAGTATGAGATACTACTAGTACAGCGCTCTCGCCGCAAATAACGCTGCTAGACGACGACTTCGACTGGAATCCCGATCAGGCGAGCGATCAGCGCCAAGCGAAACGTGGCATCCGTCTGGCGTTGGGCGGGGCTCTTGCCGGGCCCTTCGAGAGGAAAACAGTGCGCCGTCAGGGGGGTCGTCGCCTTGGGCATCGCGCGCAAGCTCTTCGGGCTCCAGATCCCCTGAGCGTCGCATTCACTGAACAAGCGCGCAAGGACTCGATTGGCGCTTGGGATCTGACGTACCAGGCTCAGCCGGGCGAGCAGCTCGAGCCAGTACAGCGCGAACGGGATGTCGCTGACGTGCCCCTGTGCGTCGGAGTGCAGCGGGTCGCCGAGCAGCTCGAAGACCGGCTTGAGGAGCTTGTCGCCGGCGAGGACGAAGAAGGCCCGGCGTGGTGCCGGCGTGGACAGGTAGTGACCCAGTCGTTCTATGAAGCCGGCGCGTTCCCGCTGGACCGGCGGCAAGAAGGCGAGCATTTCGACCGCGAAGATCGTGGGTGGGAAAGCGAGCGGATCGAGCACCGTCTTCCCGCGCGCCTTCTTGAACGGCTTCTCGGCCAGCTCGCTTCGCAGGTACTGGGAGATGCTGCTCGCGATGTTGTGGGCGGTTCCTCGCACACGTGGGTCGTCGCTGTGGCCGCCGCGGGCGAGCGTGCAGGCGGCGGCTTCGCGTCCCATGCGCCGGGCCCAGCGCCCCAGTCCCGGGTCCGTCCGAGCCGGTTTGTGAAACTCGACCAGCAGCTCCTGCGCCCGCTGCGCCACGCTGCGGTCGGGGTCGTCTGGCTCGATGCGCGACAATAGCTGGAAGAGGAAGCGGTCCGCGTCGCGGAACACCCGCTCAGTCGGGGGCCACCCCAGCTCGAGCAGCCGGCGGTACTGGTACACCGTGCCCGGCTCGGTCCAGCCGTGTGCTTTGGACGTCGCCGGAGCGAGCAGGTTGCCCCCCCACAGGCCGTTCGTCTTCTGTTTCCGGGCGATCGCCTGAGCGGGTTTGTAGTCGACCACCGCCTGCCGCAGCTGCAGCAGGCGTTCCGGATCCCGCTGTGGCTCCGGGACTACCTCGGCATAGGCGCGGTAGACGAGGGGCGGGCTTGCCGCCTCCACCAGCCAGGCCAGCGGCAGCCGATGCGATGTGGGGATTTCCAGGCGCTCGCTCCGAGGTGCGCGGGAGTGCGACTCTCAAAAGCGGGCGCAAACTTATGTGGGGACGGCAGAATAGGCCAGGGGCCGCGGATTCTTAGGGGGGCTGTTCGGCCTATAACTCTACAGCACAGCATGTTACCATGGATGCAATAATCAGCAGTCACGGGCCCGTCGCGCCGCCCCGCCGCTGAAACTCTGAGCTCGGGAGCCAGCGCGGCAGGCTCGTGGCGTTCGCCACCGCGAGGGCGACCCGCAGGGCGACCCGAACCTCCTGGGCCATCCCGTCGTACCGGAACGTCGGCTGGTACTCATCGCCCGGCTGGTGATAGCGCTCGCGGTTGTAGCGCTCTTGCTGCTCCTTGCCCCAGCCTGCAGGCCGGCCAACGAAGTCTTCGCCCGGCTCGATGGACAAGGCCGGGACGCCGGCCTTGGCAAAGGGAAAGTGGTCGGACCGGTAGAACGAGCCGCGCACGTCCGGCCGATGGACGACGAGCAGCGACTCCGCCCGCGCCGACTCCTCGAAGACAGGGCCAAGCGCCGATCGGTCGATGCCAAGGGCGTCGATGTCCCGCGTGGCCCCGCGGACGTTCACGACGTCGAGGTTCAGCACGGCCGCCGTGCGGTCGAGGGGAATGAGCGGGTCGCGGACGTAGGCTTCGCTCCCGAGCAGCCCGCTCTCCTCCGCTGTCGTCGCGATGAACAGCACGCTGCGTCGCGGCCGGGCCCCGCTCTGGACGAGGGCCTGGGCCGCGCCCAGCATCGCGGCCACGCCCGACGCGTTGTCCTCGGCGCCATTGTAGATCGAGTCGCCGTTGACAGCGGGGCCGATCCCCTTGTGATCCCAGTGGGCGGTGAACACGACGGCCTCATGAGCCAACGCCGGGTCGCTTCCGGGCAGCCGGGCGACGACGTTCTCCGACTGGACGTGCCGCAGGGCGCTCGTGATGTCCACGGCCACGTGGACGGA
>Ga0079222_10000172_pt1 | contig 13077 bp, 8 predicted proteins | sample GAPlitter_FD_75070 | JGI IMG/M metagenome (GOLD analysis project Ga0079222, IMG submission 75070) | Agricultural soil microbial communities from Georgia to study Nitrogen management - GA Plitter | ecosystem: Environmental > Terrestrial > Soil > Agricultural land | place: USA: Georgia | collected...
AGATTGACGCAGCGGCACTTAAGCGTGTAGCGTTGAAGGGTTACGCGGGTAACGGCTCCCGAGCTAAACGCATCTATATCTTTGGTGTCTGGAAGACGCGGTTAGCGGCAGAAGCCGAAGCGAATCACACGCGCGAAACAAGGGCAGCGCGCGTGGGCGGCAAGCATCAGTGGCGCGGCGCAAAGGGCTTCACACGACAATTTTGAAGCGGGGACAGATTTTCCCGAGAGCGCAGCTGCACGCCTGTTCGACGACAAATCAAATTGCCGATTCACACGAGGCAGGCCGAAGTACGGTCTGCCGGGAAACGGTTTCTGACTGCGGGAGGAATTAGTGGCGCAGGTTCTTGAGGAAAAATACGACGCGGTACGGCAGCTGATTGCCATCGGCAAGGAACGCGGCTACCTGCTGTACGACGAAGTGAACGACTCGCTTCCCGCCGAAGTGCATTCATCGGAAGAAATCGACGATCTGTTGACGACGTTCGAACGGAACGGCATCGAGATTTACGAAGATGCGGCTTCCGCGAAGGCGGCGCGCGCGGTGGAGTTGTCGGTGGAGTCCGGCGAGCGGGAAGGGACGAAGGAAGAGGCGCACGGGGAAGAAGGCGGCAGCGACCTGGACCTGACGCCGGGATCGCTGGAGAAGACCAACGACCCGGTGCGGATGTACCTGCGGGAAATGGGCACGGTGCCATTGCTGACGCGCGAAGGCGAAGTGACCATCGCGAAGAGGATCGAGCGCGGGCAACTGGTGGTGATGAAGGCGATCACGCGGTCGCCGATCGTGATCAAGGAACTGATCGCGGTGGGAGACGATCTGCGGAAGGGCGCGAGGTCGATCAAAGAAATCGTGCAGTTCGACGACGAAGAGCTGACCGAAGAGAAGATCGCGAACAAGACGAAGCAGACGCTGAAGCACATCGACAAGATCGCGAAGCTGTACGACAACGCCTTGAAGCAGGCGGTGAAGCTGGAGAAGACGCCGAAGTCGAAGAAGCGGGTGTACGTGCGGGCGAAGTGGTCGGTGGCGCGTACGCGGGTGGAAATTTCGCTGGAAATCCGCGCGATCGATTTCAACCCGTTCGAGAAGAAGCGGCTGGTCGACAAGATGCGCGGCACAGTGGAGCGCCTGCAGTCGCTGGAGCGCGAAGCGGGGCGGCTGGAACGCCGAGTGGACGTGGCCAAGGGCGACGTGGCGGCGGAAGCGCGGAAGGAATTGCGGACGCGGCGGAGCGAGCTGAAGGATATCGAAGAAGCCAGCGAAGTCGGGCTGATGGAGCTGAAGCGGACGCTGACGTTCATTCACCGCGGCGAAGCGGAAGCGGAGCAGGCGAAGAAAGAACTGATCGAAGCGAACCTGCGGTTGGTGGTATCGATCGCGAAGAAATACACGAACCGCGGACTGCAGTTCCTGGACTTGATCCAGGAAGGGAACATCGGCCTGATGAAGGCGGTGGACAAGTTCGAATGGCGGCGCGGGTACAAGTTTTCAACGTACGCGACGTGGTGGATCCGGCAAGCGATCACGCGCGCGATCGCGGACCAGGCGCGGACGATCCGCATCCCGGTGCACATGATCGAGACGATCAACAAGCTGGTGAGGACGAGCCGGCAACTGGTGCAGGAACTGGGGCGCGAGCCGACCAGCGAAGAAATCGCCAAGCGCATGGACATTCCGGTGTCGAAGGTGCGGAAGATCCTGAAGATCGCGCAAGAGCCGATTTCGCTGGAGACGCCGATCGGAGAGGAAGAGGATTCGCATCTCGGCGATTTCATCGAGGACAAGGCGGTGGTGTCGCCTTCGGACGCGGTGATTAATTTGAATTTGAAGGAGCAGACGTCTTCGGTGTTGAAGACGCTGACACCGCGCGAAGAGAAGGTAATCAAGATGCGGTTCGGGCTGGACGACGGGAGCGAGCACACGCTGGAAGAGGTAGGGCAGTCGTTCGCGGTAACGCGGGAACGGATCCGGCAGATTGAAGCGAAAGCGCTGCGGAAGCTGCGGCATCCTTCGCGTTCGCGGAAGCTGCGGGCGTTCCTGGAAGGGCCTTCGCGGGATTACCTATAGAGAGACGGAAATTGGAAAATTGAAGATGGAAATGGGACGCCCCCGGAGACGGGGGCGTTTTTGTTTTGGGTGACAGGCTACTTAGAAACGAATTCGGCGATCACTTCAATATAGCCAACGATATTTTCATTGAACTCAGCGAGCCTCTCAGCCGGAATCCAGTATTCCAAATGTGTTGTGGCACCTACCTGGCGAACCGTGAACTGACCCAAATAGGAAGTCTTCACTCGAAACTGAGTCACGTATCCGGCACGCGATTTGGGATCCGGCGCATTCCAATCCCGGGCTATCTGAACGGCGTAATCCTTATTGAGCACGGGATAGAAAATCGGCTGTCCCGGAAGGCGGGGCGGAAAACACCGGTTGCCGCTCGCCTTGATCAGATCAAGCTCGGCTTGGCCCACCGGCCGAAAGAGAAGGATGGTGTTATCAGATAGAGTCATCAACCTTGCCTTGGAACCTAGCCCGGCGGTCTACAAGAACCCTGAAGCGTATTACAATGAGGGTCCCCGCCGAAAGACCGGATGAATACGATACAAAAAATTTCCACGGGAGTCCTGACGATAGCGCTGGGAGCAGCGGTGTACGGGCTGGTGAGGGCCGGCTCGACGCAGAACTCGGCGAGTTCGAGGAGCGCGAAGAAGGCAGTGTCGCAGGCGCCGCTGGTGGATCAATCTCCGTTGAGGACGGCGCAGCAATTGGCGCGACTGGCGGACACGCCGGAGGAGCAGGAAGCGGCGAAGCAGGCTTTGGCTACGGCGAACCGGGAAGTGGATTCGGCGTTCGCGCAGGCATTGCGAGAGACGGCACTGTACCCGCCGCCGCTTTCGGCGGAAGCGAAGGAAGTGCAGCAGCGTTTGCAGCGGGCGCAGAAAAGTCTGCAAGCGGACCAGGGCAAGGTGAAGCAACTGACAGCGGCGGCAGCGGCGGCGAAAGGCAGCCGGCAGGACGCGTTAAACGACGAACTGGCGCTAGCCAAAGCGCAGGCGGATCTGGACCAGGACGAGGTGGACGACGCGAAGGAAGATTTGATTCGCAGCGGCGGAGACGTCCACGGGCGGATTCAGCAACTGCAGCAGGAGCACGATACCGCGGAGAAGAATGGACCGGCGCTGCCGGAATTGGCGACTTCGGCGGAAGAACGCGGACTGGTGAACCGGTTCCGACAATACTTCGCGCTGAATCAGAAAAAACGGCTGATCACGCAGGCGAAAACGGCGGCGGATTCGGCAGCGCTGGCGCTGGCCGAGCAGCACGACGCGCTGGAAGCCCAAACGGACGCGGAGAAATTCAATATTCCGGCGCTGGCGGCGCATTCGAAATTGGCGCAGGCCGCCGCCGCAGAGAGCGACGCGGAAGAGGCTTCGAACGGGCCCGCGGCGACCGCGGCGCCGACCGCAGCAGCTTCCGAGCTGCTGGCGCAGACGAAGAAGGTGGCGGGAGATCAGCGGAACCTGGCGAGCCTGGACAAACGGATCGATGCGCAAAAGGATTTGTCGGCGAATTACGCGGGCTGGCTGGCGCTGGTGACGGCGAGGCAGGGTGCGGTACTGCGGCGGATTTTTCTGGGAGCGATCATCATCCTGGGAATCGCCATGATCGGGCTGTTCTTCAATACGTGGATGGAAAAACTGCTCGGGCGCTTGCGGATGGATAAGCGGCGGGTACAGACGCTGCGAACGTTCGTGCAAGTGACGCTGCAGGTGATTGCGGTGCTGTTCATCCTGCTGGTGATTTTCGGGCCGCCGAATCAGCTAGGGACGTTTCTGGGGCTGGCGGGCGCGGGCCTGACGGTGGCGCTGAAGGATTTCATCGTGGCGTTCATCGGATGGTTCGTGTTGATGGGGAAGAACGGAATCCGGCTGGGCGACTGGGTGGAAATCAACGGGGTGACAGGGGAAGTGGTGGAGACGGGGTTGTTCCACACTGTGCTGCTGGAGACGGGGAACTGGACGGATACGGGGCACCCCACCGGCAGGCGGGTGACGTTCATGAACAATTTTGCGATCGAGGGGCACTACTTCAATTTCTCGACGGCGGGACAGTGGCTGTGGGACGAACTGCAAGTGTTGCTGCCGGCGGGGCAGGACCCGTACCCGCTGGTTGAAGCGATTCAAGCCAAGGTGGATGAAGCGACGCGCGAAAGCTCGAAACAGGCGGAGCAGGAATGGAGGCGGGCGGCGGGCTCGCGGGAACTGGGCGCCTTCCAGATGGCTCCGGCGATCAGCGTGAAGCCGGCGGCGGGAGGGATTGAGCTGTCAGTCAGATACATCGCGCGGGCGCATGAGCGCTACGCGCTGCGGACGAAGCTGTACCAGGCGATCGTGGAACTGCTGGGAAAGAGAGACATCCCGGCGAGGCCGGCTTCGGCGGGGTCGGCCGCCTGAAGAGGGAAGCGCGGTTTCAACGCAGGAGTTGCCGCGCGCGGAAGCCGGAAACAGTCGCGAAAAGATAGAGTACGGCGAGAAGAGCGTAGCCGGCAATAAGGCCGGCGCTTTGCGCGACCCAACCGAGAGAGAAACTCATAAACAGCTGAATCGCGGTGCTGAGAATGGCGATCGCGGATTGCGTGCGGCCCATGAAGTGTTTGGGGACGATGGTCATCAGGCTGGACTGGGCGACGACACCACCGACGGCGCGGCAAGCCCCAAAGGCCATTTGCAGGGCGACGGCACCGGCCAGGAAGGTTACGAAAGGAACGAGCAAGTGGCCGGCGGCGAGTCCGGCAAGACCGGCGGCGTACAGCGTGAGGCGCAGGGGCCCGGCGAGCTGGCTGGCGAGAAGGCCGCCGAGGATGGCGCCGGTGGCCCATCCGGCTTCGAGAAAACCGAGGCCGCGCGCGCCGGAATGCAGGATGTCATTGGCGAGAGCAACGAGAACGATATTGGCGCTGACGACGCCGGCCATCATGACGGCATGGGTGATGCCGAGGGCGCGGACGGCGGGTTGTTGCCTGAGGTAAGCGAAGCCTTCTTTCAAATCCGCGTAGACGGCGAGGCCGAGGCCGGCTTCGGCGATTTCCGGATTTTCGGCGGTTTCGAGGGCTTCGGCGGTGGCTTCGGTGCGTTCGGAAAAGGCGCGCGGATATTTCTGATGCTCGCGGGGAGAGACATAGCCGCGGCGCAAATGAAAAAGACAATAAGCAGAGACGAAGTAGGTGAGTCCATCGACGCAGAGAATGCCGGCGATGCCGGCGCGGTCGTAAAAGAAGCCGACAGCGGAACCCGCGAGGAGCATGCCGGTCTGGACGCCGACCAGGACGGCGGCGTTGGCGCCGGCGAATTGGCTCTCGGGGATGACCTCCTGAACGAGAGCGTTGACGGTGGACCAGTACATGGCGGAACCGGTGCCGGTAATGAGGGTCATGGCGTAGAGATGCCAGAGCTGGAGATGGCCGCGCCAGGCGATATAGGAAGTGGCGAGCACGGCGATGCCGCGGGCGAAATCGAGCAGAACGCCCAGGTAGCGGCGGTCGTAGCGGTCAATAAGCACGCCTCCGAGAAAGGGCACGAGGAGGCCGGGCAGAGTTATGACAATGACCTGGAGGCTGACGGCGAGCGTGGAATGCGTCGCGGTGAGAATGTACCAGCTGACGCCGGCAAAATTCATTCCGCTGCCGAACAGCGAAACGAACATGGCGACGAAGAAGTAACGGAAGCCGCGCTGGGCCCAGATGACCGACCAGTCCGTACGCATCGGCGCCGCAGTAGACATGGGAGAAATTAGATTACACTGAAGCGCGCCGCGAGCCGCGGGTCAGAAAATGCGAGGCGCTTGAGAAGAAACAGGGCGGAGGAAGCGAATGGGGCAGGAAGCGCAATGCGTGCTGCGATGCAAAGGCGCGGCTCACCGGGGCAAGGCGCTGCTGGAAACGGCGGAATTGATTTTTCGAGGGCCCTCGCTGAGGCTGAAGGTGCCGTTTTCGAGCATGAAATTGGTGACGGCTGAGGCGGGTGAATTGCGATTCAAGACGCCGGATGGATTGGTTGTGCTGGAGTTGGGAACGAAGGCGGAAAAGTGGCGGGAGAAGATACTTCACCCGAAGTCGCGGATCGAGAAGCTAGGAGTGAAATCTGGCGCGCGGGTGGAGCTCGCCGGGAAATTCGACGCAGATTTTGTGGAGGAGTTGAAGAGCGTGAAAGCGACGGCCGGAGAACGCGATTCGAAAGAGCGGCCGGAGTGGATATTCCTGGGGATAGAGGCGCGTGGAGAGCTTGGAAGGATCGCGACGGCAGCGAAGAAATTGCGGGGCGCGGCGGGATTGTGGATTGTCTATCCAAAGGGAAAGAAGACGGTCACGGAGACGGATGTGATCACGGCGGGGCGTAAAGCTGGACTGAAGGATGTGAAGGTGGCGGGGTTTTCGGGGACGCACACGGCATTGAAGTTTGTGATTCCCGTCGCAAAAAGGTGACCGCGCCGCACGCTGCGCAGGAACGAATGCAGGAGCGCGAAGCCGGATTTGCACAAAGCCGGCACGGAACACACCGCGCGCTGCGTGCTGGTGCAAAAGCCGAAGGCCTCCGGAAAAATCCGGAGGCCTTCACGTTTGAACAGAACTTCCGTGCGAAATGCGCTTTAGAACTCGTAGCGCAATGCGAACTGCATCACGCGAGGGCTGGTCAACAGGCCGGTGTAGTTGCCGAAAGAGCCGGAGTCCAGGTTGTTGTTAATGGTCTGCACGTCAAAGCGGGTCAGGTTCAGGACGTTGAAGACTTCCCAGCGGAACTGCACGCTGTGGGACTCGCTCCAGGGCATTTTCCAGCGCTTGGCGAGGCCCAGGTCGAGTCCGGCAAAGCCATCGCCGCGCAACTGGTTGCGGCCGCCGGTTTCGCCGGGGAAGTCGTTGCGGAAAGCGCCGATGCCGGTGGAACCGGTCGGATCGGGGAAGATGTTGACGGAGCCGTCGGGATTCTTGGTGGTGCCGGTAACAGCTCTGCTGATTTGCGTGGCGCCGCCGCCCAACTGCCAGTTGGTGGGCCAGGTGCCGCCGTTGAAGATGCTGACGGGGAAGCCGGTGGTCCAGCGCGCCAAGCCGGAGAGCTGCCATCCGCCGATGAGGGCATCGAGAGCGCGTCCGGAATCCTTGCCGATCCAGCGGCCACGGCCAAAGGGCATTTCGACGACCCAGTTGGTGTTGAACTGATGGCGGAGGTCGAAATCGGATACGGTGCGGTGCGAATAAGGATCCCAGGAGTTGATAATCTGGCCGCCCAGGCCGCCCCACTCGGTGACACGCTCGGCGTCGGACATGAGGTCGATGGACTTGGAAAACGTGTAGTTGAAATCAAACTGCACGCCGTGGGTCATGCGCTTGCGCAGAGTGACCTGGAGGGCATGGTAGTTGGCATTGGCCATGGAACGCCATGCGTAGAGCGATTTGAACTGCTCGTTGAAAAACGTATTTGGGCCGAGCTTCGTCGGGTAGTAATTGATGGGATTGCCCTGAGCGTCGGTCTGGACGCCGGCAATGCCAGGGATTCCGGAGAAGTCCGAACCGGCTTGATCGAGCTGCCAGAGAGCCGTGGTTTCGTTGAAGAGGTTGCAGGAGTAGAGATCGTAGACCGCCTGGACCGGATCATTCGTCGAGCCTCCGGCGCATCCGAGCGAATAAGAATCGCCGGGCTTAAGAGGCGCGATGAGGTTCTGCCAATAGGCAGCAGTTGGACCGACGGCCGCAGCGTTAATGCTCGAAACGGGCGTGCCGGCGGCGGCGAGCTCCGAAAGGCGGCGTGCCGCGGTGAAGTAGTCCACGCCGGAAGCGGGATCCTTCAGGTTGAGGGGCATGGCCAGATCTTCCTGCGCGAGCAGACGGTGCGACAAGCGCCCGACGTAGGAAACTTCGAGGCTGAAGCCGGACCGCAGTTCGCGGCCCACGGAAAAGTCGATAGTGTAGGAATATGGCGTCTTGATGGAGCTGTCGAGACCCCAGTTGATGGCCAGCCCGAGCGGGTTGGGCGGAGGAGTGAAGGGGAAGCCGCCTGGAGGCGCGGGCGGGAAGAGGACTTGCCCGTTCTGGTCGGTTGTCGGGATGGTGTTCAGGTCGCTCAAACGCGGAGCGGTGTCCACCGACGGGATAACGGAATTGGTGAGCGTGGTGGAAAGGCCGAACGAACCGTTCTGGTCGAAGGTGGTCAGCAGACCTGCGCCGATGCGGTCGTAAACCACGCCGAATCCACCGCGGACGGAAGTTTTGTCGGGATCACCAAAAATGCTGTGAAGGAAACCGGAAGAGTAGCGCGGCGACCAGGCGAAGGCGAGACGCGGACCGAGATTTTTGTAGTCCCAATCGTAGTAGCCCTTGCGGCCGTTGGCGGCGCCGGCTAGATCCATGGTGATAAGGGGATCCTGGTTCGAGCCGATGCCCTGCACCATGTTATTGCCGCGAAGCTTGAACCAATCGCCGAGGTTCAGAGTGGGAGCCACCTGCGTCCCGTTGGTTTCCCATGGCGGCGAGAAAAGGGAATAGCGCACGCCGTAGGTGAGCGTGAAGTTCGGCTTCACCTTGTAGCTGTCCTGGAAGTAGAACTCGTACTCATCGGCGCCCCAGCGGCGCTTGACGGCGGAGTTGATCGGGAGAGCGTTGCCGTTCTTGTCGTAGTTGTAGACGGCATCGAGCTGCGTGACGATGCCCATCATGGCGATCAGCGGGTAGTTGTAGGAGTTGTTGAATCCGGCAGCTACGGAGGGAAATCCGTTGTGCGCGGGATCGAGTGGGCTGTTCTTGTTGGCGATGCCGGCGGTGTCGAGACCGGAAGCGTTGGTGAAGCCGTCACTGAAGGAAGCGAGGAAGTTTTCGCGTGGGTTGCGGATGAAGCGAATGTTGGTGCCGAACTGGAACGTGTGTTGCCCGCGGGTCCAGGAAAGATCATCGACGAAATTGTGGACCGGGGTCTGGTAGACGGAACTGCGAGTGACGGCGAGGCTGGAATTGTTCGCAGTGCTGTTGTCGTTCAGTCCGCGGAAAAAGATGAACGGCTGCGTGTCGTTGTTGCCCTTCAGGCCAACGCTCTGGCGCGTATAGCCCCAGCGAAAGCTGTTAAAGAGGTTGGATTTGAGCACGGCGTTGTAGCCCACGGTGAAACCCTTGCTGTAATCGGTATTGGATTGCAGGGAAGGAGTGCCGGGCAGATAGGGAACGCTGTCGTGGGCGTCGTTGCGCAGAGCGCCGCGCCAGAACAACGTGTGACTGCCGCTGGAGGTGAGTTTGTAGTCCACCTTGGCGATATACCAGTTGTTGTTGGTGGGAACGGCGCCGCGGAAGCGGAATCCGACGAAGTTGACGCCGTCGCCGACCGAAACGTCGTTGGTGTGCGGGAAAGATTGGAAGTAGTTGAGCATGACTGGATTGTTGCCGATGGCCAGCGGGTCCATGCCCTTGATTTGGTTGGGTGAGAGCCCGAAGAATCCGGCAGGCACTGCATAGTTTGCCCCGCTTGCGCCCTGCACATTTCCGCCCGGGCATTGCGAAGCGGCCGCGCACTGATACTGGATGACGCCGTCGCGAAGGGCGTCGCTCGGCACGATGCGGACGACGCTGGCTTCTTCGCGCTGACGGTAGCCTTCATAGTTGGTGAAGAAGAACAGGCGATCTTTCCAGATAGGTCCGCCCAGGGAGCCACCAAAGATATTGCGGATGAGCTTCGGCGGGTCGTTGGGGTTGCCGTTCTGCAATTCGGCGAGCTTCACGAAGTAATCGTTGGCGCTGGTGATGGTGTTGCGGTGATATTCATAGAGCGAGCCGTGGAAGCTGTTGGTGCCGCTCTTGGTGACAAGAGAGACCTGCGCGCCGGAAGAGCGGCCCTGATCGGCGTTGTAATTGGTGGTGGTGACACGGAATTCCTGAACGGAATCCAGGGTCACGGGAAGGACGGAGGTAAACGCGTTGCCGTTGACCTGGTCGTTTACGTCGACGCCGTCGAGCGTGACGTTGCTCTGATCGCTGTGAGCGCCGTTGACGGAGCCGCTGCGGGTGTCGAAATCGCGATCTACGTCGGTGCGGTTGCCGGTGTAAACCACGCCAGCCTGCAGCGTCAGCAGATCGGGAACATTACGGCCTTCAAGAGGCAGTTGCTTTACCTGATTTTCTCCGAAGGCGATGCCGAGAGAAGCGTCGGTGGTGTTCAGAGTTTGCGCCTGAGCGGAAACCTCGACGGTCTGCGTGGCAGTGCCGACGTCCAGCGTGGCGTTGAGCGTGGCCGGAGTGTTCACGAGCAAATGAATATTGTGCTGCTCGTAGCGGTTAAAACCGGCGAGTTCGATGGTGAGATCGTAAGTCCCGGGAGGCAGGGCAACAAATTCGTAAGCTCCGGTCTCACCAGTAGAGGTCTCGCGTTGCAACGCCTGGGCCTGGTTGCTCAAGGTGACCTTGGCGCCGACGAGCGCGGCGCCGGTCTTATCGGTTACGGAACCCCGCAGCGACGTGGTTCCAATCTGCGCTGAAGCGGAAGATGCCAAAAAGCCCGCGATGACAAAAATGAAAGAGAAATAGAGACTTCGTGATGCTCGCTTCACAAGAATTGCCCTCCGAAAAGTTAGAAAAACACTGCGGCCTTGCTTGCGAAGCAAGGCAAACCGAATACCGAAAAGCGTGCGTTCAAACGAAAGATGTTAGGCGAAGGCGCCGGCTGAATTTCTTCAGGTTTCTGAATTTAGATTCAAGTTTCTCAATATCGTTGCGTCAGCGAAACGTAGAGTTTAACACAGGTCAAAAAGACAACGCAGGATCTGGAAGCGAGAACTGAAGAACTTTTCGGGCAATAGAGTTTCGATATTGCACCGGCGGCGGACCGCGTTGAGGTGATGCGCAAGCGGGAAAATTTGTGAAGACCGGACGTCGGAGGAAGTGCCGCGTAATTCGGACAGAGTACGCGGGCGCGCGCTTCGGGCAGCGGCCCCGGAGGTGGCTTCGGCCCGAGTCTAGACCAACATTCAAATTCGTGCGGCGCTCGCCCGGATGATGATATCTTTCCCCAGTTTCCTCGTACTAAAGGTCACAGGCCGTAAGCCCTAAATTCTTGTGGTGGAGGAATCCTCGATGGCAACGACTCCGGTTACGCCCGCGCCCGAGGCGCCGGCGGCGATCAGCCCTATCGGGCGGTTGTTTGGCGTGCTGTTTTCCCCGGGAAAAACCTTCGACGATATCGTTCGCAAGCCGAACTGGCTGTTTCCGGCAGCGACGCTGGTGATTTTGAGCATGATCGCCACGGTCGTCTTCGTGCAGCGGGTGGACTGGCGAGAAGTAGTCAGCCAGCAGATTGAGAAGAGCCCTCAGGCAGCGCAGCTTTCCGCCGAACAGAAGGAACAGCGCGTCGAGATGGGCGCAAAGGTTGCCCCCGTATTCGGCTACGTCGCCGGCGCGGTGTTTCCGGTGTGTATTCTGCTGCTGACGGCCCTGATCATGTGGGGAGCCTACAGCTTGCTTGCCGGCGTGAGCCCCGGATTCAAGACGTCATTTTCCATAACGGCGCACTCGTTCATGACGGCGATCATCAGCACGCCGATTTTTCTGCTGATCATCCTGCTGAAGCCGCGGGACGCGATCGATATCGAAAATCCCGTGGCCACGAACGTGGCGGCGTTTCTACCGGGAGAAATTCCGAAGTGGCTGTTCACACTGGCGAAGCAGATCGACATTTTCACCATCTGGATACTCATCCTGATCGGGATCGGGTTTGCCGCCGTGAACCGCAAGAAGCTGTCGACGGGAAAGGCCGTCGGGATCGCATTCTCTGTGTGGATCTTGTATGTGGTGATTCGCACGGGAATCGCGTTCGTTTTCTCCTGATACACTGGGCGGGTGGATTTTTCGTTTGGCGTAACAAAGACGGATCCGGGCGGCGGGCGTTGTGGAATCTTGAGCACGCCGCACGGTGCAGTCGACACGCCGGCGTTCATGCCAGTGGGCACGCAGGCGACCATCAAGGGTCTGCGCAACGAAGCTCTGGAAGAGCTGGGCGCGCAAATCATTCTGGCCAATACCTATCATTTATATCTGCGGCCTGGACATGAGCTGATCCGGCGGCTCGGCGGATTGCACCGTTTTATGTCCTGGAACGGCGCGATCTTGACGGATTCGGGCGGCTTTCAGGTATTCAGTCTGGCGCAGCTTCGCAAGATCACGGATGCCGGCGTGACGTTCCGGTCGCATCTGGACGGGTCGGAGCATCTGTTGTCTCCGGAAAAGGCTGTGGAGATTCAGGCCGCCCTCGGATCGGACATCGCGATGGTGCTGGATGAGTGCATCGAAACGCCGGCGCCGCGCGAAGCGGCGGAAACGGCAGTGAAACGAACAACGTTGTGGGCACGACGCTCTCGGGAAGCCTTCCGGCAACAAGCCGTTCGAAATGGAAACCTGGCGCAATGGCAAATGGGAATCGTGCAAGGCGCGACGTTCGCCGATCTGCGGAGAGAGAGCGCACGGCAACTGCTGGAAATGGATTTCCCGGGATACGCGATAGGAGGCCTGGCGGTGGGGGAGCCGCACGAACTCACCTGCGAAATCGCGGCGGAAGTCAGCGAGTTGCTTCCCCCGGATCGGCCGCGATACCTGATGGGAGTCGGCAAGCCCGAGCAACTGGCCGATTATGTGGCGCTCGGCGTGGACATGATGGATTGCGTGCTGCCGACGCGGGCCGCGCGTCACGCGTGCCTTTACACGTCGGAAGGGCGGGTGCTGATCAAGAACGCGCGCTTCGCCGAGGACCAGAATCCCATCGACGGGAATTGTTCGTGCTCGGTCTGCCGCCGTTATACGCGCGCTTATTTGCGGCACCTTTTCGCGGCGAATGAGTTCACCGGGGCGATCCTGGCGACCCACCATAACGTCCACTTTTACCTTGACATCATGCGGCGAATCCGCGAGGCTATCGGGTTTGGGACCCTCGCGAAATTCTCGTCTGAGATGCGCGCGCAGTACGCTGCAGGGCCGGCCTGAGGGCGGAGAGCAACCGGGAGTTTCGGTCCGCGGGCCCAGCGCAGTGGTGGTTCCGTCCGGCAACTGAACAA
>Ga0079222_10000173_pt1 | contig 13045 bp, 10 predicted proteins | sample GAPlitter_FD_75070 | JGI IMG/M metagenome (GOLD analysis project Ga0079222, IMG submission 75070) | Agricultural soil microbial communities from Georgia to study Nitrogen management - GA Plitter | ecosystem: Environmental > Terrestrial > Soil > Agricultural land | place: USA: Georgia...
AGGTCGAGCAAGTGCTGGCGTTGATAGCTGGAGACCTGGATGCCGAGAAACGAACCACCGCTTGGAAGCAGTGGGAGGATGTCAAACGGAGGAAGCGGTGACGATGGCGGATTTCGGATTGCGGATTGCGGATTAACATGACGAGCTCATTGACGCGGGACGCCGCGAACTACCGCTCTGCTTGCAGGGCTCGATCGAGACGGGACTTCATGGCGAAAATGGGGATCGTGGAAGAGGAGACAGCGGAACTCCTCGCCATAACGGTCGCGTCTATACGAACAGCGCGCGTGGGTCGCGGAGCCAGATCATCGAATCGGCAATCCGAAATCCACAATCCGCAATGTTCATAGATCGCGCTGTTGTTCTCGTGACGGCCGGCGCCGGCGGCGCCGGTGCGTCGTCATTTCGCCGTGAAAAGTTTGTCCCGAAGGGGGGGCCCGACGGCGGCGACGGCGGCTCCGGCGGCAGTGTGTACGTGCGTGCGGACCCGAACCTCGCCACGCTGCTCGATTACCGCTATCGCACTCAGTGGCGGGCCGAGCGGGGGCAGCACGGCAAGGGCAAGAACATGACCGGGAAATCGGGGGCGGACCTGTATCTCCCAGTGCCCCCCGGCACGGAGATTCGGGACGCGGCCACCGGTGAGCGGATCGGGGAGGTGTTGGGCGCCGGCGACGCGGTGCTCGTGGCGCGGGGCGGGCGGGGCGGGCGGGGCAACGCTCGCTTCGCGACGCCCACCCACCAGAGCCCCCGCGAGTGGGAGCCTGGTGAGTACGGCGAGGAGCGCGAGCTCGAGTTGGTGCTCAAGCTGATCGCCGACGTCGGGCTCCTGGGTGAGCCCAACGCCGGGAAGAGTACACTCCTGTCCACGGTGTCGGCCGCGCACCCCAAGATCGCCGACTACCCCTTCACCACCCTCGAGCCTCATCTCGGCGTCGTCGGCCTGTCCGATAGCCGCTCGTTCGTGATGGCGGACATTCCAGGAATCATCGCGGGGGCGCACGCCGGGAAGGGGCTCGGGCTCAAGTTTCTGCAGCATGTCGAGCGCACACGCGTCGTGGCCGTGTTGGTTCCCGTAGATAGCCCGGACCCGCAAGCCACCTATGAGCTGTTGCTGCGAGAGGCGGCGCTCTACTCCGCGGAGCTCGCCGCCAAGCCGCACGTGGTGGTCTTAACCAAGGCGGACCTGCTAGCGCCCGGTGCCGAGCTCCCAATGATCAGTACCAACGGTGGCGCCCCGGTGGTCACCATATCCGCCGCTGCTCGCCGCGGCCTGGGAGACTTGCTCGAGACCCTATGGCTGACACTCCAGGCCGCGGTCGCGACGAGGTAGCTACCTATTTGGGCCTTGCGTCGGTTCCAGGTATCGGCGCGGCACGGTTGCGGACGTTGCTCGCGGCGTTCGGCAGCGCGGCCGGGACGGTGCGCGCACCGCACGGCGCCATCGCGGCGCTCCCCGGTTTCACGCGCGCCGCCGCAACCGCGATCCGCGCGGTGTCATCGCGCGCGGGACTCGACATCCTCGAGCGGCTCACCCGGCTCGGCGCGGTGGCCTTGCTCCCGGACGATCCACTGTTTCCGCCGCTGCTCGCCGAGGTTCCCGACCCGCCTCCGCTGCTGTACGCCTGGGGTGATGTCTCCCTGCTCGCGCGCCCGGCGGCCGCTTTGGTAGGAAGCCGGGATCACACAACGTATGGCGCCGAGGCGGCCCGCTTGCTCGCCGCCGGGGTAGCTCGTGCCGGTGTCGTCGTCGTCAGTGGGATGGCGCGCGGCATCGACGCCGTCGCCCACGCCGCCGCCCTGGACGCGGGCGGGCTCTCGGTCGGCGTTCTCGGGAATGGCTTCGGGGTCATCTACCCCGCGGCGAACCGTGTGCTGTACGAGCGCATGGTCGCGCGCGGCTGTCTCATCACCGAGCTGCCCCCCGGCGAGCGCCCCCACGCCGGAGCCTTTCCGCGGCGCAACCGCTTGATTTCCGGCTTGGCAGGGGTGACGGTCGTGGTGGAGGCGGCCTCCGGCTCAGGCGCGCTGATCACCAGTGACTGCGCCCTCGATCAGGGGCGCGCCGTGTTGGCGGTCCCGGGTCCCATCACCAGTCCGACCTCCGCCGGCTGCAACCGGCTGATCCAGCAGGGCGCGAAGCCCGCGCTGTGCGCGGGTGATATCCTCGAGGAACTGGGATTGCCGCAGACCGTGAGCGACGCTGCGGTGGCCCCCCGCGATCAGCGGACACCGCCGGCCGAGCTCAGCCCCGTCCAGCGATCCCTGTGGGATGCGCTCGTCGCTGAGCCACGACACGTCGATGCGCTCGTTGCGGCCGTGGGCGGCGACACGGGCACCGTGCTAACGGCCTTGACGGAGCTCGAGCTGAAGGGCCTCGTGAAACAGGAGGCGGGGATGCGATTCGGGCTCACATGACGCGGCACGTATATGTCCACGTTCCCTTCTGCCGGCGCCGCTGCTCCTACTGCGACTTCTCTATCGCCGTACGTAAGCGGATCCCGGCGCAGGAATACATCGCTGCGTTGCGCAGGGAGTTAGGGCTCGTCGAAGTGTCCGAGGGTCTCGAGACCCTCTACCTCGGCGGCGGCACACCGTCGCTCCTTCCACCTGACGCGATCGCATCCTTGATCACGTCATTGCGCGACGCCTTCCCCTCGACGCCTGCGCTTGACGCCGTCGAAGTGACCCTCGAAGCCAATCCCGAAGACGTCATCCCCGCCAATGCCAACGCCTGGCGCCGGGCCGGAATCAATCGCGTCTCACTCGGCGCCCAATCCTTCGACGATACCGTTCTCAAATGGATGCATCGGTCTCATGATGCTGCTGGGATCGCCGCGGCGGTACACACGCTCCGCGCCGCGGGGATCTCCAATGTCTCGCTCGACCTGATTTTCGCGCTGCCGGCCGAGCTGCAGCGCGACTGGGGCCGCGATCTGGATCGCGCGAGCGCGCTCGGGCCCTCGCACCTCTCTCTCTACGGACTCACAGTAGAGGAGCGCACACCCCTTGCTCGCTGGATCTCGCGCGGCGCAACCAGCGCGCCCGACGACGACCGCTACGCGGCGGAGTACCTGTCGGCGCACTCGCGGCTTACGGCTTGCGGCTATCAGTTCTACGAGGTCTCGAACGCGGCGCGCGATGGTTGCCGCTCACGTCACAACTCGGCGTACTGGACTGGTCGTCCCTACCTCGGCCTCGGTCCGGCGGCCCACTCGTTCGACGGGGCAGCTCGCCGCTGGAACGTGGCGGCATGGGAGGCCTACCGCTCCGCGGTCGCCGCGGGGCGGTCGCCCATCGATTGCCAAGAGCAGCTCACCCCGGAGCAGCGGGAACTCGAGCGGGTGTATCTCGCGTTGCGCACCGCAGCGGGGCTGCCACAATCGGCTTGTGCGCCCGACCGTCTGACCGCCTGGCACGGCTCTGGCTGGGTAGAGCTTGCGGGCGACCGGTTCGTGTGCACGCCCGAGGGCTGGCTCCGTCTGGACGCACTGGTGCGTGACTTGACCGGCTCGGGGGAGATGGTCTAAATTGTTAGCAGTTAAGAGCTTGGCTGCCATGGCTGCATCCCTCAACGAACGCGAACGCCAGGTCCTCGAGGCGGTCATCGAGACCTACGTCGAAACTGCCGAACCGGCGGGAAGTCGTACCGTTTCCAAGCGGTTCGGCCTGTCGCTCTCTCCGGCCTCGATTCGCAGCACCATGAGCGACCTCGAGGAAAAGGGGTACCTGTATCACCCGCACACCTCGGCGGGCCGGATCCCTACCGACCTGGCCTACCGGGTGTATGTGAATTCGTTGACGCGACTTCCGGCGGTCTCCCTTTCGGAATCGCACCAGATTCGCGAAGAGCTCGGGGAGGAGAACGCGGTGGACCGAATTCTCGAGCGCGCGGCCCAGGTACTGGGCGTGCTGACGAAGGAGCTCGGCGTGGCCGTCGCTCCGACGCTCGACGCCGCGGTGCTCGAGCACGTGGAGCTCCTGCAGGCGTCCTCCGAGCGCCTGCTGCTGGTGCTCACGCTCAAGAGCGGGGTCGTGCGCACCATTTTCGTAGAGGTACCCGCGCATCTCCCGCCCGAGGCCGTGCCGCAGGTCGCGCTGGTGTTGAACGAGCGGCTCGCCGGGCTCACGTTGCGTGAGATCCGCGCGACGCTGCCCGAGCGACTGCGCGACGCGTCTCCCGATGCCGGATCGCGCGAGCTGCTGAATATCTTCATCCAGGAAGCCGAGGAGCTGTTCGACGTGCCGTCGGGCGGGAACGCCGTCGGCGGGGTGGTGCTCGGCAGCGCCCAGTTGCTGGCCGACCAGCCCGAGTTCGCCACCAAGGAGCGGCTGCAAGGCCTGATGGAGGTCACCGAGCGACGGGACCGGTTGCGCGAGGCTCTCGCCAACCGGCTCGGGCAAGGGCTCACCATCACGATCGGCACCGAGCACCAGGACCCGAAGCTCGCGCCGTTCACGCTCGTGACCGCCACGTACCGGCTCGGTGGCCTGGCCGGCGTCATCGGCGTCATGGGTCCGACGCGCATGGCGTACGACAAGATCGTGGCCCTCGTCGACCATACGAGTCGTCTGGTAGGGGAGCTGCTCGAGTGACGCACGACTATTACAACCTGCTCGGCGTCAAGCGCGACGCCGACGAAAGCGACATCAAGAAGGCTTACCGCCGGCTCGCCATGCAGTATCACCCCGATCGCGTGGCGGCGGGTGAAAAGGAGGCGGCCGAGGCGAAGTTCAAGGAGATCACCGAAGCCTACGAGGTGTTGCGGGACGCGGAGAAGCGCGCTGTGTACGACCGCTACGGCGCAGCTGGTCTGCGGCGGGGAGGCGCGGGTGGCAGCCCGAGCGACTTCGGATTCGCGCACTTCGACCTCGCCGACGCGCTCAACATCTTCATGCGGGATTTCGGCGGGCTGGGCGGATTCGACGCCTTGTTCGGCGGCGGCGAGCGCGCCCGGCGCGAACAGCGCCGTGGCCAGGACCTCAAGGTGACGCTCAAGCTCGATCTCGCCGAGGTGGCCAGCGGCACGACCAAGAAGGTCAAGGTCCGCACGTACGACCGCTGCGGCACCTGCAGCGGCAGTGGGGCGGCGCCCGGGTCGAAGGCCACCGTCTGCGGCACCTGCGGCGGGTCCGGTGAAGTGCGGCGCGCCGCCCGCTCCATGTTCGGTCAGTTTGTGTCCGTCTCACCCTGTCCGACCTGCGCTGGAGAAGGCACGGTGGTCACGCATCCGTGTCCCAAGTGCCAGGGCGACGGACGGGTGCGAGCCGAGAAGCTGATCGAAATCAACGTTCCTGCCGGCGTAGCCGACCATCATTACCTGACCATGCGCGGCGCCGGCGTGCCGGGCCCGCGCAATGGTCCGGCGGGGGACCTGATCGCGGTGCTCGATATCGCCGAGGACGCTCGCTTCGAGCGCCACGGCGACGACCTGATTTACGACTTGCCGCTCACCTTCACGCAGGCCGCGTTGGGTGCCGAGCTGGAGGTCCCGACCCCGTACGGGGGCGCGACCCTGAAGATCCAGCCGGGCACGCAGACCGGCATGACGTTCCGCGTGCGCGGCAAGGGATTGCCGCGCGTCGGCGAGGGAGGGCGCGGCGATCTGCACGTGCGCGTGCACGTCTGGATACCGACCAAGCTCACGGCGGAGCAGCGGGCGTTGCTCGAACAGCTCGCCAAGGTCGAAGCCTCGCCCACGACGGACGAGCACGCCGGGAAGCGATTCTGGGAGCAGTTGCGGCAGGCGTTCGGACGGTGAGCTAGCCGTCCATGGCCGGATGCATCTTCTGCCGGATCGCTGCGGGCGAGATCCCCGCGACGATCGTGAAGCGTGGCGACGGCATGCTGGCGTTCCGCGACGCCACTCCCCAGGCGCCGACGCACGTGCTCGTGATCCCCACCGATCACTTGGGCTCGCTCAACGATGCGAAGGACGCGCGCATGCTCGGCAGCCTGCTCGCGTTCGCGCGCGATGTCGCGCGCGCCGAAGGCATCGCGGACCGCGGCTACCGCGTAGTGGTGAACACCAACCCCGACGGTGGGCAGACGGTGTTCCATCTGCACCTCCACGTCCTCGGCGGCCGCCCGATGACGTGGCCGCCGGGATGAGGCCGTTGCACCGGGCCGCGTCCGCGGCTAACTTTTTGGGGCAATCACAGTTAGCGAGGGGTATGCCGGAAGTCATCATCCATGATGATGCCAGGTTTGAGCGCGCGCTGAGGCGCCGCAAGGGCCGGCGCCGCCGCTCCGCATAACGTGGCCAGCTTGCCCGAGCGGCTGCGCGCCGCGCTCAACGAAGCCCGAAAACACCGCGACCGCGCGCGCACGCTCCTCCTCTCCACCATCCTCGCAGACCTCAAGAACCGCGAATTCGAGCTCCAGCACTCCCCGTCCGACGACGAAGCGGCCGAAGTGCTGCGGCGCGGCATGAAGCGCCGGCGCGAGGCCGCCGAGCAATTTGAGGCCGGGGGGCGTGGCGACCGCGCGGCGGCCGAGCTGGAGGAAGCGAAGATCCTGGAGACGTTCCTGCCGGCCGCCGTCGACCCTGAGGAGATTCGCCGGGCCGTGCGCGAGGCGATCGCGGGCGGGGCGAAGGACGTCGGCAAGGTAATGGGGCAGGTGATGCCCCGGTTCAAGGGCCGGGCTGACGGCAGGATCGTGAACCAGATCGTCCGCGAGGAGCTGGCGGGGGCCGCGTGACCCTCCCGGGCAGTATCGCGCCGTCCGTGCTCGAGACGCTCGAGTTTGCCGCCGCCCTCGAGCGCGTGGCGGCACATGCCGCTGGGCCGCTCGGAGCGGCGCGGGTGCGCGCCCGTACCCCCGCGGGCGAGCCCGATGTCGTTCACGCTGCGCTCGCCCAGGTCGCCGAGCTCGCGGCCCTGCTGTTGAGCGACGAAGGGATCCGTGCCGAACCCGTGCCCGACGTGGCGTCGGCCTTGGAGCTGCTCGCGGTGGCGGGAAGCGTGTTCGAGGGCCCGGCCCTCGTCGCCGTGTCGCGGGTGCTGGCGGCGGGACGCATCGTCGCCGCCGACCTGGCGCGACTCGCCGAGCGCGCCCCGCGGACGGCGACCCTGCGGGTCGACCCGCCCCCGCGCACCCTCGAGCAGCGCCTGCTCGCCTCGCTCGCCGCCGACGGGCAGGTACTCGACGGCGCCTCGCGTGACCTCGCCCGGGCGCGCCGCGCTGTGCGCGAAGCACGGGAGCGCCTGGTCCAGCGCCTCGAGGCGATCCTGGGAGCACTGGATCAGACTGAGCGGGCGCCGGACGCCGGTGTCACCGTGCGGGGGGGCCGCTATGTGATTCCCGTGCGGGGCACCGCCCGGGCGCGCGTCGGAGGCATCATCCACGACGAGTCGGCGACTCGCTCGACGGTGTTCCTCGAGCCTCCGGAGGCGATCGAGCTGGGCAATGCATTACGCGAGCACGAGGCAGAGGAGCAGCGCGAGGTGCTGAAGGTGCTCCGCGATCTCACCGAGCTGCTGCGTCCGGTGGGCAAGGACATCACCGCCACGTGGGAGATGTGCATCGCCTTCGACGACCTGTGCGCGCGGGCGCGCTACGCCGTCGAGGTGAATGGTTTCCCACCCACGATCGCCACAGGACCCCTCGAGATCCGCAACGGCCGGCATCCGCTCCTGGTGGGCAGCGACGTCGTTCCGTTCGACTTGGTCCTCGCCGCCGACGAGTTCACGGTGCTGGTCTCGGGGCCCAATACCGGCGGCAAGACGGTGCTCATCAAGGCCGTGGGGCTGCTGTGCCTCATGGCGCAAAGCGGCATCGTGCCGCCGATCGGACCCCAGTCCCGGCTCCCTGTCTTCACCGGCGTGTTCGCGGATATCGGCGACCGCCAGTCGATTGCGGCCAGCCTGTCGACTTTCTCCGCGCACGTCGCCCAGTTGCGGGACCTTCTGGAGCACGCCGGAGCCGGCTGCCTCGTCCTGCTGGACGAGATCGGGAGCGGCACGGATCCGGCGGAGGGGGGGGCGCTCGCGGCTGCGGTGCTGAAGACGCTCACGCGCCGTCGGGTCGTGACCCTCGCGACGACTCACCTGGGAGCGCTGAAGCGGCTCGCCGCGGAGACGGTCGGCATCGTCAACGCTTCGCTCCAGTTCGACGCCGAGACGCTGACCCCCACGTACCGCCTGTTGAAGGGCGTTCCGGGGCGCTCCTACGGGCTCGCGATCGCCCGGCGGTTGGGGATCGCCGGCGACATTTTGGACATTGCGGAGCGGGCCGTGCCCGAGGGCGAGCGAGCGCTGGATGCCCTGCTCGCCAGCGTCGAAGCTCGGGCGCGGGAGCTCGAGGCGCGGGCCACCGAGCTCGCCGCCCGCGAGGAACGGCTGCGGGAGGACACGGGGCGGGTCGACGGCCGCGCTACCGACGTCGCCGCGCGCGAGCGTGAGGTGAAGGCCCGCGCCGCCGGGCTCGACCGCGCCGCGCGCGAGCAGGCGCGCGCCTACCTGCTCGAGGCTCGCAAGCAGGTCGAGGAGGCGCTGGGCCGGGCGCGGGCTGCGGTCGACGAGACTACGGCGCGTGAGGCCAGACGATTGCTCGAAAAGGCAATCGAAGAGACGAGCGGGGAAGAGGGCAGCGGGACGAGGGATGAGTGGGTGTCCCTGGAAGAGCTGCGCCGTGAGCGTGAGAAGTCGTCGGGTCCCCCGCGACGCCCGCCGAGCGAGGCGCGGCCGCCGGCCGGCTCGGTTCGTCCGACGACGACCGTCGCGACGGAAGTCTCTCTCAGAGGCTTGCGCGCGGATGAAGCTGAAGCCGCGCTCGTCAAGGCGTTGGACGACGCTGTCCTCGCCGATCTGCCGTACCTGCGGGTCATCCACGGCAAGGGCACCGGTGCCCTGCGCCAGGTCGTGCACGACTTGCTGTCGGCCGACAGACGAGTGAAACGTTTCGGGTTCGCGCCCGCGAACCAGGGGGGACACGGCGTGACGATCGTCGAGTTCACCGCGTGAGTCTCATCCCGGACGACGTGATCGAGCAGGTCCGGGAAGCGGCGGACATCGTCGGCATCATCGGCGAACACGTGGAGCTCAAGCGCACCGGATCCGACTATCGCGCCCCTTGCCCGTTTCACGGCGGCACCCATCGCAACTTCGCCGTCATCCCTCGGAAGGGGATGTTCTATTGCTTCGTGTGTCACGCCGCGGGAGACGTGTTCACCTTCTTTATGAAGAAGGTGGGCATGGACTATCCCACGGCGGTGCGCGAGGTGGCGCGCCGCGTGGGGATCACCATCCCCGAGCGCGCGCCCACCGGGCCCGACCCCCGCGAGCCGCTGTACAGTGCGGTGGCCGCCGCGGCCGACTGGTTCGCGCGGCAATTGCGCGAGAGTCCCGAAGGCCAGATCGCCCGCGACTATCTCGCCTCCCGCCACCTCACGCTCGAGACGGTCTTGCCGCTCGGCCTCGGGTTCGCCCCGCGAGGGAAAGCCTTCGTCGACGCAATGAAAGGATTGGGCGTGCGTGACGAAGTGTTGCTCGAAGCGGGTCTGCTCGTTAAACGGGAGGACGGCACGCTGGTGCCGCGCTTCCGCGGCCGGCTGCTGTTTCCGATTCACGATCTGCGGGCGCGCGTCGTCGCGTTCGGCGGCCGCATACTCGGCGAAGGAGAGCCCAAGTATCTCAACTCGCCCGACTCGACGGTGTTCCACAAGGGCAAGCTGCTCTACAACCTGCACGTGGCGAAGCACGCCATGCGCAAGGCGGAGCGAGCGATCCTCGTCGAAGGGTACTTCGATGTGCTGCGTCTCTCGCTCGCCGGCATCGAAGAGGTCGTGGCGCCGCTGGGCACCGGACTCACCCCCGAGCAGGCACAGCTCGTGAAGCGCCACGCCCCCCAGGTGACGCTGCTCTATGACTCGGACGAGCCGGGTTTGCGCGCCACCTTTCGGGCGGGTGACGAGCTGCTGCGCGAGGGCGTCCGCGTCAACGTCGCCACGCTGCCGCCCGGTGAGGACCCGGACACGCTCGTTCAGCAGCGCGGCGCCACCGGTTTGGAGGAGATCCTGAAGGACGCCGTGGACGTGCTGGAGCGCAAGATTCAAATTCTCGACCGCAAGGCGTTTTTCACGACACTGCCGGGTCGGCGGCGTGCTCTCGACCGCCTCCTTCCAACCATTCGCGCGGCGCAAGATCCCATTACGCGAGAGCTGTACATGTCTCGTGCAGCGGAGGCCGCCGGCGTCCGCAAGGACGTCTTGGAGCGCGAGGTCGGGACCGGAGGGGGGGAAAAGACCTCCACCGTCCTCCGCCGACCGCCACCGTCCTCCCCCGTCCTTCCCGCCAGTGCCGAGAAAGCCCTCCTGCTCCTGATGCTGGAAGGGGAGCCGTGGAAGGGCCGGGTGACCGAGGCCGTCGACGCCGAGGAATTCGAGTTCCCCGCCTACCGCGCCGTCTTCGAGGCAGCCGCGGACGACACGGCGCTCGCTCTGGACGAGGTCTCGGCCCGCACCTACGAGCAGCTCAAGGCGGAGGGCCTCGGCGGACGGGACCCCAACGACATGTACGAGACGGCCGTGAACTGGCTGGAGGCCCGGCGTCTGGAGCGGGAGCTGGAGCGACTCGACGACCAGCTGCCGTTCGAAACTCCCGAGCGCCAGGCATCGCTGATCGCGGAGAAGCGCCGCGTCTTCGATGAGCTGCGCAAACGGTACCCGCGTTACAAGATCGCTGCGAGGAGGAGAGGTGCACGCGGAACTTGAAGCGTTGTTGGCGCTACAGGAGAAGGACCAGGCAGTCAGCGCGACCGAGGCGGCCGGCGAGGCCCTCGCGCCCGAGCAGCGCGCGCTGGACGAGGCGCAGGCGACAGCCGAGCGTGCCCTCGCGGCCGCGCAGGCGGCGATCCAGGCCGCGATCGACCGCCGCGACGAGCTCGAGGGCAAGATCGCCAACTATCGCTCCATGCAGGAGCAGCGACGCCAGCGACTGGAGTGGGTGCGTGGCGCCAAGGAGGCCTCCACGCTCATGGCGGAGCTGGACCTCGCGCGGTCGGTGCTCGCGAAGGAGGAGGCGGAATTCATGCGCTCCGGCGATGCCGTCGCGGAAGCGGAGCGGAAGGCCGCCGACGCGGAGAAGGCACTCGCGGAGCTGCGGGCCGCACAGGCGCCGCTGCGCGAGGCGCTCGCTGGGAAGCGAGACCAGATCGCGGCCGAGCGCGAGGGCGCCGTGGCGGAGCGCGAGCAAGCCGCCACGCGCGTCGGGGCGAGCCTGCTGGCGCGCTACGAGCGCATCCGGAGAGGCAAAGCGCCGCTCGCGCTGTACGCCCTGCACGGCGACGCCTGTGGCCACTGCTTCACCGCCGTCCCCACCCAGCGCCGTCTCCTGATCCAGCGCGGCGCCTCGATCGAGGGGTGCGAGGCCTGCGGCGTGCTCCTGTACGCCCAGGAATGATCCCGGCTCGGTGGGCTATCGCGGCGGCGCCCGATCCCTCGCTCACTGCCTCCCTCGCTGCCGATCTCCACATTCCCGAGCCGCTCGCGGCGATCCTGGTGCAGCGCGGCCTGGGCGCTCCCGCGCAGGCGAAGCAATTCCTGAGGCCCGAGCTGCACCGGCTCTCCAACCCGCTCGGCTGGGCCGACATGCAGCGGGCCGCCGACCTGATCGCGACAGCCGTGCGCGCCGGCACGCCCATACTCGTCCACGGTGACTACGACGTCGACGGGCAATGCGGCGCCGCCTTGCTCACCCGCGTGCTCACGAGCGTGGGCGGCAAGGCGCACGCGTTCGTGCCCCATCGGCTGCGCGACGGATACGATTTCGGACCCGCCGGACTCGGCGAAGCCCGACGGCTCGGCGCGGGCCTGATCATCACGTGCGACTGCGGGATCACCGCCGCGGAAGCGGTGCGGGAAGCGCGGGCGGCAGGTGTCGAGGTCATCGTCACCGACCACCATCTCCCCGGTGAAGAGCTGCCGCCCGCCTCGGCCGTGCTGGACCCGCGTCGCGCGGACTGTCCCTCGGAGGACAAGGCCCTGTGCGGCACCGGAGTGGCATTCAAGCTGGCGCAGGCGCTCGTCCCCGTGCTCGGTATCTCGCCCAACTTGCCGCTGCACTTTCTCGACCTCGTGGCGCTGGCGACCGTCGCCGACGTCGTGCCGCTCACCGGCGAAAATCGCATCCTGGTGCGGCACGGACTCAAGATGCTGGCCGACTCACACTGGACCGGCGTGCGCGCCCTGCTCGAAGCGGCCGGACTGGCTGGCAAGCCGGTGCGTTCCGGACATGTGGGGTTCATTCTGGCGCCGCGCCTCAACGCCGCGGGTCGCATCGGCGACGCGAATCTGGGGCTGCGACTGCTGCTCACGGACGATGCCGCCGAGGCCGCTGTCATTGCGCGCGAGCTGGAGACCCTCAACGCCCGCCGTCAGGCGCTCGATCAGCGCATCCTCGATGAGGCCGTCGAGCTGGCCGAGCGGGTGCTCCGGCCGGAAGATCGCGCCCTCGTCCTCGCGGCCGACGCATGGCACCCCGGGGTCATCGGCATCGTGGCCTCGCGATTGGTGGAGCGCTACGGACGGCCCACCTTTCTCATCGGCTGGGACGAGGCAGGTGGAACGGGGCGGGGGTCAGGGCGGAGCATCGTCGGGTTCGACCTGCACGCCGCGTTGCACCGGGTGGCGCCTCACCTCGAGAAATACGGCGGGCACGCCATGGCGGCGGGGCTCACGATCCGGCGCGAGCGCTACGAGGCGTTTCGTGTTGCGTTTCTCGCCGTCGCGAGCGAGCTTCTGCGCCCCGACGACCTGGTGCCGGCGCAGCGGGTGGACCTGGAGCTGCCCCTCGGTCTCGTGAGCGACGAGCTCGAGCGGCTGATCCGCTATCTGGAGCCGTGCGGCCCCGGCAACCCGGCGCCGGTGTTCGGCGTGCGGGGGGCCCGCGCGGTGGGGGCCCGCCGGGTGGGATCGAACCATCTGCGGTTCACGCTGGACGACGAGTCGGGGGTGCTGCCGGCCATCGCCTTCCAGTGGGCCGACGCGATCCCCGACCATTGGCTCAGCGAGCGGCTGGACGTGGCGTTCCGGCTGGAGCGCGA
>Ga0079222_10000174_pt1 | contig 13033 bp, 11 predicted proteins | sample GAPlitter_FD_75070 | JGI IMG/M metagenome (GOLD analysis project Ga0079222, IMG submission 75070) | Agricultural soil microbial communities from Georgia to study Nitrogen management - GA Plitter | ecosystem: Environmental > Terrestrial > Soil > Agricultural land | place: USA: Georgia...
ACGCGTCGCTCGCCCACACGTCCGGCGCGCGCGGCGTGCTCGGCACCAGCGCCGCCGTTGCGCTCGCCGCGGTGTTGCTTATCATCGCGGGCATGCGACATCGTCGACACCGTGCCGCGGTTGGCGGCCTCGCGGCACTGATCGCAGCGGCGAGCGCCTCGATGTGGGCGCTCGCGGCTCCCGCGTTTCCCACGACGTACGCCGAATCGCCGGTCCCGTATGCGACCGATGTCGTCGCACGCGCCGCGGCGCGCTTTTCGACGCAGTGCGCGGGCTGCCATGGCGCCGAGGGCCGCGGCGACGGCGCGCTCGCTGCAACCCTTTCGAAGAAGCCGGCGAACCTCGCCGAGCACGCGATGCATCATCCGCAAGGCAACCTGTTCTGGTGGATCGCACATGGCATCGAAGGCACGCCGATGCCGGCGTTCGCGCCGCATCTGTCCGATCGCGAGATCTGGGAGCTCGTGCAGTTCGTCGTCGCGCGCGCGGCCGCGGAAGAGGCAATGTCCATCGACGCGCGCGTCGCGCCGCCGCGCGTGCGCGTTCCCGACTTCGCCTACGAGCTCGCCGGCGCAGGGCAGCAGACGCTCTCACGGCGCGGCGCACCGACGCTCGTCGTGCTGTATTCGCTGCCGCAGTCCGCGACGCGCCTGGCCGCGCTTGGCGACGCGCACGACCTCACGCACGCGAACGTCGCGGTCGTCGCGATTCCGTTCTCGCCGAAGGATGCGGCGGACAATCCGCTCGGCTCGCGCACCGGCGCCGACGTCGCCTCGGTTTACGCGATGTTCGCTCGCACGCGCGATCGACCGATGCCTGCGCACGCGGAGTTGCTGGTCGACGCGAGCGGCTTTCTTCGCGCGCGCTGGATCGGCGTGCCGGCTTCGGATGCGAAGCAGAACGACGCGATTGCAGCGGCCGCACGACAGGTGTCGATGCGACCGACTGCGCCGGCCGCGCCAACGCATCGGCACGCGGGCTGACGGCTACAGGCAGCGCATTGACCGCCTCGCGCGGCGCGCCTATCGTGCACGAGGCTCGTACGTATGCGCCATCCTTTTTTCGCGAGGCTTCGATGCAGTTCTTCCTGATCCTCCTGTCGCTTCTCACCATCCCTCTGGCATCGGCGCAGGATACGTATCCGTCACGGCCGATCACGCTCGTCGTACCGTTTCCGCCGGGTGGCGTTGCCGACATCGTCGGAAGGCCGTTCGCCGACGCGCTGTCGCGCGAGCTCAAGACGCCGGTCGTCATCGAGAACAAGCCGGGTGCCGGCGGCGGCATCGGCATGGGCGCGGTCGCGAAGGCAAAGCCCGACGGCTACACGCTGCTGCTCGCGCTGTCGTCCATTTCCATCCTTCCCGAAGCGGACAAGGTGCTCGGCCGCACGCCGCTCTACCAACTCGACCAGTTCACGCCGATCGCGCGGCTCACCGCCGATCCCACGGTGCTCGCCGTGCGCGCGGACAGCCCTTGGAAGACGCTGCAGGACTTCGTCGCCGATGCGCGCAAACGCCCGGGCGCCATCACGTACGGATCGTCGGGCAACTATGGCACGATGCACATGCCGATGGAGATGTTCGCCCAGACGGCCGCGCTGAAGCTACTCCACGTGCCGTTCACCGGCGGCGGTCCCGCGGTGATCGCGCTGCTCGGCGGTCAGGTGGCCGCGCTGTCGACCGGGCCATCGACGGTGCTGCAGCACGTGAAGGCCGGCAAGATCCGCATCCTCGCGTCGTGGGGCGAGCGGCGGCTCGCATCGCTGCCCGACGTCGCGACATTGTCGGAGTCCGGGTACGACGCCGTGTTCTTCCAGTGGTCGGCGCTGTTCGCACCGGCGGGCACGCCGGAGCCGATCGTCACGCGGCTGCGCGATGCCGCGCGCATCGCGGCCGCCGATCCGAGGTTCGTCTCGACGCTGGCGACCGTCGAGACGCCGGTCCAGTACCTCGATGCGCCGGAGCTGCGCCGCTTCTGGGACGCGGATGCCAGGAAGCTTGCCGAAGCGGTACAGCGGGTTGGCAAACTGGAGTGAAGCGAGGTATCCGTCGCCGTCTGCTCGCGACGCGCGAGAACGCCGGCCTCAGCGATCGCACGTCGGAGCTGCAGTCGGCGGGCGGCGGAGGTCGTGAGCGCACCAGGCAGCCGAACGTGCGTTCGCGCAACCTTTCCGCACGCCCCGGCGTAGCGTACACCGACGGAAAAAAACCCGCGAGCGCAAGCCCGCGGGTTCGAAGACTGTATCAATCAGGAGGAGAGAATTGATACAGGTGAGACATCACCACCGGTGATCTGGGGATGCCTCGCCGCGCCTTCAAGGGCCGCGGCGGGACATCGATGGAGCCGGCCGGTGACCGGCTTCGCGATCGCGATTTAGCTCGCGCGCTTCGCCTTGCCGTTCGACGCGGCCTTCACGGCCGTCGCCGTCGCGGCACGCACGCTGGCGTCCGCGAAGTCCACGACCTGCTTCGTCGCCTTCTGGAACTGATCGAAGGCAGCGGTCGACGCCGCAAACGTCGACTTCAGCGCGTTGACGGCGACGTCGGAGCCGGCGGGAGCCGACTGGCTCGCCGTCTCGACCCACGACGCGACGCCCTTCGTGTACGAGGCCCACGATTCCTCGGCGAGCGCCGAGAAGCCGGCTTGCGCTTCCGACGACAGCTCGTAGAGCGAGCGCGAGTAACCGGTCGCGCTTTGCACGCCGACTTCGGCGAGCTTCGCGCGGAGCACGAGGAGTTCCTGCACGTCCTTGACCGACGCCGCGGCTTGCGCGCCTTCGACCGCTTGCGCGATCGCGAGCTTGGCCGCATTGATGTTGAGGTTGACGAGCTTCTCGGCGTTCTCGATCGACAGCGACGCGAGCTTGATCGCGTTGCTGACGTTCGCCTGGTTCAGTGCCGCGAATTGTTCCGATGCGTTGTACATGGTTGCCCTTTCAGTGGCGGAGTGGATGACCGTTTGCCCTTGGGCAGGTCCGGTACTTTCACCCTTCCCGCCCGAAATCGATGCGCCGCAGAACACCCTCTTCGTTGCTTCCGGGTCACTGCGATGCTGCACCGCACAAAAGCTATTCTAGGGATGGCCGGGGGGCGAGTCAAGCTTTTTTTGTGCGCCGCACCATACTTTTCTATCACCCGGCGTGCATGCTTTCAAAGCCCCGACAAATCAGGGGGTTATAATGGGCGATACCCTCGAGGGCCCGTTGATGGCGTCCGAATCGCGCACGATCAAGAAGTACCCGAACCGCCGGCTCTACGACACGGCGAACAGCGGCTACATCACGCTCGCCGACGTCAAGCAGATGGTGCTCGAGGGCATCGATTTCCGCGTCGTCGACGCGAAGAGCGGCGACGATCTCACGCGCTCGATCCTGCTGCAGATCATCCTCGACGAGGAGTCGGGCGGCGTGCCGATGTTCAGCTCCGAGATGCTTGCGCAGATGATCCGTTTCTACGGCAGCGCGCAGCAGACGATCATCGGACAGTACATCGAGCAGAACGTGCAGGCGTTCCTCGCGATCCAGAAGAAGCTGCAGGAGCAGGCGAAGCAGGTCTACGGGGACAAGATGATGCTGACGCCCGAGCTGTGGAAGCAGTTCATGCAGATGCAGGCGCCGGCGATGCAGGGCATGCTCGGCAATTACCTCGAGCAAAGCGCGAAGCTCTTCATGGACATGCAGCAGCGGATGCAGGACCAGACGCGCGGCATGTTCTCCGCGTTCCCGTTTCCGACGTTTGCGGCGCCGCCGCAAACCACCCCGGACGACGACAAGAAGCGATGACGGCCTCGCGCGCGGCCGATTGCGCCGCAACATAGCCGGCTCGCAGTCCTCTCTGCTGCGCTGCGAAGCCCGGCGCACGTTTTCGTCAACGCTCCCTTCGCATGGCCTCGTCCCCGTCCGTTGTCGCTCCGCGCGTGGGCTTCGTGTCGCTCGGATGTCCGAAGGCGCTGGTCGACTCCGAGCAGATCCTGACGCAACTGCGCGCCGAGGGCTACGCGATCTCGCCTTCGTACGGCGATGCGGACCTCGTCGTCGTCAATACCTGCGGCTTCATCGACGCGGCAGTTGCGGAGTCGCTCGCCGCCATCGGCGAAGCGCTGCACGAGAACGGCAAGGTGATCGTCACCGGGTGCCTCGGCGCGAAGGAAGGGGGCGACTTCGTGCGCGATGCGCATCCGAAGGTGCTCGCCGTCACCGGCCCGCACGCGACGCAGGAGGTGATGATGGCGGTCCACGCGCATCTGCCGAAGCCGCACGATCCGTTCGTCGATCTCGTGCCGCCGCAGGGCGTGAAGCTCACGCCGCGCCATTACGCGTACCTCAAGATCAGCGAAGGCTGCAACCATCGATGCACGTTCTGCATCATCCCGTCGATGCGCGGCGACCTCGTGTCGCGGCCGCTGGGCGACGTACTGGGCGAAGCGGAGCGCCTGCTGCGCGCGGGCGTAAAGGAATTGCTCGTCGTGTCGCAGGACACGAGCGCGTACGGTGTGGACGTCCGCTACCGGACGGGCTTCTGGCAAGGGCGTCCGATGAAGACGCGCATGCTGGAGCTCGCCCGCGAGCTCGATGCACTCGCACGCGCGCACGGCGCGTGGGTGCGGCTGCATTATGTGTATCCATATCCGCACGTCGACGACGTCGTGCCGCTGATGACGAGCGCGCCCGCCGGCGGCGGGTTGCTGCCGTACCTCGACGTGCCGTTCCAGCATGCGAGCCCGCGGATTCTCCGCTTGATGAAGCGCCCCGCGGCGCCCGAGAAAGTGCTCGACCGCGTGCGCGCGTGGCGCGCCGTGCAGCCCGGCATCACGCTGCGCAGCACGTTCATCGTGGGATTCCCGGGTGAAACCGAGGGCGAGTTCGAGGAGCTGCTCGCTTTCCTGCGCGAGGCGAGGCTCGATCGCGTCGGCTGCTTCGCCTATTCGCCCGTCGCGGGTGCCGCCGCGAACGCGCTGCCCGACCCGGTGCCGGAGGCCGTGAAGGAGGAGCGGCGCGCGCGCTTCATGGCGCTGCAGGCCCAGATCAGCGCCTCACGGTTGCGCGAGAAGGTCGGCCGCACGCTCGACGTGCTCGTCGACGAGATCGAGGATGGCATCGCCATCGCGCGCTCGACCGCGGATGCGCCGGAGATCGACGGCGTGGTCAGGATCAGCGGCGCTCGTGGGTTATCGCCGGGACAGTTCGCGCGCGTGCGCGTGACATCGGCGAACGCACACGACCTTCACGCGCATCTCCCCCGCTGACTCGTCCGCATCCTCCCCGTCGCGCGGGGAGAGAGGGGTGAGGGGGTCGTCTCACCCCTTCGGTAGCTGCACCGCCGCGAGATCGCGCGCGAGCTCCGCGACGACATCCGCGAACGCCTTGTTGAGCGCTTCCGCGTAAGCGGTCGCCGTATTGTCGCGCATCGGCACGTGCTGCCGATACTCGTGACTCCAGATGGGCGTCTGCTCGCTGCCGCCGGCCGAGGTCAGGTAATACGTAATGGCGAGCTCGGCGGCCGGCTTGCCCGCTTCGCGCGCGTCGGCGTAAAGCGCGGACACGAATCCGTCGAGCACCCATTCAGCGTCTGCCGTCGCGCCCGGCCCCGAGATGCGCGCGAACGGCTTCGCGCGATCGAGCGCGCGCGCCGTCTGCTCGGTCAGCATCGACGCGGGCGGCACCAGGAATTCGACGTAGAAGTCGGTCTCGAAGCGCAGGTCGCTCATCCGGTAGACGAACGGCTTGCCGCGAAACGGCGCCGCGACGTTCACATTGCCGACGCGCAGCGCACCCGGCCGCGAGCGCGCGACGGGCGTGAGCGCCGGCGTCTCGAGCAGGAAGGTCTGCCGCACCGGCGACTCGCGCGTGAGGGCGGAGCAGCCGGCCAAGAGCGCGACGAGAAACAGGGGCAGATACCCTCGGAATAACGGCGTCGGATACCACTTTCGAGCGCCGGCCCGGGCATTCCACCGACCCGTCCGAAAATGGTGTCCGACCCCATTTTTCCGGAACCCGTGTCCGGCCGCGTCCCGTCGAAAGTCATGCATCGTCAACGATCCCGTTCGGGTATCAGACACCATTTTCAGCAGCCGTCCGTGAAGATCGGCATCAGACACCATTTTCCCGAGGGAGCCGGCGGTCGCGAACGGGCGGCGCCGGGAAATGGTATCTGACACCGATCCATCACCGTTCCAGCGGGCGCGGCGGCGCGCCGAACAGGACGTTCGACGGATAGCGCTTCGCGTCCTCCGTCAGGTCGCGCAGATTGTCGGTGATCTGCCGCAGGTTCTCGAACGTCGTGCCGAGGTCCGCCTCGCCCGCGCCGAAGATGCGATCGAGCCGGCCGAGCGTGCGCTCCATGTGCGCGATCGACTGCGGCAGCTTCGGATCGCTCACGAGCTGTTTCACGCTCGCCAGCGCGGCCGTAGTGTCGTCAGGCAGCTTCTGCAGCGCCGGATTGGCGAGCAGCGTCTTGAGCTCGCCGTTCGTCTGCCGCAACTCGGCGATCAGGCCCGCCGCTTCGTCGGAAAGCTTCTTCGCCGCGATGCCGTCGAGCGTCGTCTCGATTTTCGACAGCGTGCGCTCGGCCCGCTGCGAGATCGCGGCGGTATCGAGGCTTGCGACGCGCTCGTTCGTCGTCACCAGCAGCCGGTTGAGGTTAGTGATCGTCGTCTCGATGTCGAGCCGATGCAGGCGATCGAGAATCTCGGATGCGGCGCTGACGAACGTCGACACCGTCGACGGCGTGCTCGGGATGTAGATGTTGTCGGGTACCCAGTCGATCGCGAGCACCGGTGCCGGCAGCGTGTCGACGTAGTCGAGCTCTAGATAGTTCGTCCCGGTAATGCCCTGCGGCGCCAAGTGCACGCGCAAGCCGCGCTCGACCTCGATGCGGCTCGACTCGGGACTCGCGATGTCATTCGCCGCCCTGCCGCCCACCAGGCGCGGCTCGAGCTGCGCCTCCACGAGCACGTAGCGCTTGCGCTGGCTCATCGGCTTGTCCTGCTCGTACTTCACGTACGTGAAGCTGATGCGCGTGACCTCGCCGATGCCGACGCCGCGATACTTGATCTTCGAGCCGATATCGAGTCCCTGCACCGACTCGTTGAAATACGTCTCGATCGTCGTGCGAGGCTTGAGCCAGCGCCCCGTTCCGATGATCGCCAGCACCGCAATGCCGGCGATCACCGCACCGATCACGAACAGGCCCAGCTTGAAGTAATTCGCCTTCTGGCTCATCTAGGCCATCGCCGCTTGCGGCTCGCGGTTGAAGAACTGCCGCACCCAGGGGTCGTCGCTTTCGTCGCGGAGCTTCCGCGGGTCCCCTTCGGCGACGATGCCCTTGCGCCGCCGGTCGAGCATGATCACGCGGTCGGCGATGGAGAAGATGCTCGGCAGCTCGTGCGTGACGACGACGAACGTGACGCCGAGGTTTGTCGACAGCCGCTTGATCAGCGCGTCGAGTTCCGCCGATGTGATGGGGTCGAGCCCCGCCGACGGCTCGTCGAGGAACAGGATCATCGGGTCGAGCGCCATCGCACGCGCGATTGCCGCGCGCTTCTGCATGCCGCCCGAGATCGCGGCCGGCAGATGGCCGGTGAAAAGTCCCAGGCCGACCAGCGTGAGCTTCATCCGCGCGATGAGCTCGATCTCGTCGTTCTCGAGGTCCGTGTACTCCTCGAGCGGCAAACGCACGTTCTCGGCGAGCGTCATCGAGCCGAACAGCGCGCCCGATTGGTACATGACGCCGATCTTGCGCAAAATCGCCCGCCGCGCATCGCCGCTTGCCGTCACGATGTCGTCGCCGTCGATGACGACGCTGCCGCGGGTCGTGTCGATCAGCCCGATCATGTGCTTCAGCAGCGTGGTCTTGCCGCTGCCCGAGCCGCCCAGGATGACGAAGATCTCGCCGCGCCGCACGTCGAAGCTCACGTGCTCGAGCAGCACGACGTCGCCATAGCCGACGGTCAAGTCGCGCACGCGGATGATCGGCTCGTCGCGGTCCGGCATGAAGGCGCGCGTCAGATGTCGAGCAGGTAATAGAGGACTGCGAACACGCCGTCCACCGCGACGAGCAACACGATGCCCGACACGACGGCACGTGTCGCCGCGTCGCCGACCGCCGATGCGCCTGCGCTCGTCTGCAAGCCCCGCAGGCAGCCGATGCCGGCGATCAGCACCGCGAACACGAACGACTTGACGAATCCGGCCATGAAATCGGAGAAATCGACGATGCTCTCGACCTCGTGCACGAACGTCACGAACGGGATCGAAAACGTCTGCAGCGTGATCGCCCCGCCGAGCAGGCTGATCAGGTCGGCGAACAGCGTCAGCAGCGGCGTCATCAGCAGCGCGGCGATGATACGCGGCGTGACGAGGAAGCGCACCGGGTCGAGCCCCATCGTCGTGAGCGCGTCGACCTCCTGATTCACCGTCATCGTGCCGATCTCGGCGGCGAATGCCGCGCCGGAGCGGCCGGCGAGCAGGATCGCCGTCATCAGCGGGCCCAGTTCGCGCAGCATCGCGAGCCCGATCAGGTCGGCGACGAAGATCTCGGCGCCGAAGCGGCGCATCGGAATCGCCGACTGGAACGCGAGGATCACGCCGAGGAGGAAGGAGATCAGCGCGACGATCGGCAGCGCGTCGGCACCCACGCGCTCGCAGATCATCCAGACGTCCTTCCAGCGGATCGCGGCCGGCCGGCGCAACGCATGCGCGAGGGCTGCCGACGTTTCGCCGATGAAGACGATCTGCTGGCGCAAGTCCGACGCCATCCCGGCGACGATGACACCCACTTCCTCGATCGCGGAGCGCCGGCGCGGCGGCGGATCGAGGTCGCGCTCGAGTTCGCGGGGGTCGAACTGCTGCAGCAGTGTCTCGAAGGCCGGCGCGAGATGCGCGACCTGCACGTCGCCGGCCTTGCGCTGGCGAATGAGGTCGACCAGCAGCGCGATGCCCGCGCCGTCACAATAGTCGACGTTCGCCGCGTCGACGACGATGCGCCGGCCCCCGGCCGCTTCGATCGCGTGGCGTCCCTCGGCCCACACGCCACGGATTGTCGTGGCGTCGAGGCGTCCGGAAAGCGCCAGCACGCGCCGGCCGTCCGGCGTGTCGGAAATCGCGAGCGCCGCCATCAGGGACGAAGCAAGCGATTCGCGTTTCCGGCCGCGCGCCGCGACAAGCCTGCCGTCATGCGGCGAAGCTTAGCACGCGCCCTGTGGCCGACAGCCGCCCCCGGCGCGCGCCGTTTCGCCGCGGGGCATCGGCGTACAATCCCGGCCGATCGTTTCCTGCCGCCTACGAGGAGAACCCCATGCCCCGCGTTACCCGCAGAACTGCGCTCGCGACACTCGCCGCCTACCCGCTCGCGCTGGCCCTGCCCGGCCGCGCCCAGACGAGGGAGCCGCTCAAGATCGGCTTCGTGTACGTGAGCCCGATCGGCGATGCGGGGTGGACGCACCAGCACGACATCGCGCGCCTCGCGATGGAGAAGAATCTCGCCGGCAAGGTGACCACCAAGTATGTCGAGAACGTACCCGAGGGCGCGGACGCCGAGCGCGTGATCCGCGAGCTCGCACAGTCGGGGCACAAGCTGATCTTCACGACGTCGTTCGGGTACATGAACCCGACGATCAAGGTGGCGCAGCAGTTTCCGGGCACGTACTTCGAGCACGCGACCGGCTACAAGACGGCGAAGAACGTCGGCACGTACAACGCGCGCTTCTACGAGGGCCGCTACCTCGCGGGGATCGTCGCCGGGCGCATGACCAAGTCGAACGTCGCGGGCTACGTGGCCGCGTTTCCGATCCCCGAGGTCGTCATGGGCATCAACGCGTTCACGCGCGGCATGCGCAGCGTCAATCCGAAAGCCGAGATGAAGGTGGTGTGGGTCAACTCGTGGTTCGACCCCGGCCGCGAGAGCGAAGCCGCGAACACGCTCGCCGCGCAAGGCGCCGACATCCTGACGCACCATACCGACTCGACCGCCGTCGTGCAGGCCGCGGAAGCGAAGAAGATCTACGCGGTCGCGTATCACTCCGACATGTCGAAGTACGGCCCGAGCGCGCAGATCACCGCGGTCACGCACGTCTGGGACAAGTACTACACGGGTCGCGCACAGGCGGCGCTCGACGGCAAGTGGTCTCCCGATCACGTTTGGGGCGGCATCAAGGAAGGCATGATCCAGATGGGGCCGTTCGGCAAGACGGTGCCGAAGGACGTACAGGATGCGATGAGGGCCGCTGAAGCCGACATCGGGTCGGGCAAGCTGCACCCGTTCACGGGCCCGATGAAGGACAACGACGGCAAGGAGCGCCTCGCCGCCGGCAAGGTGATCACCGACGACGCGCTGTCGAAGATGGATTACTACGTCGACGGCGTCCAGGGCAAGCTGCCGGCCGCCAAGTAACGCGGCCGCGCACGGCGGCTTGCGGGCACGGCGGCGCGAGCGATTCGTGAGCCGCGCGCCGCGTCGATGACCGTGGCGAAGCGCCGCATCCTTCCGCCCGTCTGGTTCCTCGCCGCCATCGTGCTGATGGCGGCGCTGCATTGGTTCGTACCGATTGACCGGTGGCACGTGCCCGCGCTGCGCTGGTTGGGCGGTGCGATCGTCGCCGCCGGATTCGCGCTGACGGTCGCGAGCGCGCGATTGTTCGCGCGACACGGAACCGCGATCAGGCCGTTCGACCGTTCGAGCGCGCTCGTCATCAGCGGCCCGTACCGGTTCACGCGCAATCCGATGTATGTCGGGCTCGTGGCCATGCTCATCGGTCTTGCGTTGATGCTCGAATCGCTGTCCCCGCTGCTCGTCGTGGCAGCGTTCGCGTGGATCATCGCGACACGCTTCATCGCCGTCGAGGAACGCATGCTCGACGAGCGCTTCGGCACTGCCTACGCCGAATATCGCGCGCGCGTGCGCCGCTGGCTATGATCGGTGCGATTCTGCACGCACGCGCGGTCGCACTGCTGCTCGCAACTGCGTCGGCGTTCGTCCCGACTGGCGCACGCGCCGACCTGTGGGCTTATGTCGACGAGCAGGGACGCTCGCACCTCGCGAACCGGCAGCTCGACGCGCGGTATCGGCTCTTCTTCAAGGGCGAGACGACGCTCGACGTGCCGAACGACGACGCGAAGCGCCGCGCGGCCGAGCAGGCGCTCGCCGGCACGCGGTTGTACGCACGCGCGCTCGATCCCGCGCTGGCGCGCCCGTACCAGGCCTTGATCGAGGCGCACGCGCACGCAAGCGGTCTCGACCCCGCGCTCGTGAAAGCCGTCGTCGCCGTGGAATCGTCGTTCGATCCGCGTGCCGTGTCGGACAAGGGCGCCGTCGGCTTGATGCAGGTACTGCCGGAAACGGCCGAGCGCTACGGCATCACGCCACGCGCCGGGCGCTCGATCGCCGAGCGCCTCACGGATCCGGCGACCAACCTGCGCATCGGCACGCGTTACCTGCACGACCTGCTCGCACGCTTCCGCGACGACCTCGTGCTCGCGCTCGCCGCCTACAATGCCGGCGAGGGAACCGTGGCGACGCACGACAACCGCGTGCCGCCGTTTGCCGAGACGCGCGATTACGTCGCGCTCGTGCAGCAGGTCTATGCGCTCTACCGGCCGCAGGCCGACGTGGCGCCTCCGCGCGTGCGTCTGCTCGGAAACGAGCGACGATGAGCGGGGCTGGGGACGCGCGCTCTCATCCGTTGAGCCGGCGCAGCTGCGCGAGCACGCGCTCGAACACGCGCCCGTAGGGCGGTTGCAGCAGCCGGGTCGGCGCAAGGCGCGATTGCACGAAGACGCCCTTGTCGTTCGAGAACGTGGCGAACCCATGCTCGCCGTGATACGCCCCGCTGCCCGACGCGCCGACGCCGCCGAACGGCAGCCCGTCGTGCGCGAAGTGCCATAGCGTGTCGTTGACGGTGACGCCACCGGCGAGCGTCTCGCGCAGCATGCGGTCGCAGCGCGCGCGATCCTCGCCAAACCAGTACAGCGCGAGCGGATGGGGTCGCGCATTGATGCGCGCGATCGCTTCGTCGAACGTCGCGTACGTCTCGACCGGCAGCAGCGGACCGAAGATCTCCTCGCGCATGATCGCCATGCGGTCGTCGACACCCAGCACGAGCGTCGGCGCGAGCCGGCGCGGCTGCTCCGCGTCGGGCGCGCCTTCGCCGAGCTCGACGATGCGCGCACCGCGGGCACGCGCGTCCTCGACGAGCGCGATCAGCCGCGCATAGTGCCGCGGATTGATGATCGACGAATAATCGGCGTTCGCGATCACCGACGGATAGAGCTTCCTCACCGCGGCACGTGCGGCGACGACGAACTCGTCGACGCGCGAATGCGGCACGAGCGCGTAGTCGGGCGCGATGCACGTCTGCCCGGCATTGAGCAGCTTGCCCGCGAAAAGACGCGGCACGCCGAGCGCGAAGTCCGCGTCGGCGTCGAACACGGCCGGTGATTTCCCGCCGAGCTCGAGCGTGACCGGCGTGAGGTTCTGCGCGGCGGCCACGGCGACGCTGCGTCCGACTGCGGTCGACCCGGTGAAGAACAGATGGTCGAAGGGAAGCGACGCGAACGCCTGGCCGACGCTCGCGTCGCCTTCGATCACCGCGAACTCGTTCTCGTGGAAACGAGCGCTCACGAGCTCGCGGACGAGCGCGGACGTGCGCGGCGTGAGCTCCGAGGGCTTCAGCATCACGCGGTTGCCGGCGGCGAGCGCCGCGACGGCCGGCGCCAGCGCGAGCTGGACCGGGTAGTTCCACGGGCTGAGGATGCCGGCGACGCCCAGCGGCTGGCGGACGATGCGCGCGCTTCCGGGCAGGAGCTGCCACGGCGTACGCACGCGTCGCGGCTTCATCCAGCGCGACAGCCGCCGCATCGCGAGGCGCGCCTCGGAGGCGACCACGTAGAGCTCCGCGAGGCGCGTCTCGTGCGACGAGCGATGGCCGAAATCGGCGTCGACTGCAGCAACGAGCTGCGCCTCGTGCTCCTTGACCAGCCACAGCAGGCGCTGCAGTCGATCGCGACGCACCGCGGCATCCGGAAACCGCTCGGCTGCGA
>Ga0079222_10000175_pt1 | contig 13009 bp, 6 predicted proteins | sample GAPlitter_FD_75070 | JGI IMG/M metagenome (GOLD analysis project Ga0079222, IMG submission 75070) | Agricultural soil microbial communities from Georgia to study Nitrogen management - GA Plitter | ecosystem: Environmental > Terrestrial > Soil > Agricultural land | place: USA: Georgia | collected...
CTGATGGCGGCGCGCGGCATCGCCTACCTCCCCACTCTCACGGCGGTGGAGGCGTATGCGGAGTACTTCGACCATTATGTGCGTGGCAAGAGCGAGCCGACGGCCAGCATGCGGCAGGCGGCCCACGCCTTCCAGCTCGCCATCAAAAACGGCGTCACCATCGGCTGTGGCAGTGACGTAGGCGTGTTCACCCACGGCACCAACGCCCGCGAGCTCGAATGGATGGTGCGGGACGGCATGCGTCCCACGCAGGCGCTGCTCGCCGCGACGGCGGTGGACGCGCGCATCCTGGGAATGGACAAAGAGATCGGCCGGATCGTGCCCGGGTTGAAGGCCGACCTGGTGGCGGTGAGCGGCGACCCCACGAAGGACATCTCGGCCGCCGCCCGGGCGCGATTCGTCATGAAAAACGGCGTGATCTATCGGGTGCCGTGACCCTACAGACCGCTCATCATGGCGGCTGTTCGCCAAAGGCGATACCGGTCATCAGGGTTCTCGGCTCAGGCATTGAGGACTCCCGCGATCGGCAACGAGAGGCGGGCCTCGCAGCCCCGGGCGTCGCCGCGGTTGGCGAGCGTGAGCGTCCCGCCGTGGGCCTCGGCGATCTGGCGCGACAGCACGAGGCCGACACCGGACCCCTCCGGCTTGGTGGTGAAGAACGGGACGAACAGGTTGCTCGAGTCGGCGAGGCCTGGCCCGGCGTCGCGCACCCACACCTCGAGCCGACCGTCGCGCGCGGTCCACCCCACCTCGACGGAGGCGTCGCTCTCCGACACCGCGTCCACCGCGTTGCGAACGAGATTGATCAGCAATTGGTCGAGCTGTGCGCCGTCGGCCTGGATCTCGACGTCGGGACCAGGGCACACCGTCACCGCACGCCGCGTTTCCAGCGCCGCCACACGGTGCACCCACTCGAAGACAGACAGTGGCGCGAGCCGTGGCGGTGGCAAGCGGGCAAGTCGCGCGTACGCCGCCATCAAGCGGCTGAGCGACTCCGCTCGACTGCCGATGACGGCGAGCCCATTCTGAACGTCTGCGCGCCAGTCCGCGGGCGGCGGATCGCGGCGCACCAGCTCCGCCAGGCTCTGCGCCAGTGACTTCACGGGAGCGAGCGAATTGTTGAGCTCGTGACTCAGTACCCGGATGAGCCGCTGCCAGGCCTGTCGCTCCTCCCGGCTCAGCGTGCGACTCACGTCCGCCAGCACCAAGAGATCATGCGGCAGGCCCCCCTGACGAAACGTGCCACGCCGCACCTCCCAGCGTCCCCGCGTCCCCGCCAACTCGAGATCGATGACTCCCGGCAGGTCGGCAGCGAAGCACTGGCTCAGACCCAGCTCCGACGCGCTGCGCCCCAGCAGCTGCTCGCGCGGCCGCCCCAGCAGCGCCGCGCCGGCGCGGTTCGCGAGGCGCAACGCCTGGGAGCCATCGAACGCCAACACCGCGACGTCGATCTCCTCCATCACCCGCCGCAGGAGCACCGTCGCCTCCAGGGCGCCCAGCCGCTGGGCCCGGAGGTCCTCGCCGAGACTGTTCAGCTCCAGCCACAGCAGACCGAGGGCGTCGTCGGGGTTCGACCCGCGCGCGCGCATCGAAAAGTCCCCTTCCCTGAGCGCCGCGAGCATGTTCGAGATCGTCTGGAGCGGGCGGATCACGCGCTCGTGCAACGTGGCGGCGATCGCGAGCGACGCGCCGACGGCGAGAATGGTGAGGGTCCACTGCGTTCGTGGCGCGAAGTCGCCGACCCACACGAGCACCAACGCGAGCGCCAGCCCGGGCACCCCGGTGAGCAGCGCGAGCCAGAGAACCTGACGCTCGTGCCGGAGCCGCTTGGCGCGGCGCTCAGAGGTCATGCCGCTTCAGGCGCCGGTACAGGGCGCTGCGCGAGAGTCCCAGCGCCTTGGCCGCGTCGCTGACGTTCCCGTGGGCGCGGGCGAGCGCCTTCTGGACCAGTATCCGCTCGACATCTTCCAGGCTCATTTCCTCGAGTGCCGCCGCGCCGTCGGTCGGCCCGCCGAGCGCGAGATCGCGCGCGCGAATCGAGTCGCCCTCGGCGAGGAGCACCGCCCGCTCGACCGCATGGTCCAGCTCGCGCACGTTGCCGGGCCAGGCGTGTCGCAGCAATGCCTCCATGGCGTCGGGCCCGAATTCCGAGACCCGCTTGCGGTAGCGCGCGGCGTAGCGCTGGGCGAAGTGACTGGCGAGTAACGGGACGTCCTCGCGCCGGTCGCGCAACGGCGGCAAGCGCATCTCCACCGTGTTGAGGCGAAACAGCAAGTCTTGCCGGAACCGGCCGGCCGCGACTTCGGCTTGAATATCGGCGTTCGTGGCCGAGATGAGCCGCACGTTGGCGCGCTGGGTCCGGGACGATCCGACCCGCTCGAACTCGCCGGTCTCGAGCACCCGCAGCAGCTTCGCCTGTTGCGGGAGCGGCAGGTTGGCGATCTCGTCCAGGAACAGCGTGCCGCCCTCCGCGAGCTCGAAGCGGCCGACCCGGTCGAGCTTGGCGTCGGTGAACGCGCCCTTCACGTGCCCGAACAGCTCGCTCTCGAACAAGGCGTCGGGGATGCCACCCAGATTGACGGCGACGAGGGGCCGCTCGACGCGCCCCGACGCGGCGTGCAGCCAGCGAGCCACGACTTCCTTGCCGGTGCCGTGCTCGCCGAGCACGAGCACGTTGGCATCCGACGGGCCAATGCGCGCCATCAGCTTGAGCACCGGCTGCATGGCCGCCGACTCGGCGATGAGCTCCGGGGAGCCCTCTTTTCTGAGGGCGCGATTCTCGAGCTCCAGCTGGCGACTCTTGCGAAGGGCCCGACCCAGCTCCATCTGGGTGCGGAGCGTCGCGAGTAAGCGGCGGTTATCCCACGGCTTCTCGATGTAGTCGCGCGCCCCGCGGCGCATCGCTTCCACAGCGCTGTCCACGCTGCCGAATGCCGTCATCACGACGACGGGCGGCGTGCGATCGAGGGTCTGCAAGCGAGCGAGGAGATCGAGGCCCTCCGTGCCCGACGTGGTGTCGCGCGCATAGTTCATGTCGAGCAGCAGCGCGTCGAAGTCGTGGGACTCGACGGCGGTGAGGACGCCGCGGGGCGACGTGGCGGTCTCTACCTCGTATCCTTCGCTCTTGAGCAAGAGCTTCAGCGCTTCGAGGATGTCGCGCTGGTCGTCGGCGATGAGGAGGCGCGGGGCGGTCGAGCTCACCTGCGAAAAGTGTCAGGTGCTAGGTGTCGGGTGCTAGAGGCCCTCTCATCGTACAGCACCGGGGAGGCCAGGCCGGCCGACACTATTCAGCCCGTAGCGCGACCATCGGATCGACCCGCGTGGCCCGCCGGGCGGGAACCCACGTCGCCACGAGTGCCACGGCGACGAGCAACAGCGCCGTCCCGGCGAACGTGACCGCGTCCCGCGGCGCCACCTCATACAGCATGGCGCCGAGCGCTCGCGTGACGCCGAACGCGGCGACGAGCCCCAAGCCGACGCCGGCGGCTACACGGCTCAGGCTCTCCCGCATGAGGAGGGACACCACATCCCCACCGCGCGCTCCGAGGGCCATGCGAATGCCCAGCTCCCGGGTGCGCTGTGTGACGGCATACGCGGTGACACCGTAGATGCCGGCGAGCGCGAGGCCCATGGCCAGCAGGGCGAACATCGAAAGAAGGGTGGTATTGAAGCGCCGCGCCGCCGTCTGGCGGCCGATCAACTGCTCGAGGCTCACCAGCTCGCCGATGGATTGCTCCGGGTCCGCGCGACCCACGGCGTCCCGGATAGCGCCGACGAGCCCGAGCGGTCGCCCGTTGTTGGCACGCACGGCCACCCACATTTCCCGCAAATCCGACTGTTGCGACGCCGGCTCGTAGATCTCCGGCCGGGGCGGCTCGTCGAGCGAAGCCGTTCGCAGATTGTCGATCACGCCGACGATCGTGGAGGGGCCGGCCGAGCGCCCCGGCCCACCGATGGTGAGCTGCTTCCCAATGGGATCTTGTGCGGGCCAGAGCTGATCCGCGGTCGCACGATTGACCACGGCGACACGAGGCGCGCCGGCGCGATCGGCCGGCGTGAAGCCACGGCCCCGCCTGACAGGAATGCGGAACGTCGTGAAGTAGTCGGGCGATACCGCGTACGCCCGCAGCACTATGATCGGCTCAGGATAATCCGGGCGCACCGTCCGCGGATCGAACGCGATCATGAACATGTTCCCGCTCAGCGGAAGCGATCCGGACAAACTCGCCGCCTGCACGCCGGGGTGCGCCTGCAGTGTGGTCAACATGTTTTCGAAGAACAAGGTTTGCTGCGTGCTCGCGGGATAGCGCGCCGGCGTGAGCCGGATGCGCGCCGCAAGCACGTCACGAGTGTCGAAGCCCGGGTTCACGTTGCTGAGGCGAATCAGGCTCCTGACCAGCAGCCCGGCGCCCACCAGCAGCACGAGCGCGACGGTCACCTCCCCCACCACCAGCGCGCCCTGCAGGCGGCGCCGGCCGCCGGCCGCGGCCGGTGAATCCTCGCGCAAGGTCTCCTCGATGCCGGGCGTCGCGGCGCGCCATGCGGGCACGAGGCCGAACGCCACGCCCGTGAGCATGGCGAGGCCGAGGCTGAAGGCGAGGACTCGCCCGTCCAGGCCGATTTCGGAGCTACGCGCGAGGGCATGCGGCCAAATCGCGAAGAGTACGGCGAGTCCCCAGGCGGAAAGGACGACACCCACGACCCCCGCGGCGAGCGCGAGCAGGACGCTCTCCGTGAGCAGCTGGCGCACGAGGCGGCGGCGCCCCGCGCCGAGGGCACGGCGGATCGCCATTTCGCGGCGCCGGGCTGTGGAGCGCGCCAGCAGTAGGTTCGCCGCGTTGACGCAGGCGATCAGCAGCACCAGCCCGACGGCGCCGAGCAAGATCAGCAGCGGTCGACGGACGTCCCCTACGGCGATGTCCCGGAGCAGCGTGACATCGAAGCCGGTGTCGAGGATCGAGCGACCACGGTTGGGCGGAGGGGGAGGACCGCTGCCGGGGCTGGCCTGGCCCGCAATGATTCGCTGCCGCCCGCCGCTCCTCCCGGAGTCGGCCGCGCTGAGACGCGTCGCGAGCAGCTTTAGGTCGGCGACCACGCCCTCGGTCGTGGCGCCCGGGGCGAGTCGCGCCACGCCGTTGAGGAAATGCATGCCCCGGTTCGTCTCCGCCTGCGGATTCTGCGACAGGAACTCCCCGATCAGCGTCCATACCTGTACATCCACATCGGGAAACTGGAACCAGGCCGGCATCACCCCCACGACGGTGAAGCTGCGGCCGTCGAGCGAGATCGCCTTCCCCAGAATATCGGGATTGCGGCCGAAGCTCGTGACCCAGAGCCCGTGGCTCAGGAGGGCGAGCGGCGTGCGCTCGTCGGCGGCGGTGAACCCACGACCGATCTCGGGACGGGCCGCGAGCACGGTCAACAGGTCGGTCGTGATCGCCGCGGCCTGGACCTCGCGCGGGTCTCCGGCACCGGTGAGGTTGTAGCGCTGCGTGGTCGAGGCCCCGACACCCGTGAAGTCGTGCGTCAGCGCGCGCAGGTCGTGCAGGTCCGGAAACGAGACGCCGAACCGCACGCCCTGGAACCCCGTGGACATGATCTGCACGAGCCGGTCCGATTCCGGGTACGGCAGCGGCCTGAGCAGCACGCCGTTAACGGCGCTGAAGATGGCCGTGTTGGCGCCGATGCCGAGGGCGACGGTGAGGACGGCGACGGCCGTGAAGGCGGGGCTCTTGGCGAGCGTACGGACGGCGTAGCGCAGGTCTTGGAACAGCGTCTCCATGTCAGGCTCCCAAGGTTCGGTGTCCGGGGACCCCGGTTCCCGTCTTACTCAGACCGCAGCGCCACCATCGGATCCACCCTGGTCGCCCGGCGGGCCGGCCACCACGTCGCCGCGAGCGCTACGGCGACGAGCAGCACCGCCGTGGCCGCGAAGGTCACCGCGTCACTCGGCGCTACCTCGAAGAGCAGGGACTTGAGGACGCGGGTGACCCCGAAGGCGCCCGCCAGGCCCAGCGCCACACCGAGTAGGACCCGTCGGAGGTTCTCGCGCAGCAGCAACCCGACCACCTGGCTCGGCTGAGCACCCAGGGCCATCCGGATCCCCATCTCGCGCGCGCGTTGCGTCACCGCGTAGGCCGTGACGCCGTAGATGCCCACGAGCGCGAGGGCGACGGCGAGAATTGCGAACAGGGTGAGCAGGGTCGTGTTGAACCGTCGCGCCACGGTGAGCCGGTCGGCCATTTCATTGAGGCTCGCGATCTCGCCGATCGGCTGCTCGGGATCCGCCTGGCGCACCGCGTCGCGGATGGCGCCTGCGAGCTGCAGCGGCTTGCCGTTGGCGGCCCGGAGCACGACCCACATCTCGGACTGCCGCGCCGCCTGGGCGGCCGGGGTGTAGATCTCGGGCTGTGGTTTTTCGTCGAGCGACATGGAGCGCAGGTTGTCGATCACCCCGATGATCGTGATCGGCGTGCGCCCGCCGCCGCTGAGCCAGCCGATGGCGAGCTGCTTGCCGAGCGGATCCTGTCCCGGCCACAGCTGATCGACCGCCGCGCGGTTCATAATCCCGACGAGCGGCGCCCCGGCTCGATCGTCCGCGGTGAACGCGCGGCCGCGCCGGATCGGGATACGGAACGCCGAGAAGTAGTCCGGGGACACCGCGAAGGAGCGCAGCGCCATGAACGGTTCGGTGTAGTCGGGCCGGACCGTGCGCGGATCGAAGGCGACTATCTGGACCGACCCCGAGAGCGGCAGGGTCCCGGCGATGCTGGCGTGCTGGACGCCGGGGCGCGCCGCCAGTGCAATGAGCACGTTGTCGAAGAATTGCGCCTGTCCCGCAACTTTCCGGTAGCGCGCCGGCGTCAGCCGGATCCGGGCCGCCAGCACGTCGGCCGTATCGAAACCGGGATTCACCTCGATCAAGCGGATGAAGCTGCGGACCAACAGGCCCGCCCCGACAAGCAACACCAGCGCCAGCGCGACTTCGCCCACCACCAACCCGCCTTGGAGCCGGCGCCGCCGGCCGCCCGTGGCGCCGGCGGCGTCCTCCCGCAGAGCCTCCTCGATCCCCGGCGCCGAAGCCCGCCATGCCGGCACGAGGCCGAAGGCGAGGCCGGTGAGGAGGGCCAGGCCGACCGTGAACGCCAGCACCGACCCGTCCAGGGCGATCTCTCGCGCGTTGGGGAGGGCGTTGGGCCAGATCGTGATGAGCGCGCGCAGTCCCCAGCCGGCGAACAGCATGCCCACGACCCCCGCGGCCAGCGCGAGCAGCACGCTTTCAGTCAGCAGTTGCCGCACCAGCCGGCCGCGGGCGGCGCCCAGGGCCTGGCGGATTGCGATCTCGCGACGCCGCGCCACCGCTCGCGCCAGCAGCAGGTTGGCGGCGTTGGCGCAGGCGATCAGCAGCACTACGCCCACCGCGCCCAGCATGATGAAGAGCGGCCGGCGGGCACCGCCGATCGCGGCCTCGTGCAGAAATGCGGCGTTGAAGCCGTTGCTGAAGGGGCTCGAGGCTCTCGGTCCTCCCCGCGGGCGCGGCCCTGGGCCGCCCCCGCCGACCACGATCTGGCGCCGAATGGTGCCCGACCCCGCGTCGGCGGCCGAATCGGCAGCGTTGAGCCGGTCGGCGATCACCGCGAGGTCGCCCGTGACGCGCGCCAGCGTCACCCCCGACTTGAGACGCGCCACGGCGCTGAGGAAGTGGAAATCGCGGTTGGTTTCGGCCTGGGGCGCCTGTGCCAGCGCGTCGCCGATCGGCGTCCACACCTGGATGGACCGGTCGGGGAAATGGAACCCTGCGGGCATCACGCCGATCACCGTGTAGCTCTTGCCGTCGAGTGCGATCGGCTTGCCGAGGATGCCGGGGTCGCCGCCGAAGCTCGTGACCCACAGGCCGTGGGAGACGAGCGCCAGCGGGCTCCGTTCCTCGGCGGCCGTGAACAGCGCGCCGATCTCCGGGTGCACCTGCAGCGTGGCGAACAGATCGGCGGTGACCGACGCCGCCTGCACTTCCTGCGGATCGCCGGCGCCGGTGAGGTTGTACTGCTGCCGGCTGGAGGCGCCGACGGCGGAGAAGTCCTGGGTCATCCCCCGGAGGCTCTGGAGATCGGGGTAGGAGATCCCGAAGCGCGGCTCCTGATTTCCGGTCGAGAGGACCTCGACCAGCCGGTCGGATTCGGGGAAGGGCAGCGGCTTGAGCAGCACGGTATTGACCGCGCTGAAGATCGCCGTGTTGGCGCCGATCCCCACGGCGAGGGTGAGCACGGCGACCGCGGTGAACGCCGGGCTCCTGGAGAGGGTGCGGAGCGCGTAACGCAAGTCTTGGAAGAGCATGTCCATCATTCGTACCTCAGGGCGACCATCGGATCGACGCGCGCCGCGCGGCGTGCCGGAGCGGCCATCGCGAGTAGTGCGACACCGACCAATACCAGGCTCACCATGGCGAACGTCACCGGGTCAAGCGGCTGCACGCCGTAGAGGAGTTTGCCCAGTGCGCCCGCGGCGAGGCCCGCGACGATAGATCCAAGCGCGACGCCGATGAGCGTCAGCCGCAGACCGCCGCCGAGCACCGTATGCAGCACGTCGGCGGGCCGGGCACCAACCGCCAGGCGCACGCCGATCTCGCGCGTGCGCTGGCTGACTGTGTACGACAACACTCCGTAGATCCCCACCGCGGCCAGCGTAAGGGCCAGCGCTGCGAACAGCCCCAGCAGGAACGCCGGGTAGCGACGGTCGGCCATCATCTCGGCGATGTGGTGATACATCGTCACCGCGTCGGCGACCGGAATCCCCTTGTCAAGCTCGGAGACCGCCGCACGGACCGTGCGGGTCAGTGTCGCGGGCGGGAGCGTGCTGCGCAGCACGAGGCTCATGCCGCCCTGCGACTCCTGCGCGAACGGATAGAACAGCGTCGGCCGGATCTCGGCATCGAGCCCGTCGTGGCGCGAATCGCCCACCACGCCGACGATCTCGACCGAGACGTTGGGGTGCCACCAGTCGACCTTCACGTGCTGGCCGATCGGGTCTTCCCCCGGCCACAGCTTGCGCGCCATCGCTTCGCTGATGACGGCCACCGGCACGCTGCCGAGCCGGTCGCTCGTCGCAAGTGACCGGCCACGTCGCAGCGGGATGCGCATCGCGTCGAAGTAGCCCGGGTCCACGATGCGGATCGCGGCCGTGGGCTTCTGGCCGGGGGCGGGCTCGGGCCGACCGACCACGGTCAGCGATGTCACTGCGTTGCCCGGGGTCATCGGGAGCCAGCTGATGATCCCCGCCGACTGCACGCCCGGCATGTCGCGGACGCCCTCGAGCAGGCGCTCGTAGAAGGCGACGCGACGCAGGCTGTCGGGATAGGTCGCGTCCGGCAGTGTGATGTTCAGCGCCGAGATGTTGGCGGGATCAAAGCCCGGATCGACGGCGATCAGTCGCTGCAGGGAGCGAATCAACAGTCCGGCGCCCACCAGCAGCACGATCGCCAGCGACATCTGCGCGATGACGAGCGCGCCACGCAGCCGCGCGGCAGGCACGCCCGCCGTCGTGCGCGTCGCGGCGGCGTGCAGGCCCTGGACCGCGGCACCCGAGCGGCTCAACGCCGCGGGCAGTCCAAACAGCACGCCGACGGCCATGGACACCAGGGCCGTCACGGCCAGCACCGGGATGTCGAGGCGGATGCCGGCGATGCGCGGCACCTCGGGAGGCGCCGCGGCGACGAGCAGGTGTACGCCCCAACTCGCCAGCAGGGCGCCGGCCGCCCCACCAGCCAGGGCCAGGAGCACGCTCTCGACCAATGCCTGGCGGACGAGTCGCCAGCGCGTCGCGCCGAGCGCGATCCGAACCGCCAACTCCCGCTCGTGCGAGGCCGCCCGCGCGAGCATCAGGTTGGCGACGTTGGCGCAGGCGATGAGCAGCACGAGCGACACGGCGCCGAGCACGACGAGGATCGTGCGCTGCGCGCCGCCGACCACCTGCTCCATCAGCGGCACGACCGTGGCGCTCCACCCGGTGTCGAAGTCGGGCGCGTCCGACTCCAGTTGGCGCGCGATGCGGGCTAGCTCGGTCTGCGCACGCTCGATCGTCACCCCGTCCTTGAGCCGACCGACCGCCATCGCGTAGCGGCCGTTGCGCGCGCGGTTCGACCAGTCGAGCGCCATCGGCTCCCAGTACTCTTCGCGGCCCAGCGGCATGGGGCGGAATGACGCCGGCATCACACCGACCACGCGCGCCGTCCCGCCGGCGACCGGCACCGCGCGCCCGACGATGGCCGGATCGGCGCCGAAGCGACGCCGCCACAGCGCTTCACTGAGGACGATGACCCGGGGGCTGTTGGGCCGCGATTCCTCGTCGGTGAACGTCCGGCCGAGCGATGGGGTGGCGCCGAGGACGGCGAACAAGTCCGGCGTCACCGCGCGGCCCGGCACCCGCTCGGCCCGGTCACCGGTGAAGGTGAGCCCTGTCCATGACAGCAGCGCCAGACCACTGAAGCTCGTCGCGCGATCGTGCCAGTCCATGTAGTTGGCCGGGCTCACGACGTTGTGGATCGACGTGCCGTTGCTCTCCCACACGACCACGAGGCGGGACGGGTCTCTGTACGGTAGCGGTGTCAGCAGCACGCCCTTCACGACCGAGAAGATCGCGGTGTTGGCGCCGATGCCGAGCGCGAGCGTGAGCACGACGACCAGCGTAAACGCCGGGCTCTGCGCCAGCGTGCGCAGGGCGTAGCGGAGATCCTGCAGCAGCGTGTCGATCATTGCACCACCCACCCATCTCGCAGCTGCACGATGCGATTCCCATACGCCGCGTTCGTCTCCGAGTGCGTCACCTGCACGATGGTGGTCCCGCCGCGGTTCAGCTCGGTGAACAACTCCATGATCTCCTTCCCCTGGCTCGAGTGGAGATTGCCGGTCGGCTCGTCCGCGAGGATGAGTGACGGCTTGTGGATCACGGCGCGGGCGACGGCCACGAGCTGCTGTTGGCCACCCGACAGCTGCCGCGGGAAGAGGTCTTTCTTGGCGACGATGCCGAAGCGGTCGAGGGTGTCGGCCACGAGCGACTGGCGCTCGCTCTTCTTGATGTTGCGATAGGAGAGCGGGACATCGAGGTTCTCAGCGACCGTGAGATCGTCGAGCAGGTGGTACTGCTGGAACACGAACCCGATGTGCTGCTTGTTGAGCGCCACGCGGTCTTTGGGCTTCATCGCGTGCACGGCGTGCTCCAGGAAGCGATACTCGCCGGTCCAGTCGCCATCCAGCATGCCGAGGATCGCGAGCAGAGTGGACTTCCCCGCCCCGGATGGGCCCATGATAGAGACGAATTCTTGCGCGGCGATGTCGAGCGAGAGCTGGCGCAGGATGAACAGGCGGCCGTTGCCCTGGGAGACGGACTTGTCGAGGTTGTTGAGCGAGATCATTCGTACCTCAGGGCCACCATCGGATCGACGCGCGCCGCGCGGCGCGCGGGGAGATAACTCGCAACCAGCAAGACGACCACGAGCAGTGCCACGACGCCCACGAACGTTGTAGGATCGCTCGTGCCGACCCCGTACAGGAGCGCCGCGAGCAACCGAGTGACGCCCAAGGCGACCAAGACACCCAGGCCGATCCCCACCCCCGCGAGGCGGATCCCATCGCCCACGACCTGCGACATCACGTCTCCGCGGCTCGCCCCCAGCGCGAGCCGGATGCCGAGCTCGCGCCGCCGCTGCCCTACCGCGTACGCCAGGAGCCCGTAGATGCCGATGGCCGCGAGCAGCAACGCGGCAGCCGCGAAACTCCCCAGCAGCCAGGTGTCGAGCTGCCGGGACTCGAGGCCCGCGGTGATGTCGATCGTGTCTGCGGCCGATCTGCCGCCACTCAAGGTCATCGGAATATCCGGATCGACCTGCCGGACGGCTCGGCGGAGCGTCGCCAGGAACGGCGCCGGAGCAACGGCCGTCCGGACCACGAGACTCATGTGCCCCCAGACGGTCCGGGTGAACGGAACATAGACCTGCGGCTCGGCCGGCGTGTCGAGACCGAAGTGATGCACGTCTCCCACGACACCCACCACCGTGCCGGGGAGCGGCTCCCCGAAGTCGGGGCGCCCCTGAACCGCCTTATGGAGCGTCACCTGGCGACCAATCGGATCAAGGCCAGGCCAGAAGGCGCGTGCGAACGCTTCATTCACTACGACGGCCGCGTCCGGGGCGAGGTCGGCCTCGGTGAACTCGCGTCCCGCCCGGATCGGGATACGCATCGTGCGGAAATAGTCCGGGGAAACGGTCATGAACCACACGCGAGGATCGCGCACGGGGTCCGGGGCACGCCCCGGGATCTCGACGGGAGACGGCAGTCCACCGCCCGAGAGCGGCGTGAAATTCGTGAGGGCGACGCTCGTCACGCCCGGGAGCGCCCGCGCCGCGTCCTCGACCTGTGTGTACAAGGCCGCGAGCCGTGCCGGGTCCTGGGCACGCAGCGGCGGCGGCGAGATCCAGAACGAAACGAGTCCCTGGGGGTCGAATCCTGGATTCACCGCCGCCAGCTGCCACAGGCTCCTGATCAACAAGCCGGCGCCCACGACGAGGATCACGGCGAGAGCGATCTCGCCGATGACGAGCGCCGCGCGAAGACGCTGCCGCCGGTGTCCGGTGCCCGTTCCGGCGGTGCCTTCCTTTAGCGAGTCGGTCAGGTCGGGGCGTGCCGCCCGGAGGGCCGGGAAGAGTCCGGCGGCCACCGCCGTGATGATCGTGACGCCGAGCGCGAAGAGGAGGACCCAACCGTCCACGCGCACCGTCTCGAGCCGGGGCAGCACATCGGGCGCCGCACGCTTGAGCAGTGCGACCGCCCCGTACGCAGTGACCGCGCCCAGCGCAGCTCCCACGGACGCGAGCACGAGGCTTTCCGTGAGGAGCTGTCTCACGACCCGCCCGCGTCCCGCTCCCAAGGCTGATCGGATGGCGAGCTCACGGCTGCGCGCGCCGGCGCGAGCGAGCGTCAGGTTCGCCACGTTGACACAGCCGATCAGGAGCACGAGC
>Ga0079222_10000176_pt1 | contig 13008 bp, 11 predicted proteins | sample GAPlitter_FD_75070 | JGI IMG/M metagenome (GOLD analysis project Ga0079222, IMG submission 75070) | Agricultural soil microbial communities from Georgia to study Nitrogen management - GA Plitter | ecosystem: Environmental > Terrestrial > Soil > Agricultural land | place: USA: Georgia...
ATTCGCCCTGCCGGCTGTGCGCTATCGCCCGTTCGTCGCCGGGGGCGTGCGGCTGGGTCTCGTCGACGATGAGCGCGCGGCGCGCCTCGCGCGCTTCGCGCCCTTTCGCGTCGACGAACAGGGAGTGACGCTGGACCCCCGCCTCGCCACATGCGACGCGCGCTCGGCAGCGCTTACCGACGTCGTTCTCGCCTTGCGTGCCGAAGGCGCGTTGCCCGCATGGCGTGACGAAATCTACGAGGTGGGCGCGGCTTTCGCCGCACCGCCCGTGTTGCGCATCGAACGGGGGGCAGCGCGCTACCTCGGCGTGCTCACCTACGCGACTCACCTCAATGGCATCGTCGGAGGCGAGAACGAGACGAAGATGTGGTTCGCGCGTCGCAGCGCGACGAAGGCCGTCGATCCCGGCCTGCTCGACAACCTCGTGGGCGGCGGCATCGCGGCGGACATGCGCGTCGACGACACGCTGCTGAAGGAAGCGTGGGAGGAAGCCGGCATTCCGCAATCGCTCGCGCGTCGCGCGCGGCCCGCGGGCGTCGTGCACGTCCGGCGGGCGATGTTCGACGGCCTGCAGCGCGAAACCGTGTTCGTGCACGACCTCGACCTGCCTGCCGGTTTTGCGCCTGCGAATCAGGACGGCGAGGCGGTCGAGCACCGCCTCGTCGGTCTCGCCGAGGCGGCGCGCCTGATCGCGCAGGCCGATGGTCCGGACGAAGTGACGCTCGATGCCAGCGTCGTCGTGCTCGATTACCTGATACGGCGGGGCGAGATTGCGCCCGATGACCCCGGGTTCGCGGCGCTCGAAGCGTTGCGTCAGACGTGCCGTCCGACCTGATTGCCGATCACGCCACCCGACGACGCCGCCAACGGCGGCACCGCGCACGTCACCGGTCACGCCCGCGCCGATCGCCGTGCCCGCAGCGGCTCCGACTGCCTATCGCGTCCACGCTCCGGCATACCCGCGCACGCCGTGACGCTCGGCCGGTTCAGGCCGCTGCACGCGCGGCACCGACGGGCGCGACGCGCTCGATGTGCATCTCGTGAAGCGTGTCGCGCACCGCGTTGACCGCGTGCCGCATCTCGTCAGGGCCGATCGCGCCGATGCAGCCGACGCGAAAGGTTTCCACCTGCGTGAGCTTGCCCGGATACAGGATGAAGCCCTTGTCGCGCACGCGATCGTAGAACTCGCGAAACGAGTAGCGCGGATCGGCGGGTGCATGGAACGTCACGATGATCGGCGCCTGGACGGCCGGATCGAGGAACGGTCGGAAGCCGAGCTCGGCCATCCCGCGCACGAGCACTTCGCAATTGCGCGTATAGCGTGCAAGGCGCGCCGCCTGGCCACCTTCGGCGGCGAACGCTTCGAGCGCCGCGGCAAGCGCCACGACGACGTGCGTGGGCGGCGTGTAACGCCACTGAGTCGTCTTCTCCATGTACTGCCACTGGTCGTAGAGATCGAGCGACAGCGATGTGCAGTTGCCCTCGGCGCGCTCGAGCGCGGCCTTGCGCGCGATGACGAAGCCCATGCCGGGAGGTCCTTCGATGCACTTGCCCGACGCGGCGATCAGCGCGTCGAAGGGCATCTTCGCCGCGTCGATCGGCAGCGCGCCGAACGAGCTCATCGCGTCGACGATCAGGCTCTTGCCGTGATGCGCGACCACGGCGGCGATGTCCTGCAGCGGATTGAGGATGCCGGTCGACGTCTCGCAGTGGACGAGGCCAACGTGCGTGATCGACGCGTCGGCTGCGAGCAGCCGCTCGACGTCGGCTGCGGTCGTCGGCACGTCCTCGGCCGTCTCGAAGATCGAGACGCGCCGGCCCATCATCTGGGCGAGTTTCGCGAAGCGCTTGCCATACGCGCCGTTGATCAGCACCAGCACGTGCGCGTCGCGCGGGACCAGCGTGTTGACGGCCGCCTCGACCGAAAACGTGCCGCTACCCTGCATCGGCACGCATACGTGTGCCGTCGCGGCGTCGACGACGTCGAGCAGGCGATCGCGCACCATGCTGGTGATGGCGTTGAAGTTCGAATCCCACGAACCCCAGTCGCGCAGCATCGCCATGCGCGTCGGCAGCGCGGTGGTGAGCGGACCGGGCGTGAGCAGGATCGGGTCGCGGCTGAAGTTGCTCATGGCGTTGGGCAGGCAGTCAGGGATCGGGAGTCGGCGGCGCGCGCCACGCCTGCGTGCGGCGAAGCAGCACGCGCGTGAGGAGCGCATAGACGAGGCACACGACGGTCGACGTCGCGACGATGAGCGTCGCCATCGCTGCGGCGGCGCCGATTTCGCCGGCCTCGTCGAGGTTGACGATCGCGATCGAGGCGAGCTTGGTGTCCGGCGAGTAGAGGAAGATCACCGCGGACAGCGTCACCATCGCGTTGATGAACAGGTAGCGTGCGATGTCGAGGATCGCAGGCAGGCACACGGGGGCCGTCACGCGCACGAACGTCTTGTAGAACGGCACCTTCAGCGACGCCGACACCGCCTCGAACTCGTTGTCGAGCGCCTTCAGCGCGGTGGCGGCCGTCAGGTGGCTCGACGTGTAGTAGTGAATGATCGTCGAGAGCACGAGGATCGCCATGCTGCCGTAAAGGAAATGCAGCGGGTTGCGCGGGTCGTTGAAGAAGAAGATGTAGCCGAGGCCGAGCACCATTCCGGGAACCGCCATCGGGATGGCGGCGAGCAGCCGGATCGCCGCGCGCGTCGCGCGCATGCCACGTGTCTTCTCGATCAGGTACGCCGTCGAGAACACGAGCATCGTGCCGAACAGCGCCGTGTAGAAGCCGAGCTTGACGCTGTTGAAATAGCTGTCGATCACGCCGCCGTCCACCAGGCCGAACACGTAGTGGCGCAGGCTGAACGACAGGTCGTACGGCCACAGCTTGATGAACGACGTGAACACCGCCATGCCGAGCACGGCTAGCATAAGCGCGCACACGATCGCGCAAAAGACGAGCATCGCCGCGTCGAATCCGCGCGACGGACGCGGCATGAACGCGACGGCCCGTGCGGTGAAGTGCGCCTGCTGACTGCGCTGCATCAGCAGGTCGACGACGAACGCGAAAACCACCGGCGCGAGCAGGATCAGGCCGACGACGGCGCCGCGATTGAAGTTCTGCTGGCCGATCACCTGCTGGTAGATGTCGATCGCCAGCACGTGGAAGTTGCCGCCGATGACCTTCGGGATGCCGAAATCGCTGACCGTGTACGAAAACACGACCATCGCCGCACTGACGATGCCGTAGCGCGCCGCCGGCAGCGTGATGGTGAAGAACTTGCGGCGGGCCGACGTGCGGAGCGATTCGGCGGCCTCGAACAGCCGCCGATCCGTCAGCAGCAACGCCGTGACGATGATCATCAGCGCGTGCGGGAAGATCGCGTAGACGGCGCTGACGATGATGCCGATCGGGCCGTAGACCGAATAGCCGAACAGCAGCGACTTCAGCGCGCCCTGGTTGCCGAACCACTGGATGAACGAGATCGCCGCGAGCATCGATGGCGCGAGAATCGGCGTCAGCGCGATCAGCCGGAAGACTCCCTTCGCGGGCATGCAACTGCGCGTGAGCGCATAGGCGAAGGTGAAGGCGAGCGGCACCGTGATCGCGGTGACGGCGAGCGCGACCCACAGCGTGTTCCAGGCCGATTCGATCAGCGCGGGCGATTGCACGTAGGCGCGGAAATGCGCGAGCCCGACGAACGCGCCGGCCTTGTCCTGCACGCTCTTGACGAGGATCGCTGCAAGCGGCGCCAGCAGGAACACCGCGAGCATCGCGCACGCGACGACCAGCAGCGTCTGAGCGAGGCGCTGCTGCGGGTCGGCGATCGTACGTGTGCGCGCCGGCGAGGGCGCCGGCAGGGGTGTCGCGACGGTGGCCATCGTGACCCCTCACCCGCCTTGCTGGCGCTCGGCTCCCTCTCTCCGTCTGGCGGGAAGAGGGTTGGAGTGAGGGGCCGTCGCGGCTGTTCGGATCACAGCAGCCGCATGCACTCGCACGGCAGCCCGACTCGTAACGGCGTGCCGACGGCAAGCGCCATCCGGTCGAGGCTGTGTCGCGACAGGTTCACGACCAGCGGTTGCGCAGGCGCCCCCTGCAGCGTCACGGTGACCAGGCAGAACGCACCCAGGAATTCGATCTTCTGCACCGAAGCCGGCGCGACGTTGGGATGATCGGCCGACGCGCCGTTGACCATCACGTCTTCGGGTCGGAGGTACAGCCGAAGCGGCGTGCCCGGCGCGAACGACTCGCTGCCGGTGGCGCCCTGCAGCACGAGGTCGCCGACACGCACGCGTCCCTGTCCTTCGGCGACTGCGGACAGCACGTTGACCTTGCCGACGAAATCGGCGACGAACGCCGTCGCGGGCTCGCGATAGATGGTCTGCGGCGTGCCGACCTGCTCGATGCGCCCGCTGCTCATCACGACGATGTGATCGGCCATCGACAGCGCTTCTTCCTGGTCGTGCGTGACCATGATCGTGGTCACGCCGAGCCGCTGCTGCAATGCACGGATCTCGGCACGCAGGCGCACGCGCTCGAGCGCGTCGAGCGCCGACAGCGGCTCGTCGAGCAGCAGCAGGCCCGGTGCCGTCGCGAGCGCACGCGCCAGCGCGATCCGCTGCTGTTGCCCGCCGGACAGCTGCCCGGGGAAATGCTTGCCCACGTCGGGCAGGCCGACGAGCTTCAGCAGCTCGGCCACGCGCGACTTGATCTTCTCGCGCCCGGCTCGTCGGTTGACGAGGCCGTATGCGACGTTGTCGAAGATCGTCAGGTTCGGAAACAGCGCGTACGACTGGAACACGATGCCGTAATCGCGCCGTGTCGCAGGCAGGCGGGAGATGTCGCGCCCGTCCTGCACCAGCGTGCCCTCATCCTGCGTCTCGAGGCCCGCGACGATGCGCAGCAGCGTCGTCTTGCCGCAGCCCGACGGGCCGAGGAACGTGACGAGGCTGCCGCGCGGAACGTCGAGCGACACGCGATCGAGCGCGGTGAATCGCCCGAAGCGCTTGGTGATGCCCGTGAGGCGGAGGTAAGGCTCAGTCATGCAACCGCTGTTCCGCCTCTCTTCAGGACTTCGGCAGCGACTTGCCGTTATACCGCTTCGTCCATTCGTCGAGGATCTTCTGGCGGTTCTTCGCTTCCCACTCGAAGTCGTTCTTGATCAGCCGCTTCTCGTAGTCGGCCGGGATGAACTCGAGCTGCTTCGACATGCCGGGCATCGCAACGACCGCGAAATTGTTGGCGAACAGCGTCATCGCTTCCGGCGTCGCGAGCCAGTCCATCAGCTTCTTCGCCGCGTCGAGCTTCTTGGTGCCCTTCATGATGCCGCTCGCTTCCAGATCCCAGCCGAGGCCCTCGCTCGGGAAGACGATGTCGACCGGGGCGCCCGACTTCTTCGTCGCCATCGCGCGATATTCGAACGACACGCCGATCGGAAACTCGCCGGCACCCGCCTGCTTGCACGGCTGCGATCCCGAGTGCGTGTATACGCCGATGTTGTCGTGCAGCGCGTCCATGAACTTCCACGCGTCCGCTTCACCCCACATCTGCAGCCATCCGGCGACGTCCAGGAAGCCCGTCCCCGACGACGCGGGATTCGGCATCACGATCTTGCCCTTGTAGACCGGCTTCGTCAGGTCCTTCCAACTCGCCGGCTTGGGCAGGTTCTGCTTCTGCGCTTCGACGGTGTTGAAGCAGATCGCCGCGCCGTACACGTCCATGCCGACCCAGCGCGGCGGGTTCTGCGAGTCGCGATACACGGCCGGGATCTTGTCCAGCCCCTTCGGCGCATACGGCTCGAGCATGCCCTCGAGCGCGAAGACCGCCATGCTCGACGCGGACGTCCCGATCACGATGTCGGCCTGCGGGTTCGCCTTCTCGGCGAGCACCTTCGCCGTGATGACGCCGGTGGAATCGCGCGTGAACTTGAGCTCGATGTCCGGGTACGACTTGTTGAACGCCGCCTCGTACGCCTTGATCTGGTCGGTCTCGAGCGCCGTGTAGACGTTCAGTTGCGTCTTCTGCGCGGCGGCGTGCCCGGCGCCGAGCGCGATGGCGATGCCTGCAATGAGGGACAACCCGCGAAAGCGTTGCTGCGATTTCATGGCGCACTCCCGTTGTTGGCTAAAGAACCGATTCAGAGGCCGCGCGTGCGGCCGGAACGGACGGATGCTACGCGCGCTGGCGGCCATGGCGCAAACGCGAGCGCGCGGCATTTCTGCCGGCCGCATTATGCCATTGTAGGTTGCAGATTGTTGACAATCTACGATCGACCATGCTCCAATCGGACGGATGCTGAAGACCAACGCATCGCGCACTCCCGCCCTCGCAAGGCCGACCGGCAAGCGCTCGGTGGGCGCCGATCATCCGATCTCCGTAGTCCAGGCAAACTCGCTGCCCGCGCTCGTGCAGCGCGAGCTCGAGCGCATGATCCTCGACGGCGACCTGGCGGCCGGCGCGAAGCTCACCGAAGCGAGCATCGCGGAGCTGCTCGGTGTTTCCAGGGGTCCCGTGCGGGAGGCGTTTCGTGCGCTGGAAGGCTCGGGCCTCGTGCGTTTCGAGAAGAACCGCGGCGTCTCGGTGCGCCAGATCAGCGTCGAGGAAGCCGACCAGATCTACGAGTTGCGAGCCGTGCTGGACGAGTTCGTCGGCCGGCGGCTCGCGCAGACCGCGACTCCCGCCGACATCCTGGAACTGCGGCAGAAGGTCGAGCACATGGAGAAGGCCACGTCGCGCAACGACGTCGACACCTATCTCGCCGCCAACCTCGATTTCCACGACCGTCTCGTGGAGCTCGCCAACAACCCGAAGCTGCTTTCGATGTACCGGCGCCTGGTGAACGAGCTGCACCTGTTCCGCCGCACGACCCTCGCCCAGGGCGGCACGCTGCCGATCTCCACGCGCGAGCATCGGGAGATCGTCGATCGCATCGCCGCGCGTCAATCCGCGGCCGCCGGACGCGCGTTGTTCGACCACGTCATGGCGAGCCGGTCGCGCATGCACAAGACCTACGACACGCCACGCGAGGCTCGCGAGCCCGCATCGGCGCGAGGAGGCAAGCGCTCGCGCTGAAACGGCGAAGTCGAGGAGATTGGAACAATCCCCGCTCCGCCACGCGTCGCTGGCGAAGACCGTTGTCCTAACCACAGGAGGAATCGTGAAAGCATCGCTTTGGTGTACATCCCCCGTTTCCCGCCCGTCGCGTGCGGGCCTGCTGCGCCGCCTCGCCGGCGCAGCAGGCCTCGTGACCCTCACCCTCGCGCCATCGTTCGCCCTCGCGCAGAACTGCGAGGACCCGAAGGTGCTGCGCTTCTCGATCATCCCGACGCAGGAGACCATTCGCGAGCTCACGCTCTACAAGCCGGTCATGGACCTGATGTCGAAGAACACCGGCAAGAAGATCGAGTTCTACATGCCCACGTCGTATTCGTCGGTCGTCGAGGCGCTGATGGGCAAATGGGTGGACGTCGCCGTCCTCGGACCGGAGTCGTACGTCATTGCGCACAACCGCGATCCGTCGATCGATGTGTTCGCGACGTACTACAAGAAGAAGGTCGGCGTGCAGGAAGCAGGCCCCGGCTACAAGTCGCTGCTGATCACGAAGAAGGGCTCGAAGTTCACCTCGATCGATTCGACGAAGGGCTCGGTGATGCTGCTCGTCGACCCGGCGAGCACGTCGGGTGCGCTGATACCGGAAGCGATCTTCTCCAAGGAGACGATCAAGACGCCGCTCAAGGACTGGTTCTCGAAGGTCGCGTTCTCCGGCGGTCATGACCTGTCGACGCTCGCGGTTCTCGACGGCAAGGCCGACGCCGCCTTCGTCGCGAGCCACCGCTTCATGAACACGATCGCGACCGGCAAGGCCAAGGTCGAGGACTTCAACATCCTCTGGTCGTCGCCCCTGATCCCGCAGGATCCGTTCGTCTACCGCGGGGCGCTCTGCCAGCCGCTCAAGGACGAGATCGCGAAGACGTTCCTGACGCTCGACAAGACGCCGGAGGGACAGAAGTACCTCGAGAACGTCGAGTCGGAGAAGTTCGTGAAGATGACGGACGCCGATTACAACATCATCCGCCAGGCGGGCGTCAAGTAACGATGGGCGCTGTCGCTAAACGCGCAGCGGCGCCGGCGGCGGCGACCTACGCGCTCGAAGTGCGCAATCTCCACGCCGGCTACGCCGGCAAGGAGATCCTCAAGGGCGTGAGCTTTGCGGTGACGCCCGACGACTTCTTCGCGATCATCGGCCCGAGCGGCGCGGGGAAGTCGACGCTGATCCGCTGCGTGAACCGTCTGGTCGAGCCGAGCGGCGGCGAAATCGTGCTCGACGGCACCGACCTCGCGAAGCTCGATCCGTCTCGACTGCGCGCTGCCCGGCGGCACATCGGGATGATCTTCCAGGAGTTCAACCTGATCGAGCGCCTGTCGGTGCTCGACAACGTGCTGACGGGTCGTCTCGGGTACACGGGCACGCTGCGCAGCGTGCTGCGGCTTTTCACGCGGGAGGACATCGCCAAGGCACTGACGCTGCTCGATCGCGTGGGCTTGCGCGAGCACGTCGACAAGCGCGCCGACCGGCTGTCCGGCGGACAGCGGCAGCGGGTCGGCATCGCGCGCGCGCTGATGCAGGATCCGCGGCTGCTGCTCGTCGACGAGCCGACGTCGAGTCTCGACCCGAAGATCGCGCGCGAGGTGATGGCGCTGATTCGCGAAATCGCGCGCGAGCTCCGCGTGCCGGTGCTGTGCAACATCCACGACGTCGCGCTGGCGCGCGAGTTCTGCACGCACGTCATCGGCCTGCAGGACGGCGTCAAGAAGTTCGAGGGACGCCCGGACGAGCTCGACGAGCGCGCGATGCACGAGATCTACGCGATGGAGGTCCTGTGAGCGTCGAGTTCGCATGAGCAGCCTGACGCTCGACGCGCGCGTCGCGGCCGTCTCGCGCTTGCGGCGGCGTACGTGGAGCACGCGCGCCCTCGTCTATGTCGCGCTCGCGGCGGCGGTGCTGTGGAGCGTCTACGTGATCGTCGTCGCGGACACCGACTGGGCGCGGCTTGCCGGGTCGTCGATCGGCAAGACGCTCGGGCGCTTCATGGAGTTCGATGCGGCGTTGATACCGGACCTGGTCGACCCGACGATCGACACGGCGCTGATGGCCACGCTCGCGTCGCTCGGCGGATTGCTGCTGGCGCTGCCCGTCGCCTGGCTCGGTGCGGCCAACATCACGCCGCTCGGCAAGGCGAGCTACGTATTCGGCCGCGGCTTGATGACGCTGTCGCGCTCCGTGCACGAAATCGTCTGGGGACTGATCTTCGTGTCCGCCGTGGGCCTCGGCGCGCTCGCGGGAATCCTCGCGATGGCGGTGCGCTCGGTCGGCTTCATATCGAAGGTCGTTGCCGAAGCCATCGAGGACGTGCACCCGGGCCCGATCGAGGCGATGCGCGCCGTCGGTGCGAATCGGCTGCAAGTGCTGCTCTACGGCATCGTTCCGCAAGTACTGCCGGTCGTGCTCGGTACGGTCATCTTCGAGTGGGACATCAACATCCGCCGCTCGACGATCATGGGACTCGTCGGCGCGGGCGGGCTCGGGCTCGTGCTGTTCCGGCAAATGGCGATGATCAACTATGGCGGCGTCGCGACGGTCATCCTCGCCGTGTTGCTGTTGATCGCACTTGGCGAAGTCATCTCGCACTATGCCCGCAAGGCCATCATCTGACGCCGCCGTGCGCGAAGCGCCAGAGTTCGCGTTGCGATCGCGCGCCGCGCCGACCGAGGATCCGCCGGATCTCGCCGCCGCGCTGCGGTGGCGGCGCTTCCGCTTTCCCGACACGCTGTACCGGCACGCCGCCCTTCTCACCGTGCTCGTCGTCATCGCATACGGCGTCGAGCGCCTCGACATCGACCTCGAGCGCCTGCCCGGCGTGCTCGGACGCATGGGAAGCACGCTCGCGCAGCGCTACTTCCCGCCGAATCTCGCGCATATCGCGCAGGCCGATTATCTGCACGCGGTGTTCGAGACGCTCCAGATGTCGTATCTGGCAACGGTGGTCGGTGTGCTCCTCGCGATACCGCTCGCCTGGGTCGCGTCGGCCAACGTGTCGCCGAGCCCCCGCCTCGGCTACCCGCTTGCACGGCTGTTCATCATGGCGTGCCGCTCGGTCCACGAAATGATATGGACGATCCTGCTCGTGGCCGTACTCGGCTTCGGGATGTTGCCGGGCGTCGTGGCGCTGACGCTGTTCTGCATCGGCTTTGCGGGCAAGCTCTTCGCCGAAGCAATCGAGGCGATCGACGCGGGGCCCGTCGACGCAATGCGCGCGACCGGCGCGGGGCGCACGCAGATCTTCGTCTTCGCCGTGCTGCCGCAGGTGCGCGTCGCATGGACCGGCACGACGATCTATACGTGGGACGTCGTGTTTCGGGCGGCGACGATCGTCGGCTTTTTCGGCGCCGGCGGCATGGGATGGTATCTGCGGGAGAGCGTGCAGCGCATCGCGTCGCAGGACGTGGCGGCCATCCTGCTGTCGATCATTCTCGTCGTACTGGTTGCCGAGCTCGTCTCGGCCTGGCTGCGCAAGCGGATTGCAGAGGCGATTGCCTGACACGATCTCGACCGCCTACAACAATACGGAACCCTCGATGCCCAATCCAGCAAGCGCCCCTGTCACCGTCAACGGCCGCACGTATCGGCGCATCGATCGCCCGTTGGTCGTCGTGTGCGTCGATGGCTGCGAGCCCGACTACATCACGCAGGCGATCGAGGCGGGTGTCGCGCCCTATCTGCGCACGATGTGCGAGCGGGGAACGTCGCTGCTCGGCGACTGCGTCGTGCCGAGCTTCACCAACCCGAACAACCTGTCGATCGTCACCGGGGCGCCCCCCGCCGTGCACGGGATCTGCGGCAATTACTTCTACGATCCGGTGCGCCGCGAGGAAGTGATGATGAACGACGCGCGTTACCTGCGCGCCGAAACGATCCTCGCCGCGCTCTCGCGCGCCGGCGCCAGCGTGGCGGTCGTCACGGCGAAGGACAAGCTGCGCGCGCTGCTCGGCGAAGGCATGCGGGGCATCTGCTTCTCGGCCGAGAAGGCCGATCGCGCCACCTTGGCCGAGAACGGCATCGGCGACGTCCTGGCGCGAGTGGGCAAGCCATTGCCCTCGGTGTACAGCGCCGACTTGTCAGAGTTCGTTTTCGCGGCGGGCGTCGAGCTGCTCGCGCACGAGCGTCCCGACGTCATGTACCTGTCGACGACCGATTACATACAGCACAAGCACGCGCCGGGCACGCCCCGGGCCAACGCGTTCTACGCGATGATGAGCGGCTATCTGGAGCGCCTCGATGCGCTCGGCGCGGTCGTCGCGCTCACCGCCGACCACGGCATGAACGCCAAGACCGACGCAGCCGGTCGGCCGCAGATCGTCTTCCTGCAGGATTGGTTCGACGCCGCGCTCGGTTCGGGAAAGGTGCGCGTGATCCTGCCGATCACCGACCCGTATGTCGTTCACCACGGATCGCTCGGCTCGTTCGCGACGTGCTACCTGGCCGATACGACGAGGACCGACGAGTTGCGTGCGCGCCTGGCCCAGCTTCCGGGTGTGGAGACGGTGCTGACGCGCGCCGACGCGGCAGCGCGCTTCGAGCTGCCCGCGGACCGCCTCGGCGACCTGATCGTCATTTCCGAGCGGCTGGTCGTGCTCGGCACGACGCCGTCACGCCACGACCTGACGGCGCTCGACGCACCGCTGCGCTCGCATGGCGGCCTTTCCGAGCAGCAGGTGCCGCTGCTGTTCAACGTGCCGCTCGCCGACGTTCCGAACGGCCGGCGCTGGCGCAACTTCGACATCTTCGACCTGGCGCTGAATCGAACGCGATGAGCTGGCGCTATCACAACCCGGTCGATCTGCGCCTGGGCGCCGGAGCGCTGCGCGACCTGCCCGTCCTGGTCGGCGGTCGTCGTGCGACGCTCGTCGTGTTTCCCGAAGCCGCATCGCTCGGACTCCTCGCGCGGCTGAGCGCGGTGCTGGGCTCGGCGCTTGTCGGCGTCATCGATCGCACCGAGCCGAACCCCGACGTCGCGTCGCTCGCCGCACTGTACCGGGCGTTCTGGGCGGACCCCCGAGCAGGCGACGTGATCGTCGCCGTCGGCGGTGGCAGCGTGATCGACACCGCGAAGGCGCTGATGGTCAGTACGGCAGACGGCTCGTTCGAGGCGCTGATCGAACTGCTTGCGTCGGGCAAGCCGCTCGTTCCGCAGCGCGTCAAGCCGCTGATCGCCGTTCCTACCACGGCGGGCACCGGCAGCGAGGTGACCCCCTGGGCCACGATCTGGGACCGCGCGGCCGGACGCAAGTATTCGCTGCATCTGCCGCAAACGTGGCCCGAGGCGGCCATCGTGGATCCGGAGCTGGCCACGTCGCTTCCCGCCGGCCCGACGCTCGCCGCTGGTCTCGACGCCCTTTCCCACGCGCTCGAGTCGATCTGGAACGTCAACGCCAATCCGGTATCGGACACCCATGCAGTCGCCGCGGCGCGAAACGTGCTTCGGACGCTGCCTGCGCTGATGCTCGATCTCGCGAACCCGACGCTGCGCGCGCGCATGTCGCTCGCCGCAGCGCAAGCCGGCCTCGCGTTTTCCAACACGAAAACGGCGCTCGCCCATTCGATCTCGTACGACATGACGCTTCATCACGGCCTCCCGCACGGCATAGCCTGCTCCTTTACGTTGCCGATGGTTCTGGGGCGGGCGCTCGGCGCCGACGCTGCACGCGACGAGGTGCTGGCGCGGATCTTCGACGGCGCGCTCGCGGACGCTCCCGCGGCGCTCGAACGATTTCTCGAGGACCTCGGCGTCAGCACCCGCTTCGCGAGCTACGGCGTTCCCCCCGACGAGGAAGCGCGGCTCGTCGCCGCGGCGCTCGACGGCGTGCGTGGCAAGAATTTCATCGGCGCGCGCGCGGGCGCTTCCTCCCCTCCTTCGATTCGATGACGTGCCATGAATCCCCGTGACTTCCTCGAA
>Ga0079222_10000177_pt1 | contig 13004 bp, 10 predicted proteins | sample GAPlitter_FD_75070 | JGI IMG/M metagenome (GOLD analysis project Ga0079222, IMG submission 75070) | Agricultural soil microbial communities from Georgia to study Nitrogen management - GA Plitter | ecosystem: Environmental > Terrestrial > Soil > Agricultural land | place: USA: Georgia...
CGAGCTGCATCTGCGCAATCTCGGCAATCTTGTGGGTCTTCACGTGCGGCCGGAGCGCGACGCCCCAGCCACGGCATTGCTGCTGCATCCGCGCGATGTTGCGCTCGAGCGCGTCGAGATCGACGTACAGGGCAGGGGTGTCGAGGTCGAGCGCGTCCACTAGCGAGTCCCCCCCTTCTTCGCGATGCACTCGATTTCGACGGCGATGCCGCCCGGCAGCGCGCCCGCCTGAATCGTGGTGCGCGCCGGAAACGGCGCTGCGAAGAACGTCTGGTACACCTCGTTCATCGCGGCGAAATCGTTGATGTCGCGCAGATACACGTTGCACTTCACCACGTGATCGAGCGACGAGCCGGCGGCCTGGAGAATCGCCCGCAAATTCTCAAACGTCCGCTTCGTCTCCGATCGCACGTCGCCGGGCTCCCGCTTCCCGGTCGCGGGATTGATGGGTCCCTGCCCGGCGACGAAAATGAAATCTCCCTCGACGATCGCCTGGGAATACGGACCCATCGGCTGCGGCGCCTGCTGGGTCGCAACGGCGTTTCTCATTGACTCCTCTGCAATCGTTTCCAAAGGTGAAAAACGGGGAATCCCGCCACAGCAATGCCCAGACCGTAGATCGGCGAAAAGTTGCCAACCTGGATTTGGCCCCAGACGATGGCCGACAAACCCACCGCGGTGCCACCCACGAACAGCACCGGCACCCAAGGATACGCAGGTGTGCGGAACGGCCGCGCCGCGTCGGCCATTTTCCGGCGCAGCACGACCACGGCTGCGACCGCGAAAATCAGGGCGGCCCACTCGACGACCACAAAGTAGGTCGTGAGCGTATCGAAATCCCTGAGGGCGAGGACCATGATGATCGCGACCGCGCCCTGAATCAGCAGCGCCACCCAGGGGGTCGACCAGCGCGGGTGGGTCTTCCCCAGGAACGGGAATATCAAACCGTCGCGCGCCATCGCGTAGGCGACGCGCGGCTTGGCGAGCAGGTTGCCGTTGAGCGCGCCGAAAACGCTCGTCATGATCGCCAGCATGGTGACCACGCCGGCAACGGGCCCTGCGATCGCCGTCATGACGGTCCGCGCGATCGCTTCCTTTTGCTGTGCCATGACGCCGACCGGCATCACGTAGAGGTAAGCCAGATTCGCGCCGATGTAGAGCGTGACGATGATCAGCATGCCGATGATGATGATGCGTTTCATCAGGCGCTCGGGCGCCACGACTTCACCCGCGATCATGCTGACGGCGATCCAGCCGTCGTAGGTCCAGATGACCGCGGCGACCGCGCGGGCGAGCCCGCTCCCCTGGACGATGCCGCCCTCGGTGATGTGGGAAGGACTGCCCTCCCCCAGGAGAAAAGCGCCGAGGATGATCGCCGCCAGCGCGATTACCTTCACGAGGGTGGTCACTTCGCTCACGGCTGCCCCGACGCGCGCGCCGAGGACGTTGGCGAGCGTGAGGATGATGATGGCAGCGATCGCGATCAGCTGTACGGTCGCGACGCCGGCGGGGATGCCCAGCAGATTGAGCAGGAATTCCGCGAAGACGGTGGCGAGTGAGGCGACGGCCGTGGGCGTCGTGACCAGGACGTACAGCCAGCCGAACACGAACGCGGCGGCGTCGCCATAGGCCTCGCGCAGGAACACGTAGACGCCACCCGCCTGCGGCAGGAGCGAGCTGAGCTCCGCCACCGCGAGCGCGCCGCATATACTGATCACGCCGAAGGCCGTCCACAGTCCCATGATGACGAGCGGATGGGGGACGAGCCCGGCGATCGTGGGGGGTGTTCGGAAGATCCCGCTGCCGATCGTGATGCCAACGATCAGCGCCGTGCCGCCGGCGAGCCCGATGACGCGGCGGAGATCCTGCGACGGCGAAACAGCGGGCGTAGTCAAGCGAACCGCAAGCAGACCGGACTCGGTATCACGATCGGCTGGTGCATGGGTGTCAACCGGCCGTTTTCGGGGTCGCGCCCGAACACGACGACGGCGTCGGAGCGCTGATTGGCGACGAGCAGCCACCGCCCGCTCGGATCCAGGCTGAAATTGCGCGGCCACTCGCCCTCGGTGGAGACCACCTGGGCGAGCGCGAGCCCGCCGGTTGATTCCGCCACGGAGAACACCGCGATGCTGTTGTGGCCGCGGTTCGACACGTACACCGTGCGCCCAGATGCTGCGACGTGGATGTCGGCCGGGTAATTCGTGCCGGTCCAAGCAGCCGGGACGGTCGAACGCGTGTCGAGCGGGGACAGTGTGCCGCGCTCGGCGTCGAAGCGCAGCGTGGCCACCGTGGAATCGAGCTCATTGGCCACGAACACCAGCGGCAGCGTGGGGTGGAAGACCATGTGGCGCGGGCCGGCGCCGGGACGCATCACCGCCTCGCCCCCCTCGACCTTGCGCAGCGATTTGCCGCCCAGGTCGAGTCGGTAGACGAACACGCGGTCGGCGCCCAGGTCTGCGGCGAGCGCGAAGCGGTTGGAGGGATCGGGAATAATGCAGTGCGCATGCGGCGCTGCCTGACGCTCGGCATTCGGTCCTTTGCCCGTATGCTGAACCACCTGCGCGGCAGGGGCGAGTGCGCCATTCGTCTCGATCGGTAGCAGCGCGACGCTGCCCCCGGCGTAGTTGGCGACGAGCGCCGCGCGGCCGCTGCGGTCCACGCTGACATAGCAGGGGGCACCACCTTGCGATGGCTGCTCGTTCAGTCGGGTGAGCACGCCGCTGGCTCGCTCGATCGCGAAGGCGCTCACCGCCCCGGTCGGTCTCCCCTGGTACTGCTCGAGCTCGTTGACGGCGTAGAGCGTGCGCCCGTTCGGGTGGATCGCGAGGAACGACGGGTTCGGCCCGGCGTCCACTGAGCCGACGCGCAGCAGTTCTCCGGACCGCCGGTCCATGCAAACGAGATAGATCCCCTCAGATCGACTGCCCTCGGTATACGTCCCGACGTAGAGGAGATCAGCATCCGCCAGCGCGGCACTCTCTGAGCTGCCCCCACGCGCGAGTTCGATGAGACCGATCGCGGACGCGGCCAGGAAGTCGCGGCGAGACGGCTCGCGACGAGCGGTCATAGTGGCGCCCGTATCGCTTTCCCGGGCGCGACGCCTTCGACGGCCCGCCCGTTCGCGACGACCGACACACCATTCACGAGCACGTGCTGAATGCCGACCGGCGCGAGCGACGGTTCTCGGTACGTCGAGCGATCCACCACTGTCGCCGGGTCAAAGATGGTAATATCCGCGTCGGCGCCGACCCGCAGGCGTCCCTTTTGGCGCATCGCCGGGACACGCGCCTCGAGTCGCTGCGCCGGCATGAGCGTCATCTTGCGGATCGCTTCCATCAGCGAGAGGGCGTGGGCCTCGCGGACGTAGCGGCCAAGCACCCTTGCAAACGTCCCCGTGGTCCGCGGATGCCCTGTGCCGTTCTGCCAGTAGGCGTCGCTCGCGATGATTGTGAGTGGACTGGTTAGCGCCACGGTCACCATCTGTTCCGTGTTGGTATGAACCACGACTGGTCCGCCGACCTTTGTAAGCCGCTCGAAGCTCTCGCGATTCAACCGCTCGCCGGTGGGCGTCCATTCCAGCTCGGCGAGTTGCGTATCGGGAGCGGATCTATAGATGTCCTGTATGGTCGCTGACTGAATTTCCGTCATGCCGGCGGCGTACGGATACGCCTCGGTCGTGACGTCCTGTCCGTGCGCTCGCGCATCGCTGATCATCTCGAGCAGCACCGGCGTTTCCGCAAGACCTGAGCTATTGATGTGGACCACGTGTAACGGAGCATGGGTTTCGCTGGCGAGCGACAGCACCTCTTTGAGGCCCGCGACGCCCGGGCGAATGTGGACGTGTACTGGTGTCTTCGTTCTTGCGGCGACACGGAATACGGCCAGCAGCTCATCTCGCGTTGCCGCCGGTGTATAGGGGAATCCAGCGCCGATGTCGACGGCGCCTTCACGGAGACCGATCTCAATGCGCTGCGCGATCTCGCCGATCTGCGCGGGTGTCGCGGCGCGATAGGCGCCGCCGCTCACCGGCATCACGGTCCCGGAATCGTGCATCACCGCCATGCGGACCTTGATGTGACCGATGCTGACGCCGTAGTTGATCCGGTTGCCGGCGCTGCGCTCGCGGTACCAGGCGGCGACATCGGCCGTTCCGAGCTCCAGCTCCAGCGCGGTGGTCACCCCGTCCAGTGAATAGAACCGATAGGTCTCGGGCGTCTGTCCGTGCGCGTGCAGATCGATGAAGCCAGGGGCGACGACGAGACCGCGCGCGTCGACTGTGTCCCGGCCGTGTATGGCTTGCGTCGTGATGATGGCGATGTGTCCGTCGCGGACCCCGATATTCCGGACCGCATCGAGGCCGGAGGCGGGATCCATGACGTGTCCGCCGAGCAGGACGCGGTCGTAGACGACGTTCGCGGTGCGCTGCGCTGGCGGCATGCCCAGCTGCAGTAACAGCAGCATGACCATGGGATGACATCCTATCTCTTTTTTGAGAAAAGCGCGCCCCCGCCTGCTCTCGTGAGGAAAGAATGAGGAAGGGAAGGTGCCCCAAGGACCGTGCGGCTAGGGGGCGGTGACCGAGGGCGGGGCGATCGCGGTGAGGGTGATCCGTCGCTCGAGATAGCGCCGCTCCGCGTCGCTCCGCGCTAGCCGCAGGGCCTGCTGGAAGTACTGGCCGGCCAAAGCCGCGTTGCCGCGGCGCCGCTCCAGCTCGCCCATGGCCGCCGGCAAGAAGGGGTACGCCGCGAGCCGGTCGCGATCGGCGATCTGCTCGATCGCCTCGAGCCCGCGGTCGGGGCCGTCGCGCTGCGCGACCGCGATGGCCCGGTTGAGCGCAACGACCGCCGACGGCGCGATCCCCATCAGCCGATCGTACAGCGTGACGATCGCGTTCCAGTCGGTCGCCGCCAGTGTCGGCGCGGCGGCGTGCACCACCGCGATCGCCGCTTCGACGTGATAGGCCGTCAGCTCGTCGCCCGCGGCGGACCGATCCAGGAGCGCCTGTCCTTCGGCGATCAAATTGCGGTGCCACGCGGACCGGTCCTGCTCCCAAAGTGCCTGCAGCTCCCCAGCGGCATCGACGCGCGCCGGCAGACGTGCCGCGTGCAGCGCCATCAGGGCCGAGAGCGCGAAGGTCGCCGGCGTCCGGGTAACGGGATGCTCGCGCAACAGGGCGGTCAGGCGGATCGCCTCCTCGCACAGCTCGGCGCGGACCGCTCCCTGCGCCGACGCCCCGTGGTACCCCTCGCTGAACAGGAGATAGAGCGCGCGGTGCACCGCGGTGAGCCGCGCGGCGAAGGCGGCATCCGACAGATCGAACAGGATGGTGGACCGCGCCAGCGCCTGCTTGCCGCGCGTGATCCGCTTCTCGATCGCGGCGCGGCTGGTGAGGAACGCCGCGGCGATCTCCGGTGCGCCGAACCCGCACAAGATGTTCAGGATCAGCGCGATCTGGGCCGGCTCGGGGAGGTCGGGATGGCAGCACGTGAACATCATGCGCAGCTGCTCCGCGAGCACCACGTCGCCGGAAAACGCCTCGGCGACCACGGCAGCGGCCGTCCATTCGGTTTCGAGCAGCCGCGTGAGCTCGGGCGCGAAGGTTCGCGCGGTTCGCTCGCGGCGGATCACGTCGAGGGCGCGGTTACGCGCCGTCGTCATCAACCAGGCCGACGGGTTGGGCGGCACGCCCCGCAGCTTCCAGACCTCGAGGGCGCGGCAGAAGGCGTCCTGCACCACGTCTTCCACCAGCGCCAGGTTCTGCACCCCGAAGAGGCGCGTGAGAGAGGCGGTCATGCGGCCCGCCTCATGCCGGAAGAGGTGCTCGTGCAGGTCCACCGGCGGGGGCGGGTGCGACATCACATCTCGAGTTTCAGAACCGGCCGGACCTCGACCGAACCCTCGACGCCGTCGAGTGCCGGGCAGCCCTTGGCGAGCTCGGCGGCCTGGGCGAGATCCTTGGCCTCGACGATCGAGTAGCCGCCGATCACGTCCTTCGCCTCGACGAAGGGGCCGTCGGTGATGGTGCGGGCGCCGCCGCGCACCAGCTTGCCCGTCCGGTCGAGCGGCTGACCGGCGTTCTTGAGGTGACCCTTGGTTTCGAGGTCGCGCATCCAGGTCATCCAGCGCTGCATGCTCTTCTGGCGCTGCTCGGGCGTGCCCATGGCCGCCTCGCGGGCGGCGGGCGAGTTGCGATACAGGAAGAGGTATTCGCTCATGGCTGTCTGGCTCCTTCTGGAAGAGGTGCGGCGCGGCACCGTGCCGCGGCCGGGTGTTCGGGAGGACAACGTTCGAGACGGGCGGTTCCGGACAGGATTGGGGAAGCTGCCGAGCCGCTCACGGCAGGGCAAGGTCCAGCCGCCGGCGTCGCCCGTCGAAGTCTCTGTCAGACATGGTCTTCACTCAAGACGGGGAGTGCAAGAGCGGGTTGCATTGGAAAAGTGGAACACGTAGGTGTTACGTATAGCAGGAGCCCCCCCCCGGCCTGAGGCGGACATGTCAGCGACGAGACCTCCCTTGGCGCCTTCATCTCTACTTCCTGCGAGCGAAGCGCGCGACCGCCTGCTTGCCCGCGTCGCCTTCGAGGCGACTTGGGAGCGGGACTTGGGCGGCGACGAGCTGAGTTGGGACGCGAACCTGGAGTCCATTTTCGGCTATCCCCGCGATGAAGTGGTGGACCACATCAGCTGGTGGCGCGACCGCGTTCACCCGGACGATCTCGAGCAGGTCGAGGAGACCTCCTCTCAGGCGATCAATAGCGCCGCCGCCGGATGGTCGAGCGAGTACCGGTTCCGACGCCGGGACGGCTCCTGGGCATGGGTGGCCTCGCGCTGCGCGATCGAGCGCGACGACCGGGGACGGGCCCGCCGCGCGGTCGGGGCCATGATCGACGTCAGCCAGCTCAAGGAGACCGAGTCCCGGCTGCGCCTTTTCACCGAGCAGATACCCGCGCGCGCGTGCGTCACCGATCGCGACCTGCGCGTCGTGTGGGACGCGGGCGCCGGGTTCTCGTCGAGCCCCTCGGCGTTGGGGAAGACTGTCCCGGAACTGTTCGCGCAGTCCCCTGACCGCGAGCGCGTCTTGGAGGGATGCCGCAGGGCGCTCGCGGGGGAGTCGTGCATGCTGGAGATCGACGACGGCACGGCGGCTGCGCAGCTCCAGCTTCAGCCCTTCCGCGATCCGGCCGGGAACGTGACCGGCGTCGTCGGCATGGCGGTGGACATCACGGACCGCGTGCGCCGGGAGGCGGAGGTCCGAGCCGGCCAGCTGCTCCTGCGACAAGTCCTCGACACGCTTCCCGTCGGTGTTGCGGTGATGGATCGCGCCGGGGACCTGCTGCTCTACAATCCCGCCTCCGGCGGTATCTGGGGCGGGACGATCGTCAGCGGGCGGGAGCGGTGGATGAAGAGCAAGGGCTACTGGCACGCCTCGGGCCAAGCGATCGCCCCGGACGAGTGGGCGTCGCGGTACGCGCTGAATGAGGGGCGGACCAGCCGCGACGAGCTGATCGACATCGAGACCTTCGACGGCCTGCGCAAGACGATCGAGAACTACGCTGCCCCCATTCGCGACGGCGCGGGCGCCATCACTGGCGCCGTCATCGTCAACGAGGACGTGACCGAGCGGGTTCGCGCCGAGGAGGCACTCCGCAAGACCGAGCGTTTACTGGTGGACGCGGAAAAGCTGGGTCAGACCGGTGGCTGGGAGCAGGACCTCGTCAGCCAGCAGATCGTCAACACCGAAGCCAATCTGCGGCTCTTCTTCGGCGACGACCGCAGCAAGGGCGCACGGCTCGAGGACTACGCCGAGGCCGTCCATCCCGACGACCGCGACTGGGTGACGCGCCGGCGCGAGCAGCTGCTCGCCGGCACCGGCTCCCACGACATCGAGTACCGTGTCGTATGGCCGGATGGCAGCGTGCACTGGATTTTTGGGCGTGCGACGGTGGTGCGTGATGAGTCGGGCCGGCCGATCCGGGTGTACGGAACCAACGCCGACATCACCGAGCGCAAGCACGCCGAAGAAGAGCTCGCCCGGCGCGCGCGGCAGCAGGAAGCGCTATCGCGCAAGCTGATCGAGGCGCAGGAGGCTGAGCGTCGCGCGGTGGCCCGGGAGCTGCACGATGACTTCGGGCAGGTCCTCACGGCGCTCAAGCTGAACCTCCAGCGGCGCGACCGCGATGACGCCGAAAGTATCGCGCTCGTTGACGGCGCGATCGCGCGGATGCGCGATCTCGCCCAGGATCTGCGCCCCCCGCTGTTCGACGAGTTCGGTCTCGAGGCGTCGCTGAGCTGGTACGTGGAGCGCGAGGCCAAGCGTGCCGGGCTGGCGTTCCGCCTCGCGCTCGCTCACCTCGAGAAGCGGCCACCGATCGCCGTGGAAACGACCTGCTTCCGCATCGCGCAGGAGGCCCTCACCAACGTCATCCGCCACGCGCAGGCGCGCAGCGTCGACGTCGAGCTCAGCGAGGCGGCTGGCACGTTGCAGCTCGTGGTGCGCGACGACGGCCAGGGGTTCGACGTTGCCGCCGCGCGCCGGCGCGCCGCGCAAGGGGCGAGCCAGGGACTGCTCAGCATGCACGAGCGCGTCGCCCTCGCCGGCGGAGACTTGGAGATCGACTCGGCGCCCGGCCGGGGCACGACGATTCGGGCGCGTTTGCCGCTCGCGGCCGGAGGTGGCGCATGAGCTCGCTGCGGCTCCTGCTCGCCGATGACCATGCGCTGGTGCGTGCCGGGATGCGCGCGCTCCTCAACGAGCTGCCGGGCGTCGAGGTAGTGGCGGAGACCGGCGACGGCCGCGAAGCGCTGCGGCTGGTGCGCGAGAAACGGCCCGACATCGCCCTGATCGACATTTCCATGCCCGGGCTCAACGGCCTGGAGGTGGCGGCGCGGATCGTGCACGACCACGCGGCTACACGCGTCATCATCGTCTCGATGCACAGCGACGACGAATCCGTCCGTCGCGCGCTGGTCGCCGGAGCAGCGGGCTACCTCCTCAAGAATTCTGACCGCAGTGAACTGGAGCTCGCGCTGCGCGCCGTAGCCCGCGGCGATACCTGGCTGAGCCCCTCCTTGACGAAACGCGTCGTAGCGGCGTACACGCATGGCGCCCCCCCCTCCCCCCGGCCCGCTGACGGATCCTTAGCGACGCTCACGCCCCGCCAACGGGAAGTGCTGCAGCTTGTGGCCGAGGGTCACTCGAACAAGGAAATCGCCAGCCGCCTCAATGTGGCCCTGAAGACCGTGGAGACCCACCGCACTGAGCTCATGGAACGCCTCGGCATCCATGGCGTGGCGAGTCTGGTCCGCTACGCCATCCAGGTCGGGCTCGTGCGCCCCGAATCCTAGGTAGTCGTTCCCGCCCAACCCGGGTCTTTTACCGACTTCGCCGTCGGGCACCCCCGGTTACGCTTCCGCCAATGACGGTCCGTATCCTGCTGCTCGAGGACAACGACGCTGACGCTGAGTTGACCGAGGTGGCGCTCCGCAAGGCCGGGCTCGATTTCACAGCCCGGCGCGTCGTGACGCATCTCGACTTCGAGCGCGCCCTGCGCGAGTTCCATCCCGATTTGGTCGTGGCCGACCACCAGCTCCCGGAGTTCAGCGGCGTCGCGGCGCTGCAACTGGCGCGGGAGCTCGCGCCCGGGGTGCCCTTCATTCTCCTCACGGGCTCGCTCGACGAAGAAACCGCCGTGGAATACATGAAGGCGGGTGCGGCGGACTACATCCTCAAGGACCGGCGGGCCCGCCTCGGGCCGGCGGTTCGGGGCGCGCTGGAGCGCCAGCGGGCTGCGGAGCACATGAAGCGGCAGCTGCGCGAGCAGGAGGAATACTTCAAGTCGCTGATCGAGCAGGCGATGGATATCACCGCGGTGCTCGACGCCGACGGCGCGATCCGCTACGCGAGCCCCTCCGCGTCCCCGCTGCTGGGCTACGCCCCCGAAGAGCTCGTCGGGCGGCGCATGCTCGACTTGGTGCACGCGGACGATGCGGCGGCCACAGTGCGGGTGTTCTCCGAAGGGGTGGCGACGGGACAGGGGGGTCGGCTGCTCGAGCTGCGTTTCCGCCACAAGGACGGCACCTACCGGGTCCTCGAGGCCATCGGTCGGTACCTCCTGGACGATCCCGTCGTGCAGGGGGTGGTGATCAATGCCCGGGACGTGACGGAGCGCCGCTCCCTCGAGCGCCAGCTCCTGCAGGCGCAGAAAATGGAAGCGGTGGGGCGTCTCGCGGGAGGCGTCGCGCACGATTTCAACAACCTGTTGACTGCGATCCTGGGCTATTCGGGCCTGCTCCTGGATGGTCTCCCGACACTCTCCCCCCTGCGACCCGATCTTGAAGAGATCCGCAAGGCCGCCGATCGCGGCGCCGGGCTCACGCGTCAGCTCCTCGCGTTCAGCCGCAAGCAGGTCCTGGAAATGCGGGTGCTCGACCTCAACGAGCTCGTGACCGACATGGACAAGCTGCTGCGGCGGCTGCTGGGGGAGGACATCGTGGTGGTCACGCAGCTCGCCCCGGCGCTGGGAGCAGTGCGGGCCGACGCCCACCAGCTGGAGCAGGTGGTGGTCAACCTCGCCGTGAACTCCCGCGACGCGATGCCCCAGGGCGGGCAGCTCACGATCGAGACGCGCAACGCCGAGCTGGACGACTCGTATGTCCGAGAGCACGTGCCGGTCCGGCCGGGGAGTTACGTGATGCTGGCGCTGAGCGACACGGGCACCGGGATGTCCGCCGAGACCATGTCCCACATGTTCGAGCCCTTCTTCACGACCAAGGAGGCTGGCAAGGGCACCGGGTTGGGCCTCGCGACGGTGTATGGGATCGTGAAGCAAAGTGGCGGCTACGTGTGGTGCTACAGCGAGCCCGGCCGGGGAACGACGTTCAAGGTGTACCTGCCACGCGTAGACGCCCCGGTCGATCGGTTACCCGTCCGCGCTGCCGCGCGCTCCACGCGCGGGTCGGAGACGATCCTGGTTGTGGAAGACGAACCAGCGCTGCGGGAGATCATTCATCGTGTGCTCGAGAAGCAGGGTTACACGGTTGTCGAAGCTTCCACCCCGGCCGCGGCGTTGACGCTCGCGCGCAACCAGGCTGGTCCCATTCACCTGCTGCTGTCGGACGTGGTGTTGCCTGGGCGAAGTGGCCGCGCGCTGGCCGATGAGCTGTTGGTACAGCGCGCCGACCTGAAGGTGTTGTTCATGTCCGGGTACACGGAGGATGTCATCGTCCAGCGCGGCGTGCTGGCCCCCGGCACTCCGTTCATCAACAAGCCGTTCTCGGCTGATCGGCTCGCGGCGAAGGTGCGGGAGGTGCTCGACGCACCGTGAACAACGTGGAGTGGTTAGCTTCATGGCTGCTCCATGGGAACCTCTCCGCAGGGTCGCGGCCGTCTCATTGGGCGTCGCCTGGCTACTCGAGACGTCCTGCTGGCGGAGGCGATACACCGGGAGGCATGTTCTGGTCCGGAGCACGCGTTCGGGGACGCCCATCTCACGTTGCTCTTGAGGGGCGCATTCGAGGAGGTTGCCGGTTCGTGGACCCGGACGATGCGCCCGCTCAGCACCAGCTTTTCGCCGCCCGGTCTGGCGCACCGCGACCGCGTGGGGCGTGCGGGCGCCCGCCTGTTCACCGTCTGGCTCGGGCGGTCGCTGGCCGACGAGTTCCTGCTGCCGTCGGCCTTCTGGCAGGCGCCGCAACAATGGGAATCCGCCGCGGTCGCGCTGCCGCTGCTGAGGCTCTACACCGAGTTAGCCAACACCCCGGAGTCGCTCGATCCACTCGCGGTCGAGGACCGACTGGCTCTGCTGCTCGAGACGATTCATGCGCCAGGGCATATTCGCGAGACGAGACGGCCACGTTGGGTAGACGGCGCGCGGGAAAGAATCACTGACTGCGCCGCCGCGCCGCCGCGCATCGTGGACCTGGCACGCGAAGCCGGCGTGCATCCCGTCCACTTCTCTCGGACGTTCCGTCAATTCGTGGGCGTGCGCCCGGCGGAATACCGCACGCGCGCCCGCGTGGCGGCAGGGTGCCGCCTGGCCGCTTCGACCTCCCTGCCGCTCTCGCAGGTCGCGCTCGCCGTGGGCTTCGCCGACCAGAGCCACATGACCCGTGCATTTGCCCGCGTGCTCGGCGTCGCACCGGCCGCCTATCGCACGCTGCTCAGCGACTAAGGGTCGAGCGTCGCACGAGCCGGCGCGTGTTGGATTTGTTCAAGACGCTCCCTCCCTGAGGTCGCATCCTTACGGGCGTCGCGACCTGGAGCACGCCGATGACATCGCCTACCGCGTTGGTGGTCTTGGCCGCACTCAGCGGCACGGGGCTCGCTCGACCCGCCACTCAAGCGGGTCAGGTGTGCAACGCCGACAACGCGCACTCGCTCATGGACTTCACCGTGCGGCTGCTCGGCTTCAACCGGGTGCGCGGTACGTTGGCGACCTGGCGCGCCAGCGTCTACTATGATCCGGATACACTCGAGCACTCGTCAGTGACCTTCGTTGCGGACCCAGCATCCATCTCCACCGGCGTCACCGAGCGGGATGGCGACCTCAAGCGCGCCAGCTTCTTCGACGTGGCCCGCTTCACGCGCATCAGGTTTCGCAGCACCGGCGTGGAGCCCGCTGCGCACGGATTCATCGTGACCGGTGATCTCACCATCCGCGACAGCACCCGTCAGATCCGCCTGCCCGTCCAGGTCATCGCCCCGCCCTCGAGGGATCCCTTCGACAACCAGCGGGTGTCGTTCGGAACCGATGTGACTCTGAACCGCCGCGACTTTGGCGTGGTCGGCCCGGCGTTCTGGAACGGCGCGATCTCCGATTCGCTCGTCGTGGAGATCGAGATCGGCTGCACGGTCTGGAATTACGCCCGGCTCGATTGGAGCTCTGGCCCGGCGCGGCGTTCCGTTGGCGAGCTGTTGTTCACCGCGGCCGACTCGGGCCGGCTCGCCGCCGGACTGGGACAGGTGCGCGCGCTCTGGGCCAGTCGCCAGAGGGATACGACCTGGGA
>Ga0079222_10000178_pt1 | contig 12985 bp, 17 predicted proteins | sample GAPlitter_FD_75070 | JGI IMG/M metagenome (GOLD analysis project Ga0079222, IMG submission 75070) | Agricultural soil microbial communities from Georgia to study Nitrogen management - GA Plitter | ecosystem: Environmental > Terrestrial > Soil > Agricultural land | place: USA: Georgia...
CGAAGGCGAGTTGGAACGTCGTGGCCGTAATTGGCTGATATGCCACGCCAGTGGACAATCGATGTCCCGTGTACGACCAGTCCGCATTGCTGGGAAGGCCCGGAGTAGTGGCCTTGTCGCCCCCACCTGTGCGGTCCATGTCGAGTGTGTACCCGGCGCGAATGTGGCCCCGCTCATCCGCAAACCGCCAATATTGCATCGCCCCGAGCATCCAATTGATCCCATCCCGCGTCTGGTTGACGGGTCGTGCCAACTGGTCGTCCCGAAACGTCTTGAAATCTTTGTATTGATAACGGGCGAAGACTTGCGTAAACGTCCGATCACTTTCTGGAATCGTCAGGGTGGGTTGAAAGGCGTTTGACTGTAGGTAGGAATCGCCTCCCACCGTCACGTTGTCAAATGTGTATTGAAGTCTCAGTTGCGTCAGGCCCAAGCGCCGCTGAACAAACACCGTGGGTCCAACATCTACGACGTTGAAGTCGCTGAGCCTGGCATGAAAATTTGTGTACAATCCGAGGCCGACTCCGGCCATCCAGGTGTCATTCTGAACAAAACGATATTCGCCGTTTCCCGTCAGCACAAAGACAAAGTCGTCTTTGTGTGAGATCCCTCCGGGAAGCGTGCCGCCACCGGGCAGGAGGACAACGTTGGAATCATATTGCGTGCTGCCTGCAAAATTGGCATTCCACCGCTTTGATGGCTGGGTAAGCGACGGTGCAAGAGTCGGACGGATCGGCTGGGCAGGCGCCGGAGGGCCTCCTTCGACGGCCGAGCGGAACTCTGCTGTTGCCTGCTGCGTTTGGCCTTTCGACTGGAGCTCGACGCCGCGTTGGTAATGAGGGTCCTTCGCCAATTCAGGGTCTAGCTTCCCGGCACGCAGGAACTTGTCAGAAGCCTGGTCATAGGACTGCTGAGCAGCAGCCGCCAGTCCCGCATAATAATACAGCAGCGGCTCATCCTTGAGAGTCCGCTCTGCAAGGGTTAGTTCGGCAGAGGCTTCCTGATACCGATCCTGATGGTATAGCGCCATACCCAATCCCATCCGGGTACGCGCATCATCGGGATGGCGCCGAAGAACCTCCCGAAACCGCTCTTCAGCGGCTACATACCGTTGTAATCGCAGAGAAGATAGGCCGAGATAGTACCCGGCCGTCGGATCGCCCGGCTTGGCATTCAACGCATTGCGGAGATGCCGCTCGGCCTCTCCATAGCGTTCCTGGTTATACAAGAGGATGCCCTTTGATAGGTCGAAATCGTACTCGCGATATTCATCGCCTTCGGCCGCGTCGAGACGCGTGGCCGTTCCCACCAAAATTGCCGCAAAACAACAGCATCCGATAATCCAGGAGCAACGACTGGGGCGTGAAGATGATCGATCCACGGGTACTCACTAGGTTGAGTTAGCGGACGACGCTTTACTCAAGAATTGGACCCCATGCAAATTCGGCAAAGACGGAACAATTACAAGCGCTTGAAAGTCATTGAGGGAAACTTCGAGGACAATCTGTCCTTTCATCCTCGACTTGAGGACACAGTGTCCCTCATCCATAGACAGCTCGAAATGCACCCAGATGAGGTAGGCAAAACCCGATGGAATTCTAGGCCTTCCGGCCCGTTGACAAGCTTTCGAGCCGCACGGTACAAAATCTACGGTTCTTTTATTCAGGCCGGACTAACCAGTGAAGGAGGATAGGTGATGAGTGACGTAGCAGCAGAAATTAAGGTGGGTGATAATGCCCCTGACTTCAACCTGAAAGACCAGGACCAGAAGGACGTGAAGCTGAGCGACTATCGAGGCAAAAAGAATGTGGTCCTTTGCTTCTATCCGCTGGACTGGAGCCCCGTCTGTCAGGGAGAGAACAAGTGCCTGACGGACGATTTCCCCAAATTCCAGAGCGCCAATGCCGAGCTATTCGGCATCAGCTGCGATAGTTTCTTCTCACATAAGGCCTGGGCCGATTCGTTGGATCTCAAGCATCGACTGCTGTCGGATGTGCATCGGACCACGGCCAAGGCATATGGTCTTTATTTCGAGCCGCTGAACTGCTCCAAGCGAGCGACCGTTATTGTCGATAAAAACGGCAAGGTCGCCTATGTCAAGGTGCAGGAGATCAAGGTGGCACGGGAAGACAAGGATATTCTCGCCGCTCTTTCGAAGCTCAATTAATTCTGAGGGCCGAGGGTTGAGTGCTGAGCTGAGAGGAGCCATCCTTTCACACTCAGCACTTAACCACCTTGCATAGCCATGAGCACAGTTCTCGACGTCAGCGACGCCAACTACAAAGAATTCACCGACAGCGCCGGCGCGGTCGTGGCCTATGGCCTGGCCACCTGCGAGCCTTGTAAGACCTACGATCCCATTCTCCAAGACACCGCCGCTAAGTTCCCCACCATCAAAGTCGGCAAGGCCAAAATGCATGTCCCCGGCCGCTGCCGCGAGATCAAAAAGACTCACACCTTCGAGACCTACCCGACGACCCATTTCTTCGCGAACGGCAAACTGCTCCTCACTCGCGAAGGGGTGGTCGAGCCGGCCGAACTCGCCGCCCTGATTTCGGATCATTTGTTGAAATAGACACACGGCAGGATCATCGTACCAGCGTATCAGCTCAATGGGCGGCGACTGATGGCTCTCCCTATGCGCTTTCTCTACAGTGATAAGGGGAATGGAAGGCCAGATCTCTAATGAGGGCCGCTGGGCGCTGTGTTCAGCTACGGGGACAGCTACCTGACCATCCAACGGCGACTTCGGGATAGAAAGCCGGAACACTCCTAACGGTGTGACTTCCCTTGACCGGGGTGGAACGAATTGGTCTGATGATTCCGGTCGCGGACGACGAGGGATGGAAACCCTTCATCATCGACGCTCAGCACGACACGAGTTTTGCCGTCCACATCCCGGATGGAAGTTCCCGTCTCGCTGGAAATGCCGATCGAGATCCGGGCTACGTCGTTCTTATCTTTGAAGTGTAGGAACGGTTGTCCATCCGACGAAAATGTGAGCACAGCCCTGGCCTGTCCGGAGGGATCAACCAGCCGAAATTCCTCTGCCGACAGGACTTTCGCGACCGGAGAAGCGTCTTGCGCGGTGACCGGACGGATAGGTGCAACCAGACTTCCTATGAGACCGCCGGTGAGGCTTGAGACGAGACAAACCATAAGCAGTACGTGACGGCTGGGAACCATATCAACCTCCATTTTCGCTTGCCTTATCGTTCCATTCCTTGCGGCTTTGTCTTCGAGCAATGCTCATGCTGAATCAGCCAGCCCGAGGCCTCCTTGCGAAGAACACTGGTGCATTTTCCGCGCTCCTGCGCGTCGAGTTCGCCGCTGCGAATGGCTTGGAACACATAATCGTACGTGGCCCAGGCAGCGGAGCCTGCCACGTGCGTGATCAGATTCGAGATCGCGCCGAGGAAGTGCACCCTGCTGCCCTTGTCGAGTTCGGATCCGTATTCAGACAGCCACTTCTCGATGGTCTCGCGTGTCTCTGCAACTCCGTCCTGAACCCCGCTGTAGTCGGTCGTGTAGAGTTTGAGGACGGCTTGCGTGTCTCTGGTTTCGGCGAACGCCTCAGATGATTTCGCCTCCGCAAGGAGGATCATCTCAATCGCGTCCTCGTCAAGCCCCGCCCAAGCGACTGGAGACCATTGCACGCAGGTGATGAGCGCGAGGAGGGCCGTGTATCGGATCATCGGTTCGTGACGATACCGAAGCGGGGAATGAATGTCTAGCAGGAGAAGTAGATGCAAAACGGCCTGTATGGAAACGGACGATGGCCCAGCGGCTGCGGTCAACCTCGGCAACCGCCATCCGACCTGGCATCAAGCCTCAGCGCCGCCAGGCAGATCACCTGGCAACGCCTGTGCGTATCTGTCGACAAGCGTTGGCCTACAACGACCGCAAGAAATTCAGGATGTGCTGCTTATCAATTTCGTTCAGGTTATTAAACTGTGCCGTGACTTGATTGGCTTCGGATGCCCGATATGACCCGCTCCCGGCACTGGCATGCGCCTGAATGGCTTCCAATAGATCCTTCGTTCGTCCGTCGTGCAGAAAGAATATTCTTTTCCCCAAACCCCACAACGGTGCAGTGCGAAATTCATCACCCCGGGCGTTCCCCTGATTCACATCGTCGGCCAATCCCGAACCCATGTTGTGCAAGAGCAGATCCGAATACAGGTTCGCATCCTTGTCCCGCAAGGCGGCAACCGATGACTTTCCTGTGTGCAGCGTCGGCGTATGGCAGAGAGCGCAGCCCACATCGCTGAATAGTTTTCGACCGCGGACGGTGCTATCGGTATCGGGAGCCGGCGTCGGCGCCGCGAGCATCCGCATGAAGACGGCAAACTTTACGACGTCATTGGGAACTTCCAACGGATTGAACGCTTCGTAGTGCGTCACGCTCTCCGGCGTTGCATTGAACCGGCAGGCTGCGGCTTCGTCCCGTTCGTGCGGGAATAGATCGCTGGTCACGCCTTGCTCCACGTTGTAGGCTTCGCCGGAAAATATTTCCAACGATTTGTTCTGAGCTTTCCAGCCGAAGCGGGTGATCGTACCGTCATTCCCGCTAGTATTTGGTCGTCCGGAGGTGCTGTTTGCGCGACCCACGATTCCCAACGACTGCTTCGTCGCACTCATGGCTTGCATGTTGGCGAGAATCGCATCATCATCGATGGCTTCGATCAATCCTGCACCGAAGACCGGCGTGGGGATCCGAAAGACTACATTGCGTGAGGCGACGGCGGTTCGAAAGTCCGGCTGGCTGAGAAAGCATCCCGGTGCGTCAGTACGCCCCGTGATCGTGAACAGAGCATGCACGCCGCCATCCGCCGTGCCGTCTGGATTGAATTTAAAGCGTGCTTCACGGATCGGACCATCTTGCTTGATGAACGAAGGGACATCGTTCGTCGCCCCTTCCTTTTTGGCCATTTCCACCTGAGGATTGATGGACGGGCTGCTGCCTCCGATGTCAGGATGAGCATGACAGCCGGCGCAACTGTCGAGATTGAATCGCGGACCGAGACCGGCTTCGGTATCCAGAATCGCGCCTTGAACCGAGGCGACCTCCTGAAAGGCCTCTCTGCCGATGCCAAAGATCTGCTGTTCCAGTGACGACAGCCCCGCAAGCGTCCCTCCGGCTCCATTGGCACCAGGTCGCACGCCGGGGTCGCGGGCGGTGAAGCGCGCGACTTGGGATTGGACATCGATGGAAAATGTGACAACCCCAACGATGACCAACATCGACAGACCTATCGCACGAATCACTCCTGTACTCATGAAAGCCTCCTTCATGGTCCATGACCCTCGACAGGGAGGCAGATGAGCATAAGACGTACCGTTTCCACCTTTAAATTACACAGATCCATGTCCTCGAAATATCTATGGCTTTCGATTTCGCTCAGAATGTAAACAACTCGCGACTGTATACGAACTCCTACAGAGAGACACTTGTGGTGGGTCCCGTGAAAACGCGGCGAATAACGTCTATGCTGAATAATCGAACGACAGGTCGCGAGACTGCACGAGGCGAACGTTGGCGAGTGTTCCTGGAGAAATGACCGAGGCGAGCGAGGTCCAGATCCGTTCGACCAGTTGCTCCCCCGTCACAGTCGGAGATCCGAACAGCTGGCGCAGATCCTGGCGATCAAACGATTTGATGACGCGGTCCTGAACCAATCGATTAAGCGCGCCGATGTCCGTCACCATGCCGGTAACCGGATCCACCTTTCCCTCAACCGTGACGAAGCAGTCCCACTCACGGCCTTGGCGATCGTCCTGCACAGCAGTAAAGGAATATCGGCGCGTCACACTGGCAACCTCTAATCCGCCGACCGCCGTCACATCCGAATACAGATCTTCGTCTTCGTACAGCCTGATGGAATGGAGCGTGCCGATGTCTCTCTGCGCGACCAGCTTGGTCCAGAGCAGACGGGCAAGATTTTCTGACGTAGGAATCTGATTCTGAAAATAGGACATGTCGAGATTCAGATTTTTGTGGTCGAACTCCTCGATCACGCCGAGCAGGACGCGCTTCAGGTCAAATAGATTGATGACCATCCCGGTCTTCGCATCGACCTCGCCGGCGACGGTGACTTCCAGCATGTAATTGTGCCCATGAGCAGGCGGGTTAAAGCAGGGCCCGAAGACGGCGCGATTCTTGGCCTCGTCCCATTCCGGCTTGATGTACCGGTGGGCCGCCGCAAATTCAATACGCTTGGTTAACAGAACCGGGGCCATCGTGTCGTATTCTAAGTTCGGAGCGTTTAACGACGATGTTTGTTTGAGTCCGATCCACTCAACGCTGATCACTACCGGTTAAGTCGGAAAGCCATTCCTCGCGCAGGCTGCCCGGAACCGCCACGCTTTCATGGTACCCCCTGTGGTCCACCGTCAAAGACACAGGCCGGCGCAAATCGGCGAATGCCGCCCTCATGGCGTCGCTCGGTCGGAACCTGACGAAATGCACCGCGCTGATCTTGGTTTCGTGGCTATGGCCGCCTTCAAATTCTCCAAAGACCGTCTCCGCATCGGCCTTGATGGCCACCGTGCGGCCTTGATCCAATCCCATAAATCGGTCGAGCCACTCTTTCATCTTCGCCTCTTCAGTAATCTCGATCAACAGGGTGGCGCTGAGTTCATTCCCTGTCGGAAGGAGTGCATTGTAGATGTTCAGCTCGTCCTGCACCTTGGCCCGATCGACGATCCGTTCGACACGGATCATTTCCTGGATTTGAAACCTCAGGGTGTCCCGATTCTCAAACACGAGAGTGATCAATGGCCCGATGGAAATCCGTCGCCGTTGTTTGAGCGCGATGATACGGGATCGAAACGATTCCCGCTGCTTCTCATATTCTTCAATAGACAGCACATCTTCCGGAGTCAGCAGATTCATTTCGGGAGCCCATAGGCGTCACGGACGATCTGGATCGGATGGAGAGCGGCCTTTCCACCGACATGAGCCGATGCACCGGCTTGATCCAGCTGCAATCCGGCCAGAGGACAGTCTGACGCCACCAGATCGGCCTGCGTCTGCTCGATGATGCGCACGGCTTTTTTGGCAATGTTCATGGATAAGCCGAAGAACTCCTTCTTGGCGGACCAGGCGCCGTCATGCCCGGAGCATTTCTCGATGACCTCAACCTGCGCGCCGGCACATTCCATAAGTTCTTTCGACTTGAAGCCGATATTCTGGTCACGAAGATGGCAAGGGATCTGATAAGCCACACGGCCCGGCTGCTTGGTGAAGTCCGTCGCAAGCTGCCCGTTTTTTTTCATCTTCATCAGATACTCACAGATGTCGAAGGTCTGGGCGGCCACTTGTTTCGTCTGCTCATCGGGTTGCAGTTCGGGATATTCTCGCTTCAGCATCAGGCTGCAACTGGCCGTCGGGACGACGACATCATACCCCCGAGCGACCCAGGGATGCAGCGAGGCCACGTTGGTTTTGATCGCCCGCTGGATGGCGTCGATATCTCCGATATCAAAGCTCGGCATGCCGCAGCAACGCTGTTCGGGAACGACCACTTCTACGCCGTTCTTCTCCAATACCTGGACGGTGGCTTTGCCGACGTCCGTGACCTGGTAATTCACGAGGCAGCTTGCGAACAACGCCACTTTCTTCCCGGGTGCCGCGGTTCGCGCCGATGTTGCGCGGCTGGCAAACCAATGCGTGAAGGTTTCACCTGAAAAAGGAAGGACGTGACGGTCGCGATGGACACCGATCACCACCTCAACGAGTCGACGGACGATGTGGCTCCGCATCAGCCGATTCGTCAGGGATGCCGTAAGGCTCCCGATCACGCCCATCAGATCGGTCTTGATCAACAGCCGATCCCGCCAGCTCACCCCCCGCTCTTGTGCCAGCCGCTTCTTCCAGAGAATCATCAGATGGGGGAAATCGATCTCGTACTGATGCGGCGGTGTGTAAGGGCAGTGATTATAACAAAGCTTGCAGTAGTAACATTCATCGACAATGGTACGATGGTCGGCGTGAGTCAACTTTGCGACGTCACCCCCATTCTTGTCGATGCCGTCCAGCAACGTGTTGAACGAGGGACAGAGGTTGAAACAGCGGCGGCAGCCGTCGCAGATTTCATAGATGCGCAGGGATTCCTTGTCCACCTGCACCGGATCCACAGGATTGATGAGGCTGAGGCCCTTCATGTCATCAACACTTCCCCTGAAACACGAAGGGTGGGCTGAATCATCCTTCAGTCCACCCCATCGCTTGCGCCATGGTCGGCGATTAACTCTTCAGGCTATCGAGCCCTTTCTGAAAGCGGTTCGCATGCGAGCGTTCGGCCTTCGCCAATGTCTCGAACCATTCGGCCAATTCGGCAAAGCCTTCGTCGCGCGCCGTCTTGGCCATCCCCGGATACATCTGGGTGTATTCGTAGGTTTCGCCCTCGATGGCGGACTTGAGATTGGCCTCCGTATTGCCGATGGCTACGCCCGTCGCCGGATCGCCGACTTCCTTCAAGAAGTCCAGGTGTCCAAACGCATGGCCGGTCTCGGCCTCGGACGTGTCCCGAAACAAACCGCCCACATCGGGATAGCCTTCGATATCGGCGCGGCGCGCAAAATACAAATACCGGCGGTTGGCCTGCGATTCACCCGCAAAGGCGCCCTTCAGATTCTCATGGCTCTTGGTTCCTTTTAGACTCTTGCTCATCGAACCCTCCTCGTTATGCTTGGGCTACGGTTGGGCGTGCAACGAAGCTGCCCCCGTTTTTTAACCGCTATAAGATATCCCAGCGGTCATCGCAGGATCAACCGCCAGATGTTGGTTGATACTGCGGCAACTCCGCCTGCTGGGCATCAAGCGTAGGATACGCCTGGTCCTTTGCCGAAAGGATCGGCCTCGACACCGGCCAGGAAATGGCCAGGGCCGGATCGTTCCAGATGATGCCCCGTTCATCCTTCGGTGAATAGAAATCGGTGCACTTATAGAGAACCGCCGCCTGTTCGCTGGTCACGCAGAACCCATGGGCGCAGCCGGGTGGAACGTAGAGCTGCCGATAGTTGTCCGAGGACAATTCGAATCCGTGCCACTTGCCGAACATCGGCGATCCCCTGCGAATATCGACGACCACATCATAGACGGCGCCTTCCACCACCATCACCAGTTTCCCCTGGGCATGTGGTTCCTGGTAATGGAGTCCGCGTAACGTACCTCGAATAGAGCGAGAAAAGTTATCCTGAACGAATCGGTCGACCAGTCCGGCCTCGGCATAGCGCTCTGCATGAAACGTTTCACAGAACAAGCCGCGCGGATCGCGAAAGAGCCTGGGTTCGATCAACAGGACACCGGGAATATCGAGTGGAGTGACCTTCACGTCATGCCTCTTTTCACGGGTTGTTCAGGCTGTGGAAGAGCCGTGTGGGGGTGATTGCGGGGGATCGACGATGTCGGGATGCTCAGGGTACAATTGGCTCAGCCGATCGATCAATGGTTTAGCCGCCGGCGTGCTCTCTCTTGTGGGATCGCTGACCGGATGGTCCCAGATGAGAGTCGTGATGCCGGCCTCCGATAACAATGAACGGATAGTCGACAGGCAGGCTTCCAACGTCAGGTCGGTTCCGTGACGGAGGTCCAGGACCCGCTCCTTCGGATCGGCCGGGGGCGCATCCGTATGAAGCAGGGCCCAACAGCGGTTGAAGATCTCGTTCCGGAGCTGTTGGGACACATTGATCGTCTCAAGATTGGCCGTGCACAGCGCCGTGACAAAGAGCACGAACTGCAAGTCCGGCATCTCGGGATTCTGGACATCCAACTGTGGCATGGGCGGGCATTATCGATGGCGGGCCGGATGGAGTCAACGGGATTGAAACGGGAACGCGCGTAAGAAATGGTGACGATTTCACTGATGGGACAACTCCAAACGGCCGACGGAGAGCGGGATTTGGCCTGCGAAGTGCTCTCGCCTATGACCGTCCGGCAAGTGATTCAACGGCAAGGCGTGCAACTGCGCCATTTACTGCAGTTGATTCGTGAAAAAAAGGTGCTGGTGACGATCAACAAGAAAATCGCCAGTGACGATTCGCTGGTCCATGACGGCGATGCCATCCGCCTCGTTGGTCACGACGGCTTTGGCGGGAGCGGCCTCGGACCGTCGCATTCGTGAAATAACCTACGGCTGATTGAGATCGAGCGATTCGATCACGCGTGCTCGCGCAAGGTGTTCAAAAAGCCTCCCGTTCTCACTCGCCCAACCCCGACGAACGTTCTTTACCCACCTTCTCAACGATTGCTGTGCAATCGAAACCCGGGACGCGTCGTTCGGCGCGCAAGGCCGTACGTTGCCTTCGCATTGTCCTGTACGCTGAGCCTTTGGAAGACGCAAGCACGCCCCCGGAGTAGCGCGCGTCTCGGCGCGCGGGGGTTGGGTGGGTGTGAAGGTGGCGCCTTTTCAACACCTTGCTAACGAGAAGGGCCGGCGCCCCGTTGGGGAGCCGGCCCTTCGCCTGCTGAGAGCCGCAGCGGAAAGCCGTTGAGGGCTTCGCACGACGGCCCAAATTCGTGAACAGATTACTTCTTGCCGAGGATGGCGTCCTTGGCGGCCTTGGACACGCGGAACTTGACCACGCGCTTGGCTGGGATCTTGATCGCTTCGCCGGTCTGAGGATTGCGACCCATGCGAGCCTTGCGATTGGCCAACACGAGCTTTCCGATGCCAGGAACGACGAAGACGTTCTTCGCTTCCCGATAAGCCAGAGCGGCAAAGTCGTCCAGCGCCTGGACGCACGCCTTCTTGGTCAACCCAGTCTTCTGGGCCATGTGATCGGCAATCTGCGACTTGGTCATTGATTTAGCCATACGAGAAACCTCCCTTAAAACAAAATAAGGTGAATTGCGACTGCCCGCCTCTCAATGGAGACTTCGTGCGATGAAGTGACTCGTCAAAGAGACCGCGATGAATATGTCTCAGTCAAAAACCTGCGGGAGTCTATCCAAGCGCCCTCGGCCTGTCAACCGGAAAAACACGCTCCAGGCGTAGGGAAGCGCCTCCACCGGGACTTGCAGTTCCGAGACCAGGCGGCGTAAAGTACAGGGCATTGCAGGGCCAAGACGGTGCCCCGCAGCGATGAATTTATTGAGGTTTTGTCCATGGGTAAACAACTCCCTATTCTCCCCGCAACCGCGCAACCTGCTGAAACACCTGCTGAAAAATTTATCTACTCGCGCGTGTTTTGCCAAAAAGAAAATCCATCGCCGCTCCGGTTGATGATCGAATTTTTGAAGTCCCGCGGCCAGCTCCCTATCACACCGCCCGACATGACAGACGAGGCGCTTGACGATTGGGCCTGGGTGCACGTGGCGCTCCAATATGACCGAGCCAGAAAACCCATCCAAGTCTTTTGCTTTAGGGACCGCGGCACGTATCAAGATGGCTTTGAGCAGGAAAAAGGCCAGTTCTTAGAGGCGTTGACGTACTACGATGACGTTGATGCCTCCTGGGCGGCCGACTCGCTGAAGAAGGCACGCTTCAACCTTGTCACCAGATTTGACCCGGCCGACATCACCGACGAAGGGTACGATTTCAACGGCTGGATTTTAGAATTTTATCAGGATAATTGTGACGGCATCGTTCAAGTTGACGGCCAAGGATTCTACTCTCCCAAAGGCACACTCATCGTCGATCTGTCTGCCCCGCCTCCAGAGGAATAAAGGGCGCATGCGAGCCCCCAACCGTTCTCCTCTCGCGTCACTCACCCGTAAAACGGACGATTGGTTTCAACGGGCCAATGCCGCGCTCTTGAGCCAAGTCCCTTGCCGAGCCGGCTGCTCCTATTGCTGTGTCGGTCCGTTTCCCATCACCCAGCTCGACGTTGGCCTTTTGCAAGAAGGGCTCAAGAGTCTGTCGCTTGAACAACGGGAATGCATCGAACGGCGCGCGAAAGAGCAGGTTTCCGCTCTCGAGACTGCCTATCCGCGATTGCGGCAATCACGTTATCTGGATCGTTGGGCTGATACTGACATTGATCGGTTGGTCAGCGACTTTCATCAAGATCCCTGCCCGGCATTAGGAGAAGACGGCCTCTGTGCAGTCTACGATTACCGCCCCCTCACCTGTCGTTCGATGGGAATTCCAACCGAAGAGAGAGGACAGGTCACCGGAGCCTGCGCGGTTCAAACTTTTGTTCCCCTCGTGAGGCTATCGGCCTCACTTCGTTCGGAAGAACAGGAGTTGGCCGGACGGGAAGCGGAAGAGCTGGACGCGCATCGAACGATGTCCGGAGCAGAAGGGGAAGAGATGCTGCTCCCCTATGGATTCCTTGCTGATTGACCGAGGAGAAAATCCACGGCTAGGGATTTCTTGCGGGGGTCAGCAGGATTCAGTGGTAAACATAGTTCGAAGGTCGTTCCCGCGCCTACCGTACTTTCCCTGCCGCGACCTCGAACGGAGGATTCGACTCGTGCATAGGATTCTCGTCGTCGATGATGATGGAGACATCAGAAACGCGTTACGGCTGGCGCTCGGGAAAGCCGGTTATCAGCCGCTCCTGGCCGAGGGCGGACAAGAAGCCATCAATCTCATGAAACAGGATGCTCATGCCTCCACCGTGGCCGCAATCCTTTGCGACCTCGAGATGCCGGGTATGGACGGAGCAGCGGTCATCGCTCATTTCCATACCCACCATCCTATGATTCCGATCGTGGTCTTGAGCGGTGCAACCCCAAACCAGTTCTTGGACGCCGTCGGGCAGCAGGGCGTCGGCGACTGGATCCGGAAGCCGGCCACCAACGAGGCTATCATGGAGAAAGTGCGCATGGCAGTCCATCTATTCGAGATAAGGAAGTCAGCTCGCCAAGCCTGAGGCTGCCACCCCTCCTTTCATCGCTCTTTCACAGAGTAGACATGTAGTAAAACCGTGTGCTAAGGTCATTTCCCTTGGTTGCGGATGCGCCTGTAGCTCAGCTGGATAGAGCATCAGCCTCCGGAGCTGAGGGCCACAGGTTCAAATCCTGTCAGGCGCACCA
>Ga0079222_10000179_pt1 | contig 12957 bp, 10 predicted proteins | sample GAPlitter_FD_75070 | JGI IMG/M metagenome (GOLD analysis project Ga0079222, IMG submission 75070) | Agricultural soil microbial communities from Georgia to study Nitrogen management - GA Plitter | ecosystem: Environmental > Terrestrial > Soil > Agricultural land | place: USA: Georgia...
CATCGAGCAACTGCTCGACGCGGAAGGCCGGTTCGAGATCGGCCTGGAAGTCGTGCCCGTCGACAGCCTGAAGTTCAAGGACACGAAGAAATATCCGGAACGCCTGGAAGCGGCGCTCGAGGAAACGGGCGAGACCGACGCGCTCGTCGTCATGCAGGGTAGCGTGAAGAGCGTGCCGCTGGTCACCGCGGTGTTCGAGTTCGATTTCATGGGCGGCTCGATGGGCTCGGTCGTCGGCGAGCGTTTCGTGCGCGGCGTGCGCGTCGCGTTCGAGAACCGGCTGCCGTTCGTCTGCGTGTCGGCGTCGGGCGGCGCGCGCATGCAGGAAGGCGTCAATTCGCTGTTCCAGATGGCGAAGACGACCGCGGTGCTCCAGGAGCTCACGAAGGCGCGCCTGCCCTTCGTGTCGATCCTCACGGATCCGACCATGGGCGGCGTGTCGGCATCGTTCGCGTTCGTCGCCGACCTCGTGCTGGCCGAGCCCGGCGCGCTGATCGGCTTCGCCGGCCCGCGCGTGATCGAGCAGACGGTGCGCGAGACGCTGCCGGAAGGGTTCCAGCGAGCGGAGTTCCTGCTCGACAAGGGCGCGCTCGACATGATCGTCGACCGGCGCAACCTGCGCGACGAACTCGCGCGGCTGCTCGCGCTGCTCACCCGCCAGCCCGCGCCGACTGCCTGACGTCGGAGCGGGCTTGCGGTCGACGCGCCAGGCGCGCTGCGCGAACGAGACCACGCCGTGACGACGCCGCGCACCCTAGCCGGCTGGCTCGCCTACCTCGAGACGCTGCATCCGAAGCCGATCGCGATGGGGCTCGAGCGCGTCGCCGCGGTCGCGGCGCGCATGTCGATTGCCATCGACTGCCCGGTGATCACTGTTGGCGGCACGAACGGCAAGGGCTCGACGTGCGCGCTGCTCGAATCGATCTACCGTCGCGCGGGCTATCGCACGGGGCTCTACACGTCGCCGCACCTCGCGCGCTTCAACGAGCGGATGCGCATCGACGGCGTCGAGCTGGAAGACGCGGCGCTGGTGGCGGCGTTCGACGTCGTCGAGGCAGCGAGAACGGCGGTTGCGACGCCGACGCCGCTCACGTATTTCGAATTCACCACGCTGGCCGCATTGCACCGCTTCACGCGCGAGCGCCTCGACGTGCTGATCCTGGAGGTGGGGCTCGGCGGCCGGCTCGACGCCGTCAACCTGGTCGACGCGGACGTTGCCGTCGTCACGGCGATCGACGTCGACCACGTCGATTACCTCGGGCCCACGCGCGAGCACATCGGCGCCGAGAAGGCCGGCATTTTCAGGAGCGGCAAGCGCGCGATTTGCGGCGACCCCGATCCGCCGCGTTCGCTTCTCGAGCACGCGCAGGCGATCGGTGCGCCGCTGTGGCGAATCGGCGTCGATTACCGCTACGCCGAGCAACGCACGCAATGGCGCTACGAGGGACCCGTAGGCAAGCGCCACGGGCTGCCGCATCCGGCGTTGCGCGGCCGCTATCAGCTCGGCAACGCGGCCACCGCGCTCGCCGCGACCGACGCGCTCGCGCAGCGGCTTCCCGTGGCGGCGGCCGCGATTCGCGAGGGCCTGGTACACGTGGACCTCGCGGGGCGATTCCAGGTCTTGCCCGGGCGGCCGACCATCGTGCTGGACGTCGCGCACAACCCGCATGCCGCGCGCGCGCTCGCCGACACGCTCGCTACGATGGGTTATCACCCACGCACGTTCGCGGTGTTCGGCATGCTCGCCGACAAGGACATCGAGGCAGTGGCGCGTGCGCTCGCACCGCGCGTTGACGCCTGGTACGTCGCTCCGCTCCCCGGGCCGCGCGGCGCATCCGTCGCGCGCGTCGAGGCGTCGCTGCTGGCGGCCGGTGTGGGGAAGGAGGCGATTCGCCGCTTCGACGACGTCGCGCATGCATTCGATGCAGCGCGCGCCGACGCGAGCGACGCTGATAGAATCGCGGCCTTTGGCTCGTTCCTGACCGTCGCCGCCGCGCTCGCCGCGGCGCGCGCCACGCGATGAAGCGAGCGGCATCATGGCGGAACCGGCGGACATCAACGTAGACGAATTGCGGCGGCGCGCGCGGCGCCGCCTGGTTGGCGCAGTCGTCCTCGCGCTCGGCGTCGCGGTCGTCGTGCCGATGCTGCTCGAAACCGAGCAGAAACCGCTCGGCGACGACGTGTCGGTCAAGATACCGCCCGTCGACGACAGCAAGTTCGTCAATCGCCTCTCCGACAGCCGCGCGAAGGACGCAGGCAAGGCCGCGCCGCGCCCCGGCGGCGAGGCCGCGACGGCGGCAACGTCGGGTGCTGCAGCACCGGCTGAACGCGCGTCGAAGTACGACACGCGAGTTCCCGAAACTGCGCCCGCTCCCGCTGCGCCCGTCGCACCCGCAGCGGCTGATCCGACCGCGAAACCCGCGGGCGATGCCGCCAAGCCACCCGAGTCCGCGAGCGCGAGTGGGGAAGCCGCAAGCAATCCACCGGCTGCGCCGGCCGCTAGCACGTCGGCTGCAAGTGCGCGGGCGCCGGCCGCACCCGTCGCCGCGAACGCACCCAAGCTCGCGGCCCCCGCGCATGATGGCTTCGCCGTGCAGCTCGCCGCGTTCGCCGACGACAAGGGCGCGAACGCACTCGCCGGTCGCTTGAAGCGCGCCGGTTATGCCGCATATACGGAACCTCTGAAGACCAGCAAGGGGACGCTGTGGCGCGTGCGCGTCGGTCCCTATGGTTCGCGCGAGGCGGCGATCGCCGCGCGCGACAAGCTGAAGGCCGAAGGGCAGAGCGGCATTGTCGCCGCCGTCAAATAGCAGGTCGATGCAACATGCCGTGGCGTCCGGCCGGGACGTGACCATGACCTCGTTCGACTGGATAGCGCTGTTCGTGGTCGGGCTGTCCACGCTGCTCGCGTTTGCGCGCGGCGTGATACGCGAATTGATCGCGCTGGTCGCGTGGGTGGTCGGCGCGATCGCTGCGATCGCGTTCGCGCCGGCGTTCGGAGCCATGCTTCCCGAGATTCCCGGCTACCCGGCCCTGCGTTACATCATCGCGTTCACGCTGATCATCGTTGCGGCACTACTCGCCGGCGCGCTGATCGCGTGGCCATTGTCGAAGGCCGTGCGCGCGGCAGGACTCGGCTTCGTCGACCGCTTCCTCGGCTCGGTGTTCGGGTTCGTGCGCGGCGTAGTCTTCCTGCTCGCGTTCGTCATCGTTGCGGGCCTCACGCCGCTGCCGCGCATGGACTGGTGGCAGCGCTCGACATTCGTGCCGCCGCTGGTCGTTGGCGTGTTCGCGCTGCGTCCGCACCTGCCCGCGGCGCTCGCGGGACGTCTCGACTACTCGCCCGCGGGCGTGCGGCGCAAGCCGTCGCCGGTGGAGCAGCAGGCATGAACCGCTTCGCGCAGGAACGATACTGACATGTGCGGCATCCTCGGCGCGGTCGCGCATTCTCCCGTCAACCAGCTGCTCTACGACGGCCTTCTGCTGCTGCAGCATCGCGGGCAGGATGCGGCCGGCATCGTCACGAGCGAAGGGCCGATGTTCCACACGTTCAAGGGCCCCGGGTACGTGCGCGACGTGTTCCGCACGCGCAACATGCGCGATCTCGTCGGCAACGCGGGCATCGCGCACTGCCGCTATCCGACCGCCGGCTCGGCCTTCTCCGATCTCGAATCGCAGCCCTTCTACGTCAATTCTCCGTTCGGGTTGACGCTCGGCCACAACGGCAACCTCACGAACAGCGAGGCGCTGAAGCGCGAGCTGTGGGAACTCGACTTTCGCCACGTCAACACCAATTCCGACAGCGAGGTGCTGCTGAACGTGCTCGCGCTCGAGCTCGAGCGCGCCGCGCAGCATCACCGGCTCGATCCACAGACGATCTTCCGTGCCGTGGCCGGCGTGCACCGGCGCTGCCGAGGTGCGTACGCGGTGGTCGCGATGATCGCGGGCTACGGCATGCTGGCCTTTCGCGATCCGTTCGGCATCCGGCCGCTGATCATCGGTGTCCACGAGGGGCCGCGCGGACCGGAGTACCTAGTCGCATCGGAATCGGTGGCGCTCGAGCCGCTCGGGTTCTCCGTGCTGCGCGACGTCGAGCCCGGCGAGGCGATTTACGTCGACCAGCCGGGCCGCTTCCATGCGCAGCAGTGCGCGGCGAATCCGTCGCTCAATCCGTGCATCTTCGAGTACGTTTACCTCGCGCGCCCCGACTCGGTCATCGACGGCACGTCGGTGTACGAGGCGCGCCTGCGCATGGGTGCCGCGCTCGCGCGCAAGATCCGCGACATTCCGCAGGCGCAGGACATCGACGTCGTGATCCCGATCCCCGACTCGAGCCGGCCGTACGCGCTCGAGCTCGCGAACACGCTCGGCAAGACGTACCGCGAAGGCTTCGTGAAGAACCGCTACGTCGGGCGCACGTTCATCATGCCGGGGCAGGGCATGCGCAAGAAGAGCGTGCGCCAGAAGCTCAATCCGATCGGCATGGAGTTCAAGGACAAGGTCGTGCTGCTCGTCGACGACTCGATCGTGCGCGGCACCACATCGCGCGAGATCGTCCAGATGGCGCGCGACGCCGGTGCCCGCAAGGTGTATTTCGCCTCCGCGAGCCCGCCGGTGCGTTTCCCGAACGTTTACGGCATCGACATGCCCAACCAGGACGAGCTCGTTGCGACCGGGCGCACGGTGGCCGAGGTCGCAGGCGAGATCGGCGCCGATCTGCTCGTCTATCAGGAGCTCGACGCGCTGAAGGACGCGGTGCGCGACGGCAACCCGCGCTTGGTCGACTTCGAGGCGTCGTGCTTCGACGGCCTCTACATCACCGGCGACATCACGCCGCAATACCTGTCGCAGCTCGCCGCCGAGCGCAACCAGGCGCGCGGCGAGCCGGAGGCCGATGCGGCACGCGAAAGCTGATTGTGGTATAGTCTCGTTGCGCCGATTTGAGCTTCAGCTTGCGGGCGCCTAACAAATTCCGCTAAAGCGAGGTTCGCTCCAGCCCGAGGATATCGGGCGGGGCACACCAAACCCGTTCGGCGGACGCCTGACGGGTTTTTTGTTTTCGGACACTGCGATGAGCGATACGAGCACCGGCCGTGGATTCACCACGGCGATCCTCCATTCCGACCGCGAGACGACGCCGATCGAGCACGGCGCGCTGCACAAGCCGCTGCACGTGTCGGTCGCATACGGCTACAAGGACGCAACCGATCTCATTGCCGTATTCCAAGGTAGGCAGGCGGGGTACGCCTATGGCCGCCAGGGCAACCCGACGACGGCCGCGCTCGAGGCGAAGGTGACCGCGATGGAGCAGGGCGTCGCGAGCGTCTGCTTCGCGACCGGAATGGCGGCGATCGAGGCGATGCTGCTCGCGCTGCTGCGCGGCGGCGATCACATCGTGTCGAGCGCGTTCGTGTTTGGCAACACGAACAGCCTGCTCGCCACGCTCGCCGACCATGGCACGCCGGTGACGTTCGTCGACGCGACGCGGGCCGAGAACGTGGAGCGCGCGCTCACGCCGGCGACACGGCTCGTCTTCGTCGAGACGATCGCCAACCCGCGCACGCAGGTGGCCGATCTCGCGCGCATCGGCGCGTTGTGCCGCGAGCGCGGCTTGCTCTACGTCGTCGACAACACGATGACCTCGCCGTGGCTCTTTCGCCCGGCGCTCGTCGGCGCAGGGCTCGTGGTGAACGCGCTCACCAAGTACATCGGCGGGCACGGCAACGCCCTCGGTGGCGCCGTCACCGACACAGGGCTCTTCGACTGGACGCGCTTTCCGAACATCGCCGACGCCTACAAGACGCAGAAGCCCGCGTTGTGGGGCGTGACGCAGCTGCGCAAGAAGGGCCTGCGCGACGGCGGTGCGACGCTCACCGCGGTGGAAGCCCATCACATCTCGGCGGGCGCCGAGACGCTCGCGCTGCGGCTCGAGCGCCAGTGCGCCAATGCGCAGGCGCTCGCGGAGTTCCTCGCGAGCCATCCGGCCGTGCGCGCCGTCTACTTTCCCGGGCTGCCGTCGCATCCGCAACACGCGCTCGCGAGCGCGCTGTTCCGCGCCCCCGGCGCGCTGCTGTCCTTCGAACTCGGGCCGGGACGCGACCTGCTCGCGTTCCTGAACCGGCTGCGCGTCGTCGTGCTGTCGTCGAACCTCGGCGACAACCGCACGCTCGCCATTCCCGTCGCGCAGACGATCTTCTGGGAGATGGGCGCGGCGCGGCGCGCCGAGATGGGCATTGCCGACTCGCTGATCCGCGTGTCGGTCGGCATCGAGGATCGCGACGACCTGATCGGCGACTTTCGGCAGGCGCTCGACTAAGCCAGGGCGCTCGCATCGCGCGCGAATCGGCGTAGACTCGCGTTTCCTGAAAGGAGGTGCGCCATGGGCAACCGCGATCGCCAGCGCAAGGAACCGAAGAAGCCCAAGCAGAACAAGAAGCCGGCACCGAAGAGCTGATCCCCGCCACGCCGGCACTGCCGGCGTGCAGCATCGTGCGGACGGGCGGCCCGCTCAGCGGGGAGCCGTCGTGGCGCGCGCGTCTTTCGCCAGCCAGCGCGAAAGACCGATCACGAGCGGTATCCATCCCAGCCAGCGCACGAAGTCGACGAGGCTTTCGTCCCACTCCCACGCGCCAGCTGGATCGAGCCCTTCGCTCAGCCGGTCGTCGAGCCATCCGAACGCGGCAAGCCACGCGGCGACGACGACGAGCACGATCGCGTGTTGGCGATGCGCCGGCTGCAGCGCGCGATACACCGGCATCGCGATCAGGCCGCCGACGATCAGCGCGTAGAGCAGCGCGCGGGCCGCGCGGTGCTCGGCCAGAAGCGGCGCCACCAGCGGTTCGCTGGCGATCATCTTCGCGCCCGTCCAGCCGAGCACGGCGGCGCCGAGCCACAACAGCGCCGGGAAGCGCGCGACCCACTTCAGCACGAGCGTAGAGCCCCAGATCACGATCGGGACCGAGACGGCGAGCCCGATCACCACCAGCAGCATCGAACCGTGCGCGGCGCCGCCGACGGCAAGCACGTTGTCGACGCCCATGACGGCGTCGGCGATGACGATCGTCTGCACGGCGCCGCGCACTGACGACTTCGCCTCGATCGCATGCGCCGCATCGCCGCCCCCGTGCGTGAGCTTCCAGCCGATGTAGACGAGCGCGATGCCGCCGACCACCAGGAACCCAGGGATCTTCAGCAGCCACACGACGACGACGGTCAGCAGCGCGCGCACGACGATCGCACCGGCCGTGCCCCACCAGATGACGCGCCGCTGGTATTCGGCGGGCACGTTGCGCGCGGCGAGGCCGATGACGAGCGCGTTGTCGCCGGCAAGGATCAGGTCGATGACGATGATCGACGCGAGCGCCGAAAACCACTCCGGCGAGAGCAGTTCCGGGGTCACTGGATAGTCTCCGGTTGGCTCGGCACGTCGATGTCGTGGTCATGCACGCCGTTCGCATCGACCGCGGTGTAGTGGCCGCGCTCGTCCCAGTCGGCGAGCACGATGCGCTCGCGCGCCACGCCGTCGACGATGCTCGCATGGCGCGCCGGGCGGTGCGTGTGCCCATGGATAATCCGCGTCACTGCGTGCGTGCGAAACGCCTGCTCGACCGCGCCCCGATTGACGTCGAGAATCGACTCGGACTTGCGCGCGGTCGCGGCACGGCTGCCGCGCCGCAGCGACGCACCGATCAGCCGGCGCACGAAATACGGAAGCGCGAGCAGCCGGCGCTGCTCGCGCGGGTCGCGCGACCACTTGCGGAAGCGCTGGTAGCCGACGTCGTCGGTGCAGAATTCGTCGCCGTGCGTGAGCAGTGTGCGCCTCCCGGCGAGATCGACCAGCGTCTGCTCGCCGAGCAGCGTCGCACCCACGGAGCGCGCGAAGTCTTCGCCGAGCAGGAAATCGCGGTTGCCGCACGCGATGAACAGCGCGACGCCTGCGTCGCTGACAGCGCGCAGCGAAGCGGCGACCGTGCGCGCGAAGGTTTCGCGTCGCGCCTGGTCGTCGCCGAGCCACGCGTCGAAGAGGTCGCCGAGGATGTACACGGCCGCCGCCTCGCGCGCGGGGCCGCGCGTGAAAGCGTGGAAGGCCGCCGCAATGCCCGGCCGGTCGGGAGCCAGATGGAGGTCCGAAACAAAGAGCGCCGGCTTCATCGGCGCGTCGCGTGCAACGCGTGCACGCGCCGCGCGCTGGTCGGCGCCTGTCGCACCGAGGTCCTGCCGCCCGCGCTACGAGGCGACTTCCTCGGCACGCGTGATGACGACGTCCTGCGTGGGGACGTTTTCGTGAAAGCCGCTGCGACCGGTCGGGACGCCCGCGATACGATCGACGATGTCCTGCCCCGCGACAACCTTGCCGAACACGCAATACCCGTAGCCTTGCGGGCTCGGGCCCTTGTAGTCGAGGAACGCGTTGTCGGCGACGTTGATGAAGAACTGCGCCGTCGCCGAATGCGGGTCGGAGGTGCGCGCCATCGCGACCGTATACCGCGCGTTCTTCACCCCGTTCGCCGCCTCGTTGGCAACGGCCGCGCGCGTCGGCTTCTGCTGCATGCCGGCGGCGAATCCGCCGCCCTGGATCATGAAGCCGGGGATCACGCGATGGAACAACGTGCCGTCGTAGTGGCCGTCACGCACGTATTGGAGGAAATTCCTGACCGTCTCCGGCGAGTTTTCCGCATCGAGGTCGAGCGTGATGTCGCCGTGGTTGGTGTGGAGGATGACCATGAGGAAGAGGGATGAGGGAATGAGGGATGAGAGTGCCTCGGCCGCGGCTAAGGCAGCAGCTTGGCGGCCTTGATCATCACGCGCTCGTTCGGCACGTCGCTGGCAAACGGGCCCGCCGCGCCGGTGGGCATCGTGGCGATCTTGTTGACGACCTCCATGCCGCTCACGACCTTGCCGAAGACCGTGTAGCCGTAACCTTGCGCGTCGGGCGAGCGGAAATCGAGCCGCTTGTTGTCGGCGACGTTGATGAAGAACTGCGATGTCGCCGAATTCGGGTCGCCCGTGCGCGCCATCGCGACGGAGCCGGGAACGTTCGACAGCCCGGCCTTCACGCTCTTGTCGGCTTCGATCGGAATCGGCGGGCGCGTCGGCTTCTGCCAGAAGTCGGCGTTGTAGCCGCCGCCCTGGATCATGAAGCCCTTGATCACGCGGTGGAACTGCGTGCCGTTGTAGTGCCCCGCCTTCACGTAGGCGAGAAAATTCTCGACGGTCTTCGGCGCGGCGTCCGGATACAGCTCGAGCTTGATCACGCCGGCGCTCGTGTCGAGCTCGACCTGTGAATTGGCGGCGAGGGCTGGCCCCGCAATCAGTGCGAGCGTGGATATCCAGAACAGGAAGCGCAGCATCGGGGGACTCCGTTTCATTGGGAGGGCGCGGGCGTTTCGCGAATGAGCTTGAGCTTCGCGGCCGCGCTGCGATTGCGCTTGTCGAGCGCGACGGTCTTCTCGTATTCGACCTGCGCGAGCCGTGCGTAGACGTCGCCGAGGTTCTCGTGCGCGACTGCGTAGTCGGGTGCCGACTGGACGGCGCGCTCGAGCTCGTCGCGGGCGAGCGCGTACTCGCCCTTCTTCGCGTACAGCACGGCGAGATTGTTGCGCGGCTCGGGCAGCTCGGGAAAATCGGCGAGCAAGCCGCGGAATTGGGCGATGGCCTCGTCGGTGTTGCCGTCGTCCGCGAGCGCGATGCCCTTGAGGAAGCGCGCCTGCGGCTCGCGCGGCCGCTCGGCAACGAGGCGGTCGAGCTTCGCGATCGCGTCGGCGTATTGCTTGCGGTCGAGCAGCTCGTGCGCCTCGCGCAGCGCCTGCGTGTAGACCTTGCGCTGCGCTTCGTCCATCTGCCGCGGATCCTGCACGACCGGCGTCGATTGCGCGGCCGCGGGTGCGATCAGCGCGAGCGAGAGGAACACCAGGCGGGCGATCGAGGAGGCAGTCATCGCGGCGCGCGAGCGCGGAGGAGCGGGCACGACGTCGTTACAGCGGCCCGTGTCGATCGATTCTAGCAGGGCGCCGCGCCGCTCGCGGGCAGCCGGCTATCCGACCGGCGTGACGCCGCCGCGGATGCCCTGTGCCGTCGTGTCGATCAGCCGGCGCGCGATCGACACGGTGCTCGGCAGCTCGGGCAGCGCATCGACGTGGAACCAGCGCACGTCGGCGATCTCCGTGGGATCGGGGCGCAGGTGGCCGCCCGCGTAACGCGCCGTGTAGGCGATCATCAGCGAATGCGGAAAAGACCACGACTGGCTCGCGAAATAGCGCAGGCCGTCGACTTCGACGCCGACTTCCTCGCGCACCTCGCGGTGTATGCAGTCCTCGATCGACTCGCCGGACTCGACGAACCCGGCGAGCGCGCTGTACATCGCGCCGGGAAACCGGTTGGCGCGCGCGAGCAGCAGTTCGCTGCCGCGCGTCACCAGCACCATCATCGCCGGCGAGATGCGCGGATACGCCGTATAGCCGCACGCCGGGCAGAGCTTCGCCCGCTCCCCTTCCTTGTCCTGTGTGCGGGCGCCGCAGCGGCCGCAGAAGCGATGCGTGCGATCCCACTCGACGACCTGGAACGCGCGCGCAGCGGTGGCCAGGATCGGCTCGGGGACGCGCAAAAACAGCGAGCGCAGGCCGGCGAGGCGCATGCCTTCCGGCGCCTGCGCATCGTCGGCAAGGGTGACGGCAATGCAATCGGCGCCGTCGAGGCGACCCAGGTGATGACGCTCGCCGAGGACGCCCGCGCGATCCAGCTCGCCGATCAGCGGCACCGTCGGCGCGTGCTCGTCGCCGGACACCAGGAGCTTTCCCTGTGCGAAGGCGAACGCAAGCGCCGTGGGTGCGACGGGCAGCGCGGCGACGTGCGCGGGTATGAAGCCTGGAGGCGTGTGCAGCATCGCGCCGATCAGACGAGCGCGAGCGGCAGCTTGCGCAGCCGCTTGCCGGTTGCGGCCGCCAAAGCGTTCGCTACGGCGGGTGCGATGCCCGGCACGCCCTCCTGGCCCACTCCGGTGGGCTTGCCGCTCGACGCCACGATGTGCACGTCGACCACCGGCATCTCGTCGAACCGCAGCACCCGGTAATCGTGAAAGTTCGACTGCTCGGGCGCGCCGTTGCGAATGGTGATCGCGCCGTGCCGCGCCGCCGACAGGCCGAATCCGATCCCCCCTTCGATCTGCGCGCGCACGCTGTCGGGATTCACGGCGAGGCCGCAATCGATCGCGCACACGACGCGATCGACGCGTAACGTGTTGTCGGCGCGCACCGTCACCTCGGCGATTTGCGCGAGGGTGCTGCCCGACGAGCGATACACGGCGACGCCGCGGCCGCGCTTCGCGCCGTCGGGCGCCGGCGCGAGCACCTGGCCCCAGCCCGCCTTCTCGGCGGCGAGCTCGAGCACGGCGAGCTCCTTCGGCCGCTGCGCGAGCAGCACTTTGCGGAACGCCACGGGATCCTTGCCCGCCGCTGCGGCGAGCTCGTCGACGAACGTCTCGATCGAGTAGACGGTATGCGTCAGCGCGACGGAGCGCCACCACAGCACCGGCACGCCGATGCTCGGCGCATGCACGTCGACGTGGACGTTCGCAATCGCGTAAGGCAAGTCCGACGCGCCATCGACCGACAGCGGGTCGATGCCATCCTTCATCCACTTCTCGTACGGCGTGCCCGACACGATCGATTGCCCGACGAGGCGGTGGTGCCACGCGACGAGGTTCCCGCCGGCATCGAGGCCGGCCCGCAACGCGTGGTAATTCGCCGGCCGGTAGTAACCGGCACGCATGTCGTCCTCGCGCGTCCACACGAGCTTGATCGGAACACCGCTCTTGCCCTGCGTTGCGAGCGCCTTGGCGATCGACGCGGCCTCGACGAGGTAGTCGGCATCGTGACTCCAGCGCCGGCCGAAGCTGCCGCCGGCGAAGAGCTGGTGGATGTCCACCTGCTCCGGCCTCAACCCGACCGTCGCGGCGATCGCCGACTGGTCACCGCTCTGGAACTGCTCGCCGTTCCACACTTCGCATCGATTGGCGTCGAGGCGCACGACGCAGTTCATCGGCTCCATCGCCGCGTGCGCGAGATACGGAAACTCGTACGTGGCGTCGAGCGTGCGCGCCGCCTTCGCGAGCGCTGCGGATGCGTCGCCGTCGTTGCGCGCGACCTTGCCGGGCGTGCCGGCGAGCCGCTTGAATTCGGCGAGGATGTCGGAAGACGAGTACTTGAAGCCGCTCGCGTCGTCCCATTCGACGGCGAGCACGTCGCGGGCTTTTTTGGCGGTCCAGAAATTCGTGGCGACGACCGCGACGCCGTTGGGCACCTGCACGACGTAGCGCACGCCCGGCACCGCCTGCACGCTCGCGGGATCGAACGACTTCACCTTCGCACCGAAGCGCGGCGGATGCGCGACCAGCGCCGTCAGCATGTCGGGCAGCTTGAGGTCGAGCGTGTACGTCGCCGTGCCCGTCGACTTCGCCTTGGCGTCGACGCGCGATGCGCCCTTGCCGATGTACGCGAAATCCTTCGGATCCTTGAGCTTTGCGGACGCAGGCACCGGCAGCTTCGCGGCGGAGGTGGCGAGCTCGCCGAAGCTCGCCTTCTTGCCGCTTGCGTGCACGAGCGTGCCGCTCTTCACGCCAATGGAATCGGCGGGCACCTTCCAGCGCTCGGCGGCTGCCGCGACGAGCATCGCGCGTGCCGTGGCGCCCGCCTCGCGATACTGCGTGAACGAGTTCGCCATGCCGGTTGAGCCGCCGGTGCCTTGCTCGTCCTGGAACAAGAGGTTCTTGTAGCGGGCGGCGTCGGCGGGCGCGCCCTCGACGCGCACTTGTCCCCATGCCGCGTCGAGCTCGTCGGCGACGAGCATCGCGAGCCCCGTGTAGATCCCCTGGCCGAGCTCCGTGTGCTTCGCGACGATCGTCACGCTGTTGTCCGGCGCGATGCGCAGGAATGCGTTTGGCGCGAAGGGCGTGCTCGAGCG
>Ga0079222_10000182_pt1 | contig 12851 bp, 10 predicted proteins | sample GAPlitter_FD_75070 | JGI IMG/M metagenome (GOLD analysis project Ga0079222, IMG submission 75070) | Agricultural soil microbial communities from Georgia to study Nitrogen management - GA Plitter | ecosystem: Environmental > Terrestrial > Soil > Agricultural land | place: USA: Georgia...
GGCGCGGCCCACCCACCGGGCCTCCCTCGCCGCCGTCTCGATCACCTCGCGCGCGCGCGGATCCGCCAGATGGCGGAGCCTGAATTCGATCGGGTCGCTGACGGTGGCCGCCGCCAGCTCGTCCATGAACGATTCGATCGCGAACACGTTGGCGTACGCGCCCAGCGAGCGCAGCGCCGAGACCCGCAGCGGCATATCGGCGATGAAGTTGTAGGCGATCTCCTGCGCCGGGAAGGCGTAGAGCGGAATCGCATTCCGGTCGGCGCCGCCGGTCGGCTGCGGCACGTCCTTCGGAGGCGGCACCGGGAACGGCGGATCCATGTGCCATGCCGCGAGGAGATTCACGCCATCCGACCATCCCGGCCGCTTGATGTGGGTATGGCTCCAGATTTCGTGCCGCCAGTCGACGACCCGGTCGCTCCTGTCGAGCGACGCGGCGATGCGCACCACCATCGCCGAGCCGCAGGGCGACGACGCCAGCTCGTCCTCGCGCGTCCACTGGACCTTCACCGGGCGGCCGCAATCGCGAGCCAGCAGTGCGGCGTCGAGCGCGACATCGTCGGCGCCGTTGTGCCCGTAACAGCCGGCGCCATCCTTGTGGATCACGTCGACGTGGTCGGCAGCGACTCCAAGCACCTGCGCGAGCTGGCGTTGCAGATGATGGCTGCCTTGGGTGTGCGACCAGATCGTGAACCTGCCGGCCTCGAAGCGCGCGAGCGCGCACGACGGTCCGATCGAGGCGTGGGCGATATACGGCTTCGAATAGCGGGCTTCGAATCGCCGCAGCGAGGCACCCGCCGCAGGCTCGCCGCGACGATGCACGACCGAGCGCACGCTCGGGAGCGCGGGCAGAAAGTCGCGCACCTCGGTGGTCTCCGGCAGCGGCGACCCCCCTTCCCATCGGGCCACCCGTCGCGCGGCCGAGAGCGCCGCGACCGCCTGCTCCTCGCGCTCCGCGCAAAGACCGACGAAGCTTCCCGAGACCAGCACGGCGACCACGCCCGGCAACACGCGGATCGAATCCGCGTCGAAGGCCGCGAGTCGCGCCGAATACGCGGGCGGCCGAAGCACGCGTCCGAACACCATGCCCGGGAGCTCGAGATCGTGCACGTACGCCGCGCCCGTGATCTTGGCGCGAAGGTCGCGCCGGTTCGCGCTCGTGCCGACCAGCTCGTGCCGCGATGGCGCCTTCGGCGTCGCCGTGCCCGTGGCGTCGCGGCCGAGATCGACCCGCGGCGCGAGCTCCCAGTAGCTGGTGCGGATGTCGGTGCCGGCGACTTCGATCGCTCCGTCGCGAACCGTGAGCTCCGCGACGTTGACCTCGAGCTCTCGCGCGGCCGCTTGCAGGAACAGGCTCCTCGCTTCCGCGCAGGCGAGACGCATCGCCGCCCCGCCGACCTCGATCGACTGGCTGCCGGCCGTGTACCACTCGTCGGGCGACTGCGTGGTGTCGCCGGCTACCAGAACGAGCCGGTCCAATGCGACGTCGAGCTCGTCGGCGGCGATCTGCGCGATGGCGGTCTCGATGCCCTGCCCCAGCTCGACCTTGCCGCTGAACACCGTCACGGTACGGTCGGCGTTGAAACGCACCCAGCGGTCCAGCCGCGGCGTGACCTTGAGGCTCTGAGGAAGCGTCATGGCTCGCCCCGTCGCCGCATGGCGAGCGCCGCCGAGCGGATCGCCCGCAGGATGCGGACATGCGTGCCGCAGCGGCAGAGGTTGCGCTCGAGCGCCGCATGGATCTGCGCCTCGCTCGGGTCGCGCTCGCGGTTGAGCAGCGCCACGGCGGCCATGATGATCCCGTCGATGCAGTACCCGCACTGGATGGCCTGCGCATCGGCGAATGCCCGCTGGACCGGATGCAGACTCCCATCGCCGCCGCCGATGCCTTCGATGGTGGTGATCTCGTGGCCCGGAACCGACCACAGCGGCGTATCGCAGGAGGTCACCGGATGGCCGTCGAGCAGCACGGTGCACGCGCCGCACTGGCCCTCGCCGCAGCCGAAGCGCGTTCCCTTGAGCTTGAGGTCGTTGCGCAGGATGTACAGCAGCGGCGTGTCGGGCTCCGCCCTGACCTCGCAGTCGCGGCCGTTGACCCGAAGCGTGAACGTCTCGGTCATCGCGTGTCAGCCGCCGAACGACTCGATCCAGGGATCCACGACGGGATTCGCGCCCCGGTCGCGACGCCTCAGGTGCGCACGCGCGCCGGCGAACGGCGGCGCGAGCGCCGTGCCGCGTGCCTCGGCGCGCCGCCGCGACGCGCCACCCCGGTCCGCGCGACGACAGGCAGGCGGAAAAACCCGGCCTGGAGCAGATCCGCCATCTCGCCGCGGACGATATGGCCGATTTCGTCGATCGCCGCCGACCGTGTTTCCGCGGCCGGGCGGGCGAGAATCAGAATGCGGTGCAGGTTGGCATCCTCGATGGGATAGGCCACGACCTGTCCCGCGTGAACTTCGTCGTGAAACGCCGAGACCGGCATGATGCTCATACCCACGCCCGAGACGAGAAGCCGGCGGATCGCCTCGACCGAATCGACTTCCGCCTCGACCTTGAGGCCGGCCCCGAAGCCCTCGAGCTGCCGCTCGACCAGCGTACGCAAGCCGACCGTGAGGATGAGCGGCGTGCTCGAGATTTCCGCGAGCGAAAAAGCCTCGCGCGTCCCGCGGACGCCCGGAGGGGCGATGACGACCAGCGGCTCCGAGCACAGCGGCGTGAGCGAGAGCGCGGTCGTGCGCGGCGGATTGGTCATCACGGCGAGGTCGAGCCGGCCGGTGAGCAGCGCGTCGAGAAGCTGCGGACTGAAGCCTTCGACGACCTTGAGCGTGACCGTCGGACACTGCTGACGCGCGCGGGCGAGGCAGCGCGGCAGGAGCAGCGGCGCGAGCGTCGGCGACGTGCCCATCACGACCCGGCCCCTCGGCTCCCGCGCCTTGCTGCGAACATGCTCGCTCGCCCGCGCGACTTCGAGCATGATCGATCGCGCATGGTCGAGGAAGTCGCGGCCCGACGTGGTCAGTCGCACGCCGCGCGGGAGCCGCGTCAGGAGCTGCGTGCCGAGCTCCGCCTCGAGCTGCTTGATGTGCCGGGTGAGCGCCGGTTGCGCGATGCCGATCTTCTCCGCCGTGCGCGTGATGCTGCCTTCGTCGGCAACCTGCACGAAGTACTGGATGCTGCGCAGTTCCATGGGGTTCCGAGGAGGGTCCCGCTGGCCGAACGATAACAAATCGGCATGCGCGGTCAACCGCGCAGCGCGACGATATCACCGTTCGAGAGGCGAGGGCCGCGCTGCGACGCGACGGAAACATGCCAGCCCGGCATGCCGCGCATACCGAATCGCGATTGGCGCGGGCCGATCCCTGGTGGTCTAATTGGTCGGGGCGTCACTCCTGCGTTGGTCGCGAGGAGAACGTATGAAGCAGATCGGCGTCGGCATCATCGGCGCGGGCTGGTGCGGCGGCATCCGCGCCGAGGCCTGCGCGGCACATCCGCTGGTCAAGAGCCTGCACCTGGCGGAGATTCGGCCAGAGCGCCGCGCGGAGGTCGCGAAGGCGACCGGCGCCCGCACCGCGACGGGCGACTATCGGCGGCTCCTCGGCATGGCGGAGATCGAGGCGATCTACATCTCCGCCACGCCGGAGACCACCCATTACCCCATGGCCCGCGACTGCCTCGAGGCCGGGAAGCACGTGTTCCTGGAAAAGCCGATCGCGCTGGACCTTGCCGAGGCGGACGAGCTCATCGCGCTCTCTCGGGAAAACCGGCTGAAGTTCACGATCGGCTATTCGCAGCGCTTCAATCCCAAGTTCGCCTACGTGCGGAAGGCGCTCCGCGAAGGCTCGATCGGCCGTCCGGTCAGCGCGCTGGTGAGCCGGCACATCACCCGCAACCTCGGCAAGAAGATCAGCGGGCGCATCAAGCTCTCGCCCGCGGCGATGGAGGCGACGCACGATCTCGATTTCGTGCTGTGGTGCCTCGAGCCGGCGAAGCCCGCGCGCGTGTATTCGCAGGTCAATTTCGGCGCGATGCGCGAGTCGAGCGGGGCGGCGATCCCCGACACGCAGTGGATCACCGTCACGATGGACAACGGCGTGTCGTTCGTCGTCGGCGCGGGTTGGAGCCTGCCGCCCGGGTACCCGAATTTCTCGACGACCTGGATCGAGTTCGTCGGGACCGACGGCGTGGTCATGGTCGACGACAGCCATCGCGACGTCGTGCTCAGCACGATGGACAAGGGCATGGTTCTGCCCATGTCGACGATGCCCGGCGAGGCGGTCGAGCATACCTTCGCGGGCCCGATGGCCGCCGAGACGATCCATTTCCTGGAGGCCGTGGCGCGGGACCGGCCCGTGCTGGTCACACCCGAGCACGCGCGCATGGTCATGGAGGTCTACATCGCGGCGGACCGCTCGGCGGAAACGAACCTCCCTGTCTCGCTGCCACTGGCCGAAAGCCGGCGCGAGCCCGCTTCGAAAGGCCGGAGCAAAGGCCGCGCGGTCGCCTGAACCCGGATGGCCAGGAAGAATCCTTCGCGCATCGGGCTCGCCATCGTCGGCGGCGGACGGGTGGGCTTGTTCCGCGGCGCGGTGGTGGCCCGCCACCCGCAGGTCGATTTCATCGGTCTCGCCGAAACGAAGCCCGATCGCGCCAAGGAAGTCGCGACGGCGATCGGCGCCGATTTCGTGACGGCCGATTACCGCGAGCTCTTCGCCCGGCCCGAGGTGACCGCCGCGATCATTGCGACCGACGAGCATCTGCATGTCGGACCGATCCTCGCCGCCGCGGAGCGCGGACTCGCGCTGCTGATCGAGAAGCCGCTGGCGACCAACCTGTCGGAGTCGGAGCGGGTGCTCGCGGCGATCGAGAGCTCCGGTGTGGACGCGGTCGTCGGCTATACGCAGCGCTTCCGCCGGCGCTGGCTCGCCGCCAAGGAAAAGGTGCGCACCGGAGCGCTCGGCGACGTGACGCTCGTCACCTCGCGCGCGTTCATGAACCGGCTGGTCGCGCTCGACAACTACAAGCGCACGGACAATCCGGCCTCGATCTCGCCGATGGTGATCTCGGGCACGCACGCGCTGGACATCGTGATGTGGCTGATGGAAGCCAAGCGCCCCGTCGAGGTCTACGCCCGCTCGATCGACAAGGCGCTCGGGCCGCTGTGCGCCGGCATCGACGCGACCGCGGGCATGATCACCTTCGCGGACGGAAGCCTCTATCACGCGTCGATCTCGTGGGCGCTGCCGGTGGTCTGGCCGGCGGCGGTATACAGCCTCGATGTCGGAATCGTCGGCACCGAAGGCGTGCTCACCATCGACGACACGCACCGGGACATGGTGCTCGCGACCACCGCGGCGCAGGCCGAGGGCTACGCTCCCGATTCGACGCGGCGCGTCGATTTTCTCGGAAGCTATCCGCCGGGCGACGTCGCGCTGGGCGAGTTGCGCGGCCCCATGCGCGAGGAAACCGAAAGCTGGCTCAATCGCCTGGCGATGAAGGCCGCGACGCAGCACGCCACCGCGGCGGAGGCGCACGACCGGCTGATGCTCACCAAGGCGTTCGACCTGTCGGCGCGCGAGAAGCGCGCGATCGCGCTGCCGATCCGCGCTGGCGACGCCGACGACTCCCGCGAAGAGGCACGCGCCGAGTTGCCCGCGGCGCGAGCCGCGAGATAGCCGTGCCGGGTTAGGAGGAGCGATGGACAGGTGGCTTGCGCGTGCGGTTCTCACACTGGCGCTCGGACTGGGGCTCGGCCCATGGTTCTGTTGCGCACCGGCGCTCGCACAGGCCGGCTATCCCAACAAGCCCGTCAGGATGATCGTTCCGTTCGCGCCGGGCGGCGCGTCCGACTTCGTGGCGCGGATCATTTCGCCGAAACTCGGCGAGCTCCTCGGGCAATCGATCGTCATCGAGAACAAGCCGGGGGCGTCGGGCAACATCGGCATGGAAGCCGGAGCCAAGGCCGCTCCCGACGGCTATACGATCTACCTCGGCAACATCGGCACGATCGCCATCAATCCGGCGGTCTTCCACGATCTCGCGGTGAATCCGCAGAAGGATTTCATCGCGGTGACGGAGCTCGCGGACGTGCCGAGCATCCTCATCGCGAATCCGAGCGTTCCGGTCGGCACCGTGGCGGAGCTCGTGGCGCTCGCCAAGGCGAAGCCGGGCGAGCTCAACTTCGCCTCTCCGGGCTCGAGCACGCTCAACCGACTCGAGATGGAGAACTTCATGAAGCTCGCCGGCGTGAAGATCGTGCACATTCCGTACAAGGGCGGCGCGGGCCCGGCGGTGACCGGCATGCTCGGCGGGGAGACGCAGGTCATGTTCGTGACGCTTTCCTCGGCGATCAGCTTCATCCAGGCGGGCAGGTTGAAGGCGCTGGGGATTTCGACGGCCAGGCGAATCGAAGCCCTGCCGCAGGTCCCAACGATGGCCGAATCGGGTTATCCGGAAATGATCTCGAGCTCGTGGCAGGGCATGTTCGTGCCCGCCGGAACCCCGCGGCCGATCGTGGACAAGCTTCACGCGGCGCTGCTCGCGACCATGGCGACGCCCGAGGTGGCGCGACGCTTCGCCGCCGGCGGGGTCAACGTCGTGACCAGCAGGACGCCGGAAGAGTTCGCCGCCTTCGTGGCGGCGGAATCGACGCGTTGGGGCAAGGTGGCGAAGGAATCCGGAGCGACGATCGATTAAGCGAGGAGGCGAGGAAAAGATGGCGAATTTCGGCATTGCGGGACTGGACTGGCAGGAGCGCGTCAACTGGGACCGGCTGCGCCAGTACCGCCTGGATCGTGCGCGCGAGCGCATGAAGGCGCACAAGCTCGGCGCCATGCTCTGCATGTACGACGAGAACGTGCGCTATCTCACGAGCACGCTCACGCCGGGCTGGAACCGGCTCAAGCCGGGGCTGCGCTACGCGCTTCTGTGCGGCGACGATCCGCCCGTCTTGTTCGAACAGGGAGACCTCGGCGCGCACATCGCTCGCCATTCGCCCTGGATCCCGAAAGAGAACATCCGCTGGTCGTACGCGTGGATCAAGGGCGCGGCCGGCCCCGCGTCGCTGCAGCAGGTAAACAAGTTCACCAAGGCGATCCAGCAGGAGATGAAGAAGAGCGGCGTAGACGGCCGGACCCTCGGCGTTGATTTCGTGGACATCAACATCATCCAGGTGTTCAAGGAAGCCAAGATCAAGTGGGCCGACGGCATGACGCCGATGATGGAGGCGCGCGCCATCAAGAACGTCGACGAGCAGGAGTGCATGCGCATGGTCGGCGCGATCGGCGACGCCGCGCACTGGGAATGCATGAAGTTCCTCAAGCCCGGACTGACCGAGAACAAGGTCACCGCGCACATCATGGAGTTCTTGTATTCGATCCCCGGCATGGAGGACGTCGAGGACGTCATCGTCTCGTCCGGTCCGAACACCTGGCCCAACTGGCGGAATTTTTCCGACCGGATCATCAAGCCCGGCGACATCGTGTTCATGGACCTGGCGGCGCTCACCTGGAACGGCTACAAGTCGTGCTACTACCGCACCTATTGCGTGGGCAAGGAGCCGACCAAGGAGCAGAAGGAGTACTACGCGATCGCGCTCAAGTGGCTCTACGATTCGATCAAGGCCGTGAAGGTCGGCACGACGACGCGCGAGATCGCGATGAAGTGGCCCTCGGCGAAGGAGGCGTGGGGCTACAAGGAGGAGGATCAGGCGGCCGCCAACCTCTGGGGCCACGGCCTCGGTCTCGCGCAGTACGACCCGCCGGTGATCTCGCGCATCTGGTCGCTCGACCATCCGGTGGAGATCAAGGAAGGGATGGTGTTCGCGCTGGAGACGCAGCACGGCAAGACCCATCAATGGGGCGTGCGCATCGAGGAGATGCTGATCGTGCACAAGGACAGGATCGAGATCATCTCCAACTTCCCGGTCGAGCAGATCACGGTGGTCGATCCGATGCCGGGCTACTCCAGCTATGGGAAGGCGTGAAGATGCTTGTCGTCGCCATCGCCTCTCCCGAAGCCGCCGACGCCGACCGCTTCGGACCCAAGGCCGCGAACCTCGCGAGGCTCGGGCACGCGGGCCTGCCGATTCCCGCCGGATTCTGCGTGGACGCGCAGGCGTACCGGCTCCAGATCGCGGCCGCGGGACTCGAGCGGCACGCCCGGTGCGTCGCTTCTTCGGACCCGGGCGAGGCGCGTCGCGCGGCGCTCGCGATGAAGCTCGGCCTGCTCGACGGGCCGATCGCACCCGAGCTCCTCGACGATCTGCTCGCCGCGCGCCGCGCGCTGGCCGCGGATCGCGGCGCGCCGATCGCGGTGCGTTCCTCCGCGCTGGTCGAGGACCGCTTCGGATCGAGTTTCGCGGGGCAGTTCGAGAGCTACCTCGGCCTCGAGAGCGAGGATGAATTCACGACCGCCGTACGCTCCTGCTGGGCGGCGCTGTGGGCGACGCGCGTGCTGCGCTACATGGCGGCGCGCGATGCGAGCCCGGCCGACACCGCGATGGCGATCCTCTTGCAGCCGCTGATCCGCGCCCGCGCCGCGGGTGGCGGACTGAGTCGCACGGCGGATGGCGAGATGGTGCTCAACGCCACGCCGGGTCTCGGCGCCGCCATCGCGCAGGGTGAAGTCGTGCCCGACCGCTTCGTGCTCTCGCGCGCCGGCGCATTGCGCCACGCCGTCGCGGGCCAGGTCGCCCATGGCGCGGGCTGCGCTCACGCGCCACGCCCGGCGCGGCCCCGAGGCGCCTCGCGACCGTCTCTCGAAGCGGATCGGGTGCGCGAGCTCGGGCGGCTGCTGCGCAGGGCCGAAGACGTCATGGGCATGCCGGTCGAGATCGAATGGGCGCTGGACGACGCCGGATTCAAGCTGCTTCAGGCGCGTCCGTTGCACTTGGAGCCTGCGCCGGCGACCGCGGGCGACGACATCTGGCTGCGCCATCCGGGCTTGAACGGCCATCCGGCGGGCGTGGGTTGGGGCTCGGGCCGCGCGTGCGTGGTGAACTGCGAATGCGAGCTCTCGCGCGTCGGACCCGGAGACATTCTCGTCACCCGCATCGCCGGCCCGTCGTTGAGCGAGGTCCTGCCGCGCGTTGCCGGCGTCGTGGCCGAGCTCGGCGGCAGCACGTCGCACCTCGCGTCGCTCGCGCGCGAGCGCGGCGTTCCGGCGGTGTTCGGCGTGCCCGGGGCGACCGAACGCATTCCGGACGGCGTGCAGGTCGCGGTCGACGGCGTGGCCGGCGTCGTGCGCTGGATGCCCAGCGGTGGTCGATTCGACGAAGGTTGGGGCCCAAGTTCGCTGCCGATGGGATCCCGGCCTGCGCCGGGATGACATCGCGTGCGCCAGCGCGTCTTCATCACGCAGCCGGTGCCGGCCAGCGCGCTGGAGCGATTGCAAGCGATCGCGCATGTCGACTGGAACCGCGACGACACGCATATCCTGACCAGGGACGAGCTCGTCGCGGCGGTGCGCGGGCACGAGTTCCTGTTCTGCCTCCTGTCCGACCGGATCGACGCCGAGGTGATCGCCGCCAACGCGAGCCTGCGCATGATCGCGAGCATGAAGATCACGCCGTCCGACATCGACGTTGCCGCGGCGACTGCGCGCCGCATTCCGGTGACCGTGGTGCCGCCGCTCGTGACCGAGGCGACGGCGGATCTGCACTTCGCCATCCTGCTCGCCGTGGCCCGCCGGGTCGTGGAAGGCGATAAGCTCGTCCGCCAGGGCGTGTTCCCCGGAGCTCAGTCGATGCATCTCATGGGAGCCGGCGTCTGGGGCAGGACGCTCGGGCTCATCGGCGGCGGCGGACGCATCGGCCGCGCCGTCGCCCGGCGGGCCCGCGGCTTTGCCATGCGAACGCTCTACTGGGGTCCTCGGAGAATCCCGGAGCCCGACGAGCGCGCGCTCGGACTCGCCTATGTTCCGCTCGATCGACTGCTCGCCGAGTCGGACTTCGTTTCGGTCCATGCGCCGCTCAACCCGGAGACGGTCCATCTCGTCGGCGCGCGCGAGCTCGCGCTCATGAAGCCGGGCGCCTTCCTGGTCAATACCGCGCGCGGCCCGATCGTCGATGAAAAAGCGCTGGTCGAGGCGCTGGTCGCGAAGCGGATCGCCGGCGCGGCGCTCGACGTGTTCGAGCGCGAGCCGGAGGTCGAGGCTCGTCTGCTCTCGATGCCCAACGTCGTGCTCACGCCGCACCTGGGCAGCGCGGTGGCGGAGACACGCGAGGCGCTCGCGAACGTCGTCGTCGACAACATCGAAGCGGTGCTGGCGGGCCGGCGCCCGCCCAACTGCTGCAATCCCGGCATCTACGCCTGAAAGACAGCGCATGGCCGCCACGTCGAAAGTCGTTCTCACCGACTACGTCTGGGAATCGCTCGAGGTCGAGCGGAAGCTCCTCGAGGGACTCGCCGAGCTGGTGCCGCTCAAGACCAGGACGCCGGACGAGTTCATCGCCGAGGCCGAAGACTGCGACGCGCTGCTCAATACCTACGCAGGCCCGATCACGGCGGAGGTGATGGCGCGCATGCCGAAGTGCCGGATCATCGCCCGCTACGGCATCGGCGTCGACACGATCGATCTCGATGCGGCGACGCGAGCCGGGATCATCGTCACCAACAATCCGACCTATTGCATCGAAGAGGTCGCCGAGCACACCCTCGCGCTCCTGCTCGCGTGCGCGCGCAAGGTCCCGCTGTACGATCGCCTGGTCCGCGGCGGCCGTTGGGAGATTGCGCCCGGCAAGCCGCTGTTCCGGATGTGCGGCCGCACGCTGGGCCTCGTGGGCTTCGGCAACATCGCGCGTCAGGTGGCCGCGCGCGGTCACGCCTTCGGCCTCTCCATCGTCTACGCCGATCCGTTCGTGCCGGAGGGCCGGTTCTCGGCTCCGGGCAAGAAAGTGAAGCTCGCGGAGCTGCTCGAAACCTCGGACTTCGTATCGCTCCATCCGCCGCTGACCCCGGAGACCCGCAAGATGATCGACGACCGGGCGCTGTCGCGCATGAAGCCGAGCGCGTTCCTGATCAACTGCTCCCGCGGCCCGGTCGTCGATACCGAAGCGCTGGTGCGCGCGCTCGACGCGAGGAAGATCGCGGGCTGCGCGCTCGATACGACCGATCCCGAGCCGCTGCCGGATTCGCACCCGCTGCGCGGCCGCGACAACGTCGTCATCTCGCCGCACGTCGCGTGGTACAGCGAGCAGGCGCTGGTCGGGCTGCAGGCCGGCGCTCCCGGCGAGGTGCGCCGGGTATTGCGCGGCGAGTGGCCGGTCAACGTCGTCAACCGCGACGTGAGGGGCAGGAACCGGGCCGGGCTGTGACGGATCGTCCAGCGCAAGGAAAGGTCGTGTCGTCGACATCGAAGCTGCCCGGCGTTTCCTGCGCGACCCGGTCGCGGAATGATCCCTCGCGATGACGCTTCAGCCATGTCCGACGCCTTTCCCCAGCGCATCGTCTGCCTGACCGAGGAGGCGACCGAAGTGCTCTACGCCATCGGCGAAGCCGATCGGATCGTGGGCATCTCCGGGTTCACCGTGCGTCCCGCGCGAGCGCGGAAGGAAAAGCCCAAGGTGTCGGCCTTCACCAGCGCCAGGATCGACGACATCGTTCGACTCGAACCGGATTTGGTGATCGGTTTCTCGGATATCCAGGCCGATATCGCGCAGGCGCTCATCAAGCGCGGCATGGAAGTATGGATCAGCAATCATCGCTCCGTGGCCGGCATCCTCGCCTATGTGCGACGGCTCGGGGCGATGGTCGGTGCGTGGGAGCGCAGCGAACGCTATGCCGGGAAGCTCGAAGCGCACGTCGCGGAAGTGCGCACGGCGGCGCTTGGACTCGCGCGCCGGCCGCGCGTCTACTTCGAGGAGTGGGACGTGCCGCAGATCAGCGCGATCCGCTGGGTATCGGAGCTCATCGAGATCGCCGGCGGCAGCGACATATTCGCCGACCGGGCCGCGAGCAGCCTGGCCCGGGGCCGCATCGTCGCCGACCCCCAGGAGGTCGTGCGCGAGCGGCCGGATATCATCATCGGCTCGTGGTGCGGCAAGAAGTTCAGACCGGAACGCGTCGCGGCACGAGCCGGGTGGAAAGAAATTCCCGCGGTGAAGGACGGCCAGCTGCACGAGATCAAGTCGCCCGTCATCCTGCAGCCGGGGCCTGCGGCGCTCACCGATGGACTGGATGCCCTGCACGCGATCATCGCGCGCTGGACGAGCGACTCCTCCCGAAGCCCGCTCGAGGCGCGCGACACGAATCGAGCGACGCCCTGACCTGCGCCTGGCCGTGATAACCTGACGCGTCGGTGGTGGCGCGAATCCCGTCCTGTCCACCACGCTGGGCCCGATCGGCAGGGGATGCATGGCTCGTTCGACGACTTCTCTGCGGTGTCCGCTCGAGGCGGTGGATTCGCTGCCCATTCCAGAGGTAACGATCCAGCCGCTCGTCGCCTATGCCGACGACCGCGGCTCGGTGACCGAAATATTCCGCAGCTCCCGGAGCCTCGGAGCAATGCATCAATGGACCGTGCTCACGCTCGGCGCGCGCGTCGTGCGCGGCCCGTCCGTTCACCGGAAGCATACCGACGCCGTCATCGCGCTCGCGGGCGAGCTCGAGATCGGCCTGCGCGACCTGCGGGAGCGCTCGCCGGTCTTCCGGCAACCCTTCCGGCTGGCGCTCTCGCCTCGCGAGCCGGTGCTGGTATGGATCCCTCCCGGCGTGATGCACGCGTTCTACGCCGCGACCGAGCCTGCCCTGGTGCTGGTCGGCAACACGCACGAGTACGATCCCGACGACGACATCAAATGCCGGTGGCAGGACGCGCCTCTCGATCTGGACGACTCGGTCCTGGGCACACAGGAC
>Ga0079222_10000184_pt1 | contig 12827 bp, 5 predicted proteins | sample GAPlitter_FD_75070 | JGI IMG/M metagenome (GOLD analysis project Ga0079222, IMG submission 75070) | Agricultural soil microbial communities from Georgia to study Nitrogen management - GA Plitter | ecosystem: Environmental > Terrestrial > Soil > Agricultural land | place: USA: Georgia | collected...
AGTCCGAGCTCGTGCTGCACAAATGCTGCCACGACACTGTCGGCCAAACTTGCCACGCGCACGCGCACTACGCGAGACCGGATCGTCGGCAGCAGGGCCTCGGGCGCTGCCGTCGTCAGGACGAACACGGTGTGGGCCGGCGGCTCTTCCAGCGCCTTCAGCAACGCGTTTGCTGCCGCCTCCGTCCCGACCTGGGGCACCAGCCGCTCGGCATCGCCGATGACGAACACCTTGCGCGCGGCCATCGCCGGCGTCAGCACCAGTCGCCGTAGCAGCAGGCGCATGGCCGCGATACTGTGGATCGCCAGTCCCGACGCGGCCTCGTACAGCCCTCGCTCACGCCGCGCCGCCATCTCCTCAGCGAGTGCTTCCTCAGCGGCCTCGACCTGTTTGTCCGCGTCACCCGCCTTCTTCGTCGGCTCGAGCGGCACGAACCAGTGCACGTCCGGGTGTGACAGATTCAGAACCAGCCGGCAGGGCCGGCACGTTCCACACCCCTCGCCCGACGCCCCCTTTGTCGGGCTCTCGCACATCAGCGCTTGAGCGAGCCAGAGCGCCAGACGTTGCTTTCCGACACCCCGGGGCCCTTCAAATAGGAGCGCTTGCGGCAACCGGCCGGAGGCGTTTGCGCCTACCAGCCGGTTTCTGGTCCCCTCATGACCATACAGGGGGGGTATTGGCATGGCGGGAATCTAGTCCTGGGTCGGTCAACAGGCCTTTGTGGAAAAGCTAAGTGTCTGACGTACTTATGATTAGCGTGACTTGGTGGGACTTGTGCTGGCATAACTCATTATATTGCAGCATATTATACTCACGAGTGAGCGCACACTCGCAATTTAATGCTGATTTTGCCGATATTTTCGCCATTCATTCGGGGTGCGTGATTGCCACGCTCAGGTGGTTTGTGGTTGAGGCGACGCAACAGTCTCCCCCGCAACCAATGTCGCGGCCGCTTGGAGTTGATGCGGCTGCCCGACGACCACCAGGATGTCGCCGGCAGCTAACCGAAAGTTTGGGTCAGGCGTTGCCAACTCCTCCGTCCCGCGGACCACGGACAGGACCAAGGCACCGGTCTGGCTGCGGAGGCCCGTCGCCGCGAGCCGCTTGCCCGCGAGCGCTGAGTGCGCGGAAAGGCGCATCCGCTCGATCGCCATTTGGGGGACGCCGACTACCCCTTCGAGACTGAGGCGTCCCCCAGCGCCCGCGCGCAGCACCTCGTAGTGCGAGCCGCGAATCTGGTCCACAAGACGCTCGATCTCGCTGCGTGGCACGCCGTAGTGGGTGAGCACCTGCGCAAAAATCTCGATCGACGTTTCGAACTCCTCAGGGATCACCACGTTTGCGCCCAGGCGTGTCAACTCCGGCATCTCCACCACGTAGCGGGTGCGCGCGATGATGTGGATCCGCTGGTTGAGGGTGCGTGCCACCCGCACCATCCGACGCGTGGCGGCGGGGTCGGAGATGGCGACGACGAGCATCCGTGCGCGCTCGGCGCCGAGCGCGCGCAGGATCTCCTCCCGCGTGGCGTCGCCATAGAAGGCCGGCTCGCCCCGCGCCCTCGCCTGCCGCACCGTCTGCGCGTTCAGCTCGACGATCAGGTACGGCGCGCGGATCGAGCGCAGCGCCGCCGCGAGGTTGCGACCGTTGAGACCGTATCCCGCCACGATCACGTGGTCCGTCAAGGGCTCCTCGCTCGGCGTCATTGCTGGCCGGCGGAACCCCGGCAGCAGCCGGTCGAGCGGGACCAGGCGCTCGAGCCCTTCGACCAGGGCGGGACCGCCCTGCAGCACGAACGGCGTCACCAGCATCGTGAGCACGGCTACGGCCAGAAACGTCTGGTACAGGTCCTCGGAGAAGAGCCCCGTGCCGCGGCCCTGTCGCGCCAGCACGAACGAGAACTCCCCGATCTGCGACACCGCCAGTCCTGCGAGCAGCGCCACTCTTCCCGAGTACCCCAACAGGCCCGGGCCCAGGGCAGCGAGCACGGTTTTTCCCCCCATGATGGCGACAACGCCCGCGACGGCGAGCACTGGGTGGTCCCGGAGGAAGCCGACCTGCACCAGCATGCCCACGGTGACGAAGAAGAGCGAGATGAATACGTCCCGGAACGGCAGCAACTCGGCCATTGCCTGGTGGCCGTAATCGGACTCGGAGATCACGAGGCCGGCGAGGAACGCGCCGAGGGCGAGCGACGCGCCGGCGGCAGCCGTACCGAGCGCGGTGAGCGTACCGACGAGAATCACCGCGATGAGGAAGAGCTCGCGGCTGCGCGTCTTGACGATCTCGCTCAGCACGCGGGGGACCACCGTGCGCGCGAGGACCAGCACGCCGACCACGACGAGCCCCGCCTTGAGGAGCGCCAGCCCCAGTCCGCCCAACCCGCCGCCCGCACCCGCGAGAAACGGCAGGACCAGCATCATGGGAACGACGCAGAGGTCCTGGAAGATGAGCACGCCGGTGGCGAGGCGGCCGTGTGGCGTATCGATCTCGCCCTTGTCGGTGAGCCCTTTGAGGACGATCGCGGTGCTCGATAGCGCGACGAGGAACCCGAGCAGCACGGCGACCGGCCAGGGAACGCCGAACAGGACAGCGAGCGCCAGCGTCAGGAGCACAGTCAGGAGTACCTGCGATCCGCCGCCGACCACCACCTGGCGACCCATCTCTCGCAGCCGGCTGAGCGAAAACTCGATTCCGATGGTGAACAGCAGGAGGATCACGCCCACCTCGGCGAGGCTCTCCACCTGGTGAACGTCGGACACCAGACCGAGCGCGTTGGGGCCGAGCAGCACGCCGGCCACGATGAACCCGGGCAGGGCGGGGAGCCGGAGGCGATGGAACGCGAGGATCACCAGCAGCGAGCCGGCGAAAATGATCGCCAGGTCGCGGAGGAGTACATACTGGGTCATGGCGGTTCCGCGTAGCTCATTGCCGCTGGCTCACTTGGATGCCGTGTGATGGGGCGCACGGGCTTTGTGTGAAGGTGATAATGGAAAGCGCCGCGGGGAGATGCAAGCTTGGACGCTGCGCAGTTCGCGCAGGATTACCCTGGACGACCCTAGAGCATCATTCCCGGGACCTCGGCGAGGGAGGCGGGCGGCAGTGTGAGCACGAACCGCTTCAAGCTATTGCGGCTGGACGCCGCCGGACGCGAGGAGTTGTCGCGCTCGGAGGAGCAGCTGCGCGTCACCGCGCGGCAGCAAGAGGCGGTCGCACACCTCGGGCAACAGGCGCTGGCGGGGGCGCCGGCCGCGGAGCTGATCGACGCGGCGGTGGCGCTGGCGGCCCGGGTGCTGGAGGTGGAGCTCGGGAGCGTGTTCGAGCTGCGGCCGGAGAGTCGCACGTTGCGGCTGCGCGCGGGGGTGGGGTGGCAGGCCGGGGCTGTGGGACGGACGGTGATACCGGCCGATCCCGATTCGCACGCGGGGTACGTGTTGTGCGCGGCGGGCCCGGTCGTGGTGGAAGACTTGTCGACGGATCCCCGGTTCGGGAGCTCGCCGCTCTTGGCAGGCCACCGGGTGGTGTCGAGCCTCAGCGTCCTGGTGCAAGGGCGCGGCCGGCCGTTCGGGATCCTGGGCGCCCACGCCACGCGGCGGCGCGAGTTCACGATCCACGACACCCATTTCATGCAGGCGGTCGCGAACGTGCTCGCGACCGCGCTCGACCGCGCGCGCGGCGAAGAAAAGCTGCGGCGCAGCGAGGAGTACTTCCGCTCGCTGATCGAGAACGCATCCGACATCGTGACCGTGGTGGGAGAGAACGGCGTCTTCCAATACGCCAGTCCCTCGGTACAGCGGGTGCTCGGGTACGCGGCGTCCGAGCTGCTGGAGCGGAACGCATTCGATTTCGTGCATCCTCAGGACATCGCGGTGGTGGCCGAAGCGCTGGCGCGGGCGATTCAGCATCCCGCGACGCCGCAATCGGCGCAGTTCCGGTTCCGGGCGCGCGACGGCACGTGGCGCCTGCTCGAGGCGGTCGGGCAGGCGCGGGCGGAGCACGGCAGCTCCGCCCGTCTGATCGTGAACGCGCGTGACGTGACGGAGCGGCGGCGCCAGGAGCGAGCCCTGCGGGAGAGCAAGGAGCGGCTGCGCACCGTCGTCTCGGGCGCGCCGCTCGTACTCTTCGCCCTCGATGGACAGGGCGTCTTTACCATGGTGGAGGGCCGGGGACTGGAGGCTTTGGGCGTGCGGGCCGCGATGCTGGTGGGCCGCTCGGCGTTCGACCTGTACGCCGACTTCCCCCAGGCGCTGGCGGACGTGCGGCGGGCCCTCGCCGGGGAGACGTTCTCCTCCACCGTCGAGGTGCTCGGCGTCGTGTTCGAGACCTGGTACTCGCCGGTGCGGGACTCGGATGGGACCGTGGCGGGCGTGATCGGTGTCGGTACCGATATCACCGAGCGCCGGCGGGCCGAGGAGGCGCTGCGGCGCTCCGAGGAGAGCCACCGGGCGCTGGTGCAGCATGCCTCCTACGCGATCTACCGGTCCTCGCTCGAGGGCCGGTTCCTGAGCGTCAACCCCGCGCTCGTCGCCATGCTCGGGTACGAATCCGCCGATCAGCTGCTGGCCGTGGACATGCCGACCGACGTCTACGAAGACGCGGCGGAGCGTACCCGCCTGCTCGCGCGCTTCAGCGATCGCGACGCCGTCATCGACGGCGTGGAGGTGAAGTGGAAGCGGCGTGACGGTCAGCGTATCCTGGTGCGGCTGGCCGGCCGCGCGGTGCGCCGGTCCGACGGCACGATCGAGTGCTTCGAGACGATCGCGCAGGACGTCACCGAGCGCCGCGCGCTGGAGGAGCAGCTCCGCCAGTCGCAGAAGCTCGAGGCGATCGGCCAGCTCACGGGCGGCATCGCGCACGACTTCAACAACCTGCTGACCATCATTCTGGCCAACGCCCAGCTGCTGACCAAGGCGATCCCCGCGACGCTCGAGGACGCGCACGCCGACCTGCGCGATGTGACGGCTGCGGCGCTGCGCGGCCGGGTGATGGTGAAGGAGCTGCTCGGCTTCGCGCGACGCTCCAGCCTCGAGCTCCAGCCGGTGCAGCTGGGTGGCCTGGTCTCGGACTTGTCGGGGTTCCTGCGCCGTATCCTTCCCGCGGACGTGGAGATCGTGGTGTACGGCGGGCTCGACCTGCCCGACATTCGCTGCGACGTCCACGCGGCCGAGCAGATCCTCTTCAACCTCGCGACCAATGCCCGCGACGCGATGCCGAACGGCGGCGTGCTGCGCATCGAGACGAGCCGCGTGCACCTGTCCGAGGAGCAGCGCGCCGGGTGCGGAGCCCAGAGCGCCGGCGACCACGTGTGCCTCGCGGTCGAGGACACGGGCGTCGGCATGGACGCGGACACCCGGGCGCGGATGTTCGAGCCGTTCTTCACCACCAAGGAGAAGGGCAAGGGAACCGGCCTCGGGCTGGCGACGGTGTACGGCCTGGTGAAGCAGCACGGCGGGGGCCTCGAGGTGGACAGCCAGATCGGCAAGGGAACGCGGTTCCGGATTTACTTCCCGCTCGCGACCGAGCGGGCTGCGCCGCAACGCCCGCACGCCGACGAGCCGGAGCCGCAGGGCGGCTCCGAGACGATCCTCGTGGTGGAAGACGACGATCAGCTGCGGCGCTCGGCCAAGCGCGTGCTGGAGGAGGCGGGGTATCAGGTGCTCACGGCGGCCGACGGGCTCGAGGCGCTGGAAGCGCTGCGCCACTCGCCAGGGGTGCGTCTGGTGTTCTCGGATCTCGTCATGCCGCGGCTGGGCGGGCGCGCCCTGTACGACGCCGCGCGCCGCGAGGGGCGCACCGTACCGTTCCTGTTCGCGAGCGGCTACTCGTCCGATCCCAACCGCTCGAGCGGCCTCGATCCGGCGGTCGCTCTGCTGCACAAGCCGTGGACCGAACGCGATCTGCTGAAGCGGCTGCGGGACATCCTCGACTAACACTAGCGCGGCAAGCGGCGGGTCAGCTGACTCCGTCAAGCACGTCCCGCACCTTCCGGGCGAGCGTGTCGGGCACGAACGGCTTCTGCAAGAAGGCGACGCCCGCGTTGAGCACGCCCTGGCGAACCATCGCGTCGTCAGTGTATCCCGAGGTGTAGAGGACCTTCATCTCCGGCCGCAGCGGGGCGAGTCGCTCGGCCAGCTCGCGGCCGCTCATCCCCGGCATCACGACGTCGGTGACGAGCAGATGGATAGTGCCGGCATGCGCGGCGGACAGTGAGACCGCGCTGGGTCCGTCGGGCGCCTCCAGCACGGCATAGCCGCACGCCTCGAGGCTGCGCCGCGCCAGCGTGCGCACCGGCGGCGCATCTTCCACCAGCAGGACCGTCTCGTGCCCGCCCCGCAGCGCCGGCTGCTGGGGGGGCGGTGCCGCGGGCTCGGCCGCCCCGGGCACGCGTGGCAAGTACACCTTGACGGTCGTGCCCCGGCCGGGCTCGCTGTACACCCAGATGTAGCCGCCGCTCTGCTTCACGATCCCGTACACCGTGGCGAGCCCCAGGCCCGTGCCCTTGCCGACCTCCTTAGTGGTGAAGAAGGGCTCGAACAGGTGCGCCTGTGTCGCCTCGTCCATGCCGGCGCCCGAATCGGTGACCACGAGGCAGGCGTAATCGCCGGGCGGGAGGCGGTGGCGCCGCTCCACCAGCTCGTCGTACGGGGTGACGCGTGTCGTCTCGATGGTGACCCGGCCGCCGCTGGGCATGGCGTCGCGCGCGTTCACGACGAGGTTCAAGAGCACCTGCTCCAGCTGGCCGGGGTCGGCATGCACCGCGCCCGCGTGCGGATCGAGCGACGTGGCGAGGTCGACGTCCTCCCCGATCAGACGGCGCAGCATCTTGTCCATGTTCGCGACGACCGTGTTGAGCTCGAGCACCTTGGGGGCCAGCACCTGGCGGCGGCTGAACGCCAGCAGCTGCCGGGTCAGCTCGGCCGCGCGCACGCCGGCGTTGCGGATCTCCTCGACGTCCTCGCGGCAGGCGTCGCCCGGCGGGATCGCGTTCAGCAGCAGCTGCGTCGAGCCCAGGATGGCCGTCAGCAGGTTGTTGAAGTCGTGCGCGATCCCGCCCGCCAGCTGGCCGACCGCCTCCATTTTCTGCGACTGGCGGAGCTGCTCCTCCAGCTGGCGCTGCGCCGTGACGTCGCGCGCCAGCACCAGCCGGGCCCGCCGGCCGGCGAACTCGAGGGGCCGCGCGACCAGATCCACCTCGAAAGGGCGCCCGTCCCTGGTACGATGGCGCACGCCCGTGCGTACGATGCCCTCCTCGGGGCGGTGGGCCAGCTCGTCTTCGAGCCGATCCTGCGCCTCCGGCGGCCGGATGTCGCGGATGGTGAGCTGGAGGAATTCCGCTTCCGAGTAGCCGTACCGCACGATCGCCGCCTGGTTCACCGCCAGGATGCGCAGCGTGTCGAAGTCGTACACCCACGCCGGCTCGGGATTGGTCTGGAACAGCAGCCGGTACTTGTGCTCGCTCTCGTGCAGCTGCTCCTCGGTGCGCTTGCGCTCGATCGCCATGGCGACCTGGGTCGAGACGAACTGCAGGATATGCTTCTCGGTCTCCCCGTACCGCACGCCCGGCGCGTAGGTCTGGGCCGCGAGCACGCCGATCGTGCGGTCGCCGATCTTGAGGGGCACGCCGACCCAGTCGATCGACGGCGCCCCGATCAGCTCGACCTCGCCGCGTCGCTCGAGCTCCGCCTGGACCTCCGGCGTGACGAGCAGCGGCTCTCCGGTGTGCAGGACGTACTCGGTGAGGCCCTTGCCCGGCCGCTTGTCCGGGAAGTCGTTGTCGTACTCGTCCACGAAGTAGGGGAAGCTGAGGATGTCCTTGGCGGGGTCGTACAGGGCGATGTAGAAGTTCCGCGCAGGCATGAGCTCGCCCACGATGCGGTGGATCGCCGCGAACAGCTCCTGCAGGTTGCGCGCCGCGTGGGCCGCCTCGGAGATGCGATACGTCGCGAGCTGGATCTGCTCGGCGCGCTTGGCTTCCGTCACGTCGCGGAAGCTCCACATCAGCCCCACGCTACTCCCCCCGATGAGCCGCGGCTGCGAGAGACGCTCGAACCGCCGCTCGTCCTTGAACGTCAGCACGTCGAAGCTCGAAGCGTCGGGGCGAGCGTAGATGTCGCGAATGCGCGCGAGGAACGCGGGGGGGTCCATCACCTGTTCCTGCACGAACGCCAGTGCCTGCTCGGCGAGTTTGGCCTCGAGGATGGAATCGGGGATGCGCCACAACTCGGCGAACTTGCGGTTGAAGCTCACGATGCGGCCCCCCAGATCGACCACGAGAATGCCGTCGGCCGTGGACTCGAACGTGGCGTTGAGCAGCGACAGCGTCTCACGCTGGTCGCGCTCGGCGCGCTCCCGCGCTGTGATGTCCCGGTAGGTGACGACGATCGCGCCGATCGCCCCCTCGCCCAGCCGATTCACTCCCACGACCTCGAGCAGGCGCCACGTGCCGTCCTTGTGCAGGCCTCGTACTTCGGTATGCATCAGGCGGCCCGGCTCCTGCATCAGCTGGGCGAACAGCTCCAGCGCTCCCGGACGGTCGTCGGGGTGGATGAGCTCGAACACGTTCCGGCCGACGTTCTCGGTCGACTCGTAGCCGAGCACGGGCGAGGTGGATTGGCTGGCGAACAGCACTGTGCCGTGCGCGTCGAGCAGGGTGATGACGTCGCGCGAGTATTCGACGAGGGCCCGGAACCGCTGCTCGCTGTGGCGCAGCGCCTCCGCCGCCCGGCGCCGCTCGGTGACGTCGCGCGCGACGACCACGACCTGGTCCTTCCCCATGGGGGAGATGGCGGCGGCGAACCAGACGTCCTTTCCGTCGATGGGCAGGCGGTACTCGGCGTGCACCGTCTCGTGGCGGGCGAGCGCCTGGTGGATGAGCCCGAGAAACTCGTCGGCCTGGGACCGATCGAACACTTCGTGCAGGGTGCGGCCCAGCAGCTCCGGCGCCGGCCGGAACAGGAGGTCGGCGTTGGTGGGGGCGATCTTGACGTAGCGCCCCTCGGCGTCCAGCACGAGGATGACGTCGCTGATCGCAGCAAACAGGGCGCCCAGTTCGGCGTCCGCGCCGGGAGGAGCGGCAAGGGGGGCGGTGGTTGCCCGCACTGGCTTCGAGACGGTCATTCCGGGGGCACAATACTCACCCGCCAGGGTCCGCGGGGCAACCTCTCAGCGCCGCCGGGCCCCGTGACGCGGGTCACGTCCCTGCTCGCTCGTGCTCAGGCCGCGCCGGGCTTGGGAGGCGGCTCGTTCAACACGAGCCAGTAGAGCCCGAGCTGGCGGACGGCCTCGACGAACTGGCCAAAGTCCACGGGCTTGCGGATGTAGCTATTGGCGCCCAGCCCGTAGCCGTTCACGATGTCCCGCTCTTCACGCGACGACGTAAGAATGACGACGGGCAGAAGGCGGGTGCGCGGCTCGGCACGAATGCGTCGCAGCACTTCGAGGCCATCCACCTTGGGGAGCTTCAGGTCGAGCAGCACGATCTCCGGTGCCATGGGCTGGCCCGCATGTGCCCCGGTGCCAAACAGGCAGTCGAGGGCCTCGGCGCCGTCGCGCGCCACGACGATCTCGTTCTGGATGTTGTTCTTCGCGAGGGCGCGGCGCGTCAACGCCTCGTCGTCGGGATTGTCTTCTACGAGCAGAATCGAGCGGTCGCGCATGGTGGTTTGCCTCAAAGCGTGAAATAGAACGTGGCGCCTTGGTCGACGGCGGCCTCTGCCCATACCTCGCCACCGTGCCGGTGGATGATGCGCTGTACGGTGGCGAGACCGACCCCCGTCCCCGGAAACTCAGCGATGCCGTGGAGCCGCTGGAATGCGCCGAACAGCTTGTCGGCGTACGCCATGTCGAAGCCGGCGCCGTCGTCTCGTACGAAGTAGGCCTTGCGCCCGTTGTGCGAGGTCGCGCCGAACTCTACGTGCGCTGCCGGGCGCTTCGCGGTGAATTTCCAGGCGTTGCCCAGCAGGTTCTGCAGCACGAGGCGCAGGAGCCCGGCGTCCGCGCGCGCCACCAGCCCGGGCGCGATGGTCCACGTGACCCGACGGTCCGGCTCGGTTTTCTGCAATTCGCCGGCCACCTGGTCGGCCAGCTTGCTCAGATTCACGTCGGCGAGCTGCATGTCGCTGCGCGTGACCCGCGACAACCCCAGCAGATCGTCGATCAGGCGCGCCATGCGCTGGCTGGCGACCCGAATACGCTCCAGGAAGTCGCGGCCGGGGTCGTCGAGCCGATCGGCGTAGTCCTCCAGGAGCGCCTGACTGAAGCCGTCCATGGTGCGCAGCGGCGCGCGCAGGTCATGGGATACCGAATACGCGAAGGCCTCGAGCTCCCGGTTGGCGGCTTCGAGCTGGGCGGCGGAGCGCTGCATTTCTTCCGCGGCGCGCTTGCGCTCGGTCAAGTCGCGGGTGACCTTGGCGAACCCCACCAGGGTGCCCCGCTCATCTCGCACGGCGCTGACCACGACGTCCGCCCAGAAGCGGGACCCGTCCTTGCGCACGCGCCAGTTCTCCTCCTCGTAGCGTCCGTCCGCCGCGGCGGCCTGGAGCAGGGCCGCGGGCCTGCCCGCGGCGACATCCTCGGGGGTGAAGAAGCGGGAGAAGTGCTGACCCACGATCTCGGCTGCGCGGTAGCCCTTGGTCTGCTCGGCGCCGCGGTTCCAGCTCACCACCCGACCGGTGGGGTCGAGCATGTAGATCGCGTAGTCGCGCACGCTGTCCACCATGTGCCGCAGCCGCTCCTCCGCCTGACGGCGGGCCCGCAGCTCGCGCCCGACCAGGACGGGCGCGAGGATGCCCACCATGAGCGCGAGGAGCGAGCCGCCCCATGCCGTGACGCGCGCCAGCCGCGCCCGTGATTCCATGGCGCGGAAGCGCTGGGCGAGCAGTCGCGCCTCTTCGTCTTCCATCTGGCCAATCAGGCTCCGGATGACTGCTATGAGCTCCTTGCCGCGGCCGCCGATCACCGCGCGTCCGGCGGTGGCCGCGCCGCCCGTGCGCCGGGTATCGATGCTCCATTGGAAGCGCTCCATGCGGACCGCGACGACTTTCGCGAGCGAATCGAGGTGCCGCTGCTGCGCGGGGTTGTCGGCGGTGAGCGCGCGTAGATCCGCGAGGGAGCTGTCGAGCGTCGCGCGGACCCACCGGTACGGGGCGAGGTACGTCGTGTCGCCCGTGATCACGTAGCCTCGCACACCGCTCTCGGCCGCGATCAGTTTGCCGAAGGTCGCCTCGAGCTGGGCGCGTACCTGGAGCGTATGGGCCACCCCAAGCGCGCTGTCGACGGTGGCCGCGGTGCTGCGCAGCGACGCGGCCCCCACCAGAGCGACGATCGCCACCCCGATGCCGAAGGCGATCCGAATGCGGCGCTCGAAGGACAGTCGGGGGATCAAGCCCGCTTGCGCCGCGCGGCGTCGCCGTGCAGCACGTCGCGCACGGTGCGGGCCAGGGTGTCCGGTGTAAAGGGTTTCTGGACGAACACGAACCCCGGCTCGAGCACTCCGTGACGGGTGATGGCGTCGTCGGTATAGCCCGACATGTAGATGACGCGGGTTTCGGGTCGGCGCCCGGCCAGCCGGACGGCCAGCTCGCGGCCGGACAGGCCCGGCATGATCACGTCGGTCAGGAGGACGTGGATGGTCCCCGAGTAGCGCTCCGCCAGGTCGAGCGCCGCCTCGGCGCTGGACGCCTCCAGCACGTGGTAGCCATAGCGCTCGAGGGCTTGACGGGCGACCGCGCGTACGGGCGCCTCGTCCTCGGCGACGAGCACGGTCTCGCTGCCGCGCGGCACCCGGTTCGACGCCTCGGCGCCGGCGATCGGCTCGGCGGCCGCGTCCACGCGCGGCAGGTAGATCTTGAACGTGCTGCCGGCGCCGAGTGTGCTCGACACCCAGATGAACCCGCCGCTCTGCTTCACGATCCCGTACACGGTGGCGAGGCCCAGCCCCGTGCCCTTGCCTTTTTCCTTGGTGGTGAAGAAGGGCTCGAACAAGTGGGCCTGGGTCTCTGGGTCCATGCCGGTGCCGGTGTCGCTGACGGCGAGCATCACGTAGTCGCCCGGCGGGGCAGGGTAGTGGTCGCCGGCATTGGCGCCGTCGATGCGCACATCGGCCGTCTCGATCGTGAGCTTGCCGCCCGTCGGCATGGCGTCCCGGGCGTTCACCGCGAGGTTCATGATGACCTGCTCGAGCTGGCCGGGGTCGGCGCGGACGCGTCCCACGATGGGCGACAGCGCCGTGGCGAGCTTCACGTCCTCGCCCAGAAGGCGCCGCAGCATTTTCTCGAGCTCGCTCACCAGCTTGTTCACGTCCACGACGCGCGGCTGGAGCACCTGCTGGCGGCTGAAGGCCAGCAGCTGGCGCGTGAGGCCGGCCGCCCGGTCGGCGGCGCGGTGGATCTCCTCGGCGTCCTGGCGGCGGGGGTCCTTGGGCCCCAGGTCCTCGAGCAGCAGGTCGGCGTAGCCCGTGATGGCCGTGAGGATGTTGTTGAAGTCGTGGGCGATGCCGCCCGCGAGCCGGCCCACCGCTTCCATCTTCTGCGCCTGGCGCAGCTGCTGCTCGAGCAGCACGCGCTCCGTCACGTCGCGCCCGATCCCGAGGACGCCGATGAGGCGATCGTCCCGGAGCTGAGCCGTGGCGGCGAACTCCGTAAGGCGATAGTCCGCCGTGCTGGAGGTGCGGATGCGGAACTGCGCGGTGGGCCGGGGCTCGCCCCGCACTACCCGGCCGAACAGCTCGAGCGCCAGCGGCAGGTCCTCGGGGTGCACCAGCTGGTCGAACGGCTTGCCCAGCCATTCGCTCGGGGGAGCGCCGGTGATCGCCTCGAAGGCGGGATTGAGCG
>Ga0079222_10000186_pt1 | contig 12772 bp, 10 predicted proteins | sample GAPlitter_FD_75070 | JGI IMG/M metagenome (GOLD analysis project Ga0079222, IMG submission 75070) | Agricultural soil microbial communities from Georgia to study Nitrogen management - GA Plitter | ecosystem: Environmental > Terrestrial > Soil > Agricultural land | place: USA: Georgia...
CTCACCCTCCCGCTGGACTGAGGCAGCGGGCCGGCAGCTCGAACCAGCGCAGGTGCTCGAAGTCGGCGGAGACCAGGTCGCCCGGATCCGGCAGGTCCACTGTGGACGGTTCGGCGAGGAGGCGCCGCGCCTCGGCCAGGTAGCCGCTCAGCGCCGTGTCCGGTGCCCGGTCGTCGTGCCGCGGGTAGCGCATCTCCCCGTCCGACCCGTAGGTCACGTGCGCCAGCCGCAGCGGCGGCTCGGCCGCGGCCCGCCGGTGCCGCCACAGCCCGGTCTCCGGCTCGAACCGGTAGTCCGGCAGCAGTCGCCAGCCCTCCCGCGCTACCAGCGCGACCGCCTCGAGGATGTAGTCGAAGACGGTCTCGGAGATGAAGTAGTTGAAGTTCACCCGCACCCAGCCCGGCTTGATCCCCTCGCAGCCGCCGGCGATCTCCCGCTCGAACTCGTGCGAGCGGTCGATGTCGATGCCCAGCAACCGGTGCCCGTACGGCCCGGCGCAGGAACAGCCGCCCCGGGACTGGATGCCGAACAGGTCGTTGAGCACGGCGACGACGAAGTTGTGGTGCAGGTAGCGCCCGCTCGGCGCGCGGACCACGAACGAGACGATCGACAGCCGCTCCGCCGCCAGGTTGCCGAGGATCTCGATCGCCGGCTCGTCCCGCCACGCCTCGACCGCGCGGCGCAGGTAATACTCCTCGTGGGCGCGGATCGTCTCCAGCCCGACGGCCTCCTTGAGCTGGAAGACCAGCCCGGCCCGGATCGAGTCGACGATCGCCGGCGTGCCGCCCTCCTCCCGCAGCACCGGGTCGGTCAGGTAGCGGTGCTCGGTGGGGTTGACGTACGCGACCGTGCCGCCGCCGGGGGTGTCCGGCACCCGGTTGGTCACCAGCTCCCGGCGGACCACGAGCACGCCGGGGGTGGACGGGCCGCCGATGAACTTGTGCGGGCTGAGGAAGACGGCGTCCTTGCCGGCCATGTCGATCCGGACGTACGGCGCCGCGGCGGCGAAGTCGTAGAAGGACAGTGCGCCGTGCCGGTGCAGCAGGGTGGAGATCGCCGTGGTGTTGCTGACGATCCCGGTCACGTTGCTCGCCGCCGAGAACGAGCCGATCCGCAGCGGCCGGTCGGCGTGCGCGGCCAGTTCGGCGTCGAGCCGGTCGAGGTCGATGTGGCCGTCGGCGTCCTCCGGGATCACCACGACGTCGGCGATCGACTCGCGCCAGGGCAGCTCGTTGGAGTGGTGCTCGTACGGGCCGATGAACACGACCGGCCGCCGCTCCGGCGGGAGGATCTCCGCCGGCCGGTAGCGCTCGTCCGCGGCGCGCAGGCCGAGGATCCCGACCAGCTTGTTGATCGCGCCGGTCGAGCCGGAGCCGCAGAAGATGACCAGCGTGTCGTCGTCGCCGCCGACCGCGTCCCGGATGATCCGGCGGGCGTCCTCCCGCAGCCGGGTGGTCTGCAGCCCGGTGCCGCTCGACTCGGTGTGCGTGTTCGCGTAGCGGGGGAGCACCTCGCAGCGGATGAAGTCCTCCAGGAAGCCGAGCGCCCGTCCGGAGGCGGTGTAGTCGGCGTACGTCACCCGGCGTGGACCGTACGGGCCGGGCACGACCTGGTCGTCGCCGATGACCGACTCGCGGATCCGGCGCAGCAGCGCGGACTCGGCCGGTGGGGTCTCCGGGCGGCGGGCCCCACGGAGGTGGGTCTCGGCTGGCGTGCTCATGCCCTGACGGTAGAACCCCCGGAAACCGTCCGGGGCCGCATCCTTCCGTGCCGTCCCCGCCGTCCTCATTACCAACTTGTGTCCGGGTCCTGACCGATGCTTCACCTCCGGCAGGAAATACTCCGGAACAGACCGGCCACTCCCCGTCTTGGAGGCGACATGGCACCGCCCGCGCGCTCCGGCCGCGGTACGGCCCGATTCGCCCGGGTGAGGCGCACGGTCACGACGCTCGCCGCGTTCCTCGGACTGGTCGTGCTCGCGGTCGCCGGCACACCGGGCGGCGCCAGTGACAACCCGGCCGCCGTTCCCGAGGCCGCGGCGGCGGCGGAGCCGAGCCCGACACCGACGCCGTCGGCCTCCACGCCGGCCCACCCGCTCGCGGCGCCGGCGCCGACCACCCCGGTCACGACCCCGGCGCCGAAGCCGCGGCCGGTCGACCCGTACAAGGCCGTGCAGGCCGCGGCCCAGCGGATCACCTCCGGCGCCGACGGGTTCGCCTCGTTCACGCTGCTCGACCGGGTCAACGGCAGGCGGATCGGCGACCCGCGCTCGACCCAACCGACGTTCTCCGAGTCGACCATCAAAGCCTGGCTGGCTGCCGACCTGCTCGCCACCCGCGCGGCCGCCGGTGTGCGGCTGACCCCGTACGAGACCGCGCGGATGACCGCGATGATCCAGCGGTCCGACGACAATGCGGCCGAGGTGATCTGGCGCTGGCTCGGTGCGGACGACTCGATCGAGGACATGATCAGGATCTGCCGGCTGCAGGACACCACGGTGTATTCGGAGTGGTGGTCGAAGACCGAGATCTCCGCGCGCGACCTCGCCCGGCTGGGGGACTGCATCGTCCCCGGGAAGAACAAGTTCCTCTCGCCCACCGTGGGCGCGCCGCTGCTCGCGCTGATGCGCAACGTCGACCCGACCAACGCGTTCGGCATCCAGCAGGCGCACCCGGCCGGTCCCGGCGTACGGATCGCGGTGAAGAACGGCTGGACCTTGCACGGCAGCTCCGAGGGCACCGTGTGGAACGTCAACTGCCTCGGCATCTGGGGCACCGGCAACCGCTGGGTGCTGGCGGTGACCGCCCGCTTCCCGGCCACCCGCGGGCTCGACTACGGCGCCGGCCTCTGCCGCCGGATCACCACCGCGGTCCTCCCGCTCACTCACCCGGTCAGACCGTCCAATTAGGAGAGTCGGCGCGGGTGATGCGATCCAACATCACATGGCACTAGTCTGACATCGTGCAGAGCGGGAGTGTGGACACGGCGTACCGGCGGGCGGTCGGCAAGCGGATCCGGGTGTGGCGGGTGCTGCACGAGCGGTCCCAGGACGAGCTGGCCGCCGAGGCGGGCGTGACGAGAAACTTCGTGAGCGCGATCGAACGCGGCGCGCAGGGACTGGACGCGGTGCGGCTGCGCCGGCTGGCCATGGCGATGGACATGAGCCTCGGCGAGCTGCTGGCCGACCCGGAGCCGGTCGGCGGCCCCGTCCCGAGCAGCCCGGGGCGGCCCGTCCGGCGCTGACCGGACGCGCGGCGATCATGGCCCCTCACCTCAGGTGCACCGGCGCGGGGAGTGGGGGGCCGTCGTGCGACCATGGGGCGCACTCGCAATCGGGAGGCTCAGGCAGGTGACCGACGCCGGCGCGCCAACGCCATGGTGGGACCAGGCCCACGCTGCCTCCTTCCGACCCGGTCCGGTGCGACCGAGTCCGGCGCAGCCCGTTCCGGCGCAGCCTGGACCGGCGCAGCCTGGACCGGCGCAGCCTGGACCGGCGGAGGCCGGTCGGGCGCACCTTGGCCGGGAGCCTGGTCCGGCGCAGGCTGCTCCGGCTCGGCCGGGGGTGCCGCCCGCGTACCAGCCGCCGGTGGTCGAGGCCCGGCCGCCGGGCACCGGCGCGCTCAGCCTCGGGCTCGGCCGGGGTTCGCGCGAGCGGGAGCTGATCCGCCAGGTCGGCGCGCCGCTCCCGGGCACCCGCCGGGTGGTCGTGCTGAGCATCAAGGGCGGCGTCGGCAAGACGACGACGGTCGCGGTGACCGGGTCGCTGCTGGCCGGGCTGCGCAGGGACAAGGTGGTCGCGCTCGACGCCTCATCCGACTGGGGGACGCTGGCGACCCGGCTGTCGGTGGTGCCCCGGCAGAGCGTGCGGGAGCTGGCGGCGAACGGCCGGCACGCGGTGTCCGAGCGCGGTGTGCTCGCGCAGCTGGCCGCGGCGCCGTCCGGGCTGCTGGTGGTCGGCAGCGATCCGCAGACGCTGGTGTCCGCGGCGCTGACCGAGGAGGAGTACGTCCAGACGCTGCGGTTGCTGGAGTACGTCGGCAACCTCATCGTCACCGACGTCGGCGCCGGCCTGCAGCAGCCGTTCCTGCCGGCCGCGCTGGCCGGGTGCGACCAGCTGGTCGTCGCCAGCGCGGCGACCTGGGACGCCGCGCAGAGCGCCGGGGCGGCGCTGGACTGGCTGGCCGCCCGCGGCTTCGGGCGGCTGGTCGAGCGCAGCATCGTCGTCGTGAACAACCTCTATCCCACGCGGCGCCGCCGCTCGGCCTACATCCGCGACATCAAGGCGGACCTGGCGCGGCGGGCCCGGGCAGTGCACGAGATCCCGTTCGACGCGGCGCTCCAGCCGGGTGGGCGGATCCTGCTGCGCAAGCTGTCCGCGTCCGCGCGGCAGGCCTACCTCGAAGTAGCCGCCGACCTGGTGGCCGGCCTCGCCACTGCACGCTGATCCGCACCGGGCGGCCGTCCGGCGGCGTTCATGCGCAGGCGGGGCGGAGCTTGCGCAGGTGCTCCCGGATGGCTTCGCGGGCCGAGGTCGGGTCCTGCGCTTCGACCGCGTCGAAGATCGCCTCGTGGTCACCGGCGATCCGGGCCCAGAAGCCGGCCGGCGCCTCCCACTCGAGCACGTGGTCGTACACGATCTCGAAGACCGGCTGGCTGAGCATCTCGACGATCGGGCTGCCGGTCGCCCGGACCAGCGCCGCGTGGAACATCTTGCTCGACGCGATCGCGTCGGCGAGGCTCGTCTGCCCGCGGTCGAACAAGGTCCCCTTGAGGTCCAGCAGCTGCTGCTCGGAGCGGCGCTGCGCGGCCAGCCCCGCCGCGGGCACCTCGAGCAGGTCACGGGCCTCGGCGATCTGGCCGATCGTGAGGCTCCGCGCCTGGGAGAGCAGCCGCAGGCTCGCTTCGAGATAGCCGGCGACCTGTTGCGGGTTGGGGTAGGCGACGAACGACCCGCCGGCCACGCCGCGGGTGGTGATGATGAGGTTCTGGCTGGCGAGCAGCCGCAGCGCCTCACGCACCGTCGAGCGGCTCACCCCGTACTGCGTCGACAAGTCGGGTTCGACAGGCAGCTTCTCGCCCGGTTTGAGCTCACCAGTGATGATCCGTGCACGCAACGCATCTGAAAGCTGCTGGTAAGCAGGCACGGACCCCCGTCCCGCAGTCACAGAGACACCCTAGGTGTACGCCCTCGCGAGAGTCGAACCGGGTTGCACCACCATGTAGCAGGTTCGCCCACCCTGGGTAACGAACCTCCGGTCGCGGCCGCCCCGGACGGCGCTCGGCTGCCGTTCCGGGGCCCGCGCGGCAGCCGGTACACTGCCCCATCGGCGCCGTCCGCGGTCGCCAGGAGGCTTCGCCTAGTCCGGTCTATGGCGCCGCACTGCTAATGCGGTTGGGGGCTCAAACCCCCTCCCGGGTTCGAATCCCGGAGCCTCCGCATCTCTTACCTGAACTGCGCGAGTGGCCGTCGTCGGGCGGATCCCGTGGTGCCGGCGGCCGCGGAGTGGTGAGTCGGATCGACAGCCACTCCGCGGCCACCCCCCGTCACGGCGTGGACGGTTGGATGTTCTGGTTGAGACGGAACAGGTTGTCCGGGTCGTACCGGTCCTTGACCGCGACCAGGCGCTGGTAGGTCGCGGGCGGGTACGAGGCCCGCACCCGGTCCGTGCCGCCCTCGCCAGTGAAGTTGACGTAGGCCGGACCCGATCCCAGCGCGCCGGGGATGGCGCGGGCCCAGTCCCGGACGGTGTCGAAGTGCTCCACGGTGGGCGTGCGGGCGACCACGTTGACGATGAAGTCCTGGTCGCGGGTCGCGAACGCGGTGGCGTCCGACGGCACCCGCGCCATGGCGCCGCCGAGGTGGTGCACGTGCAGCTCGGACAGCGGGTTGGGCACCCCTCGGTACGCCGTGGTGAGCACCTGCATCACCGCGTCGTCCAGCGCGGGGACGAACGCCGAGTTGAAGTAGTTGTGCAGGCCCCGCGGGTAGAGCGGGTCGATCAGCGACTGCATGGTGCGGTAGGGCATCGGCCCGAAGAGGTCGACGATGGGCTCGGCCAGATGCCGGAACGGGCTGGTGGCCGCGTCCCCGTCATCGAGGGCACCGGACCACATGCCCAGCACCGCGACGACCGGCTTGCCGTGGACCGCTTCCGGCAGGAACGGCGCCGGTGGGGCGGTGGTGAGGTTGAGCACCGTGGTGATCCCGTCGCCGGCCTGCGCGCAGGCGTCGCGGTATCCGCGGAGCACGGCATCGGCGGCCTCGCCGTGGTAGAACACGGCGCCGGCGAAGACGGTGGGCCCGACCTCGTGCAGCGCGTACTCGAACGCGGTGACCACCCCGAAGTTGCCACCGCCGCCGCGCAGCGCCCAGAACAGGTCCGGGTGCTCCTCGGCACTGGCGTGGACGAGCTGCCCGTCCGCGGTGACGACGTCGGCACCGATGAGGCTGTCGCAGGTCAGGCCGCACCGACGGAGGAGCCAGCCGACACCGCCGCCGAGGGTGAACCCGGCGATCCCGGTCGTCGACACCAGCCCTCCGGTCAACGCCAGGCCGAATTCCTGCGTCTCCTGGTCGAGGTCGCTCCACAGGCAACCGGCCTGCGCGACGACCCGGCGAGCGGCCGGATCGACCCTGATCCCCTTCATCGGGGACAGGTCGAGGACCACCCCACCGTCGGTGGTGGAGAAGCCGGGGATGCTGTGCCCGCCGCCGCGCAGTGCCAGCGAGAGTCCCTCGCTGCGGGCGAAGTCGACCCCGCGTATCACGTCGGAGACGCCGGCACAGCGGATGACGAGCGCCGGACGCCTGTCGTGCGCGGCGTTCCATATCGACCTGGCCTGGTCGTAGTCCTCGCTGGCCGGCGTCACCAGCTCTCCGTGCAGGCCCTCGGCCAGCTCGGCCAGAGTTGCTTCCCCGACGGCCTCGATGCCGGTGTCTGTCGTGGTCATGCCGTGTCTCCCTCACGTCTGCGTACTGCCGTGGTTGTCGTGCTGGACGCTAGGAGCGGCGACTCAACAGGCCCTTAGCACGCCTTAGCGGATCCCGGCGAGGACAGCGGCGGCGCGTTGCCGACCGGGCTTGTGTCGCATCTGGACGAACAGGCGCTCCGCCTCCGTCGCGTGCCGGCGGGCGGCCGCGGGGTCTCCCTGCTCGGCCGCCAGTTGGCCGGCGAACGTGAGCACCAGGGCATCCATGCGCCGATAGCCCTGCGGGTGGAACACGTCAATAGCGCTCTCGGCCAGCGCACGGGCCGCCCTGGTCTCACCCGCGACGAGCTCGACGACCGCGAGGTCGAGGAGCACGCCCGCCTCGCCCGGCCGGTCCTCGATGGCCTCGACGCGGGCCAGCGCCGCCCGCACCGACTCGCGGCCGCGGTCGACGTCCCCCGCCGCGGCCTCGGCCAGTCCCCGGTTGGCGAGCGTCAGCGTGACCCCGCGTCGGTCGCCGATCTCCTCGCGCAGCCGCAGTGCCTCGGCGAGGTGGCCGACCGCATCCGGGCTCCCGAGGTCGCGCTCGAGGCAACCCAGGTGGTTCAACGCGAGCGCGAGCCCGGCGGCGTCGTCCCGGGATCTGAACGTCTCCACCGCGGCCTGCAGCGGCACCAGCGCCGCCCGGGGTCGCAAGGCAACCCGGTGAACCGAGCCGAGCGCACTCTGGACGTAGCCGATTCCTTGGCGGGCGCCGACCCGCAGGCCGAGCAGCGCGGTCTCCTCGAACACCGGCGCCCAGCCCGCGCCGACGGCCATCGGGGAGATGCAGATCGAGGCGCCGGGGAAGAACGGCGGCACGAGCGGATCCACGCGCGCCAGCCGATCCAGGCATGAGGTCAGCTCCTCCTCGGCGCCGACCAGGTCCTCCCGGGACAGCGCGGTCAGCCCGGCCAACCACTGCGCAGCCGCCTCGAGCTCGACCCGCCGCAGCCGCGCTCCGGCCGCCGCTGATTCCCGCGCCGTCGCCGCCGCTGCGTCCAGGTCGCCCGCCAGCCAGGACAGGAAGCCGACGAACAACCGGCCGAGCACCAGCTCCTGCTCCGGCGCGGCGAGCAGCTCCGGCAGCCCGACGGCGCGACGGCCGAGTTCGGTGGCGCGGTCCAGGTGGCCGAGCCTGATCTCCAGCACCGCAAGGCCACGCAGCGCCGCGGCCCGGAGCGGACCGGTGTCCGATGCCGCGTCCAGCGCCCGGCGCAGCCAGTCGACGCCCTCGACGTAGTGCCCGCGCGCCATCCAGAACCGCCAGAGGCTGACCGCCAGCGCCAGCGCGTCGTCCGGCGCGGCCTCGAGTGAGTACGCCAGGGCGGCCCGCAGGTTGCCGCGCTCCAGGTCGAGCAGCTGGGGCCGCTCGGCCTGCGTCGTCGCGGACCCGTCCAGGTCCTGCTGGGCCGCCAGGTCCCGGAAGAAGTCGCTGTGCGCCTCCCGGAGGGCGGCGGTCTCGCCGGCCGACTTCAGGCGCTCCGCCGCCAGTTGCCGGACCGTGTCCAGCAGCCGGTAGCGGGAGCGCCCGGTGAGGCGGTCCACCTGCACCAGCGACTTGTCCACCAGCCGCCCGAGCACGTCGAGCACCTTGTCGGCCGGAACCGGTCCCCCGGCGCAGACTTGTTCGGCGGCCGGCAGGGTGCAGCCGCCTTCGAACACCGCGAGGCGGTGCAGCAGGCACTGCTCTTCGGCGGTGAGCAGGTCGTGACTCCACTCCAGCGCGGCACGGAGGGTGGCATGCCTGGTCGCCGTGCCGGGCCGGCCGAGGACCGACAAGGCGTCGCCGAGCCGCTCGGCGATCTCCACGGGCTCCAGGTATGCGGTGCGGGCGGCGGCGAGTTCGAGCGCCAGTGGCATCCCGTCGAGCCGGCGGCAGATCTCGACGACGGCGGCGGCGTTGCTGCGGTCCAGGGTGAAGTCCGGGCTGAGATCGTGCACCCGGTCGAGGAACAGTCGCACCGACGCCAGCCCGGCGAGCGTCTCCGGGTCGGTCTCCGCGCCGGGCTCCGGCAGCCCGAGCGAGGGCACCCGCAGCACGACCTCACCGTCGACGTGCAGCGGCTCGCGACTGGTGGCCAGCACGGTCACACCGGGACAGTGGGCGCGCAGGGTGGTGGCGACCCGCGCACACTCCTGGAGAAGATGCTCGCAGTTGTCCAGGATCAGCAGCAGCCGCCGGCGGGCGAGCTGGAGGGTGAGCGCACGGAGCGGATCCCGGCCGGCGGCCGGAGGGAGGCCCATCGCGACCGCGACGGTGTCGGCGACGAGGTGCCCGTGCCGGACCGGGACGAGGTCCACGAACCACGCGCCGTCGGGCATCGCGGCTGCCTCGAGTCGGGCGGCTTCCGCCGCGAGCCGGGTCTTGCCGGCGCCGCCCGGGCCGGTCAGCGTGAGCAGCTGGGTGCGCCGCAGCAACCGGCGCACCTGGGCGATCTCGCGATCCCGCCCGACGAAGCTGGTCACCGCCGGCGGCAGGTTGCCGCCGGCCGTCGGGAGGACGTCGCCCGGCTCCGCCGCCCCGGTGTCGGCGCTGCCCACCAGGAGCTCCCGGTACAGCTGCCGGGTCTCCGGGTCGGGGTCGGTGCCGTAGGCCGAGCGCAGGTCGTCCCGGGCCCGCTCGTACCGCTGCAGCGCGGCGGACCGGCGTCCGGCCGCGCCGAGCACCCGCATCAGCGATCGCAGGGCCGGCTCGTGCAGCGGGTCTGCCTGCAGTGCGAGCTCCAGCACCGCCTCGGCCTCGGCGAGGCTCCCGTCGGCCCGGGCCGCGTCGCCCAACCGGACGAGAACGTCCCGATGCAGGGCGTGCAGCGCGTCCCGGGGATCTCGCACCCAGGCCTCGTACCGGTCGTCCGGGAGCAGCTCGCCGCGGTACGCCGCGTGCGCCGCCCTCAGTTCTTCGAGGTCGCCGCTGTCCAGCGCCGCTTCCGCCTGCGTACGGAAGCGCGCCGCGTCGACGTCGACGAGCCCGCCGGCCCGCAGGACGACGACCTGGTCGCGAAGCTCCAGCACGCCGTCGGTTCCCTCACCGGCGAGCGCTCGCCGGGCCGCGTGCAGGGCCTGGTGCAGGTTGTTGGCGGCCGCCGAGGGTGCGAGGTCCGGCCAGAGCAGGTCCAGCAGATACTCGCGGTGCAGCCGCTGGGTCGGTTCGAGCGCCAGCAGCTTGACCACGGTCCGCGCCTTGGTCAGCCGCCACCGGGATGCGTCGACCGGACGACCGCCGACCTCGACGCCGAATCCCCCGAGCAGCTGCACGCGCATGTGGTCGCCCCGACAGGCAGCATAGCGCCCACCCCGAGCCGGTCGCCCGCACGACGGAGGTGGGATCGAAGGAGAAGCGCGGACACTGGGCGGGTGGTTGTCCGGCCGGCGGTTCGTTCCGGGCTCGCCGTGGGCGCGGTGGCGCTCTACGCGGGGGTGGCCTCGCTGTCGCGGCCGTTCAGCGGTGCGGCGGTGGTGGCGGTCGCGGTGCCGGTGGCGGTCGTGCTGGTCCGGAGTCGGCGACGGCGGCCGGCGGTGCCGAATGCCCCGTTGCGCCGGACCGCGGTGGCGTGGGGAGCGGTGCTCGGCCTGGCGACCGTCATGGAGCTGGTGGCGTTCGTGCGGCAGCCTGCGTACGACGTCGCCTCTCCCGCGCTGCCGACGCTCTCGGTGCTGCTGGATCCGCTGACCAGCGCGGGCCCGACCCGGTTCCTCGCGTGGTGCGGGTGGCTCTGGGTCGGCTGGGAGCTGGCGCGGCGATGACCGTGCGCGGGCTCGTCATCGGCGCCTACGCGGTGCTGGCCCTGGCAGCGGTGGTGCTCGAGCTGACCGGGCGGGCAGGGAAGCTCGGCCTCGTTCCGGTCGCCGCGGTGGTCGATGGCGTGCGCGCCTCCCGGGTGGGCCGGCTCCTCGTCGTCGCCGCATGGGCGTGGCTGGGGTGGCACCTGCTGGCCCGTTGACCGGCTGGGCGTGGCTGGGGTGGCACCTATGCGCCGTCCTGCCGGGCCGGCGAGGGCTGCGAGGTAGCTTGTGGGTGGCACGGGGGCCGGTTGAGCGAGATGAGGGTGGCACCGGTGACGCCGACCCAGCTGCGGGCGTTCGCCGCGGTGGCGCGCCTCGGCTCGGTGAAGAAGGCCGCGGTCGACCTCGAGGTGTCCGAGGCAGCCGTGTCGCTGAACATCGGCCAGCTGCGCAAGGAGCTCGGCGACCGGCTGTTCGTCCGGACCGCGTCCGGGATCGCGTTCACCCCCGGCGGGCTGCGGCTGGCCAGCCGGGCCGCGGAGATGCTCGGCCTGCAGGACCGGACGATCCTCGAGGTCAGCCAGGCCGGGGCCGGGCGGCGGCTGCTGCGGCTGGCCGCGTCGAACCTGTTCGCCGAGCACGCCGCGCCCGGGCTGCTGGAGCTGTTCGCCAGCCGGGCCGACGACCTGGACCTGGAGCTGAGCGTGCACGGGCCGCGGCAGTTCCACCGGCTGCTGCACACCCGCACGGTGGATGTGGCCATCGGACCGCGGCCCGACGAGCTGGACGACGCGGTGACCTGCACGCCGTTCCTCAACTACGAGCTGTTCGTGGTGGCCGGCGCGGAGGACCCGATCAGCACCCAGCCGAGCACCGGCGAGCTGCGCGGCCAGACCTGGCTGCTGGGTCCGTCGGCGAGCACCGAGGGCGGCGCCGTGGGGCAGATCCTGCGCCGGATCGGTGTGCCCGAGGAGCACCAGCGGATCTTCCAGAGCGACGCCGCGGCGCTGGAGGAGGCCAAGCGCAACCGGGGCGTCGCGCTGGCGGTCTCCTTCGTCGTCTCGCCCGACCTGACCAAGGGCCATCTCAAGCGCCTCGCCGGCGCGCAGCTGCCGACCAAGGGCAGCTGGAACGTGCTGACGCTGGCCGACCGGTCCGCGCCGCCGGTCGCGGCGGAGCTGGCCCGCTTCGTGACGACGCCGCGGGCGACCCAGGCGATGCTGCGCGGCGCGGGCGTGACGGCCGGCCGGTTCAAGCCGTCCATCCACGTCACCTTGTGGAGCTGACCGCCCGGACCACACCGGCCAGCGAGCTGAACGTGTCGGCCGGCAGCAGGTCGTGGCAGTACGGCAGGGCTGCCGCCATCGTCGCGACGGTGGGCTGGAATCCTGGCGCGGCCGCCCGCGGGTTCATCCAGAGCACCCGGTGGGCCCGCCGCCGCAGCCGGGCCATCGCCGCGGCGACCGCCTCCGGCGGGTCGCTGTCCCAGCCGTCCGAGCCCACCACGACGATCGCCCCGCGGACCGCGTTGCGGTGCCGGGAGGCCAGCAGCGCCTGCAGGTTCGTGGCGATCCGGGTGCCGCCGAACCGGTCGGTCACCAGCGCGGTCGCCTGCTCTATCGCGTCCTCGGCCGAGCGGTGCGCGAGCACCGGGGTGAGCCGGGTCAGCCGGGTGGCGAACGCGAACACCTCCGCGTCCGAGCGCACCGCGAACGCCCGCATCAGGTGCAGGTACGCGGTGGCCTGCGCCTGCATCGACTGGCTCACGTCGCACAGCAGCACGATCCGCCGGGGCCGGTCGACCTGCCGGACACGGACCAGCCTGATCGGCTCCCAGCCGGTGCGCCGGGACCGCGCGATCGTCGGCCGCACGGCGATGCGCGAACCGCTCGGGTGGACCCGGGTCCGCCGGGACCGGCGGGTCGGCCACGTCGCCAGCGCCGCCTCCAGCCACCGACCGAGCTCGGCCAGCTGGGCCGCGGTGAGCCGCTCGAACGGTACGTCGGCCAGCGCGGCCAGGTCGCTGGGCAGCCGCTGCGGGAAGCCGATCGGGCTGTCCCCGTCGTCGGCCATCTCC
>Ga0079222_10000187_pt1 | contig 12761 bp, 11 predicted proteins | sample GAPlitter_FD_75070 | JGI IMG/M metagenome (GOLD analysis project Ga0079222, IMG submission 75070) | Agricultural soil microbial communities from Georgia to study Nitrogen management - GA Plitter | ecosystem: Environmental > Terrestrial > Soil > Agricultural land | place: USA: Georgia...
CCGTGCGCGCGACGACGCGCAACGAGGTGCGCCAGCGGGCGTAGCCGAGCGCCAGCGCGGCCTCGCGCAGCGAGTGCGGGACCAGGCGCACCATCTCCTCGGTGGTGCGCGCGATCATGGGCACCATGAGCGCGGCGAGGGCCACGCTGCCCGCGAGCCCCGAGAAGTGGCCCATCGGCCGCACCAGCCAGGTCCAGGCGAACACCCCAATCACGATCGACGGCGTGCCGTTCAGCACGTCGGCCACGAACCGTACCGTCCAGCCGAGCCGGCCAGAGCCGTACTCCGCGAGATACAGCCCCGTGCCGACACCGACCGGGAGGCCGATGAGCGCCGCCAGGCTCACGATGAGCACCGTCCCCACGATGGCGTTCGCGACGCCGCCGCCGGTCTGACCGGCGGGGACCGGGCTCTTGACGAAGAAATTCCAGTCGAGCGACGAGGCGCCCTTCGCGACGAGATGCCCGAGGATGAGCACCAGCGCCAGCACGGCGACGAACGACAGCGCCGCGACGAGGCCGGTCATGAATCCGCTCACGAGGCGGCGGCGCAGGCGGCGGCCGCTCACAGCGCCCGGCTCCCCACAGCCGTGCCGCGGGCGACGCGCCAGATCATCAGGCGCGCCAGCGCGTTCACGAAGACCGTGATCACGAACAGCAGGAGGGCGACCTCGAACAGCGCCGAGAGATAGAGGTTGGTCGTGGCCTCGCTGAACTCGTTGGCGATCGCGGCGGCCATCGTATAGGCCGGCGACAGCACCGACAGGCCGATGTCGTGGCGATTGCCGATGAGCATGGTCACGGCCATCGTCTCGCCCAGCGCGCGCCCCAGCCCGAGGATCACGGCGCCGATCAGGCCGGCCCGGCCGTACGGCACGACAGCGGTCCAGACGGCTTCCCACCGCGTGGCGCCCATACCGAGCGCCGCTTCGCGCTGGCTCCCGGGCACGGCGAGGAGTACCTCACGCGACACGGCGGCGATGTAGGGCACGATCATGATCGCCAGGATCACCCCGCCCGCGAGCAGTGAGTTGCCGTAGAACACGCCTTGGAACAGCGGCGTCCACCCCAACACCGCGCGCAACGGCGGCACGGCGTACGCGCGCAGAAACGGAATGAGGACGAAGACTCCCCAGACGCCGTACACCACGCTCGGGATCGCGGCCAGCAGCTCGACCAGAAATGCCACGGGCTGCCGCAGCCACTTGGGGGAGAACTCGGTCAAATAGATGGCGACGCCGAGCGCCAGCGGCACCGCGATGACGAGCGCCAGGAGCGACGACGCGATCGTTCCGAAGATCATCGGCGCGGCGCCGAACACACCGGCCACCGGGTCCCACACCGAGGTCCAGAGAAACCGGAAGCCAAAGCGCGTGATGGCGGGCCACGCGCTCACGACCAGCTCGCCCACCAGTGCCACGAGCAGCAACGGCAGCGTGAGGGCGAAACCGGTGAGCACGGCCCGGTACACGCGATCGGCGACGTTGCGGCCGGCGAGGCGACGGTGGCCGGGCAGCTCGGCGGGTGGCGCCGGGAGGGGCGCGCCGGTAGTGGGGAACGACTCGATCGGGACGCTCGTCATCGGCCGGAAACGTATCCGGCGTGTGTCACAGGACTGTAACAGGCGAGCCGCGAACGCCCGCCCGTTGTTTCGTCAGAGCGGCGCCTGGTGTGTGCGGCGCACGCGCATCGCGCGACGGGGGCGCGCACGCGCGAGGAGGGGAGGCGGTGGGGCCGTCAGGGTGTCCGCGAGGGCCACGATGTCGCGGACCAGAGCGCGGTAGCCGGCGCCTGCCCATGGGATGGTCAAGCGCCGGACCAGCTTCCCTTCAGTCTCTGTCGCGAGGCGAGCGAGCGCGTGCAGCGTGCGGGCGCGCTCCGCGGCGGCGTCGACCACAGCGTCACCCAACTCAACGATCAACACCTGTACGTCGCGCAGCTCGCCCAGCAAGTCCTGGAGCTCGCGCAATCGCGCGACGAGCAACGCCGCCTGCGGCACATCCGAGGCGAGCCACTCGAGCATGTAGCGGGAGCGCTTGACGGCGATGCGCGCGCCGTGAATGGCGTCCTCGTCGCGAGCGGACCGCACTGCGCCGAGCTGCTGCCCCAGGGTGGTTGCCTGGGACCGGAGGACGCGGGCGGCGGCGACAGCGAACGGCGGCGCCCGCAGACGGGCGCCCTCGCCCACCTCGAGCAGGGCGCGACGCAGGCGGCGCGCGATGCGCCGGTATTCCGGCGCCAGCTCCTCGTGAACGGAGGCGTAGGCGCGGTCGCGGCGCGCGGCGAGCCGGGCGACGAGCCAGCGCAGGCCGCCGCGCGAACCGCGCGGGAGCTCAGCCCGATGGTCGCGGACCCACGCGAGCTGCACCTCCGCGTCGCGGCCCGCGCTCGTCCGGCGCGCCAGATCCCGGAGCCGCCGTTGCGGCTTCTTGGACACCGCGTCCGCGAGCTCCGCCCGAAAGCCCCGGAGCAGGGTGCGCAGGCGCCGCATGGCGACGCGGAAGTCGTGCAGCGACTCGGGGTCGTCGGGATCATCGAGTCGCGCGGCGGCTGTCCCGGCGTCGTCCAGCAGGCCGAGACCGAGCTGCGCCGCCGCGTCCGGGGCGGGAAGAGACAGGAGCCCGCGCCGCCGCTCAGTCACGGTCGACCAGGCGGCGCAGATGCTTGGGGCCCAGAAACCAGTCGAGGGTGGCAGCGGCTTTGCCCACCTTGCCGGGGAAATCGAGCAGACAGGCGGCGCCCTTGCGCAGCTCCAGGAACGGCCCGTTGACGCCCGCGAGTAGGGCGCACACCAGCTGGCTCAGGTCCGGCTCGTGGCCGACGGCGGCGACGGTGCCGCGGGCGCTCTGTCCCGAGAGCCAAGCGAGCACGCGGTCCACGCCAGCGCCGGGTGCGAGCTCCCCGGCGCGAACGACGCGCAGGTCGCCGTAGGCGCCGGCGATGATCTCGGCGGTCTCGACTGCCCGCTGGTACGGGCTCGCGGCCAATACGTCGAGCTCGGGAACGAGCACGCGCAAGCCCTGCGCGGCACGCGCCATCTTGCGCCGCCCTTCGGGTGTGAGCGGGCGCGCGGCGTCGTCCTTGTTGTTGCGCGCGAACGCCGCCCGGTCCTCAGCGATCGCATGGCGCACCACGAGCAACCGCACTGCGTCCCTTAGCGCGAGCCGCGCGCTCGCTCGACTGGTACGCCGTGAGTCGGGCCGGGCCGCGGTCGCCGGACGATGGGGGTGAACGACGGGTGGGCCTCCGTCGCTTCGCGCGACGCCTCGCGGGCGAGGTGCTGCAGCGCCACCTGCGAGCGGAGCGGCGCCGCGCCGGGCGCCGGCTCGCGGCGGCGGTAGGTCCCGTCGGGCAGCAGCTCCCGCGCCTTCACCGTGTCGCCGAGCACCACGGGGAGGATGTCGCCTACGATGCGGGCCAGCAGGGCAGGATCTTCGATGGGGAACGCCGTCTCGATGCGGCGCCAGAAGTTACGCGGCATCCAATCCGCGCTCGCGAGGTACACCTCCGGCTTCCCGGCGTTCTCGAAGTACGAGATCCGGCTGTGCTCGAGAAACTTGTCGACGATGCTGATCACCCGGATGTTCTCGGAGACGCCGGGCAGGCCGGGTCGCAGGCAGCAGATGCCGCGCACCACGAGGTCGATCTGCACGCCCGCCTGGGACGCGCGGTACAGGGCATCGATCACCGACGACTCGACCAGCGCGTTGAGCTTGACGGTGATTCGCGCCGGGCGCCCCTCGCGGGCGTTGCGCTCCTCCCGCTCGATCAACGCCACCAGCTGCTCGCGCATGCCGAACGGCGCGACGCTCAGCTTCTTCCAGCGATACCCTTCGGCATACCCGGTGAGCAGGTTGAACAAGGCGCTCGTGTCTTCGCCGAGGTCCGGATTGGCGCTGAACAGACCCAGATCGGTGTAGACGCGAGCGGTCGTCGAATTGTAGTTGCCGGTGGCGAGGTGCACGTAGCGGCGGATGCCGTCCGCCTCACGCCGCACGACCAGCGCCGCTTTGCAGTGGGTCTTGAGCCCGACGATCCCGTACACGACGTGCACGCCCGCCCGCTCGAGCGTGCGGGCCCAGGCGATGTTGTTCTGCTCGTCCATGCGCGCCTTGAGCTCGACCAGCGCGGTGACTTCCTTGCCGTTCTGCGCGGCGCGGGCCAGGGCGGCCACGATGGGGCTGCCCCCGCTGGTGCGGTACAGCGTCTGCTTGATGGCGAGGACCTGAGGATCGTCGGCCGCCTGCTCGATGAAATCCGACACCGATCCGAACGACTCGTACGGCAGGTGGACGAGCACGTCATGAGACCGGATGGCGTCGAACAGGTCGCGTCCCTGTGCGAACGCGGGGGGCACCCGGGGGACGAGCGGCTCGTCCCGCAGCGCCGCAAAGCCGTCGAGGCGGTGCAGGGCCATCAGCGCCGTGGCGTCCACCGGCCCCGGCACGCGGTACACGTCGCGCGAATCGAGATCATGGGCCGCCCCGAGCATCTCGGGGAACGAGGCGTCCGCGTCGGCCAGGATCTCCAGGCGCACGGGATCGCTGCGCATACGCTGGCGCAAGCTCTCTTCGATCGTCTCGAGCAGGTCTTCCCCCTCCTCCTCCTCGATCGTGAGGTCGGTGTTCCGGGTGACGCGGAACACCGTGTGACTCACGACGCGCAGCCCGCCGAACAGCTCGCCCAAGTGGCGCGCGATGATGTCCTCGAGCAGGATGAACCGCACGGGACTGTCGCCCGGCGCGGTCAGGAGCACGACGCGGTCCAGCACCGAGGGCACCTGGACCACGGCGAAGTGGCGTCGCGGCTGCCGGCCGCTCTTGCGCTCGACCAGCAGGGCGATGTTGAGGCTCTTGTTGTGCACGTGCGGGAACGGATGTCCCGGATCGATGGCGAGGGGCGTGAGCACGGGAGACACGCTGGCACGGAACAGTTGGTCCACCCGGCGCCGCTCGCCCTCGGTCAGGTCGTCGAGGCGCACCCGCTCGATGCCACCCTGTGCGAGGCCCGGGAAGACGGCGTCGTTGAGGATGCGGTACTGCTCGGCCACGAGCTCGTGGGCGCGGCGATCGATGGCGGCGAGCTGGTCGGCGGGCGCCAGGCCGTCGGCCCCGAAGTCCTGCGGCTCGACGCCGGCGTACACCTGCTGCTGCAGCCCCGCCACGCGAATCTCGAAGAACTCGTCCAGATTCGAGCTGAAGATCGCGACGAACTTGAGCCGCTCGAGCCACGGGTTGGAAGGGTCCGCCGCCTCTTCCAGGACGCGGGCATTGAACTCGAGCCACGACAGCTCGCGGTTCAGGTAGTGGTCGGGCGGATACGCCGGGGGAATGCGGTCGCCCACGGTCAGCTCCGGGCCCGCGCCCAGGCCAGCTGGAGGTCGCAGCGGAACGCCCGCTCGAACAGCCCCGCCTTGCGCTGCGCGTCTTCCAGCTCGATCGCCGGATCGTGCGCGGCGACCACGCGCAGCCGGACCCAGCCGTCGCCCACGCGGCAGCGCACGCCGCTGACGACCTGGCCATGCGTGCGGTCCAGCCCGTCGACCACGCGCAGAATGCCCGCGAGCCGGCGCACGAGACGGCGCTCCCCGCGCTCGAGCCGCGCGAAGTTGCCATGCGACTTCTTGGGGAAGGCGCGCCGGTGGTAGCGGGCCACGTTGGCGATGAGCTCGATCTCGCGTGCCGAAAAGCCGCGCAGATCGCCCTGCATGATCAGGTGATACGCGTGTTTGTGGTGCCGCTCATGATTGATGAGGTAGCCGATGTCGTGCAGCAGCGCGGCGGCACGGAGGATGTCGCCCCCGTCCGGCGGCAGCGCATAGGCGTCGCGCAGCGCATCGAAGATGGCGGCCCCGAGGCGCGCGACGTGCTCGCAGTGCCGCTCGTTGGAGCGACATTGGCGGGCGAATCGGCGGGCCGACTCGAGGCGATCGGGCGGCCGCGCTCGCGCGGCAGGAGCGACACCCGGCAGGTCGTCGATCATGCCCAGGAGCACGCCGTCGCGCACCCCGCGATCGTTCACGAGGATGCGCTGCGTGCCCAGCCGCCGGGCTAGGCGGGCCACCGCGGCGACGCCGGCGATCATGATGTCCGCGCGCTGCGGATTCAGGCCCGGGATCTGGCGGCGGGCCGCGAGCGGCGTCTCCCGCAGCCGCGCCAGGAGACGGGCCAACTCGGCCCGGCTGAGCGTGAGGTCGCGGGTATGGGTGATCTTGCCGTCGCGCTCCACCTGCGCCATTTCCGCGAGGTTCGTGAACGTGCCGCCGCTGCCGATCATCACTTCGGCCGCGAACGGCGGCTTGCCGATCGCGTCCTTGATGGTCCCGTCGATGGCGCGTCGCAGCCCTCTCCAGTGCTTCGGCTTGAGCGGGTCGGACCGGCAGTAGCGCTCGCTCAGCCGAACGGCCCCCAGTGGCAGCGACACGACCTGCTCGACCACGCGGCCAGCCGCCAGGATCACTTCGGCGCTGCCGCCGCCGATGTCGACGATCGCGGTCAGACGATCGTCCAGGTCGTAGTGGCGCATCACGCTCCGGAAGGCGAGCCGCGCCTCTTCCTCGGGCGCGACCACCTCGATCCGGACGCGATGCCGGCGCCAGGCCTCGCGCACGAAGTCGCGCCCGTTGCCGGCCTCCCTCACCGCGCTCGTGGCAATGGCGCGCAGCTCGGTGACACCGAACCCGTTGGCGATCGCCTTCATCCTGCCGAGCGTCTGGAGCGACTGCTCCATGGGCCCCTCGCCGAGGCGGCCGCTCGCGTACAGACCCCGCCCCAGCCGGGTCATCTCGCGATCCTGGTCGAGCACGCGGTAGGAGCCGTCGGGCTGCACCTCGGCGACGACGAGCCGCATCGAGTTGGTGCCGATGTCGATGGCTGCTAGGCGGGGCGGGGTCGTGGGCACGCCACTCGGGGCCTTGTGGCCTGCCTCGGGTAGCGTTGTGGTGGCGCTCATGAAGCATTATCCGGCGTGAGAGACGGACCTGCAGCAATTCGCTATGTGCGCAGCGGGCGCGTCACCCACCCGGTGTCACGTCCCGTCCTTCCGGCGCCCCCACCGCGAGCGGTTCCCGGGCCGATACGCGGAACACCGGCTTCACGAGCGTCGGGCGAGCGCACGTGCAGGCGCGGGCGTGCGGGCGTGCGACCGGGGGGTACGCTGCGCTCGCGCGATATGCCACGTTGCGCGGCCGCTTCACATAGCCGCCGCAGTCGATGCAATGGATGGATTCCATCTTCTCCCCTGTGTGGGCAGCCTGGCGACTCAAAAGTGCGTCGCGAACCCGGTGGTCGCCAGTTCGTGGAGCGGCGCGCAACACGCGATATGTAACGGGCCTGTAACGACGAGCACGCCAAGAAAACCCCCCGCAGGGCGGATTCCCGCCGTGCGGGGGTCACGACAGCCGGCAAGGAGGGTTACCGGGCTGCCGTCGTCCAGACTGATTTGCCGTCGGCCGTGATCGACTTGAGCCGCGCTTCGATCCAGGGCTGCAAGGCCTTGGGGAGCGGCGCGTAGCCCATCGGCTCCGCGCGCGCCTGTCCCTCGGTCTCGCTCCACCAGACGAACTTCACGAGCTCGCGCGCCTTCGCGGCGTCCGCGTACGTCTTGTGGAGCAGCAGATACGTCATCGAGGCGATCGGGTAGGCGTCCTTCGCGTCGCCATCCGTGATGGAAACCCGGAAGTCGGTGCTCGGGCCCATGGTCGACATCGCCGCGGCGAGCGCGGCGGTCGTCGCCTTGAGGGTCGGCGCCACGAACGCGCCACTCTTATTCCGCAGCTCGGCGACCGAGAGATTGTTCTTGCTGGCGTACGCGAGCTCGACATAGCCGATGGCCCCTGGCGTCTGGCTCACCGTTGCGGCGACGCCTTCATTCCCCTTGCCGCCGAGCCCCACCGGCCAGTTGACCGAGGTGCCCTTGCCTACCTTGTCCTTCCACTCCGGACTGACCTTCGAGAGGTAGTCCGTGAAGATGTACGACGTGCCCGAGCCGTCCGAGCGGTGCGCCACGAGGATGTCCGTGCCGGGCAGCTTCGCGCCGGGGTTGATCGAGGCGATGCGCGCGTCGCTCCATTTGGTGACCTTGCCGAGGAAGATGTCGGCCACGAGGTCGGGTGTGAACCGGAGCGCCTGCTTCACGTCGGGGACGTTGTAGGTGAGCACCACGGCGCCCAGCACCGTGGGGATGTGCAGCACGTTGCCCTGGATGGCGGCGATGGCGGAGTCGCTCATCGGCGCGTCGCTGCCGCCGAAATCGACCGTCCCGTCCGAGAACTGCCGAATGCCGCCGCCCGAGCCGATCGATTGATAGTTCAGCTGTACATCCGAGTGCGCCTGGTTGTAAGCGAGCATCCAATCCTGATAGATGATGTTCGGAAACGTGGCGCCGGCGCCGTTGAGCTTCACCTGCGCCGTCGCCGGGACGGCGAGCGTCACGGCGGCGGCGAGCGCGAGCAGCGGAGTGTTCTTCATACGGGTAGACCTCGTCCGGTTAGAACGCGATTTGGGTTTGGAACAGCGCCTGGGAGCGCGTCGCGAAGTTCGTGGTGTTGAGCGCATCGGTCTGGTAGTTGGCGTAATCCCAGTCGCCCAGCAGCCGCCAGTTGGGCGACAGCTGATACGACACGCCCGCGATGTAGCGCGTCTGTTTGTCGACCGCGCCGGCCTGCTTGTGCGTCACGTCGACCCGCGCGATGACTGCGGCCTTGCTCTGCGGGAACCGGTAGACACCGAACGCGCTGTAGACGTGTCCGTTGGTGGCGCTAAGCTGTCCATCCTGGGTCGTGGCCGCTTCACCAGCGAGCGTGATCTCCTTCGAGCGGTATGAGACCATCCCCAGGAATCGGTTGCGGTCGCCCGTGGCCTGCCGCCCGTAGCCCGCGTAGCCGGTGATCCGCAGTCCGCCGGTGCGACTTGAATCGTTGGTGTCGAGTACGCGGACCGAGACGCGCGCCTCGGCGTCCTTGCCCTCGACGGTGGAGGTGCCGGAGTAGAACGTGCCGTTCACAACGGTGAACTGGACGTTGACCTTGTCGGACTTCCACTTGCCGTCCACCCCGACCCCGTAGTCCGCCGACGACAGGTAGCCCGCCCGGTCCATGGCCATCGCGCCCTGCATGCGGTAGTCCCACAGTGCCTCTTCCCAGTCGAGCCACGGCGTGTGGATCAGGCCGGCCTTGTAGGTGAGAGCGCTGCCCTGGGGCGTATACGTCGCGAAGGCGTACTTGAGGCGCAATCTCAGCGAGTTATCGGGGTTCGTGATCGCAGCATTGCCCCCAGTACCGAAGCGCTGGACGTCGGTCGTGAGCCGGAAGGTGACCCCACCGGAGAACCGGCCGAGCACGTTCAAGTACGCCCGGGTGATATCGAAGTTGTTGGTGTGATTGACGGAGTCCTTGAGCTGGTAGACCCACTGCGTGTATACCAGGCCGCCGACGGTGATCTGGGGTGGCGTCGGTGCCTGCGCGGCGATCGGTGCGGCGCTCGCAGCGACGGCCATGACGGCCGCGCCGAGCGCCCGGCGAATGGAAGACGGCATGGAGTGTCCGTTCTCCTGGGGGAATGGGTTGTGGTCCATCTGCGACACGGAACAAAGCGAAGCCCTGCCGGTCACGGAGTCGCTCGGCACAGGTAACGAATTGGTAACGAGGAGGTGGCCTGGCGACTGCCTTGCCGCGCCGGCGGCCGCCTCGTAGCGTCCTCCCCGTGCGCGATGAGCTGCCCGAACTCACCATCGTCCGGGGGACCTGCTACCCGCTGTTTGCCTACGACGTCGCCCAGGCGATCGATCTGGACGGCGCGGAGCGGCGCATTCTCGCTGGCACCGAGCGACAGACCGTCAAGCAGAAGCGGCGCGCGCCGGCCTTCTTCGAATACCGCCCGGCGCCGCTGCGCGTCTCCCTGCCGGCGCAACCGCTGTCGCTGGGCGCATTCGAGACGGCCCCGCTGGTCGAGGTGGTGCTGTACGACTTCGGGGCCGTATCGCTGAGCTACGCCATCCCGCTCGAGGGGCCGCTGGCAGGCCTCGCCCCGTTGAGCCAGGAGCTGTGGGGCAACGAGCGCTTGTTGTCGGACTCGCGGCGCCAGGTGGAGCGCGTCGTGACCACGCTGGGCGATGCCGCCGTACGACCGTGGATCTCCGACTTCGTCGAGGACTACGCCATCTTCGAGATCGAGCGGTTCACCCCGCCCTGTGACGCGAGCGTGCTGGTCGCGCAACGGGCACAGACTATCGCGCAGATCCTGCGCGCCGAGCCGCGCACGCTGTCGCAGCAGGAGATCGCCGACGCCACGGCGTCCCGCCTCTCGTTCGGTCCGGACGACGCCACGTTCATCGACACCGACGCGACGGTCCTGTTCGACCCTGAGGGAGAGGACGTGCGCGCGGTGATCGAGTTCGCGAACACCCAACTCCTCGAGATGCGTTACCTCGACCAGCAGCTGGACGACGCGCTCGACCGCGCGTACGGGCTGCTCTCGAAGCGGCGCTGGTCGCCGCTGCGCGTGCCCAGCCTGTACGGCGCGGATCTGCGCGAGCTGGCGGAGCTGCAGCTCGAGGCCGCCTACTTGTTCGAGCAGGTGACCAACGCGCTGAAGCTGATCGGCGAGCAGTATCTCACGCGGGTGTACGGCCTCGTTTCGCGGCGCTTCCATCTGGCGGAATGGGACGTGAGCATCGAGCGCAAGCTGCAGACGATCGATAGTATCTACAGCCGGATGTCGGACCGCGCGGCCACCCGCCGCATGGAGCTGCTGGAGTGGATCATCATCCTCCTGTTCCTCGTCTCGATCGCCGTCTCCGTGGTGCCCGCCCTCGTACATTGACTGGCACCGAATGGTGACTCTCCGCCCGGCCCATTCACCCCCGCGGAGCACTCGGCCCCGGGGGTGTTTGGTTATCGAGGCGGCGGAAGCGATAGCCGGTGCCGCGCACGGTCTCGAGCAGGTGGGCGCGGCTCTGCACCCGGCCTTGCCGCTCGATCAGGGTCTGGAGCAGCCGAAACTCGGTGGCCGTCAGAGCGACCTCTTTCCCGCCCACGGTCACCCGGTGGGCGCCCTGGTCCACGAGAATCGGGCCGGCGCTCAGCCGGCCCCCGGTCGCGACGGCCGGAGCGTGCAGCCGGCGCAGGATAGCGCCGACGCGGAGCACCAGCTCCTGTGGCGAAAACGGCTTGGGCAGGTAGTCGTCGGCCCCGAGGCTCAGGCCGCGGAGCCGATCGGCTTCCTCGCGCCGCGCCGACAGGAGCAACACGCCGGTGTCGCGAGTCTCCTCGCGGCGCCGCAGCTCGGCGAGCACATCGTACCCGGATACGTCGGGCAGCATGAGATCGAGCACGATCGCGTCGGGCCGGTCGTGCCGGGCGGCGGCGAGCGCCTCGACGCCGGCGGTCGCCGTCGTGATCCGGTACCCGGCCCGGGCCAGATGATACGCCACGAGCGCGATGATGTCGGGTTCGTCATCGACCACCAGAACGCGCTGCTCGCCAGGAATCTCCAGGTGCATCCGCCCGCCGTTCTCGGAAGGGTCTGCCGGAGGACGGTACGGCTGGTGCGTGACGAGCGGGTCACGAACATGAGATTGTCTTGTAAAGGATGTTACGGACCGAGCTGTCCGGAGGGTTACCACGATGAAACTGCGCCAGGACCTGGTTGTCCGCCCGCACAAGCAGCTGTCGCTCGCTGATCGAGACCCGGACGACACGCTCGGCCTGAAAAAGGACGACGAGGGGAAGCGAGCCCTCGCGCCCACGCTCGCGCGCCTGGACGAGCTACAGTACCTGATGTACGCCGAGGGCCGGCGCGCACTGCTCGTCGTGCTGCAGGGCATGGACGCCGCCGGCAAGGACGGCACGATCCGCCACGTGATTACGGGCCTCAACCCCCAGGGCTGCCGCGTGACTGCCTTCAAAGCGCCATCGCCCGATGAGGCGGCCCACGACTTCCTGTGGCGAATCCACCAGGCCACGCCGCGCAAGGGCGACATCGCCATCTTCAACCGCTCCCACTACGAGGACGTCCTGGTCGCGCGCGTGCGGCGGCTGGTGCCCAAGGACGTCTGGTCGGCACGCTACGACCAGATCAACAGGTTCGAGCAGCTCCTCAGCGAGAATGGAGTCATGGTCGTCAAGGTGTTCCTGCACATCAGCAAGGACGAGCAACGGCGCCGCCTGGAGGAGCGCCTGCGCGACCCGACCAAGCATTGGAAGCTCTCCGCCAGCGACTTCGAGGACCGCAAGTACTGGAACGACTACGTGACGGCCTATGAGGAGGCGCTGACCCGCTGCAGCACGGAGCACGCGCCGTGGTACATCGTGCCGGCCGACCGGAAGTGGGTGCGCAACCTCGCCGTGTCGCGCCTCCTGGTCGAGACCCTGGAAGCGTGCGACATGAAGTTTCCCGAGCCCACGCTCGACGTGTCCCGCGTCAAGCTGAAGTAGTAGCGCGATCGCCCCTAGCCTCGGACCCCTAACAATCTCACAGCCCCGATCGCACCCCCCAGCCCCAGAAGGGTGCCGGCGAGCACATCACTGATGTGATGTACCCGGAGTGACACCCGGGAGTAGGCGACGAGGCCCGCGATGGGGAGTACGAGGAGCGCGGCGCCTGGATGGGCCAGCGCGATGGTGGCCGACACCGCCGTGGCAGCGGCGGCGTGGCCGGACGGGAACGAATGTGGATCCGGCAAGTCGACCAGGGCGAGCGGCCGGCCAAGGGCATCGCAGGGGCGCGCCCGGGCCACGGCGCGCTTGAGGATCTGCACCAGCAG
>Ga0079222_10000188_pt1 | contig 12676 bp, 10 predicted proteins | sample GAPlitter_FD_75070 | JGI IMG/M metagenome (GOLD analysis project Ga0079222, IMG submission 75070) | Agricultural soil microbial communities from Georgia to study Nitrogen management - GA Plitter | ecosystem: Environmental > Terrestrial > Soil > Agricultural land | place: USA: Georgia...
AGCGTGGTCTCCGGTGTTCCCGCGGCTGCCACTGCCACGTTCACTCCTTCAACCGTCGTCGGCGGTTCCGGTTCCGGCGCTCTGACCATCTCCACTTCCGCCGCAACGCCTCCCGGAAACTACTCTCTCGTCGTCAATGGAATTTCCGGCATTCTCTCCCACGCTTTCATCGTTCCGCTGAACGTGCGCGCGGCGCCCGGCCAGTGAAGCGCGAAATCCCGGCCTGGAAATGTTCGTGCTCAAAGAAAATAGCGCCAAGGAGGACTCGTCTCGATGACCAACCAGCCTGGCAACCCCACAGTTCCTGAAAATCCCTCTGTCGCCAGCGCGCTCACGCGCCGCAACTGGCTTGGCCTACTCTCCGCTGCCACCGTCGCATCCGGATTCCCAACTCCGGCCACCGCTTCGTTGCCTCCGCCGCAGCGCCATCCCTCCCAGCATTCGGCTGACGCTTCTCTCGGCGCGCGCGTCTACAACATTCGCGACTTCGGCGCGAAAGGTGACGGCAAGACTCTGGACACCGCCGCCCTTCAGTCCGCCATCGACGCGTGCACGAAAGACCAGGGCGGCACCGTCCTCGTTCCCGCCGGAGTCTTCGTCATCGGCACCGTCGAACTCAAAAGCAACGTCACGCTCCACATCGCCGCTCAAGGCAAACTCCTCGGCAGCGCTGACGGCAAGCAGTACCACGCCGCCGACGCGATCCCGCTCACCGGCGACGCCACTCTTCGCGACGGCAACGTCGGTCTGCTCTTCGCCGTGAACGCCGAAAACGTCGCCGTCGAAGGCCCCGGCACAATCGATGGCCAGGGCGCGCAATTCCGCAGCCCCAGCCGCGGAGTCCCGCCTCCTTCCGGACGCGGTGGCAGCCAGCGCCCCTATCATCTGCTTTTCTATCGCTGCAAAAATCTCCGCGTCCGCGATCTGTTCCTCGTGGCCAGCGCGTTCCATTCCATCCGCGTCATTCAAAGCGATTTCGTCTGGATGCACGGCCTGCGCATCTACAATCGCGTCAACGGCAATAACGACGGCTTCCATTTCATCAGTTGCGAGCACGTCCACGTCAGCGATTGCGACGTGCAGTCCCAGGACGACGCCTGCGCCCTCTTCGGCAGCTGCAAAAAGATCACCATCACCAACAGCACTTTCAGCACCCGCTGGTCCGTCTTCCGTTTCGGCGGAGGAAATCCCGAAAACGTCGTCGTCTCCAACTGCATCATCTACGAAACCTACGCCTGTCCCATCAAAATGCACTTCGGCCCCGATTCCCAGGACCAGAACATTCTCTTTTCCAACCTGGTTTTGCAGGACGTCACCGGACCCGTCTCCATTGACCTCGCCGCTCACTCCCGCGGCGGCGACACTCCCGCCCCGGAGGGGCCCGCCAAAGGCTTCGTCCGCGACATCATGTTCCAGAACATCCGCGCCTCTGTTGTCTCCGAAGGTCGCCAGTTCCCCGACATGCCTTTTCATCAGGGTTATCGTCCCGGCGAAACTCGCCAGTGCGTCGTTCTGAATTGCGTCGGTGACTGGTTCCTCGAAAATGTCGTCTTGAGCGATGTGCACATCACTTACGGCGGCGGAGGCACCGCGGAAGAAGCCCAGCGCGAAGTCCCGCAGCTCGCCGGCGAATATTTCGAAATTGGCACGCCGCCTGCCTACGGCCTCTATGCCCGCCGAGTTCGCGGCCTTTCCCTCAACAACGTCCGATTCGAAGTCGAGCAGCCCGATCTCCGCCCGGCCGTGGTCCTCGACCACACATCCGACGTTTCGATCTCCGCGCTCAACGTCCAGGGCAATCCGCAAGCCGCCTCCGCTCTGCGTTTCATCGAATCGAGCGACGCGCTCATCACCGCTCCGCGTCTCCTTGCGCCGGCCGCCGCTTTCTTAGAGGTCGAAGGCGCCTCCAGCCAATCCATCACCATTGATGGCGGCGATATCTCCAAAGCCGCCAAGCCGCTCTCCATCGCTTCCGGCGCCACCGAAAAAGCCGTCCGCCTTCGCACTTAATTGCAGCGCGTGCCGGCGAAGCGCGGGCTTTTGGTGGAATCGGCGGCCGCTTTATTCCTTTTGGTCCCGCTTTGTTTCCTTCTGGCCTTGCTCATTTCTCTTCTTTGCGAAATCCTTTGCGCCTCTGCGGCTTTGCGTGAGTCTTCTTCTTTCTGTTTTTCTTGTGCTCTTTCTCGCCACAAGCCACTCTCTTTCGCTACAATTCCCCTGCACATCTGCAAAGGAGGGCCGCGATGTCCCCTCGCCTGTCTCGCCGTGAATTCGTCGCCGCCACCGCATCCTCCGCGATGCTCGCGGCTCTTCCGCTCCGCGCCGCTTCTTCACTCGCTCGCTCCAGTGATCAAGTCCCCCTTTCCTCCGATCCTTCCTGGCGCGATCAAGGCATTCTCAATCTCGCGCATTCTCCTCACGCCAAGCTCAAAAACATCCCCATTCACGCCATCACCATTCCTTCCGGTTTCTGGGCCGCGCGCCGCGAAATCAACGTTCGCAGCAGCATTCCGTCCATGGGCAAGCTTCTTGAAGCCAACGGCCGCATGGACAATTTCCGCCGCCTCATCGGCAAGAGCGACGCTGCCCAGCGCGGTCCCGTCTATTCCGATTCCGACATCTACAAATGGTGGGAAGCCATCGGTTTCGCGCTCCAATCCGGCGATGATCCGGCGCTTCACTCGCTGATCGAGTCCACCGCCAAAGACGTCATCGCCGCTCAGGAGCCCAGCGGCTATCTCAACACTTACTATGTCGGCCCGCGCGCCGCCGACCGCATGACTCCTCGCGTCCAGCAGTGGGGCCACGAACTCTATTGCATTGGCCATCTCCTCCAGGGAGCCACGGCCTACTACCGCGCCACCGGCGACCGCGCTCTTCTCGATACCGGCATCCGCTTCATCGACGATTTCCTGCTTCCCTCCTACGGCCCCGATGCCGATAAAAAGCCGCTTTTCTCCGGCCATCCGGAAATGGAAATGGCTCTCGTCGAGCTCTACCGCATGACCAGCGACAAGCGCCATCTCCAGCTCGCCGAATACCTCCTCCGCGGCGACGACCGCATCAAGCTTCGCCACGAAAATTACGTCTACCACTTCTGCGGAATCCCCTTCACCTCCCGCACTAAGCTCGAAGGCCACGCCGTCCGCGCCATGTACGCCTGCTGCGGCGCCACGGACTATTACCTTGAAACCGGCGACGCCTCTTACTGGAAGACGCTGAACACGCTGCACGACGATCTCGTCGCCACCAAGATGTACATCACCGGCGGAGTCGGCGCGCGCAGCAGCGGCGAAGCCTTCGGCGACGCCTACGAACTTCCCAATGCGCAGGCCTATGGGGAAAGCTGCGCCGCCATCGGCAACATGATGTGGAACTGGCGCATGCTCGCCGCTACCGGCGATTCGCGCTTTGCCGATGTGATCGAGCGCGCCCTCTACAACGGCATCAATTCCGGAATGTCCCTCAACGGCACGCTCTACTGCTACCGCAACCCGCTCGCTTTCGATCCTTCAAGCGGCGACAAGATCCGCAACGATTGGTACGACACCACTTGCTGCCCTCCGAATCTCGAGCGCACCTTCGCTTCGCTTCCCGGCTATTTCTACAGCACCTCGAGCGACGGCATTTACGCCCACCTCTTCCACAATTCTGAGCTCAATTGGCGTTTGGAGAACGGCGCTCCGCTCAAAATTGTCCAGCAAACGGAGTACCCATGGAAGGGCGCGGTGGATTTCGAGGTGAGCCCCGCCTCACCCTCCGAATTCACCTTCTACGTTCGGATCCCCTCATGGAGCAATCGCGCCTCTGTCACCGTCAACGGCAAAGCCGTCTCCGGTGCCGCACCGGGCTCTTACCTGGCTGTCCGCCGCCGCTGGAATTCCGGCGATCACCTTCGCCTCACTCTCGATATGACCCCGCGGCTCCTCGAAGCCAACGCTCGTGTCGTGGAAAACACCGGCCGTGTCGCCGTTCAGCGCGGCCCGCTCGTTTATTGCCTCGAACAGCTCGATCAGCCCGAAGGCACCGACCTCGCGGACGTCTCCGTACGCGCCGAAACCACCGCCGCCAACCACGGCTTCTCCGAATCCATGGAAAACGATCTCCTCGGCGGCGTCCTAACCCTCCAGCACGATGGCGCCGTCTCCAAAACTTCCGCCGCCCGCAGCCGGCTCTATTTCCCCGTCTCCGCCGCCCCCAACACATCCTCCAAAATCACCCTCAAATTCATCCCCTACTACGCCTGGGCCAACCGCACCCCCACCCCCATGCAAGTCTGGACGCCCCTCCAAACCTAGCGGGCTCGCCTTGGCCCTCATTGAGCTTGCCACGCTGATCGCGGCACCGCGCGAAAGAGTGTTCGATCTCGCTCGTTCTATCGAGGCGCACCAGCACTCCGCAGCTCGAACCCAGGAGCGAGCCGTCGCCGGCGTAACTTCGGGACTGATCGGCCTCAACGGGGAAGTCACATGGCAGGCCCGCCATCTCGGAACGACGCAGGAGTTGACAGTCCGCATAACGGCTTTCGAGCGTCCGTCGTTTTTTCAAGATGTGATGATCCGCGGCTCCTTCAAAACCATGAAGCACGACCATCGTTTTGCCGAGCATCCCGGCGGGACCCTCATGTCGGACCGGTTTGAATTTTACTCGCCACTTGGCGTCCTCGGCTGGCTGGTGGACCACCTTTTCCTCAAGGCCTACATGCGGCGCTTCCTGGTTCGTCGCAGCCTGGCACTGAAGCACCTGGCGGAAACAGACGCGTGGAAAGCATATCTTCAGAACTAAACGCTTGAAGCTTGTGGCGCAGAACCGCCTCGCCGAGGGCTCTACTCGGCGCTCTTCTCTACGAATTCTTTGCGCCTTCGCGCCTTTGCGCGAGTCCTCTTCTTCTTGGCCTCTTCGTGTATTCTCGCTCGCCCTGATGACTGAGCTAACCGAACCCCGTGCTGGTCTGGACCCGCTGCTCGGCGCCCGGTGCGGGTCAAACGGAGAATCCTTCAGATTTTCTTGGATTCACAATCGAATAAGACGGGAAGGTCACGAAAGAAAACAGCGTTTCGATTTCACGTAGTGTGGTATCACACTGCTCGATGGAACCGACAGGGTTGCGGGGTCTTGGGGGGAATTCATCATAAGTCGTCCCGTCGAGGCGGCGCCCTGCCTGCTTCTTTCTGACGCCGCCCCATTGTTTGAAGAAGAATCGCACTCCGGCAAGCTGACATTGATCTCTGAGTGACAGGACCCATTCCTTCCTCATGGGACGTGCTCCGGCTCCGCTCTCGCCGCCCACGATCACCCAATCAATCCCCCGCAAGTCGATCTCTCCTAAGTCTTCGAGTAGCGGCTCCACGGAAAGAAAACGCACTGCTGCGGAAGAGCCTCTTAGGTCGCCCATGCGCGGTAGTCCGTACTTCTTATCCTCCACGCTCACTCCCCACCAGATGTGCCGTTCGCCAGCCGCAAAAGCAAGCTTCGAGCTCAGTAGCTCGCGCAGTCGTTCAGACCGCTTCGTTAGCACCTGATAGGTGTGCCATTTCGCGGCAACCATTACCTTTGCCACAGCTACAATGTAGTCATCCGGCACGCCGTCATGGAACAGATCGCTCATCGAATTCACAAAGATCATCTTGGGAGTCCGCCAGCGCAGTGGCTCTCCCAGTTTTGACGGCACCAGCCGCAAATCGCACCCCTGCTCGTACGGGTGACCCTTCACCCCGCGAAAGCGCTCCGCGAACGTTTCCGCGTAGCAGTGCTTACACCCCGGACTGATCTTCGTGCATCCCCTCACCGGGTTCCACGTCGCGTCCGTCCACTCGATGTGTGACTGAAAACTCACTTTTTCACACGGCGGAAGTGAATGATCACTGAGTTCGTTAGTGTAACCTCCCCCAGTATCTTACGCCTCTCCTTGGCAGGTGGATCGCATTGAACCGTCCCAGCTGCTTCCATCCTCACCAGCACTTTTTTGTAATGCGCTTTGACGTATGGCTTTCCGACGCTATGAAGGCGATAAACGTCACCTGCCGGGAGTGATCTGCCATTAAATTCCTTGATGAGCATTTCCTCGAGGTCGTCCAGTGGGCGCGACAGCTCAAAGAGTGTCGGATATTTAGCGGAAGCCGGCGAATAGATGAACGTCGCAACGCTTTGGTCTCTGTCCGAGCTTTCCTTTGCCATAATGTCCTTCATGATTTCGTACGCCGTAAAATTCTTACTCGAAAAGATCAAGTGATGCCGAGTCCGTGTGCCAGACTCGTTCTTGAACGTAAACGGTAACACGTATTTTGCTCCTGCCTCCTTCAGCGCCTGGGAGAACTCCTCCACCATTAAGATCTCCCGTTCTTCGGGCGACAGCCCGGCCAGTTTTTGCCGCACCCGCGAGGCCCGTCGCGCTCCAAATAGGCCGTCCATGTGGTCGCGAACAACGCGATTATTTAGACCGGCGTTGATGCGGTTGTAGTTGAAGAAAAAAATGCAATCCGAACCCCAACTACGCAAAACAGTCCCGATTAAGGCCAATGAAACTCCCTTATATCCCCACGGATCTATGAACAGCAGCGTCGGTATGGGCGCTCTCGCTCTGAGGGCCTTCACGACATCTGATCCGACGACTTCATTCCGAACGTCGGGTCTGTACTTAAGCTTCTCAATCCCAGGCATTGCGTCGATCGCCTCGCGGAGCGAGCGGGCAAACTCTGTGGTCTTATCATTAAAGGTCGTTACCAATGCTTCGCAGAGTTTTGCGTCAGCCACCGCCATTTCTAGGACGATAATTGGTGTGGAGGGCGTTCCGTCGGCGTAATGACCCGGGCCGGCGAACAAATCGAGATAGCCTATTCTCTTATCCCTGAACTTGAGGCTCGCCAGAATTATCTGGGCCCAGGCTCCAAAGTATTTCGTGACAATCCGTGATTTAACTCGAGACTGTTCTTGCGCTTCAGCAAAGAAGTCTTCTGTCATCCGAAGTCCAATTTCTGTTAAGAGTTCGAACATAATACTAAAGCGATATGTCGAAATGAAGACTCCACTTTCTCGTGGGCACTTCTCCTCCCACCGCCTACTGGTCGCTGATCGCTGGCCACTGGTCGCCTTCCTCCGATACAATCTCCCGGCCGCTCTAGGAGCCGCATGAGCCTCTCGCAAACTCTCGCCGACCTCCGCTCCGGCTTCGAGCGCCCCTTCTGGGTCGCCAACATCTCCGAAATTTTCGAGCGCCTCTCCTATTACGGCGCTTTCGCCTCTCTCGCCGTCTACCTCCAGGAAAAACTGAACTTCTCCACGGAAAAGACCGGCACGCTCACAGGCATCTTCGGAGGCATGGTCTGGTTCCTCGCCATTTTCGGCGGAGCCATCGCGGACCGCCTCGGCTTTCGCCGTGCTCTTTCTCTCGCCTATTTAATTCTCACCGCCGCTTACTTTCTTCTCGGCTCCATCGGAGCGTCCTGGCTCGCTCCGGTGCGCAACGCCGTTCCGCTTTCGCTCTTTGTCGGATTCATCCTGATTCTTCCCGCTCTGGGCATCTCTCTCGTCAAACCAAGCGTCGTCGGCACCACCGCCCGCGCCTCCAGCGAAAAAGTGCGCTCCCTCGGCTATTCCATCTACTACACCCTGGTGAATATCGGCGGAGCCGCCGGTCCCTACGTCGCGTCCTGGGCGCACCGCCACCTCGGCGTCGAAAACGTTTTCCGCGTCGCCGCACTCAGCGTCTTCCTGATGTTCTTCGCCGTTCTCTTCTTCTTCCGCGAACCGAAGCATGCTCCCGGCGCGCCTCAGCCCAGCATCGCCGCCACATGCAAGAACTTCCTCACCGTCATCGGCAATCCCAAGTTCATGCTCTTTCTTCTCATCTTCACCGGCTATTGGATCGTCTTCTGGCAGCAGTACATTTCTCTGCCCGGCTACATCCACGCCTACATCAATAGCAACGCGGATGTCGAACTCGTCCTCGTCACCGATGGACTTTGCGTCATCGCTTTCACTGTTCTACTGAACTACCTCACGCGCAAAATTCCCGCCTTCAGCGCCATCATTCTCGGCACGTTCATCACTTCTCTCGCTTGGCTGGTCATCGCGTTTTATCCCACCATTTGGGGAGCCGTCGTCTCCATCATCGTCCTCGCCACCGGCGAAATCATTCACCAGCCGCGCTACTACGAATACATCTCTCGCCTGGCCCCGCCGGATCAGCAGGGCACTTACCTGGGATTTGCGTTTTTGCCGATCGGTATCGGCTCGTTGGTAGGAGGCTGGTTCGGCGGACGCGTGATGCACCACTTCGCCGAAGTTCAGCGCCAGCCCGCTCGCGCCTGGTGGACCATCACCGCCGTGGGCCTTCTCACCGCCGTCCTGCTCTTAATCTACGACCGCATCGTCCAACCCAGCCGCCCCACTCCAACTAAGTAGTCGAACAGGCCGTCATTCCGAGGGCGCTTTAAGCCCGAGGAATCTGTTGTTGCCTTTTCTTTTCTTGTGTTTCTGGCTGTGAATTGTTGGCTGTGAGCTTTCAGCCGCCGGGCTTGCTGTTTGTTTTTCCGTGCGTTTCTGGTTGTCGACTGTAGGCTGTGAGCTGTCAGCCTGTGGAGTTGTTCACCGGCTATCACTGACCGCTTCGCGCACCAATCATTGTTGCCCGCTGGTTGCTCTTACTGATCCCTGATCCCTGATCGCTTCCCCAACTCAATTCACCATTCTTCTCAGCGATGCCAACGCCTGCTTCGCCAGCGAATACCTCGGTTCCACCTGCAGCGCCTCTTCGAAACACCGGATCGCCTGGCTGTACATTTCCTTTCCCAGGTACGCCCGCCCCAGGTTGTAATGCGGAAAATGACGCGGCTCGTAGCGTTTCGCTTCCACCGCTTGGTTCAGCCACGGTATCGCTTCGTCGTAATTCCCAAGCTCGATCAAATACGCTCCAATATCGTTGTACGGATTCCCGAAATCCGGGTCGATCTCGATCGCCCGCTTGCATTCCGCGATCGCTTCTTCCAGCTTCCCCTGAAAATGATACGTCCACCCGAGAAACGTGTGCGCTTCCGCCGTCGGATGCAGCTCGAGCGACGAGTGATACAACTCCTCCGCGCGCTCGTAGTCCCCTTCCATTTGCGCCTGGTAAGCGTCCTGCAGGATTTCCCACGCTCGTGTAAGCGTTTCCTGAGTCATGCGCACAGAAATATCACTTCCCCGCGCAATCGGAAACGGTACCGAAGTCCCAAGCGTTCTTCCGCGGAACCTGTACTTCCTGCCGGGGGGGGTGTTTCCTGTAGCGGCCTCTTCGTTTCGAATGATGAGACTCGTCCCTGCTCCGCTTCTTTCTCGCCCGAGCAGAAAAATTCGCTTTTCCCGCATCAAATAGGGAGAATAAATACAGGTTTGCCGGCCTCAAAGACAGCCGGCCGCAGACCGGAACGAGAAAACACGCGCTCGGCCAAATCTCTCAGGAGAGCAAAATCGTGAATCGCACTCTGGCAATCGTTGGAATCGCAGCGCTCGGTTTTTCCGGCGCCCTGCTGGCTCAGACCAAGCCCGCCAAGAAATCGAACGGCTCCGGCCACGACGCCGCTGCTGTGGCGCGCGGCAAAACCATCTTCCAGGAAAAATGCTCCGTCTGTCACTTCGATACCAGCGCCGCCAAGAAAATTGGTCCCGGCCTGAAAGGCCTGAACAAGCGCGGCACCTTCACCGTCAACAACGAAAAAATCACCGACGAAAATCTCACCCACTGGATCGAAAACGGCGATTCCCTTATGCCTCCGTTCAAGGATGTGCTCGAGGAAAAGCAAATCAAGGACGTCGTCGCTTACGTGCGCACGCTTTAGCGCTTTTTCCGGAGTTCTCCGCTTTCGCGGGAATCGTTCCGCTCATTTCGAACGGATTTCTTGAAGCGAAGAACCGGCCGCGTGAAAAATCTCTCGTCTGAATTTTGCGGGCCGCGCCTTTTGTCTTTTCGGCGGCCATTTAAGAGAAAAGCCCCCGCAAGCCCGCACCGGCGGACTTTCGGGGGCGAATTTCTTTTGCGAGCCCTTCCTGAAAGCTACTTCAGGATCGCGTCTTTCAGTGCCTTCGCGGGGCGCAGGCGAACCACCGTCTTTGCCTTGATCTTGATCTGCTCGCCCGTCTGCGGATTGCGGCCCATGCGCGCCTTCCGGTGCGCCTTCACCACGCGGCCGATTCCCGGAATCACGAACTTTCCGGCGCCGCCCTTGGCCTCTTTCACCGCCAGCTTGTGCAGCTCTTCGAAAAATAGCGCCGCTACTTTCTTCGGCGTGTTCACTTTTTCCGCGATGTGCGCGACGATCTTGGTTTTGCTGAGTGGCTTTGCTGCCATCGAGTCTGCCTATCCTCCTGATTTTTCTTTCCGCCCCGACTGCTCGGGACCGGCCGCGAAATTCCGCTCTACCCTGGGATTTCCGAGGAAAAATTCGGGCCGCACGCGACTATAGCGAACGACTTCCCGGAACGCAAGCGAAAAACCTCAAAAAACGCCGGAAAAATGGGTTTTTTCCGGCTCCAGTGTGGAAATCCCCTCTAAAAATGGGCCTTTTTGAATCCTAACTGGTCGCCAGGTCGCGCCGCCGCCCGCCGGCGTACTCCTTCAGGGCCTTGTTGGCATTTGCGATCACTTCCAGCGCCCCCGCCACCGCGGGCAAGTCCTCTCCGCGCAGGACGATGTACATTTCATCCTCGCCCAGGCCGGTATACACGCGGTTTCCGATGCACCCCAGGCTCAGAATCGCGCCCTTCTCCAGGGCAGCGGGCAGGGCCATACACGTCGGGCGGCCCAGCGCGGGCGCCCCGCTGGCCACCTCTGCGCGCCCAATCGCTTCATTGAGCAACATTGCCGCCGCGGGCCGGCAGGCGAACAGCACCACGTCCGGCGCGACCGGAGTCTCTCCCAAAGGCGCGTAGAGAATTCCCGCGGGGGTTTTCTTCAGCCGCGGAATCTGCGGCACCTCTTCCGGCTTGACGTATCCCAGGTCGAACATGAACTTCAGGATCTGCTCGGTTTCGGAAGCGCGGTCCGGCGATAGTGGAATGTTATGGGTATAGGCGCCTACAGCGCAGTTGTAATGGTTTTCCGGCAGCGTGTAGAACACGCGTCCTTCCGCGGCCAGCCGCCAGAAGCTGCAACTGGAAGGCTCGCTTCCGGTGAAGCGCTCCACGCCTGGCGGAGCAGCATCCACGAACGCGACGGCGACCGGCCGGCGCGGCAGGCTCACCGCACCGCTGATTTGCCGTTCGAGTTCTTTCCAGTTCGCCATTCAAGTCGCCAAGTCCGCGTAGAAGTGCGCCACCGCCTTGATCCCGCCGAAATAATTCTCCAGCAGGATGTGCTCGTCGGGGGCGTGGGCGTTTTCGTCCGGCAGCCCGAAACCCAGAAGCACGCAAGGCACTTTAAAGGTGTCGTGCATCTGGGTGACGAACGGAATCGAGCCGCCTTCGCGGATGAACACCGCCTTTTTGCCGAATCCTTTTTCCAGCGCGGCCTGCGCTTTCTGGAAGATCGGCGCGTGGAACGGCGCCGCCCACGGCTTTCCCGTGCTCAGCAGCTCAAATTTGCAGTGCACCGTTTTCGGCAGCAGCTTGCGAACGTGCTTTTCCACCAGCCTGGCGATTTTCTGCGGATCCTGATGGGGAACCAGCCGTGTAGAGAATTTCGCGTACGCTTTGGAAGGAATCACCGTCTTGGCGCCTTCTCCCTGGTAGCCGCCCCACATGCCGTTGAGTTCGAGCGTCGGCCGCGTCCACAGTTGTTCGACCGCGGTGAATCCCTTTTCGCCGCAATACGCCGGAGCGCCGACGGCTTTCTGGAACGCTTTCCTATTCCAGGGAAGCTTGTTCAGCGCTTTCCGCTCGGCCGCCGAAAGCTTCGCCACGTTGTCGTAGAAGCCCGGAACGGTGACGCGAAAATTCTTGTCGTGCAGCTTGGCGAAGAGCTCCGCCAGAATCGTCAGCGGATTGGGCACCGCTCCGCCGTACACCCCGGAATGCAGGTCGCGCTCCGGCCCGGTCAGTTCGATCTGGTAATAGTTCAGTCCGCGCAGCCCGTAAGTAATGGAAGGCACGCCTTTGCCAAGCATCGAGGTGTCCGAAACCACCAGCGCGTCCGCCTTCAGCTTCGCTTTGTTCCTCTGCACGTAGTCCCACAGGCTGACGCTGCCGACTTCTTCCTCGCCTTCGATCAGCACTTTCACGTTGATGGGAAACTTGCCGTTCAGCTTATGCAGCGCTTCGAGCGCTTTCAGGTGGATGTGCACCTGGCCTTTGTCGTCGGCGGTGCCACGGCCGTAAAGATTGCCGTCGCGCACGGTAGGCTCGAAAGCGGGCGAGGTCCACAGATCGAGCGGCTCCGGCGGCTGCACGTCATAGTGGCCGTAAAAAAGGATCGTCGGCTTGCCGGGCGCTTCCAGCGATTCCGCGTAGACCAGCGGATGAAGGCCGGTGGGAACGATTTCAATGGTTTTGAATCCGGCCTGGCGCAAATTGTCGGCCACCCAGCGCGCGGCGCGCTCGATATCGGGCTTATGCTCGCTCTTGGCGCTGATGCTCGGGATGCGCAGAAAATCGAACAGTTCGTGGAGATGCTGGTCGCGCTGCGCTTCGATGGATTGAGCAAGGTTCATCGAAGGCAGCCTTCCCGTGAAGATCCTGCGGAGACAGTGGTCATAATTCCTTCCCG
>Ga0079222_10000189_pt1 | contig 12645 bp, 19 predicted proteins | sample GAPlitter_FD_75070 | JGI IMG/M metagenome (GOLD analysis project Ga0079222, IMG submission 75070) | Agricultural soil microbial communities from Georgia to study Nitrogen management - GA Plitter | ecosystem: Environmental > Terrestrial > Soil > Agricultural land | place: USA: Georgia...
CGGGTACGATCGGTCAGATAGAGCAGTGCCTTGTCGCCGTTGCGCAGCCGAAACCAGCCGGCTTGATAGCCCGGCAGGCCAGTGCCCATGCGGCGCCACGTCGGCCGCAGCTCCGTGTCGCGCGTCACGTCGACGCGCCGGGCCAGGTCCACTCGCAGCTGCGCCTTGGGAATCATCCGGCCGTAGAGATCGCCGCGCAGGCGCAGGCCCTCAGGCAGGATCTCGAAGCTCGCGGCGTGTGCTCCGCGCACCGATGTCGCGATCAACGCCATGGCGCCGAGCAGGGTGACAAATACGGGGATGAGAAACCAGAGATAGCGGCTCTCCGCCGGTGCGATCGGAAAGATGTTCACAGCTTCAGCCCTCGCGGCCCGACGTATTCCGACTGCGGCCGGATGAGATGGTCCACCGCGTGCTGCTCGATGACGTGCGCGCACCAGCCCGCGACGCGCCCACAGGCGAACGTGGCGACGAATGAGCGGGGCTGCAAACCCAGGGCCTGGAGCACCAGCGCCGTGTAGAACTCCACGTTGGTCCGCAGATTGCGGCCCGGCTTCACTTCGTCCAGGACGCGGAGGACGATCGGCTCCACGGCCCGCGCCAGGTCGAACAGCTGGCGGTCCTCGAGATGCGCCGCGCTCATTTCGTCCGCCACGCTGCTGAGCACCTCGGCCCGGGGGTCGCGGACCTTGTAGACGCGGTGCCCGAACCCCATGATGCGCCGACCCACCGCGAGCTCGTTGCGCACCCAGGCCTCGGCCCGAGCGGCAGAGCCGATCTCCACCAGCATATCGAGGACGGGGCCGGGCGCGCCGCCGTGCAGCGGGCCCTTGAGGGCGCCGATCGCCCCGGTCACCGCGCTCACCATATCGGCGCGGGTGCTCGCAATCACCCGACTCGCGAAGGTGGACGCGTTCATCCCGTGATCGATGACCGTCACCCAATACGTGTCCAGCGCCTTGGCAGCGATCGGATCGGGTTCCGCGCCGTGCACCATGTACAGAAAGTTCGCCGCGCGCGACAGATCGGCGCGCGGCGCGATCGGCTCGTGGCCGGCGCTGATCCGGGCGTGCGCCGCGACCACGGTCGGGAAGCGCGCCGTCAGCAACTTCGCCGCGGCGAGATCGGCGGACGGCGTGATCGCGTCGGGGTCGGCCAGGTCGAGCGACAAGGTGGCGCACGCCATGCGCAGCGCGTCGATCGGCGGCGCCCCCGCGGCGGCCCGCACCACACGCATCGTCTGCTCGGGCAGGGCGCGCACCGCGGCCATTTCCTGCTGGAGCGCCGCCAGCCGGTGCGGGTCGGGCAGCGCGCCCTGCCACAGCAGGTGCGCCGCTTCCTCGAAGCTGACCCGTCCCGCCAGCTGCTTGAGCTCGTAGCCCGCGATGATCAGCGCGCCGGCGAGGCCATCGACGTGGCTGAGGCGGGTCTGGGCGGCGACGACACCGTCCAACCCTCCCCCCCCCGCCCGAAGGCCTCGTTGCGCCGCTGGGGTGGTCCCCGGCATGGAGGAACTCCTTCGACTCTGGGATGTTGGTCGTCTCAATCTATCCCGGAGCTGGCGGAGCGACACACAGATTCAACTCGACAATGACGCCGGGCTCCGCTCCCATCGCCACACGGGCCCGTCCTCGGGGTCGACGATCTCCGCGATGCGGTGAAACCCGCACTTCTCGAGGACGCGCGTGGACGCGTTGGGCTCGGGTCGCGTGTGTGCCCGGATCAGGCGAACGGCTCCGCTGGCCGACGCAAACCGGACCAGCGCCGCGGCAGCCTCGGTCGCATAGCCCCGGCCTTCGAACGCCGGCACGACGCCGTAGGCGATCTCCACCATCCCGGTCGAATCGGGCGGCCCCTTGAACCCCGCCGAGCCGATCACGGCGCCGCTCGCGCGATGCTGCACGAAAAACCCGTGGCGCCACGGATCCACCCCGTGCGCCTGATGGAGCGCGGCGAGCCAGGCGGGCGACACGTCGTCCGAGGTGAGGAATCCCCGGAGCTCAGGGACCACGCGCAAACCGGCCAGCCGCTCGAACTGCTCGGGCCCCTCGATCAGCGCGAGCAGATGCTCGGCGGCGCTCGGGACGAGCGTGAGGTGACGCGTTTCGAGCGAAGCGTCGCTCACCGTCCGTAGTCGCCTCTGACCTGGACCCACGCCGACACGGGAGCACCATCCAGCTTGGTCGGCCTGAAAGAGCGGCGCGTGAGAGCTTCCGCCTCGGTGGCATCGATGGTTTGGTCGCCACTGGAACGAAGCAGCTGGACGGCGACCGGGCGCCCGTCGGCATCCACGAGGACGTTCTGAATGAGGGACCGGCGGCGCTGGCTCGCGAGTTGTGCGTCACCTTGCATTTGGCGTAGCGACTCCGCGGGCACGCGTCTCACGGTGAACGCGAGGTCGGGCCGCCGGCCCGGAGCCGCGGCGCACACCTCGGAGCGCTCCAGTCGCAGCGACTGCGACTCGCCCTCCACGCGCAGGCGAAACTCCCACGCGCGACCCGCCGGGACCGGCCGCAACGCCGCGGTGACGGCCTGCACGGCGCGGTCCGCCACATCGTCGGCGACCTTCTTCTCGATCACCCGGACGCGCGCTGCAGTTTCCGATCGATCGAGTCGCAGCCCCAGCACCAGCCGCTTCTCGACACCGGCCGAGTGCAATGCACTGACCAGGGCCCCGGAATCCGCCACGCTGTCCACCGGTGGGAGTTGATCGGGAAATGGCGCGGGATGACACTCTCCCGCGGCGTAGACACCGGGGATATCGGGATGGAGCTGTGCCTCCTGCGATTGCGCGGGCGCCGCCCGGGCGATGCACGCGAGCGCGCCGACGAGCCAGCTGCGCCGAATCAGGCCGCCCGCCTCGCCCGGCGGACCTTGCGCTTGGGCGCGCGCTCGACGCTCGCCAGATATCGCTGCGCCGCCTGCAGGGCGCGCCGCTTGCCACCGTGCGACAGGTCGCCGAAGAACTTGCGGTGGCGCGGAACGTACGTCCCCGCGCGCTGCTTGTAGAAGCCGGTGCGCACGAACCAGCCGAAGGTGCGCGTAGAGGGTTGGTCGATACGGCTGATGCCGCGATGACGGGTGGAACGGGAAGCTGCTCGCTTCATGGGCGCGCTCCGCACGGGAGGGGGAAGGGTTAAGGTGCAGGCCGAGCGCCCCGCCTCGCAAGGCGCTGCCGGACGCACGGGGAGCGCCTTTTCTAGCGGGCGGGACGCACGGCGGTCGGGTCGAGGACGACGGGGGTGCGGTCCCGCCCCAACGCCCATTCGACCAACGTCCCCGTCACGGTGACGCGCTGGCCGGTGAGTCGCCGAACCTCGCGCCACGTCGCGTCTTGCTTGCGTACCTGGAGGGTGTCCTGGCGTTGAAAGGCATCGGTGTTGGGACTGTCCTTGTAGTCGGGGATGGTGCAAATCGGAGCGTCGAGGATAAGAAAATCCACCACCTCCGGGCGGTCGCCGCGGCGGAAGCTGTCGTAATGCGGTGGACCGGGCATGGTTCGTTGCATCAAGCGTCCGGTGAGCGAGACCACGGTGGGGGCGTAGTGGTAGCAGGAGTCCACTACGCCAGCCCCCGCGGGCGCACTCGCGAGCAGCACGAGAATTGGAGAGAGCGGGAGCATACCAGTATTACCCCGGGAGTTCCCCGCCCTGCGGGCCGTAGAACACGACCCACACCGCGAGATCCTTAGTGAAGTCCTCGAAGCGATGCTCCGTACCCGCTGCTACGAACAGAGCGTCGCCCGCTGCGAATCGATCCCGCATGCCGTCGTGAAACAGGATGCCCCGACCCCGGATAATAATGTAGACCTCGTCTTGGGCGTGCGGCGTCTGCTCGTTCGGCGCCACGGGCAGCGAAAGCTTGATGTTGAGCGTGCCCCGCTGCAACACGCTGACCGAGTGCTCGCCCGCGGGACCCGGGATGCGTGCTCGGGCGTCGACGAGACGCATCACCTGGCTGCGTGACGTCACAGCCTCACACGCGCGTCCACCCACGCCCCGTTCTGGGCGCTCGACTCCACGGCGGCCGCGATGAACTTGACACCGCGCGCGCCGTCTTCGACCGTGGGCACGAGCAGCGAGCGCGGATCGGGCGCGCGCTTGGCCCGCCGCGCCCGGATCTGCTCCGCGAGATCGCGATACAGATTCGCGAACCCTTCCAGATAGCCCTCTGGATGCCCGGCGGGGATCCGCGTCGCGAGCGCGGCAGCCGTCCCCAGATTCGGGCCACCGCGCGATAACACCCGCGGCGGCTGGCCCACCGGGGCGAAGCGCAGCTGATTGGGATGCTCTTGTTGCCACTCCAGGCCCGCCTTCTCGCCGTACACGCGCAGTCGCAACCCGTTTTCATTACCGGGCGCGACCTGGCTGCTCCACAGCATGCCACGCGCGCCGTTCTCAAACCGCAGCAAGATGTGGACGTTGTCGTCGAGTCTGCGACCGGGCACGAACCGGCTCAGGTCCGCCGCCAGCTCGCGCGTCTCCAGTCCGGTAATGAAGCCTGCGAGATTGTACGCGTGCGTGCCGATGTCGCCCAGGGAGCCGCCCGCACCGGCGCGCGCGGGATCGACCCGCCACGCGGCCTGCTTCTGGCCGGTGTCTTCCAGCTTGGTCGTGAGCCAATCCTGGACGTACTCCGCCTGGACGACACGGATGGTGCCCAGCTCGCCCGCCGCCACCATCTCGCGCGCCTGGCGCACCATCGGGTATCCGGTGTAGTTGTGGGTGACCCCGAAGATGAGCCGGGTCCGGCGCACCGCCTGCACCAGGTCGAGCGCGTCCTCGACCGTCGTCGTCATCGGCTTGTCGCAGATCACATCGATGCCGTGCTCGAGAAAGGCGCGTGCGATGGCGTGATGGCTGTCGTTCGGCGTGACGATGCTGACGGCCTCGATCCCGTCAGGCCGTTTAGCCTCGGCCGCGGCCATCTCGGCGAAGCTCGCGTACACCCGCTCGGGAGCCAGCCGCAGATCGGCGCCGGATTCCCGCGCGCGTCTCGGGTCCGATGACAGGGCGCCCGCCACCAGCTCGTACTGCCCGTCCAAGCGCGCGCACAGGCGATGCACGCCACCGATGAAGGCGCCTCGCCCGCCTCCCACCATGCCGAGCCGCAGCGGCCGCGCGGCTCCGGAATCCGCGGTGGCGTCGACCATCGTCAGGCAACGCCGAGCATGCGGCGGTTCGCCGCGACGTCGGTGCCTGCGCCGGCGAAATCGTCGAACGCGTGCTCGGTGACGCGGATGATGTGGTCGGCGATGAACTTCGCCCCTTCGCGCGCGCCGTCCTCCGGATGCTTGAGACAGCATTCCCACTCCAGCACCGCCCAGCCGGGATAGTCGTACTGCGTGAGCTTCGAGAAGATCGCCTTGAAGTTCACCTGGCCGTCCCCCAACGAACGGAACCGTCCGGCCCGATCGATCCAGGACTGGAATCCTCCGTACACGCCTTGCCGGCCGGTGGGATTGAATTCGGCGTCCTTGACGTGAAACATGCGGATCCGCTCGTGATAGATGTCGATGTACGCGAGGTAGTCGAGCTGCTGCAGCACGAAGTGACTGGGATCGTACAGCAGGTTGCAGCGCTTGTGGCCACCCACGCGCTCGAGGAACATCTCGAACGTCACGCCGTCGTGCAGATCCTCTCCCGGATGGATCTCGAAGCACGCGTTGACCCCGTTCTCTTCGAACACGTCGAGGATCGGGCGCCAGCGCCGCGCCAGCTCATCGAACGCCGTCTCGATCAGCCCCGCCGGCCGCTGCGGCCAGGGATAGACGTACGGCCAGGCCAGCGCGCCCGAGAACGTCGCGTGCTCGGTGACGCCGAGCCGGCGCGACGCCCGCGCCGCGAGCTTCACCTGCTCGACGGCCCACGCGGTCCGCGCGGCCGGCTTGCCCCGCACTTCGGGTGCCGCGAACCCGTCGAACGCCGTGTCGTACGCGGGATGCACGGCCACCAGCTGCCCCTGGAGATGGGTCGACAGCTCCGTCACCTGGAGGCCGCGCTCGGCCAGGATGCCCTTCACCTCGTCGCAGTACGTCTGGCTCTCGGCGGCCTTCACGAGGTCGAACAGGCGGCGATCCCAGGTGGGGATCTGCACGCCCATGAAGCCGTGCCCCGCCGCCCACCCGGCAATGGCTCGCAGATTGTTGAACGGCGGCGCGTCGCCGGCGAACTGCGCCAGGAAAATGGCCGGCCCCTTGATGGCCCTCATGCGCTGTCCTCCCGCTTCCAAAGGTCGATTGGCTTCGCCACGCCTTTCGGACGGAACGGCAGCATGACCTTGCGGCCCTGCCCCGCCGAGGCGTACGCGGCGTAGAGGACCTCGAGCACCACGCGCCCCGTCTCGCCGTCGGAGATCGGCGTCTCCTTACCGCGCACGCAGCGCGCGAAGTGCCGCATCTCCTGCGGGAAGCCGTAATTCCAGTGCTCCTCGAATACGGGGTAGGTCCAGCCGCGGGTGGTCGCCGCCTTTTCGACGGCGTACCCGAAGCCCACCTCGGAGTAGGTCGGGAGCGCGTTGCCCATCAGCATGTCGGCGTAGGTCTGCCCCTTGTCGCCAAACACCTCGACCGAGTCGTCCATCCCGCCGGGACGGTTCCAGCTGTTTTCGACGAGGCCCACGGCGCCGTTGGCGAATTCGATGAGCGTGATCGCTTCGTCGTCGCCCTGCGTGCGCGCGCCGTGCACCTGCGTCGACATGTGCGAGTACACGCTCGCGACCTGTGGCTTGCCCAGGAACCACCAGCAGAAAGCGATGCCGTGGCACCCCAGATCCATGACGGCTCCGCCGCCCGATTGCGCGACGTCCCAGAACCAGTCCGAGTGCGGCCCCGAGTGCTTCTCGCCCTGTTTTACCAGGTGCACCCGACCGAACGCGCCTTCGTCCGCCATCTGCTTCGCCTTGACGTACTTCGGCGCGAAGAACAGTTCCTCCGCATAGAGCAGCAGCACGCCCGCCCGGCGGCAGGCATCGATCATCCCGTCGGCCTCCTCGAGCGTCAGGCACAGCGGCTTCTCGCACACCACGTGCTTGCCCGCCTTCGCGGCGTCGATCGTGATCTGGGCGTGCAGCCGGTTGGGCGCGGTCACCGAGATCATCTCGACGGCCGGATCGCGCAGCAGTTCGCGGTAGTCGGTGTACGCGTGGGAAATGCCGTGCCGCCTGGCGAAGTCGGCCGCGTGTCCCTTGGTGGGGGACGCCACGGCGACTACCTCGCATTCCTCGGGCACGGCCTTCGCGGCCCCCGCGATACAGTCGGCCTGAAAGCGTGAGCCGACGATGCCGACCCGCACGCGCCCTTCCTGCTTCACGACACGCCCTCACGGGTGCGCCACCACCAGAGCCGCCCCATTACCGCCGTCGGCAAGCGGGTCTTGAGCTGGCGGGCCGCCATCAGGATTTGACCGCGGTGATGCGCTTCATGGGCGACGAAGTACGTCAGCACGTGTCCGACGTCAAGCGCCAGGTTGCGCCACACGTACCCCTTCGAAGGCGGGATGCGGCCCCCCTTCCGAATGCCCAGCTCCAGCAGGGCGGCGATCCCGTTACTGCTCTGGGCCAGGGCCGCGACGAGCTGCCGGGGAGTGACCGTATGCTGATCCACGCGCCGCGGGGCGACAATCCCGTGCTCCCGGCCGAGCGTCTTCACCCAGCGACAGCGCGCGTTATGTAGGTGAGCAGCGATCGTCCGGATCGTTCGCGTCGGCACTCCCGGAATCGCGGCCGACCAGAGCCGGCCGGGGATGCGCTCGATGAGATCGGTGGTGACGCGGTTGTTCGTGCGCCACGCCGCGCGGACGGTGTCGCGGAGATCGGGAATCGCCCTCATGCCGGACCATCGTCGAGCACCGCATCCGCTTCGATCTCGATGAGCCACTCGGGGTCGATGAAGCGCCCCACCTGCATGATCGTGTTGACCGGACGGATGTCGCGAAAGAACTCGCCGTGCACCGCCGCCACCGCCTGCCAGTCATCGATGCGGGTGAGGAGGATACGCGTCCGCACGACGTGACGCAGGGAGGCACCGGCCCCTTGCAGAGCGGCTGCGATGATCTCGAGGCAGCGCCGGGCCTGCGCCGCCGCATCTCCCCGGCCCACCGTGCGGCCGTCAGGCCCGAGCGGCGCGGTGCCGGCGACCGTGACGACGGGACCGGCCCGCACGGCTCGCGAGATCCCGATCTTGGGCTCGTAGGGACTGCCGCTCGAGACGAGCTTACGCATGCGTCAGCGCGGGGGGGAAGGCGCGCGCTGCACGTCGGTCACCTTGCTGCCCACGAGACGACAGACGAGCACATCGGGCGAATCGCGCATGGCGCGCGTGAGCCAGAAGATCTCATGACCCTTCGCGTGACCCCACCAGCTTCCCTTGATGGCGCCCCCGGCGACGGCCTGCGCGAGGCTCGGCACCGGCCCTCGCGCGCTCTCGAGGACGACGCCGTGACGGCGGACGAAGGCGAGCGCGCCCCGGACCGTCATGACCGCGGCTGCTTGCGCAACCCGGCCGCGCGAGCCTTGACCAGTCGCTTCACCAGGCCCGTCGGAAGCGGCCGGGTGAGAGGAAATCGGATGGTGCCCTTGGATGTCTCGTATCCCTCGAGCTCGGCGGCGTGGGCGCGCCGGATGGCGCCCGTCATCGGGTACAGGCTGCAGTGATCCTTGAAGGCGGCGTACCAGACGAGGATGCGTCCGTCGAGCCGGAACGCGGGAATGCCGTAGCTGAACGCGGCGACGGCGCGCGGTGCCGCGGCGCGAATGGCCGCGCGGAGCTGCCGCAGGGCTCGCCGGCCAGCCGGAGGTAAGGAGGCGAAGTATTGGGCGCTGGTCTTCGCGCGCATCATCATCGGGCCTGTCTCGCGTACTGTCCCGCGCCGAGGAAGTGCAGCGACACGTAGGGCTCGTCTCCCAACACCCAGCTGTCGTGCGGCTCGGCGGGAATATGAAAGAGGGTGCCCGGCCCGAGCTCCCACACGCGCCCGTCGTCGAACGCCGCCGTCGCCCGGCCACGCAGCACGAGCCCCACGTGCTCTACATGGCAGCGCACGGCGCCTACGCCGGGCCCGACATCCACGGACCACTTCCAGCCCGGCTCGTACGTGGCGCGGCCGATGGTCAGACCGCCAATCTTGACGAGCTCGAATCGACCGCGAGGGAAATGGCGCACCTCATCGGGCGCCTCGAACCGCTTGAGGATCACGTCGAGCATGCAGAGCCGGAGTGACGGAGTGGCGACGGGCTTAAGCTGCGGGCGAGAGCGCCACGGGCGCAAGGCGCGCCCGCGCGTCTATAAATCCTTGCGAAAGCACCGCAGCAAGCCCACTTCCGTAAAGCCGAGAGCGCGGTGCGCCGCAGCGCTGACCGCGTTGTCCAGTTGCGCGTCCGACGCCAGCTCGCTGCAGCCCTGCGCCCGCCCCCATCGCTCCGCGGCGGCGATGAGTGCCCGCCCGACCCCGCGACCCCGAGCCTGTGGCACGACGAACCATCCCTCGAGATACGCGACGCGGTGGCTGTGGCACCCCTCGGCATACGCTCGGATCGACAGCTCCGCACAGCCGACGGGACTCCCCGTCCCATCCTCGGCCAGCAGAACCGCGAGCGGCTCTGCGGCGGTGCCGTCGAAGAACCGCTCGATCTCCCGACGGTGCTCGGCCTCGGAACCCTCGGGCCAGAGCGCCTGGCGGAGGCCCACCCAGGCGGCGGCGTCGCCAGGGGTCGCGAGACGCACCCCCGATTCGTTCGCCACGGCGCCGATGTCCGGCCACACGAGCCAATGCGGATTGAGATCGGTGGCGCCGTGACTGCGGTAGAACGCTCGCGCCGGCTCGTTCTGTGGATCGACGTCTACGCACACGCGTCGCGCCTGCCGGCCGGCGAACCACCTCGCCAGCCGCCGCAACAGCTCTGCGGCGACTCCGGTTCGCCGCCGCCCGGCGATGACGTTGATCCACTCCAACTCGCCGTCGCACGCGAAGCGACGCGTGAGATGCCCCGCGATGAACCCGACGATCACCCCTTCCCCTCCCCCTCCCTGGGAGGCGACGAACACGACCCGCGGCGCCAGCGCATGCTGCGGGTGCAGCTCGCCCTTCATGTATCCGCTGATGCGGTCTCGCCAGTACGGTTCGGTTCCCCACTCGGTCGCCCGAATGCGCGCCAGGTCGCCGACGTCGTCGAAAACGGCTTCGCGGTACACGATCGGGCCGGGCGACGTCATGGACCAACACGCCGAGCGCGCAGGGCGAGCCGCGGATACGGGATGAAGAGGCCCATGGCGGATCGCGCGTAAGCTGCGGCCGGGGTGCGCCCGAGACAAGGAGGCCGGGTGTAGCCGATCGAGCCCGTGAGCCGTATGATGCGCCCGAGTCAATCCGGTGAGGCGCGTCATGAAGAAGGCGATCGGTGATAACATGATCGTGAAGGAGTGGGGATTCGAGAAAGGCTTACAGCTCGTCAAGCAGGCCGGGTTCGACGGCATCGAGCTGTGGCTGGGCGACGTTCCCTGGTTTCAGATGAGCACCACGGATCGCGACGTGCGGGAGCTGCGGCGCAAAGTCGAAGACGCCGGCCTCGTCGTCTCAAACGTCTCGACGGGACTGCACTGGGCTTCGCCCCTCTCCGCGCGCGACCCCAAGGCGCGGGCGCAGGCCGCGCGCATCGTGGAGCGGGAGATCGAGACCGCGGTGCTGCTCGGCACCGACGCGATCCTGCTGGTCGCGGGGCTCGTGACGGAAGAGGTCCCGTACAACGAAGTGTACCAGCGCTGCGTGGACGCCCTCAGACCGCTGGGCGAGCAAGCCGCGCGCGCCGGCGTGCGCATCGGCTGCGAGAACTGCAACGCCGAACACCGGTTTCTCATGAGCCCCCGCGAGTTCTGGCAATTCCTGAACGACGTGGGCAGCCCCGCGGTGGGGATCCATCTCGATGTCGGCAACATCCACGACACGGGGTTTGCGGAGCAATGGATCGAGCTGCACGGGCCCCGCATCACGCGCATTCACGTGAAAGACGTGATGAAGAAACGCGGCCGCTGCGGCGACCAGAGTGTGTACACCAATCTGTTTCTCGGCGACAACAACTGGCCCGCCATCCGGGCCGCACTGGCCAAGGTAGGGTACGACGGCTGGCTGGTCGCCGAAATGGAAGCGCGCTACCGGTACGCCCCCGACCAGCAGTTCTCCGACACGGCCCAGGCCCTGGACCGCCTGATCTCCGGACGGCTCTGAAATGAGCATGACCCGCCGGCAGTTCATGGGGAGCGGCGCTGCCGTGGTCTGGGGTCTCGGACAGGCGTCGCGGGCGGTCGCGCCGGTTAGCCGGTGTATCGTGCTCGACCTCGGGGAGCACTGCAGCCTGCGCGAGTCGGTTGCCGGATACCGGTCCGCATTCGCCGGCACGAACCGTATCCCGCGGCCATCGCTGATCGTCCCCGCAGCCCTCGAGGTTCAACCGCCAGCGATGCGGGCGATCTTGAGTTGCCTGCACGCAGGGGGAACGGTGGTCCTCGAGTCCGGCGCGGCGTTCACAGACGAGCGCCGGTTCGTCGCCCACCGCGGCTCGCTGCGCGATCACCTTCAGGTCCACATCGAGCCGCCGGTCGACCTGTGGCCACGGCGCACACCCTATATCGACTTCACCTGGCCCCACCCGGCCAAGCTGCGCGACTTCAGCCGCGTGGTGCCGCTCGAGCGCCGAGGGCACGCTGCAGAGATCATCGCTTCGATAGATGGTCTCCCCGTGGCCATCAAGCGCCGCAGCAGACAGGGCACACTGATTTTCCTCGGGTCGCCGCTCGGGCCGGGGCTCTGGGCCGGCGACGCCGACGCGAAACGCTGGTTGGGGGACGCCCTACTCGCCCCGCCGCATGAACGCCAGGCCGGCAGCAGCCGCCCAGGCGATCACGAAGGCGGGCAGTCCGCACAGGATGGGCCAGGCTGCCAAGGCGACCAGGAGGCGGGGGCGGTGCGCGCCTACGGCCCCGAGCGCATGGATGTTCGCCGCGACTGCCAGCCCGAAGGCGCCTAACGCCGCGGCCGCCGACGCATGCCACGCGCTCACACGGGGCGGGTTCCGCAACCGAACCCGCTCGTACCAGACCTGCGCCCCGAACGCAGCGGCGCTCAGTATCCAGGCTGCCAACCGCCACAGCGCTCGAGCGTGATCCGATGCGGCGGAGCCCGCGAGAGCCCCGAACGCGATGCCGACGGCAGTATAGAAGACGCCGAAGAGAATGACCGTTCGCAGCGCGGTCCTCACCACGACAGGCTGAACGGCCAGGGTTGCGGCACGAGCAACAACATCCACGCTGCGCCCAGGAGCGCGATGTTTTTCTTGAAGTTCGTCTGATCCATCATGCGCGCCGACGGATCGGTCGCTGTCCAGTAGTTATGCATCAGAAACGAGGTGGGCACGAGAAACGCGGTCAGGAGCACGACCCCCCAGGTGGGACGTACGCCCAAGAGAACGCTCAGACCCCCGAGCATGATGAGGGCGCCGGACCCGAGCACGCTCAGGCGCGGGACCGGAATCCGCTTGCTGGCCGCATACGGCGCCATCATGGCGACGTGTCGAAAGTGGTCGATCCCGGCGAGCAGGAAGAAGCCGCCGAACAGGACGCGCCCAGCGAGGAACAGGTACTGCATGATGGCCTCC
>Ga0079222_10000192_pt1 | contig 12625 bp, 10 predicted proteins | sample GAPlitter_FD_75070 | JGI IMG/M metagenome (GOLD analysis project Ga0079222, IMG submission 75070) | Agricultural soil microbial communities from Georgia to study Nitrogen management - GA Plitter | ecosystem: Environmental > Terrestrial > Soil > Agricultural land | place: USA: Georgia...
CGCGGCCTACGATCAGGTGATCGTCGGCTACCTGCTGCAAATCGCGGAGGAGTTGAAGACCGCAGGGACCGCCGAGGCCGTGGCCCTGCGCCGCCGCACCGCGCGGCTGATCCGAGACCTCCACCCCGACACCTTACGGCGCCTGCTCGACATGGGTGGCGACTTCGTCCAGCGGCGCAAGTTCGTGCAGGACGCGAGTGACGGGATGGCGGTGGACGCCGTCGTCGAAATCCTCAAGGCGGCTGCGGAGGCTTCCCAGCAGACGATCTCGCATTCGCTGGTTCGGATCCTCTCGAAGCTCGCGGCCCACGCGGAGGGCGGTGTTGCGGACGTCCGGCCCCAGGCGGACGCGGCGCTGCGCGAGCAGGTCAGGGACCTGCTGGAGGGCTGGACCCTGCGCGACCCGAATCCCGACGCCTACGGCGCAGCGCTGCAACGCATGTCCCGCACCGCACCACTGTTCGCTCCTCGGGCCGAGCGGGGCCATCCCCCAGAACCCGATCGCATCGTGGCGATGGCGCTCGAAGTCGGCACGGTGGGCCCCCACGTGCTGGCCGCGGCCGATCGCGTGGTCGAGGAAGGGCGACTCGGCCGGCTTCTCGAGGCGCTGGCCGAGGCCCCAGACACGGCGGCGGCGCCCGAGCTGTGGGCGCGGCTCGCGAATCCGGATGTCGTGCGCCGTCTGGCCGCGCGGGAGCCTGTCGACTTCCCGACGCTCGACCGCCTGGTGCCCCGCGTGGGACTGCAGGCGGGCCCGCCCATGCTCGATGCCCTGGCGGCGGCCGAAGCCCGTGGCACTCGCCGCGGGTTGCTCGCCCAGCTCGCCAAGATGGGACCGGCCCTGGCCCCGGTCGTGATCGGGCGGCTAGACGACCCGCGCTGGTACGTGACCCGGAACATGTTGGCCCTGCTCGAGGATCTGGCGCCGCTGCCGCCGGGATTCTCGGCCGCGGCGTATCTCCGTCACGCCGACGCGCGCGTGCGGTGGCAGGCTGTGAAGCTGCAAGTGACGCTCCCCGCGGAGCGCGACGCCGCCATCGCGGCCGGCTTGCAGGACCCGGATCCGCGCACGCTGCGTCTCGCGCTCGGGCTGGCCGTCGCGCTGCAAACGTGTCCCGACGGTGCCGTGCCCGCGCTGGTGGGGCGGGCGACCGACCGCGCCGCGCCGCCCGACGTCCGCGCGCTCGCGATCCGGGCCCTCGCACACGCGCGGCCTCCGGCGGCCCTGGAGACGCTGCTTCGCCTCACGGCTGGAGGCCGGACGTTGTTCGGGCGGGCCAAGCTCCCCCCCAAGTCGCCTGAACTGCTCGCGGCGCTGATAGCGCTGGGCACGGGGTGGCGACTCCATCCGGAAGCGCGCGCCGTACTCCAGCGCGCGCAGGCATCGCCCGACCCTGAGATCCGGGCGGCCGGGGAGGCGGGCGGACCTGAGTGAGTAGCCCGGTCGGCTTTCTGTCCGCGTTCGCGCACGCGCTCGCCGCCATGGCTCTCTACAAGGCGGGTCATCCCGCGCGCGAGCGCGCGATCGACGCAGCGTTCCAGGAGCTTCAGGATCTCCAGGCCAGCGACCCGAACGCGCTGTTTACGTTCCTCGGCGACGAGATCGTGTACGGAAACCTCCCCTTGCGCGAGCTCAAGGCCTGGGATTGGGCGCGCCGGCTGACGCAGGCGGGCATCCAGCGCCTCGAGTTCGCCGAACGGGTCGCGCGCGACGACTTCGAGCAATTCCTGGACGAAGTGCTCGCGCGCCTGACCCTGTCGGCGATCGATACCTCGGAGGCGCGCCAGATGCGCAGCTCGAGCATCCGGTACGGATCCGTGGGCGTAAAGGGAGGCGCCGAGCCGCGCCCCGCGCCGGTGGCCACGATCACCTACACCCTCGGCGAGGAGGCGGATACCGTCCGCTGGTTCCACGAGGAGGTGACCGCCCGCGGTGTCCTGCCGCTGACCGAGGTCGAGGCCGTCGTCCGCTCGCTCGCGATCGCGATGCATGGCGGCCGCCAGATCATTATTCCCCTGCTGCAGCTCAAGGAGTTCGATCAGTACACGACGACGCACTCCATGAACGTCGCCGTGCTGACGATGGCGTTGGCCGAGTATCTCGGCCTCGCAGCCGGAGACGTGCGGGCGTTCGGGATCGCCGGTCTGCTGCACGACATCGGCAAGGTGACGATTCCCCTGGACGTGTTGACCAAGCCCGGCCGCTTCACGGACGAAGAGCGCGCCCTCATGAACCAGCATCCCGTGGCCGGCGCGCGCATCATCCTCAAGTCGGAAGAGCTCCTCGACCTCCCGGCCGTGGTCGCGTACGAACATCACATCATGTTGAACGGCGGCGGTTATCCATCCCTGCGCTTCCGGCGCGACTGCCATCGCGCCAGCAAGCTGGTGCACGTGTGCGATGTGTACGATGCGCTCCGGACCACGCGTCCCTATCGGGAGGCGTGGTCGCAGCAGAAAACGCTTACCTATCTGCGGGACCGGGCGGGGACGGAGTTCGATCCGGAGTTGGTGACCGCCTTCAACCGGATGATGCAGCAGTGGGAGCCGCAGCTCGCGGTCATGCACGACGAGCACGCGCCGGTCGCCCAGGCGGCGCCACCGGCCTGAGGCTCCCTCACCCCGGTTTCGGGGTACTTATCTTCTTCATGTCCCTGCACGACGGGATCCACGTGATTGTCCGCCACGCGTTCGCATTCATCTGCGCCCTCGGGCTCGCCCCCGCGCTGGCCGCGCAGACCGCAGCCCACGCTCGACTGGAGGGCAAGTGGCAAGCGAAGACCGAGGACGAGATTCGCAACATCATGGTGCGCAGTGACAGCTCGGCGCAGTTCGGCGATCAAGTCGCGCGCTGGCGAGTGGTGGGCGACAGCCTGTGGTTGACGCTGGGGGACGGCGTCTGGCAGGTGTACGGGATGAAGCTCGAGGCGGAGAAGCTCACGCTCTCCGGCGGGGACCTCGAGAAGCCCGTGACGCTGCGGCGGGTGGGCCCCGCCACCGCGCGCGCTGACTCCGTGACGATCCCGCCGCCGCCGCTCCCGACCGAACGCGCCTGGGACTAGCGCGACCGCTCAGGGCGAGTCGCGGATATCGGCGATGCGCCAACCGTCCGGGGTCTTGATGAAGTGAATGGTCTGTCGCAGGCGCGTCTCGCGTTGGGCTCCGCCCGCGGCCGGCACGAACGTGTAGGAGGTCCGCACCGCGGCGCGGGCCGTGTCGGCGCGCGCGGTGAGGCGCTCGATCGAGTAGCGCGCGGTCAGCTTGTTGTAGCGCTGGAAGAAGCCTTCCCACCCGGTCACATCCTTCGGCGCCATGCCGGGCATCAGGACCTGCAGGTTGCTGACCCGCTCGGTCGACACGGCGCGCTCCAGATCCTGCAGGAGCACGCCGATGGCGGCGCGCACGTCGGGCGGCTGCGGCGAGGGCGGGGCCACGCCGGCGGCCACTCCGACCTGCTCGGCGTCGAGCGCCGCGAGACGCGCCACCGTGTAATCGCCCGCCGCGTACAACGACTCCGCGCGACCGAGCGACGCGCCGGCCCGGCTCGCTTCCGGACGCGTCGAGCCGAGCGCGTTCACGACGGGCGTGGCACGCGCCAGCGCCTGCTCCGCGTCGTGCCGCAGGGCGTCGGCCTCCGCTTGCGCCCTGTGGTATTGGGTCACGGCGCTCACGTAGCCGTTGGCCGCGCGGCCCAGGTCGCCTTTGCGCAACTCACGCTCGGCGGTCAGCAGCATGGCCTCCGCCACCGCCAGCGACGGGACGTTGTTCTTCATCGCGCCGCTCTGGCGGGCATGCTCCCGGGCGGCGAGCGTCGAGTCCCGTTGCGCGACGAGCGCTGGATTCAGGCGTGTCGGCAGCGGGTAGCCCACGATTTGCTCGATGGTAGCAGCGGCGACGTCTCCCTCGGCAGGCGCCGCCACCGGCGACGGCGAACGCGACACGTAGAACACCACCAGCACCATGGCCATCAGGGTCGTCAGGACCGCTGCCCGCCACTTGAGGGGGGCGTGCGTCACCAGGCGCAGCACGGCCGACGGGATCGGGGACCAGCGCAGGCTCAACCGCTCCGTCCGTTCGGACGCCCCCGACAGGGCGGCACGGATGCTGTACAGGGCGGACTGCATCTGGCGCGCCGTCTCGTAGCGCTCGTCCGGCACCTTGATCAACGCCTTCGTCACGACGCGTTCGAGCGCGGCCGGAATGGACGGCGCCAGGTAGCGCAGCGGCTTGGGGTCGGTCGTCAGCACCTGGTACAGCACGCCGTGGACGGTCTCGCCTTCGAACGGCTTGCGATACGTGAGCAGCTCGTACAAGAGACAGCCCACGGCGAACACGTCCGTGGCGGGTGTGATCGCGCCGTTGGTGATCTGCTCCGGCGCCATGTACGTCGGCGTGCCCACGATCGCCCCCGAGCCGGTGATGTCGGCCGACTGCAGGCGGGCGATGCCGAAGTCCATGATCTTCACGCTACCGTCGGAGGCGATGCGGACATTGGAGGGCTTGATGTCGCGGTGAATCACGCCGCGCTCGTGCGCGTAGGAGAGTCCCTGCAGCACGTCGATCACGAGATCGAGCTTGCGCTCCAGGCCGAGCGGCTCGTTCAGCGCGATGAGGGCGCTCAGATCGCGTCCGTCGACGAGCTCCATGGCGATGTACAGCTGGCCGTCCGCCTCGCCGAGATCGTAGATCGTGACGATGTTGGGGTGTTGCAGAGCGCCGGCGGCGCGCGCCTCGCGCAGCAACCGCTCGCGGGCATCGGCCGTGCGGCCGGCGCGCGAGAGCAGCTTCAGCGCGACGTAGCGACGGATGACGGAGTCGTACGCCTTCCACACCGCGCCCATCGCGCCTTCGCCGATGAGCTCGTGCAGCTCGAACTTCCCGACCCGTCGGTACTGCTCCGGTGGCGTCATGCAGGACCTGGGGAGAAACTGAGCAATTTGTGCAGTATTGACGCGGCTGGCAAACCCGCGGTGTCAGCCGGTGGCCCAATCGTAGATCCGCCCGAGCAGCGCCCGCGTCGCGTCGTCCATCGCGACGTCGCGCCGCGGCAGCACTCGTGCGGCGGTGTTCAGAAAACCGTCCCGACTCACCAGGCTCCCGCCCGTGGCGCCCCACGCGAACGGCGGGATGTACTTGGGCGGCCGCACCGCGTCGAACACGTTCGATCCGGTTCCCACCACCGTGCCCGTGCCCAGCAGCGTGCCGATCGCCGTCTTGGCGTGGTCGCCGATCAGGCTGCCCAGGAACTGCAGCCCCGTTTCGAGCGCGGCCCCCGCGACGTCCAGCCGGACCTTTCCATACGTGTTCTTCAGGTTCGACGTGATGGTGCCGGCACCGAGGTTCGCCCAACGGCCGATCACCGAGTGACCCACGAACCCGTCGTGTGCCTTGTTCCCATACCCCAGAAACACACAGTTCGACACTTCGCCCCGCACGTTGCAGCGCGGCCCGATCGCCGTTACCCGGACGGGCCCTCCCAGGACGCGGGCATTCGCGCCCACCCAGAGCGGTCCCTCGAGCCGCGCGCCGGCGCGCACTTCGGCCCCGCTCTCGAGCACCACGGGACCGCCGCGGACGTCGAACACCACGCCGGGCTCGACGCCCGCATCGTGCAGCGCGATCGCCGCCGGATCGCCGAGCACGGTGCTGCCCGCGGGGATCGGGTCGCTGTCGCCCAGCATCGGACGCAGATCCGCAAGCAGCAGCCGCTCGAGGTGGGCGACCAGGTCGTACACGCCGTGGAGCACCACGCCCGCCACCTCGACCGCCGCCGCGTGCGGCTGGGGGCGGTCCCAGGTGGCGCCGGGCCCGACGCCCCAGCCGACGGTGATGCCGCCGCACGTGAGACGAAACGCGCCGGCGGGGAGGGCCGGCGCGAGTCCCTGCGGCGCAAAGGTGGACGACCCGATCACCGCCGGGCCGGGCACGGGGCGGCGCGGCGTCACGGGCGGCACGCCTCCCTCGGAGAAGCCGGCCAGGTGGGGCAGCGCGAACACGCCCGCCGCTTCGGTTCCGCAGAATGTCTCCCAGCGCTCGCGGATCAGGTGCGCGCCGGCGCGCAGCTCGCACAGCGGGCGGGCGCCAAGAAACGGCGCCCACGCCGGCGCAGGGTCGGGGTCGAGGAGATAGAGGGCGGGCGCGGTCACAGCTCTTGGACCAGTTGTTTCAGCCGATCGGCCCGTCCGGTCGGCATCACGAGGGTGTGGCCGTTGGCCCGCACCACGACCATGTCCTCCAGCCCGATGACAGCGATGTGCTCGCTCTCCGACCAGACGACCGACCGGCGCACGTCATCGGCCACGGTCACGTTGCCGACCACGACGTTCCCGCGCGCGTCCGGCGTGCGGATGCGCAGCAACGCGTCCCACGAGCCGATGTCGTCCCACCGGAAGGTGCCGGCGACGACGGCGAGCCGCTTGGTGCGCTCCAGCACGGCGACGTCCACCGCGACCGGCCGCACGGCGTTGAAGAAGCCGCTCACATCGCCGGCCCCGAGCGCCGGCCAACCCGGCTTGAGCTCGCGGGCATAGGCGCCCGCCTCGCCGAGAAACCGGGCCACGCTCCAGGCGAACAGTCCCGTGTTCCAGAGGGCGCCCCGCTGGCGCAGCAGCGCGGCGCGGGCCGGCGACGGCTTCTCCACGAAGCGACGCACCGCGCGCGCGCCTCCGAGCGGCTTGCCGGGGATGATGTAGCCGTAGCCGGTCTCGTTGCGCGTCGGTTTGACGCCCACGGTGACCAGCACGTCATACTCTCCCGCGATGCCGAGGGCGTGGCGCGCGGCGGCGCGAAAGGCGCGGTCGTCCTGGACCGCCCAGTCCGCGTGCAACGACAACAGCTGGGCGCTCGGGTCGCGCTCGGAGATCCAGTGGGCGGCCCAAACCAGGGCAGGCGCGGTCGACGCGGCGCGTGGCTCCGCGAACACTTGCGCCCGGGGAATCTGCGGCACCGCGCTGGCCACCTGATCGACCAGAAACGGACCGGTGAGAATGAGGATGCGCTCGGGTGGGACCACGCCGTCGAGCCGTTCCACGGCCTGCACCAGCAGGGGGCGGTCGCCGGCGAGCGGGAGCAGCTGTTTGGGCCGCTCGCGCGTCGAGAGGGGCCAGAACCGGGTGCCCGATCCCCCGGCGAGAATCGCCGCCCATACGCTCACGTGCCCTCCGGCGTGGTGGGGCCCTCGCCCAGCATCCCGGCGATGCGCGCCGTGAGCTTGCTGGGGCTGAACGGCTTGGTCAACAGCACCGCGCCCAGCTGCTCGGCCTCGCCGAGTACGCGCTCGTCGCCTTCGGCGGTCAGCACCATAACGGGCAGGTCGTGGGTCGCCCGCGCCGCGCGCAGCTCACGCAGCAGGTCGAGTCCCGTGCCGTCGGGCAGGTGGAGGTCGAGCAGCACGGCGTCGAGCGGCGCGGCGCGATCGCTCAGCGCGGCGCGCGCGGCCGTCAGGGTGCGGGCGAGCCGCACGCCATAGCCGAGCCGCTCGAGGTGGGGGCGCAGCAGCAGCCCGATGTGCGGCTCGTCGTCCACGACGAGCAGGTGGCGCGGGCGCGGGGACACGGCGGGCGCCTCCCGCTTAGAGGAGCCCGGCGATCGCGCTGCGATGGCGGCGCAGGTCGTAGAGCAGGGCGCCCACGTTGGTGGACGGTCGCACCAGCACCACGAGCAGCGCGTCGGCGTTGAGGACGGAGACGACCGCGAGGCCGGCGCCGAACTCCAGCACGCCACTGCCGAACTCGCCGCGTCCGCCCGCCTGACCCAGCTGGGACATCGCGTTGATGACCGCGGGGAGCAGCGCAGCGACGTTCTCGGCGTCGACGCCGTCGGCCGTGCGCGAGTCGATCGGCAAACCGTCCCGGCCCACCACGACGACGGCGTCTACGCCGGAGCGGCGGCTCAGCGCCTCGACCACTTCACGGATCGTCGCCATACGGCGGCCAAGCTACCATGCAGCCTAGCGAAGTCAAGCAGCCACCGTGGGTTGACCCACTCGGACGGCGCTCGGTATCTTCTCCGGCACCGCATGACTCAACGCAGCCGACTCGTCGCCGCGACCGCCGCCCTCACAGGGATCGGCCTGCTCGCCGTCGGGTGCGGCAACAGCAACGGACTCCCGGGCGCGGTGTTCACCAACGTGCTCGACACCGTATCGCTGTACGCCCTGCGGGGCACGGCGCTGCAGCAGCCGTCCGGCTACGCCCTGTTCGACACGACGCTGGTTCGCACCGATCAGTCGATCTCCCTGGACTTCGCGTTCGATTTCGACACTGCGACCCATGCGCCCTCGCTGTATCCGACGGGCGCCTTGAGCCTCGGCACCGGATCGGGGTTGCAGAAGACCACGACGGACTTCGCCACCATCACCCTGGCGCCGACTGGGGGCTACGTGTACGACAAGCCCGCCGTGCTCGATACGGGAACGGTGCTGTACGTGGCGTCCCGTCCGATGACCTGCACGTTCGGCTCCACGGTCCCGCTGTACGCGAAGCTGCGGGTGCTTGGCGTGGACACAACGGCCCGGCGCCTGGACTTCGAGATTCTCGTCAACCAGAATTGCGGATACCGCAGCCTCGCAACGGGACTGCCCAAGCAGTAGGCCTGTGATCGATCTCAAGTTGCTGCGCGCCTCGCCTCAGCAGGTGCGCGCCGCGCTCGCCCGGCGCGGCGATCCCACCATTACGCGACTCCTCGACGAGCTCGAGGCGCTCGACATGCGGCGCCGGGCGCTCACCGGGCAGCTCGACCAGCTTAAGGCGGAGCGGAACGAAGCGGCGAAGGCGGACGCGCGCCTGATGAAGGCGCAGGGTGAGCTGCCGACGGAGGTGCGCGAGCAGCGCCGTAAGCACGCCGCGCGCATCGACGCGCTCGAGACGGAGCTCCGTGGCCTGGAGGCGACCGTCGAGGAGAAGCTGCTGTACGTCCCCAACCTCCCGCTCCCCGAAGTCCCCGACGGCGACGAGTCGGCGAACCGGGTCATCCGGACGTGGGGCGAGCCGGCTCCGCGGGGCGGCCGACCGCACTGGGAGCTGGGAGAAGCGCTCGGCATCCTCGATCTCGCGCGTGGCGCGAAGCTCTCCGGCTCGGGGTTCCCCGTGTTCGTGGGCGGCGGATCGCGGCTCGTGCGCGCCCTGATCAACTTCATGCTCGACCTGCACACCCGCGAGCACGGCTACGTCGAGGTCGAGCCGCCGTTCCTCGTTCGCCGCGACAGCATGATCGGCACGGGCCAGCTGCCGAAATTCGAAGAAGACGCGTACAAGACGTCGCCGGACGATCTGTTTCTCGTTCCGACCGCCGAAGTGCCCGTGACCAATCTGCATCGCGACGAAATCCTCGACGGGGCGAAGCTGCCGCTCGCGTACACCGCGTACACACCCTGCTTTCGCCGCGAAGCGGGTGCCGCCGGGAAGGACACCCGCGGCCTGCTGCGGGTGCATCAGTTCGACAAGGTCGAGCTGGTGCGCTTCTGCCGCTCGGAAGATTCGCCCGCCGAGCACGAGATGCTGACGGGACACGCGGAGGAAGTGCTGCGCCGGCTGGAGCTGCCGTACCGTGTGGTGCTCATGGCCATCGGCGACCTCGGGTTCGCCGCCGCCAAGAAGTACGATCTCGAGGTGTGGGCGCCGGGTGTCGGACAGTGGCTCGAGGTGTCGAGCTCGAGCACGTTCACCGATTTCCAGGCGCGCCGCGCCAACATCCGTTACCGGCCGGCCGCGGGCGCCAAACCGGAGTTCCCGCATACGCTCAACGCCTCGGGCGTCGCCCTGCCGCGCACGATCGCGGCCCTGCTCGAGACCCACCAGCAGCCCGACGGCTCCGTGACCGTCCCACGGGCGCTCGTTCCCTATCTGGGAACCGAGCGGCTCGTGCCGACCGGTGGCGCGTAACGGCGCGCTGCGCCGGGCGGGTCCCCCGGTCGTCGTGGGCCTCGCGCTCCTGCTCGGGGGGATCACCATCGGGTACGGCTGGATCGTGGCCCGGCACCTGCGCGACGACGCGCGCCAGACGAGCGCGTTGTTGGGGCGCGTGTTCGCGGGTCTGAACGATCCCGGCTCCGACGCCGCTACCGACGCGTTGCTCGACCTCGCGCGCCAGGTGCGGTCGGAGGGCATCCCCATCGTCGTGACCGACACGGCCGGCCGGATCACCGCCCTCGACAACGCGCCGGCGACCGTGGGGGCGGACACCGCTCGGCTGCGGGCCTGGATCGCGCAGCTCGACGCAGAGAACGCACCCGTCGTCCAGCGCGGGGTAGGGGTGATCCATTTCGGGGCCGGTCCCGCCGCCCGGCCGTTGACGGGCCTCGCCGTGCTCGAGGGCACTGTGCTCGTGTGCCTCGCGGTGCTCGCGGCGTGGGCATACCGCTCCCAGGTGGCGGCGGCGCGCGACCGCCTGTGGGTCGCCATGGCGCGCGAGTCGGCGCACCAGCTCGGTACGCCGCTCATGAGTCTGACGGGATGGATTGCGTACCTGCGGGAAAATCCTGGTACCACCGGCGCCGAGCTGGCCGACCATCTTCAGGCCGATGCGGAACGGTTGGAGCGTGTCGCCAAGCGATTTGAGCGCATCGGCCGCCCGGCCCGGCGCGAGCCGCTGGGCCTGGGCGCCGTCGCGGAACGCGTCGTGAGCTATTTCCGGCCGCGGCTCCCCACGCTCGCGAGCCCGGTGGCCCTGGCGCTCCGCGCCACGGGGCCGGGGCCCACGGCGCTGGGTGACCCAGTGCTGGTGGAGTGGGCCCTCGAAGCCGTGATCAAGAACGCCATCGACGCGCTGTCGGGGCGCGGGGGGAAGATCGACGTGACGGTGGAAGCGGTCGCCCGCACGGCCCGCATCAGCGTGTGCGACGACGGTCCCGGCGTGCCACCCGAGGTTCGCGCCAAGCTGTTCGAGCCGGGTGTCTCGACCAAGCCGGGAGGGTGGGGCATCGGGCTGGCGCTGGCGCGCCGCATCGTCGAGCAGCAGCACGGCGGCCGCCTCGTGTACCGTCCCGTCCTGTCGAGTGCCGAAGGCGGGGTGACGGTGGGTGGCGGTGGCGGCGCCGAGTTTGTGCTGGAGTTTCCGCTCGTTCAGGAGCGGGACGGGGCACGGGGGAGGAGGGACGGGTGACGGTCCCCCTCAACCCGTCTCAGGAGGCCGCGGTGCGTCACCCGGATGGGCCGCTGCTGGTGCTCGCCGGGGCCGGCTCGGGCAAAACCCGTGTGCTCACGGCGCGGATCGCGCACCTGATTCAGAATCGCGGCGTGGCGCCCTCGCGCCTGTTCGCCGTCACCTTCACCAACAAGGCGGCCGGGGAGATGCGGGCGCGAGTGGCGGCGCTGCTCGGCGCCGATCCCCGAGGCCTGTGGATCGGCACGTTTCACTCGCTCTCGGCGCGCCTGCTGCGCCGCGAGGCCGCGCTGCTCGGGTTCGGACCCAACTTCACCATCTACGACCAGGACGACTCCGAGGGCCTCATCAAGCGCCTGCTCGAGCAGCGCAACCTCTCACCCAAGGCCAATCCACCGCGGGTGATTCACGCGATCATCTCGGGCGCCAAGAACCGCATGCTCCTCCCGGAGGAGCTGGGCGCGAGCGCCGACAGTCCGCTCGAGCGTACGGCGGCGGACATCTATGCGCTGCTGGGGCCCGCGCTGAAGCAGGCCAATGCCATGGACTTCGACGACCTGCTGCTGTTCCCATTGGCGCTCTTCAAGGAGCACCCGGAGCGCCTCGCGTACTGGCAGCGCCGCTTCGACCACGTTCTGGTGGATGAGTTTCAGGACACCAACGCCGCACAGTACCGTCTCGTGCGCCTGCTCGCATCCGGGCACCAAAACCTCTGCGTGGTGGGCGACGACGACCAGGCGATCTACGGCTGGCGCGGGGCGGACGTCCGCCACATGCTCTCCTTCCAGAAGGACTTCCCGGGGACAACCCTCATCAAACTCGAGCAGAACTACCGCTCCACCCAGGTCATCCTGGACACCGCGAACGCCGTGATCGCCGAAAACACGCACCGGCTCGGCAAGACGCTGTTCACGGCGAAGCAAGGGGGGGAGCCGGTCACGCTGCTCACGGCCGCCGACGAGCGCGATGAGGCGGAGTGGCTCGCCGCCGAGCTGGCGCGACGGGCCGCCGAGGGGGACATCGCTTACGAGGGGATGGCGGTGCTCTACCGGACCAACGCCCAGTCCCGGCCACTCGAGGAGGCGCTGCGGTTCCGGGGCATCCCCTATCGGCTGGTGGGCGCGGTGAGCTTCTACGAGCGGCGCGAGGTGAAGGATGTGCTCGCCTATCTCCGGCTGCTCGCCAATCCGGCGGACGACCAGGCGTTCTTGCGGGTGGTGAACGTGCCGCGTCGGGGCATCGGGGACACGTCGCTGGAGCAGCTGGTGCGCACGGCCGCCCAGTGGGGGAAGCCGCTGCTCGAGGCGGCCGGGACGGCGGATCGCATCCCCGACATGCGCCCCAACGTGCGCGATGCCTTGGCGGAGCTGGCCCGCCTGCTCGGGGAGCTGCGGGAGCGCTGGGGCCGATCGGATCCCGCCTCTGCGCTCGAGCAGGTCATCGCGGCGGCGGGCTACCCCCAGTACCTGGCGGACGAAGGCGCCGAGGGGATCGAGCGGCTCGAGAACGTGCAGGAGCTGATCGC